>Ga0136653_10000105_pt1 | contig 39391 bp, 42 predicted proteins | sample LakKivw275mmetaG_FD_94866 | JGI IMG/M metagenome (GOLD analysis project Ga0136653, IMG submission 94866) | Anoxic lake water microbial communities from Lake Kivu, Rwanda to study Microbial Dark Matter (Phase II) - Lake Kivu water 275m metaG... | ecosystem: Environmental > Aquatic > Freshwater >...
ACGATTTCCACCTTACAATACTTGACAGGCATAACGACAAACACTTTCTATGCTTGATAAGAAAAATTTAAAAACTTTTTTAAAATTATGTGGACGGAAGCTATAAAACGGTTGCATTTATCGTTGACCATCTATTAAATTTAGTGATAATATTGTCGATAACCTGAAAAGGATTTCAGTGAGCCTAAAGCCGCAATTAATATTTCCAAAAGGCCTAAATTTTCGCGGGCAAATACTGGAATTATTAATCACCATTTTCTTGTCTGTTGCAGCATTAAGCGTCCTGGTTTTGACCTTATTCTATTATAGGGCCGTGCCCTTCGTTTCTCCCCAATATCTTCAAGTAAATGGCGGGCTGACGTTTATCAAGGTTTTTGTGCTTATACTGACAATTCTTCTCATACCTGGGGCCATTGTCTCGTGGTACTTGCTTCGTGTCAGTAGTAGGCAGAAATTATTGAAGGAACGAGTGGAATTTTATGCTCAGCTTTTTGCCGCTACTACGGATTCTATTATGGTTCATGATTTGAATGGCAAATGCGTTTACGCCAATGGCCGCGCTTGCCGGTTTTATGGGTACGATGAAGAAGAGTTGCTGAGGCTGAATCTTTATGAGCTTAATGCTCCCGAGCAGATGAAGATGGTTGAAGCGAAAATTGCCGAGTTGATGGAGAAGGGGCAGCTTACGTACGAATCGCTCCACGTGGGAAGAGATAAAAATCCGGTCCCTGTAGAGGTCAGCAGTCTCATAATCGATTCAAAGGGGCGGAAGCTTATAGTGAGCGCGGTCGGTGATATCAGTGAGCGCAAGCGGACAGCGGAAGAGCTAAAGCAGACCTCGCTAAGATTACAAAGGGCGATCGAAGGCGCAATCAACGCCGTGGCCTTAACCACTGAGATTAGAGACCCGTACACCGCCGGCCATCAGCACCGTGTAGCCAAGCTAGCCTGTTCCATAGGTAGGGAGCTGGGACTTTCCGAAAAACAGATAGAGGGCATACGCGTTGCGGGCACGCTGCATGACATCGGTAAGATATATGTGCCTGCAGAGATTCTGAGCCGGCCGGGCCGACTGAGACAAAATGAAATCAACCTAGTAAAGGACCACGCACAGGTAGGCTACGACCTGCTAAGTACTATCGAGTTTCCCTGGCCAGTCGCCCAAATCGTCCTTCAACACCATGAACGTATGAACGGCTCAGGGTATCCATATGGGCTTTCCGGTGATGAGATTCTAATAGAGGCCAAGATAATTAGCGTGGCTGATGTTGTCGAGGCTATGGCCTCGCATCGACCCTACCGTCCGGCCCTCAGCATTGAAGAATCTCTTTTAGAAATCTTACAGCAAAGAGGCGTGCTCTACTGTCCGGAGGCCGTAGACGCCTGCATTAAGGTATTCACCCAAAAAGGTTTTACCTTCTAAGAGGCCCGCAAATATTCTCGTATCTTATCTGCAGATTTCGTCCGTTTCCGTCGCTTCGATTGAAAATTTTAGTAAGCCAATGGTAAAGTAAAGCAATTCTAGATTTAGTTTGAACCCATGGGGGGAAAAGTGATTTTTCCGGAAGTTAAAGGCCGTCTGAGAGAGGCTTTACAAAGACAGGGCTCAATCTACTTCAGCTGGGCCGATGTCATTTTAAAGTATCCGTGGCTGTGCATATTTAATGCGCTACTGGGCTGGCGGGCAGACCGACAAAATCGAGCCATAATCCATCTAATTGGCGATAGTCATCTGAGGCCTTTCTTGTTCAGGACACCTTTTTTACTACACCATATATCTCAGGCAACCGCCTATAATTTAAACAAGGATGATAGCTTCTCGCAGTCCAAGAAATATTTGAATTCATTTCTACCGACAATAAACAAAGAGAGGGACGTCCTGCTGCTGGTTTTCGGCGAAATAGACTCCAGGGTACATATTTATCTTCAGTACGAGAAAAAAAAGAGAAAGAGGAGCATCGAAGACCTCATAGATAACACAGTTGAGAGATACGGACAAACGATTATGAGGTTAAAAGATGCAGGATTTGCCGTATCGGTTCACGGCATACCGCCGGCAGCGGAAAAAGATTTTGAATCTGATCTGCCGTTTCTGGGAAGTCCAGAACAGAGGAGTGAAATATCCCGATTGTTCAATGAAAAGCTGCGTGGGTTTTGTCGGAAAAACTGTGTCCCATTCATTGACATGCAGTCCATTGCTGCCGACGAAAAAGGCTTCATGAAGAAAGAATATGCAGCTGATGAAGTGCACCTGAATAGTAAGGTTGTGCCTTTTACCCGTGAAATAATAGTTCAGGCGTTTAGCGGTAACAAAAGATTTTTAACGGTCGGGTAAAGCCGTCGATTAAAAGCTGGTAATTGCATCCAGCTTGATTTCGGGATAAATCTGCTGAGGCTTTGGTGGCATGGGGCTATAGACCCAGTCGACCAGAATATTGCCGCAGTACACACCGCCTATTTTTTGTATACCTTTATAGACGCCCCTGAGAAGTACATCCTCCATATCGAAAGACATGCAGAAAAATGCCATGCTTGTGTTCGCGGGTACAGCCTCGATTTCTTCCTTGAATGCCGAAGCCGCAAAGATTAAATTCTCAGTGCCCGAAGTTTGTGCCTGGATGACAGGGATAATAACGGGGTAACCATCCTTTGTAATATACGAAAGAAATTTCAGATTGGAGATTTTATCAATGAGCTGTTTTGCCCAGGGGTTAAGTATCTCCGCACCTGGTTTCTGGCGAGACAAAATCTTTGCTGCTATGGTTTTCAGAGCGGCCTGTACAACGCTCCCCATGGGCAGCGGCTGTTTACCGTACTGCTCTACCAGGTCAAAGTAGTAAACCGTGTGTATGCCGAAATAAGAGTTATAGCGGAACATGGGCATATTATTGAACATGTCGAATTCCCGGCCGCCTCTTTCAATGTGAGTGAAGTTTGCCTTGCCCCGCCAGGTATTTCTGTCCAGCGTCAAAATGAGAAATCCGACCTTCGTATTTTTTCTAATATGCATTTTACTTAAGCCCTCGGAGAACTGGCCGAAGACAAGCCCAGTGGGCGAGCTGGCGCAAAGCGAGGAAAGCAGGGTAATATGCGGCAGGCCTTCCTGGTTTATGGTGGCCAAAAGACCCACTTTCATCTCCGGTTCAAAACTTTTAATATCAGATTCGGAAAAAGACTTATGAACTTCTGGTCTTTTAATCATGGACATCTCCTCTATAAATCTTCAACCTTGGTGGGGCCCGTGGCGAAAACGATATCAGGATTCACCCCGGACTTTTTAGCAAGATTTTCCATATCAAACACCATTTCTTCTGTCATTAGTGGAGTTGCAGCATATTGCCAGTCGATGTCTAACCTCCGATATTTGTCGCGGCATAGGTTATTAAAGGCTAAAAGTTCCCAGCGCTGTGCGATGCCGCCCAGTTTTCTAGCGATAAAAGTCCCGATGCCGCTTATGTTATCCGGCCTGGCTGTAGCACCGGGGATAAGTGGAGTCCTAATCCATAGCACTGTTTTCGGGGCATTATTCCGGATATAATCGCGGATGTACAGGAGGTTCTCCAGAATCCTTTGATTATGCTGCCCCGTGAAGGCCCGGTGTTTTTCGGCGCCCATCTCTTTTAAATCGAACAGCACCACGTCGATATAAGGTATCACTTTATCCAGAGAGCTTGTCGAGCACAATCCGCAGGTGTCGATGGCGGTGTTGATTCCATTTCCTTTGAGTTTCTGGAGCAGCCGTGCTGAGAAATCCGGCTGCAGAAGCGGTTCGCCGCCAGAAAGAGTAACACCGCCGCCCGATGTCTCAAAAAACACCAGGTCTTTCACTAGTTCATGGGAAAGCGAATCCACAGTCGCTGTCTTGCCCAGTAGCTCCATGGCGTTTGCCGGGCAGGCCGCGGCGCAATCGCCGCAGCCGTTACATAGCTTACGGTCGATAACAACTCTCTGTTCCGTCCTGGTAAGGCAATGCTTGGGGCATGTCTTTACACAGGTACCGCAGCCTATACACCGGTTTTCAAGCCACTGTATTTGAGGTGTAGCCAATATACTTTCAGGATTGTGGCACCAGAGGCAGTTGAGGGGGCAGCCTTTGAAAAATACGGTAGTGCGTATACCCGGGCCATCTTCTGTAGAGAATCTCTGCAAATGCAGTATACATCCAGTCCCTTCCTTGACTGTACCGGTCGTAGCTGTGGCTTCTACTGTTGCCCGGTCAACGATGTCAGTTCCCATATTAAACGGCCTTGTTAAATCTGATGGCTTTCGCGGGCTATGATTTCGTTCTGCAGCTCTCTGCCGATGGCGGTGAAATAAGCGTTGTAGCCGGTAACGCGTACCAGTAAATGCCTGTAGTTTTCCGGATTTTTCTGCGCGTCCCGCAGCATATCGGCGTTGATCATATTTATCTGCAGGCAGGTACCTCCGTTTTCCAGATAACCGCGCAGAAATGCTTTAAATTTTTTCTTGTGTTCCGGGTCACGGATAAGCGACGGATTGAAGGTTATGGTGTGGCTGGCACCATTCGGCAGCAGGTTATAGAATTCCAGCCAATCTCCTTTGCCGCCGGCGTCTTTACCTCCGATAACCTTACCCACTGAATTGACGTTAGCCGTGGGCCCGTTTATATCCGCGCCGTTTGATGGGCAGATGGCGTTAGATAAAAATTTGCCCTTTGTCCTGCCATCGGGGCTTGCAGGCAGGACATAACCATCGGAAATCCAGTAGTTCCAGCTAAGCATGCCGGGACGGAACTGCTTGCCGGTAGGTTTTGATTTATATTTCCAGGTTTCTTCCGTCCACAATTCCATCACCTTTTTTCCTATTTCGTCAGCTGCGTCGTCGTCCCTGCCATATTTTGGTGCCTTGTTCTGTGCCTGAGCCTGCAGCACTTCGTACCCAACCCAGTTGGCTTTAAGCGCATCTATCAGCTCTTTCATGGTGCAAATCTTGTTATCGAAGACGAGGTATTTTATGGCCAGTAAAGAATCCACCGTCGTACCGTAGGTCACCGTCTCAAGGGTGGTGAAGCTCAACCTGGCACCGCCTTCGTTAATATCTTTGCCTTTTTCAGTGCAGCCTTCGACTAGGCATGACAGATAAGGGGTCGGTAGGAATTTAGCCCTGACTTCGTCCGTTCTGCCGTAAAGGTCAGCAATCTTTTTAATAATAAATTTAGTCTGTTTGATATAGGCGTTCCAGAACTCTTCCCAGGTTCTGAAACGTTGCGCATTACCCGTGGGCCAACCGAATAATCTGCGAGGTTCCGTTTTGCCCGCCATAGGATCGGTGTACGGAATCAGGTCATAACCGCCGGTAAGCGCCAGCTCAACCGCTTTAAGAAGGTTCAGGTTAATATCAACTGTGCCCGAGCGGTCGTTGCCGCACATGGTGTTTTCCAGGCATCCCACCGGGGCATAATCGTAAACATTGCCCCGATTGACCAGCTGTTCCACTCCGGCTTTTTTAGCCTCAAGCATCATGCCGGCTATAGAGCGTTCATCGAAGTTTATCAGGAACGGCGCACCCTGAGATGATGAAATCATGTCTATGACTTTGTCGTAAAGCTGGTCGGGCGTATTTCTGTGCAGCCTGATGTTTGGTTTCGGCTCCAGAATGGGCGTTAGTTCGTCGATGACTTCGAGCATGGCGTAGGTGAGGTCGTTGGTCATATCTTTGCCATCCGGTCCCATGCCTGATAAGGTCACGACCTGGCCGAAGCCGGAGGTAATGCCCTGGTTGCCGCCGGTGCGAATCATAGCGTCGTAAGCGGTATTGCAATGAATCCAGAAGCACTTCAATATGTCTTTACCGAATTCTCTGTCCATGCCCTCATTAATAGATTTTTGCCACAGCGGGTAAAGGTACTGGTCGACGCGACCGAATGAAAGCCCTGGTCCGGGGTAGCTTTCATCGCTCATAACCAGCATATGAGTCAGCCACAGGGACTGCACCCCCTGCCAGAAGTTTTGTGCCGGCTCCCAAGGCACTTTTTTCAATATATCCGACATCTGAAGCAGTTCGCTCTTTCTGGCAGTGTCTGGTTCATGGGAGGCAAGGTCGGCACAGAGCTGGCTGTACCTTGCGGCTACGTCCTGGGCCATAGTGGCTGCGGTCAGCATCGCCCTTAACTGCGCGCCCCTCTTATGCCTCTTCTCACTTTCCGGCAGCGCATTATAGTAACGTTCAATATCAGCATAAATGCTTTTCCAGCCTTTTTCGATGACTGCCGCATAATCGGGTATAAGATGGCCACTGGTTGCTCCGACATTCCCGTAACCGTGATTATGCAGCCAGAGTATGGCTGCCCTGACGCCCTTCTTGCCATAGACCATCCTCCGGTACCTCATTGCTTCCTTTTCATTAAGGCAGGTAGAAGCCTGGAGGTTGAAGCGCCCGCCGGCAATCAGGTCGCCGGGAAGAATCTCATGGGGCATGTAATGAACCATGACTTCTTTGATAAACCAGGCATGGCGTTCGGGCAGCGACCACTTCCAAAAGTCGTCGTGGAGTTTTACTTTCCCGGCCGTCTGTTTAAAGGCGCCGGTGAAAGTGGAAAAGAAGGCATAGGTCTCCGGGACTATGTAGTACTGGCCTTCCTGAAACTGGAAGTCCCAGGGAGTCCCGGTGGTCCATCCGGTAAACTCGTTGTTCCATTTGCGGTTCAGGCCCTGGAAGTAATAATCGCGGAGCCATTTGATTCGAGGCGAAAGATTCTTAGGCTCCTTGATGGTATACCGTGGTTTTTCAGGTATGGTGGTGGTCATGATTTTTACCCCTCCCTTCAAAGACTATTGCTATCTCAGCTTAGCGAACCGGACAGAGAAATGTTTGTCTGGGTGAAATATAGCACAGCAGCCGATAAACCGCCAAACCACCTCCGTCATTAAATACAGCGCCAGGTTTGACAAAAATAGACTGGATAACTAAAGTTAGTCACCGGTGTGTCGATGCTTCAATTTTTAATAAGTAACTGGCTGTGGATATCGATAGCTCTAGTAGTGGCGGCTTCGCTGGCAATATTCTTTCTGTCGAAGCCGGTAAGGGTCGGTCTAAGAACCCTGGGCACCATCGTCAGCCTGGGCATCAGCTATAAAAAGAATACCGGCGACGTGCCGGGCGACGTGACGGTTGATGAGATTACCTTTCGTTGCGGCAGGCGAGATATTCAGGCCAATCTCTATCGTCCCGCTGATAAAAAACGTCATCCTGCGCTGATACTGGCCCACGGCGCCATTAAGGGCGGAAAAGACGATAGAGCGCTGAGGTTCGGCGGGCAGAGTCTGGCTAAGGCCGGCTTTATCTCGCTGGTACCGCAGCTGGAAAATTTAAACCGGCTCAGGCTGCATCAGAACGATATCGACGCGCTCGTGGCTGGCGTCAAATACCTCTCGGCACTTGATTGCTGCAACGGGAAGATAGGTCTCATGGGCGTCTGCCTCAGCGCGCCGCTGGTTTTCCTGGCGGCCGCCAATGAGGACGTAAAAAAGGATGTGACGGTTATCACCTGCTGGGGTGGCTTCTACGATATCAATGAATGGTTGCAGGCGGTTATGGCACTTCAATACATAGAAGACAAGGAGGCCAAGCCGTGGAAACCGCGCGACCTGCTGATACAGGAAGCACCCAGGTGGCTGGTCGAGCTGACACCGGATGCTGGAGACAGGGCTTGCCTCCAGCAAATGCTGGATGGCCAGAAGGATAGGTCTACAAAGAGCCGTCTCTCGGCTTCCGGACAGGCAACCTGGGAACTGCTTTCAAATCGAGATCCGGGCAAGGTAAAGGTTCTGTGGCCAAAGCTCGACCCGAAACTGCGGCGGACGCTCGATAGTCTGTCGCCTCATACCAAAATCGGCAAGTACGGCACCAAAATCGCTATTATCCACACTTTCAATGACGATGTTATACCCTGGGTGGAATCGACCAAACTGCTTGACGCCATCGACGGGAAGAATATAATTTACTTCAGGATTTTTCGCCATTTCTATCACGTCAGCATTGAAGACTTATTAAAGGCGCGCATCTCCAATCTCCACCATGTCATTGCCGAGGCCGCCCAGTTCTATCGCTATATGTACTCTATACTTTACCAATTATCTTAACGACTGGATGCCGTGCACCGGCTACTTGACACATCTTCTGCCGAAGTATTAATGTAGTACGTTATGAAGACGAAGAAATGGGACTGGGCTGTCTTTTACGCTCTATGGCTGTTGTGGATATTTCTTATACCGTTTATGTATCTCCTGGCGGGTCTTAAGACCCGGAGGAATTAAATCTCCGGTTACTGAAATTGTTTCGCCCATTTTGACGGTGGCTAAAGATATTAACAATTAAATAAGGTGGTGGATTATGAAGCACAAAGAGGGTAGATTCACCGGATACAAAGGGCTCAAGCTTTACTATCAGTGCTGGCTGCCTGATAAAAAACCCAGGGCTGTAATACTGGTGGCGCACGGGCTGGCTGAGCACAGCGGACGCTACAAGAACCTGGTCAATTACTTCGTCCCCAAGGGCTATGCCGTCTACGCCCCCGACCATCGCGGCCACGGCAAATCGGAGGGTATACGTGCCTACGTCGACAACTTTAATGATTACCTGATTGACCTCAGAACATTCTTCGATAAGGTTAAAAAAGAAAATAAAAATGCCAAGATTTTTCTTTTCGGCCACAGCCTGGGCGGTACCATAGCCGTTGCCTACGCCATCGAACATCAAGACGAACTGGCTGGCCTAATGGTTTCCGGCTCAAGCCTGGTGTCAGCACCCGGTGTTTCACCGGCACTGCTGGCTATGGCCGGAATAGTATCGGCGCTGGCCCCTAAAATGGGAGTTACTCTACTCGACGCTTCACTTATCAGCCGGGATGAATCCGTCGTCGATGCCTATGTCAACGATCCGCTGGTATTTCGCGGCAAAATTCCTGCCCGGACCGGTGCCGAACTAGCCAGGATGTGGAAACAGCTGCCCGACGGGATGCCCGGGATAAAGCTGCCCTTATTGATTATGCACGGCATGGCAGACCGGTTGTCCGACCCACGCGGCAGCATACTGCTTTATGACCGGGCCGGCTCAAAGGACAAGACGTTAAAAATCTACGATGACTGCTATCACGAAATATGTAACGAGCCCGACCGCGAGCAGGTCTTCGTCGATATGGAGAACTGGCTGACGAAGCACCTCCGATAAGTTTTCCTGACCGAAGTTATTATTTTTCGAAGAGGAGTTTAACATGGCTGAATGTCACTATCGCAAAGACGCCGTCTCCAAGCTGGGTAAGCTGTACCAGTTGAAACCTGAAATTTTGCAGGCTTTTATGAATTTCGACGGCAAGGTCTTCGCCGAGGGAAACCTAAGCGTAAAGGTTAAGGAGCTGATTGCCCTGGCCTGCGCACACGTTACCCAGTGCCCCTACTGCATTGAGGCGCATACCCAAAAAGCGAAAGCGGCCGGTGCATCAGAAGGAGAAGTGGCCGAGGCGATATTCGTGGCGGCGTCTCTGCGTGCCGGCGGCGGATTGGCTCATAGCTGCATCGCCATGGAGGCACTGGAAGAAAAGTAAAACTGCTCCTTTATGGTTACCCTTTTGCTCGCCGGATGATATCCCAGTAGGCTCCCCGCTGGCCTTCTTCTATCAGCCGGCACAGAAATTCATCGCCAGCGTAGTTGTAGCTTTCCTTATCCGAAGGCGCCGCCAGGAACAAAAAACGGGCGTCATCGGCAACAAGGCTTTGTACCAGTTCTAACGGCCTGTTGACCAGCTGAGGAGATAAATAATAGACCGGCCGGGAAGGCGAAATCGATCTGGGATGGAGCCCCCGACGGTTAAAGCCGGTAGCCACAGCCTTACCTAAAGGAGTGTCCGGATAGACGCGGACGCCGACAGATATGCCGGTGAGAGGCACATCCAACTCTTTTATTTTGTTGATGGTTGCGCCTACCGTTTGCTCAGTCTCCCCCGGCCCGCCTAAAAGCAGGTCGAACATGAAGTTTATGTCTTCCTGGCGAAGTATACGCACCAGTTCCGCAACGTCTTTTAAATTGTGCCTTCTGCCCAACCGTAGCAGCTGTTCATCGCACAGGGAATCAACGCCGAAGTTAACGCCGGCACAACCTGAGCGTTTCATAAGCTTGGCCAGCTCCTTGTCAAGTGAAATCGGCGAGCAATAGCTATACCATCTGAGCTTGTCACTCAATCTTTTGCTGATAATAGCTCGGCAAATCTCTTTGGCGTGTTTTACGGGCAGGTTGAACTCGCTGTCGCAGAAATGCAGCCAGGATATGCCCTGCTCAATAAGGTCCTGAATTTCCTGGACTACAATATCGGGCGGCCTCAGCCGCGCCCTTTTCCCTTTGGCTATGGGGTCGGCACAGAAAATGCAGGCTTCCGCACAGCCCAGCTTTGTTTCTACCCCGACCATGGCTCCCAGCCGCTCATATTTTCGATTGTCGAACAGTCTGCGGCGGGGATGTGGCAGACGATTGAGGTCAACGTCCAGCCTTGGATTGCAAACCACTTTGCCATTGCGCCGGTAAGCGATACCGGGTACGGTCGAAACGTTGTCTCCGGCGATAAGCGACCTAACCAGACGCAGCGCTGCCTCTTCACCGTCGCCGTATATGCCCATATCGGCGTTGACGGCCTCCAGAACCGCGGCCGGCATAACTGAAAAGCCAACGCCGCCCAGTACAATTGGTGCTTCGGTGTATTTCTTGGCCTCCGCTACAACCTCTTTAATCCAGGGTAAAAACGACTTTTTAGAAACAAAAGAAGAATCGTCTATATTGCGTACGCCAATCCCGACGGCCAGTGGTTCGATACCGTTAAGCCGGCTTCTGATTGCTTCATGCCAATCGGCTTCAAAAGCCAGGTCGATGATGTTAATCGGGATTCCTGCCTGGTTTAATGTTTCAGCCACGTATTCCAGGCCTACCGGAGTGACCGGCGGTCGCGTGATATTCGTATTTATTAAGACGAAAGGCCTTACCATTGGTATTGTTTTAAAGCGTAGCACGGTGGTCGTAGTTTAATCAAACGACCCGCGAGGCTATTAGCCAGTTTAGACTTGTGTTATACTGTTTTGGTTTTGTAGTCGGATATCGCTTATGCCAGCCAAAAGCTATATTCTCGTTATCGACCAGGGGACCACGGGAAGCGCAGCTTTATTATTCGGTGAGTCGGGGCAGGTAGTTTCCAGCGCCGACCGTGAGATACGCCAGATTTATCCCAAGCCCGGCTGGGTGGAGCATGACCCCGTAGAAATTTTCCAGACCTCCCTAGCCGTGGCCAAAGAAGCCATGCAGCAGGCGGGGGCGACGGCATCCCAGATAAAAGGATTGGGCATAACCAACCAGCGGGAGACGACCGTCGTCTGGGACCGCCGCACCGGTAAGCCCGTGAGCAACGCAGTCGTCTGGCAGTGCCGCCGTACGGCCCACATTTGTGAAGACCTCAAGCAGCAGGGCATGGTTGAGCCCGTCCGTAATAAGACCGGCCTGCTAATCGATGCCTATTTCTCCGGCACTAAACTGCGATGGATTCTGGACAACGTGCCCGATGGCCAGCGCCGTGCCGAGAACGGCGACTTTCTCTTCGGCACCGTCGATAGCTGGCTGGTGTGGAACCTGACCGACGGCGCCGTACATATCACCGACTACAGCAATGCCTCCCGCACCATGCTGTTTAATATCAATAATCTGGAATGGGACAAGGAGCTATTAACCAGTCTGAATATTCCTGAACCAGTCCTGCCCAAAGCCGTGCCTTCAAGTCAGGTTTATGGGGAAACCGCTTCCGGACTACTGGGCGATGCCCGCATTCCCGTGGCCGGCATCGCCGGAGACCAGCAGGCGGCGCTGTTCGGCCAGGCGTGCTACCAGCCGGGCATGGCCAAGAATACCTACGGCACAGGTTCTTTCATACTGCTGAACACGGGGGAAAGGCCGATACATTCTGAAAAAGGACTGCTTACCACCGTGGCCTGGGGTCTGGGAGGCAAAGTCGCCTACGCCATGGAAGGAAGCGTCTTTATTACTGGCGCTGCCGTTCAGTGGCTGCGCGATGGCTTGCGCCTGATAAAAAGCGCCGGCGAAAGCGAAACATTAGCGCGGTCGGTTACCGACAACGGCGGCGTTTACTTTGTGCCGGCGTTCGTGGGCCTGGGCGCTCCCTACTGGGATATGTATGCGCGCGGCGCCATCGTTGGACTGACTCGAGGCACCACCGGAGGACATTTAGCCAGAGCTACGCTGGAGGCCATCGCCTACCAGGTAAGGGATGTGGCCGACGCCATGGTTGCCGAAGCCGGCCTCAAACTGCCGGTGCTGCGCGTCGACGGCGGCGGCACGGCTAATTCGCTCATGATGCAGTTTCAAGCCGATATACTCGGCATACCCATACAGCCGGCAGCCATAGCCGAGACCACGTCTCTGGGTGCCGCCTACCTGGCTGGTTTGGCAGTTGGCATGTGGCAGGACACGGACCAGCTCAGCCGTATGTGGAAGGTCGCCAAGACCTACGAGCCGAAGATGTCTGACGACCAGAGGGAAGCCCTCTACGCCGGCTGGAAAAGAGCCGTGGAACGGGCCCGCGGCTGGGCCGAATAAGTTCGGGAGTATAAGAGGGGCGAAGCCCCTCTGTAATCCACCATTTCCCTCTCCCTTGATGGAAGAGGGTCAGGGTGAGGGTGAAATAGATTATCAATCGGAGAAGATCATGAAAAGAGATTTGGATGCCATCGCTAGGGAAAAATTCGACCTGATTGTGGTGGGCGGCGGCATTATCGGCACCGGCGTTGCCCGTGATGCCTCTCTGCGCGGTATTAAGACACTGCTTATCGAAAAAGAAGACTTTGGCTATGGCACCACATCCCGTTCATCGCGCTTGATTCACGGCGGGCTGCGTTATCTCAGGATGCTGGAGTTTCACCTGGTACGTCAGGACCTGCTGGAGAGGGAAGTCCTGTTGAAAATTGCACCACATCTGGTGCATCCCTTCCCGTTCATTATACCCGTACCCAACCTTTACTACGATGTAGCTCTGGGTATAGGCGTGCGCATGTACGACGTGATGGCCTCAGGCAGGTCGTTACCGTCTCAGCAGCACCTTTCAAAGCGCGAGGTGCTGGAAATAGAGCCTGAACTGGATGAGCTTAAGGGGCTGAGAGGGGCTTTCATGTATTATGATTGCCAGGCCCCGTTTACGGAACGGCTAGGCATCGAGAATGTGCTCAGCGCCGCGGAAAACGGCGCCACCATTGCCAATCATGGTGAGCTTATCGGTTTTCTAAGAAGCGGCAACGATGTGGCAGGTATACAAGTCCGGGACTGTCTGACCGGAGAGACCTATAAAGTTAAATCGCGGCTGGTAGTCAATGCCGCCGGCCACTGGGTAGATTGTGTCAGGGATCTACTGCGTGGCAGCCCTGCGAGCACTGTCCGCCGCACAAAGGGCATACATTTGCTGACTCCCAAATTGACCCAGAAAGGGCTGGTGTTATTTTCTCCCGTTGACGGCAGGCTTTTCTTCGTTATGCCTTGGCTGGACTACACGCTGATAGGCACCACAGATACCGACTATAGGGGCGACCTCGATGACGTTTGCGCTGATAAATCCGACGTGGATTACATGCTGACCAGCCTTAAGCAGGTCTTCCCTAAGCTGCGGGAGGAGGACATAATTTATACCTTTGCCGGATTGCGCTCGCTGGTTCACTCCGGCGGTGAACGGCCGTCCGATATCACGCGCGAGCACCGGGTGCTCGACCACAAACTAAAGGACGGCATCGATGGCCTGGTCTCTGTGCTGGGCGGCAAAATAACTGCCTACCGCGCCGTAGCCAAAGACACCGTCGATACGGTCTGCCGCAAGCTCGGAGTCAAAGCCAAATGTACCACGGCCGATGTGCCTTTGCCGGGAGCACCGGCCGTATCTCAGAAACAAATGGCTGAGGCTGCCAGGCAAAGCACGCTACCACTGAACACCGTCAGACATCTGGCCGCTCTTTACGGGTCGCGTTTTTCGCGGGTTCTAAAAATCGTGGCTAAGGGAAAAAGCGGCGGGCAGCGCCTCTGTGCCCATAGTCCGGATATACTGGCACAGGTTGAACATAGCATCAAAGAGGAAGGCGCACTGACCGTGTCCGATTTTCTGCTTCGCCGGACCGCGGTTGGGCTTATGTCGTGCCAGGGACTGGACGCGGCGGAGACAGTGGCCCAGGAGATGGGGCGGCTTCTTAAATGGAGCCAGGCAGAGCAGGGCCGGCAGGTTCAGGAATATTTGGGCCGGGCCGCATTGGGTCAGTATTTCAGGTCTGGGTCTGTCAAGAAATCAAAACAAATACGGAAGGTTTGACACGCTCCGCGTGGTGTGTTAATTTTTAAGTCCGTGGCAGCGTAGCTCAGTGGTAGAGCAGGGGACTCATAAGCCCTTGGTCACTGGTTCAAATCCAGTCGCTGCCACCAAAAAAATAGGTGAAGGGAGGGTAATTAGATGTCTAATCCATCAAGTCCAATCGATCTGGGTAATTTATTTCAGTCAGTTATCGGTACGCTGAACCAGAACAAAGAAAGCCTGAATAAAGCCGACACCAACAACCATGATCACGGGGATAACATGGTTAACGTCTTCCAGCTAATTAGCAACGCCATGAAGGAAAAACAGGGGGCAGATCCATCTAGCCAGTTAGCGCATGCTGCCGAGGTATTGAGTCAGCAGAAAAGCGGATCAGCGCAGCTGTATGCCAAAGGTCTGTCACAGGCCTCCCAGCAATTTGCAGGCAAACAAATGAATTCCGACAATGTTATGACGCTGATACCGACTATATTGGGAGTAGGCGAGGCACCTGTACGGCAATCTGCTGGCTTAATGGTCTCACCCTTTGACGGTTCCTATGTCTCTGGTAAATCCATCACTTTTCGATGGAAAGCCTCACCGGGAGCAACCAAGTACTGGTTCACGGTTAGGAGGACTAAAGATAATTCCAGCCGCATCAGTATTTGTTTGAACCTTAATAGGTTGGTCGTAGATGAGTCCGACCGCATCACTAAGGGTGCGAACGATATCCTCTCCGTTACTAAACTTGGCTTTATGAATGATGGCACTCAATACAAGTGGAACATCGCCGTCGGCGAAAGCGAAGACGCGGAACCAGCGGAGTACATGACCTTCATCAATGGTGCGCCTCCGCCACGGCAGGAACCACCACAACAAGTACCACAGCAGCAACAGCCAGACGCAGGCGTCGGCGACATAATAGGTTCGCTGCTTCGCCAGGCACAGCATAAACCACAACAACAACAGCAGCCAGGCGGGGGTATAGGCGATATAATAGGGTCACTAATCCGCCAGGGTCAGCAGAAACCGCAGCAACAGCCTGGCGCAGGCGTCAGCGACATAATAGGTTCTCTGCTTCGCCAGGCACAGCAGAAGCCGCAGCAAAAATCCAAATCAAATGTCGGTGTTAATCAGGAAGAAATTGTGAATGCCCTTGTCTCCAACAGCCCTATGGGAGATTCTTATAGATCACAATCCGGGTCCTTGGTAGCCAACGCGCTACTTACAGCGGTCCAGAGCATGATAAGTAAGAAGTAGTAGCTTGTTTCATTGAACTAATTTAAAGATGTCTGATGGCATCAATAAAATCAATATAAGGAGGGTGTAGTTATGTCACTTAATCTGAGCAAGTGGGTGCTGGGCGTTATAGCCATCGTGGCCGGTCTTCTCTGTCTATTCTGGTTTTCCGCATTGCAGTGGATAGTTGGAATCTTCCTAATCGTTTGGGGTATTATCACGTTGGTAGGCAAAAAGGCTTAGTTCGTCAGTTTATCGCAGCTTCGGTCCTACACCAACTTCGCATATACGTCATCCGTTAGACACGGTGTTGTGCCTATATTATCGTTTGTCTTAAAATTCGGTAAGTAAGTAGGAACTCATAAGCCCTTGGTCACTGGTTCAAATCCAGTCGCTGTCAACAGTCCTCTGACAGCGGGGATGCTCTATATTTAGAGCAGGCGGAATATCGACTAAACTAAATTTCTTCGATATCCGGCTTACCGGGTAAAATTATGTTTCATTTGTGAGGATGAAAAATGATACATCAGGTTCTAGCCCTGTTTGCAGCTACAGAGGTTTTTATTTATGTCTTCATAGAGCTCGTTACCCAGCTCGAATCAGTTCGAAGGGTAATCGTCCAGAAAGCCAGATGGTATGATAGTGTCATTTTCATCTTATTATTCGGTGGATTTTCCGTATTTGGCACTTACACGGGCATTATTTTGCCTTCGGGAGCCATAAGTAGTATCAGAGACCTGGGTCCACTAGTTGCCGGATTGGTTGCCGGTCCCTTGGTTGGACTGGGAGCGGGTTTAATCGGTGGTATACACCGTATCCTCCTCGGCGGATTTAGCGCCGTTGCCTGCGGCATCGCTACTATTTTAGCCGGATTAATCGGCGGTTTAATTTACCTTGTTGCCAAGAAGAAACTTGTAAGTATCTTTCATGCTATGTTGCTGGCAGTCGGCGTTGAATTTGTCCACGGCTTGACTGTACTGGGGATAGCCCGTCCTTTTGATGAAGCGTTGAAAGCCACGTATACCGCTATACCGGCGATGATGGTAGCTGATGTCATGGGCATTGCTATATGCTTTATCATTGTGGAGCGCGTATTGAAGGAAATTAAGGCGAGTCAGGCTAAAAATCGCGGGAGACGAAAGCCAGGCCGATAACTTTTGTCATCTGAGGCTGTTTGCCCGCCAGGCTATAATGCCAAACACCAAGGTACCGATTAGCACCATTAGTCCAACTATGTAAATAGTGAGAACTCGGTCAGATACGCCGATCACCTCGAATTTCCGGGCTTCCGACCATTGGCTTTCATAGCCAACGTCATCAACGGTTTTTACACGCCAGCTATAAGCACCGGGAGTTAAAACATCGTCTCCGGATAAAGTATAAGACGTACTGCTTAGCCCCTCTTTAACTACGGGTGATGCAAGGTCATAAGTACGGGTAATCTCAAGGACATAACTTTCATTGCCGGAATCAGCCGTCGATGTCCAAACAAAAGTGGCCAGCCCCGGTTTTACGCTTTTAGGCGTGGAAACACTCGGGTAACTAAAAATCCCTGCCAAGTATCTTGCCGGCCCACAAATCACATCAATTGGCGAGCTGAAAATCTCAAGCTTTACCCCCGGCACAGGTGACAGTAGCTGTGGTGCCGGCAGCTGGGACTTTTCAACGAAGAAGTTTGCCTGAGCAGAACTGCCGTCACTACCCGCAGCGTCTATCACGTAGTCTCTGGTTTCCTTTACCTGCGGGACCTCAAAGACTGCATTAAAACTGCCTGAGCTGTCGGCGACTGCAGCTGCAAGTTCGGGACCGTCAAAAGTTATTCTTATTGACTCATTATCGGTGAAGCCCGTGCCCATTACCGTCAACTTGATGGTCGTTTTTCTGGAAATTGGTTCGATGTACGTTTGTGAAACCAGGCCTATTTCCGGAATCACCTCAAAATAACTGTCACGTACGACGCCTCTAGGCGTAAAATCGCTGCCGAAAACACCCACTGTATGGCGCCCTTTAGTGCTGGGTGGGATCGTCGCCGTGCTTTCCCAGTTGCCAATGGTATCGGCTATCAAGTTGCACTTAATTATTTCGCCGTCATAAGTAATGGTAATGCCGTCCTCGCTGGTTCGAAAGCCAGCCCCGGTTAGGGTGATCTCCGTGCCTATAGGCCCGGACGTCGGTTCTATTTCTGCAGTCGGAATATATGTACGACTGCCGGCAGCTCTGACTGTATCGGGTTGAAAGACTAAAAGCTGGAAAGGGAAAAATAAAATGATCAGGGACAGGACCCCAGATAAATATTTGGTACGCATCACTATAATTGTCCAGTCATAGTAAAACGATCGTCATCGAATGCTAAAATCAGGCGCGGCCTTCTGTATATTTATAACACCCACCAATCCATAAGTGCAATCATCTTCCAGCATTATTTCTACATCGAATGCAAAATAACTGTCATTTGACCTTAAACCTGATTTTCATATTATATCTTATGCTGAGCATGATGCCGACGAATAAGAAAGAAGCCAGCAATACCAGCACTATCCATCTCTGGTATGGGTACAGTATCGCATTCTGCAGGAAAAGCGCACAAGCCGTGCATAGCGCAGGAAGAATAATCAGTCCATATAACAGGAAAATAATTGTTCTGGAAACGAAATTTATTTTCTTCAGGCTTTTTTTGAGGAGATATTCCATGATATAGTCGCTGGCGAAAAACATCAGTACCGTGGACAGGAGGAAGGATATCTCGGGTATTCTGGCAATCAGATACGCTGGTAACGAATCAAGTGAAACCATATTGTAATCCATTTGAAAATAAAAGGCCTCCTTTAGCGCTCTAATTTGTTAGGGGATCTCTCAAGGATGCAAACAAGCTGCCATTTTTTGCGTGTTTTTTAGGCATTGTTTATGGCGCCTACATAAAGTGGCTTCTCAGCTGGTCCGGGGAGTGGTGACTGAATAGTGCCGGCGGCACATCCAACATGGTGAAAGCACCTTTGTACCCGGACTGCTGCAATCTGAAAGCAGCGCGGGCGCAGGCTACCAGGACGCTGCCGGTAAAGTCCGGGTTGCTCTCCAGCTGGCACCGATACTCCAGAATTTGCTTATATTCACCAGTTGATCCGGATGTCAGCACAAATCCGCCATGGGGCAGGGCGGCGTGGCTTTTCAGCATTTCCTCCTTAGTAATGAAGACCACTTCGGTATCGTATTCGGCGTAGTAATTCGGCATTTCTACGATCTCTTTTCTTATCCGCTCGCGGTCGGTGCTTTCCTCAGCCACAACATATACCAGTCGCTTATGCATTTCTTTTTTGGAAAATTTTGGAGTTTCTCCACTCCTGACCTTATTGATAGCGTTATCTATGGGCAGGGTATATTGTCTGGCATCGATGACGCCTTTGACCTTTCTGGCGGCGTCGGAATGTCCCTGGCTGACCCCACGGCCCAGAATGTATAACTCTGGTTATCCGGCAGGAAAGCGTCCCCCAGAACCCGCTCCAGCGAGAAGATGCCCGGGTCCCAGCCGGCAGAGAAAATTGAGACATGCCCGTTCTTCCTGGCTATGGAGTCCATTTGCTGGAAATAACGGGGGATATCGGCATGTGTATCGAAGCTGTCAACGGTATTGAACTGCTTGGCAAAAATAGGGCCCTGAATGGGCGTATCTTCCTTGGAACCGCCGCATAAAATAGCCACGTCTATCTTAAGACCTTTCGGCAGGGAAAACTTCTGGGTTTCAAGCACCGGGACCTCTTTTATTTCTTTTTTAAGCTGGTCGACCCTCCTCGAGAATATAGCGCTCAGTTTAATATCAACACTGGCCTCCAAAGCGCGCTTAACGCCTTTCCCCAGATTTCCGTAGCCGACAATTGCAGCATTTATCATTTTAGTACTCCTGTTCTATATAGCCATAGTCCCAATAAGTATACTATGTTCAGGAGGCTGGGGAAACGTTTAAGATAAGCCTTGAAACGAGTCTTTAAATAAAGTATTCTACCTGGCAGGTAGAGACATTAAATGGAGCTTCTATCTTTTATAAATAATTTCATTGCCATGAACTGGTTTACTGCGCTGTTCGTGCTGGTTTGTGGCATGCTCCTGCTCTGGTTTTGTTCCGAGCTGGTCGTCCGCGAAATCCAGCCGATGGCGCGCTACTTCAAGGTGAAGGAGTTAGTCATCACCATACTGGGTGTGAGCATACTTTCCTCCCTGGCGGAACTTGCCGTATCGTCCTTCGCCACCGTTCAAGGAAAATCCGATATTTCCATCGGTAACATCATTGGGGCTAATTTTTTAACGCTGACTTTTGTTACTGCTATCGCCGCCTTGATTTCACCTCTGAGAATCTGCACCGAGATAAAGGAGAGGGAAAGCACCTGGATGCTTCTTTCAAGCGCTGTTATTTTGGTGTTTGCTGCCGACGGTGTGTTGAGCCGTATTGACGGGGCTCTGCTTATGCTACTATACGTCCCCTATCTATTTGTGGTGGTAAAAGATGCGGTCAATCGATCCGCAAGGGGCAGGCAAGCGACCACAACGGGTAAAAAATCTGTCAGGGGGACGGGGAACGTATTACCGCATATCGTTTTAGGCGTTCTCGCCATTTTGGGTATCATAGTAGGTGCAGAACTGGCCCTGCGCTCCGGTGAAAATATCAGTGAACGCATCGGCATATCGCAACTGGTTCTGGGTGTTTTGGTCCTTGCATTTCTTACTTCACTACCTGAACTTGGAGTTGCCCTGGCCGCGGTTTCTAAGAAAAAAGCGGATATTACTCTAGGTGAAATATATGCCTCCAATATATTCACGGCACTATTCATACTCGGCTTCTGCTGTCTTCTCGTTCCTATTAACGTATCGGCTAATGTACTGCGCTTTGATATCCCCATGCTTATTCTGAGCGGGGTAATAGTTCAAATATTTATCACAACAGGAAGCAAATTGGTTAGACTGGAAGCTCTGCTAATCCTGATACTGTACATATACTTCGTGCTTGGCCACTTCATTAAGGTGCCTTTTTGGTAGCTCTGTTTTTTAAGTCAGAAATGGAAACCGGCACTGATATACCCTCTGACATCAGAAATATCGATTATTAGATTCCGGCCAGCTGCTCTAGCAAGGCCAACTCTATAACTGATATAAGAACACCGATACAAATACCGAATCCTATCCCTTTGGCTATTTCCCACTTCCGTGTGATAATAAAACCAACCACTGCCAAGATAGCGAGACCCACCATGCTAACAGTGACAATAAAGCAAGTGTTGGCTATATCCGATACCCAGGTTCTACCTGCGGCATTGTGCAGCAGCTGAAAGGTTACAGCAACTATGGCTACAATAAAAGGAGGAATCGCAGTGGCCGTTATGGCAATTTTGCGCTGGTTTGACGGCCTCCTTCCCGGACGAAGTAGCCATGCCACAACGCCGACCACCAAAACAAGAGGAACGATGACGATCATTTTAAATGAGTCTTACACGCTATATTATAGGGCTTTACTGTCTTGATTTCACCAGAAGAACACACATTTTTATCCATGGAAATTGATGCTCCAGCATATTGGAGAAAAAAGAAACTGAGTGCTACAATGAATTTTGCAAATCTCAAATCTGCAGAAATTGGGGGACATTGCCATGGTAAATTTCAACGAGGCTAACGATATTCTGCTCAAATATATGAGAGTCGAAACCCGTCCACTATCCATAAAGTTTATTAAAAATGTTACTGAAATTCCGCAGGGCATTATGAGGCCGAGTATGTTTAAGACAAAAATGGCGCTGTGCCAGATAAATACCATAGCCAGAAGATGGAACATGGCGCTGGCCGTGACGCCCGAGGAAGTCAACTGTGCAGCAGCGCTGCTGGCCTTCGGCTGGGGAAATTTGGGTAACTTGAATCGAGAAGAAGAGCTTGCCGACTTCATGGTTTCCGCCGGTTACGTAGCTAACAAGGACAAGGCGAGGTCTTCGCTGAAGCAGCAGGCGTATTTTAGCGGAGAAAAGAAATTCGATTCCAAAGGCCTTATAGTGGCGCCTATAGATTCCGGCATTATCGCAGAACCGGATGTGATTTTGATCTACGGTAACCCGGCTCAAATTGCCAGGATGGTGCAGTCGATGATTTATGTTGAAGGCGGAGCCATAGAATCCCGGGCCCATCTGGGACTTTCCTGTATCGGTGAGCTAATAGAGCCGATTATCTCGGGAAAGGCTAGATATATCGTCCCGGGCAGGGGGGAACGGCAGATTGGCATGGCTGCCGATAATGAAATGGCTTTCGCCGTGCCCGCGGCGAGGCTTGAGAACCTGCTGACCGGGCTTAAAGAAACCGATGAAAAAGGCACCAGATATCCCATCCAGCCGTTTCTTTTCTTCGAACCGCGATTTAACAAGGCGGTTTCGCAGCTGATAAAGAAAATTAAGTTAGCCTAGGCGTTCTTGGGTAAAAATATAAGTAGAGGAGGGTAGTCATGGAACTAGTGGAGCAGTTGGTAAAAAATCTGGGTGTCAGCGAGGAGGCGGCTAAAGGAGGATCGGGCCTAATTTTTAAGATGGCAAAGGAGAAGTTGGGAGCAGGTGACTTTGGCAAAGTAGCTGGCGCTCTGCCCGGCATCACCGACCTGATGAAGTCTGCACCAGAATCCGGTGGCGTACTTGGAGGTATCGGTAAACTGGCGTCCGGTCTTGGCGGTGGTGCTGGTCAATTGGGGAATCTAGCCAGTCTGGCCGGCGGCTTCTCCAAACTGGGACTGGACAGCGGGATGATCGGGAAATTTATTCCGATTATTCTGGCTTTTGCCCAGAGCAAAGGTGGTGATGTCGTTAAATCGTTATTGCAGAAGGCGCTCAAGTAGGTTGAAATAGAAAAGGCAGACCAACGAAATTAAGTTATTAACGTTGGTCTGCCTCGATATTCTTCCAGCCTAATTAACTAGAAGAGACCGAACACGCTCCTCAGCAGCCAGAGGATGAGGAGGATAAGTCCTATGATCAGCGCAATATGGATTAACCATCCCAGGCTGCGGAAAAAGATAAATCCGAGCAGCCACAAAACCAGTATAACAATACCTATAATAAGCAATATGCTCATAGGCATTTCCCCCTTGTTGCAAACGTATTATTTGGCAATGCTGCGTAGTGATTTGTAATTATCGTCAATTGCTGTTTTAACTAGTTACCCCGGTTTGCCGACTTTCCACAGGGCTTTGATGGCGGCAATGATAGCGGCCGGAGCCATCAGCGTGGCCACCAGGCTGAGTATAGCGCCGAGTATGGCACCGATTTTTAATGTCGTCAGCGGCGCAAACACATTACCGACTACGATCAATGCGATAGTTGCCACCAGGAAGAGCAGTATCTCTGACGCTGTTATGTTCAGGAAACCTATGATAAGACCCAGGATAATCAGGACGATGATGATAGCGGTCATCAACGCCGATGGCGCGATACCTAGACCGGACATAATGCCCACTACCAGGGCAATTATCAGGCCCACGATAAACGCCCAGAAACCCACCATGCTCAGAACGTTAGTCTTGCCTTTTGCCATGCTTGGTCACCTCCTATATTATTTTTGGGACTTCCTATCAAAACATTATCACATCTGATAAGTTATTCGTCAAGTACCCCTTTACAGATGATTGACTTAGCCTATCAGACTATGGACTAAACTTTAGTGTATATTGGCGGCGTGGCGTTTACTGACAAAGGTCAGCGTATATTCTGAAATATTAACAGCGGTGCTTTGACAGCTACATTCCCTTTAACAGGTTACCAAGCATCAAGATGATAAATGCGACTAATAAAACCCAAAAAGCGTACGCAGCCACCATTGGTAGAAAGAAGAAGATTAGTCCAATTATGGCCAGGGCAACAGCAATCCAGAACGTAATTCCCTTTGGCGCACTCAACATAAATTACCCTCCTTTACGACCAGAAGCTGAGGTAGTTGAATTACCCCCTAGGTATCGGCTGTCTTGTTACTAGGAACACCACGACCGCCAGTCGCATTATAGCACAGTGGATAAAGTACTGGAATATGCGAATTTTACAGGCGAAATTTAAAAAATCAGAGTATGACTTAATAGTTCTCTGCCAGTAGCTCGTAGAACGCCTGCGGATGCTTACATGCCGGACATTCCTTAGGCGCCTCGGTGCCCTCGAAAACATATCCGCAGTTTCGGCAATGCCACTTAACTGAGGTTTTTTTCTTAAAAACCTGGCCGCTGGCAACATTGTTTATCAATTTTCTATATCTGGATTCATGAAATTTTTCAACTTCAGCGATTTGTTTGAATGAGTTAGCGATCTGTGGAAAGCCCTCATCTTTAGCGACCTTGGCGAAATTTGCGTAGATGGTTGTCCATTCCATATTTTCCCCGGCAGCGGCGGCTTCCAAATTCGATTTTGTATCCTTGATCATACCCGCTGGATAAGCGGCGGTTATTTCGGTATCGCCGCCTTCAAGATATTGAAAAAATATCTTGGCGTGTTCCTTTTCATTATCCGCTGTTTCCGTGAATATGGCTGAGATTTGCTCGAAACCCTCTTTTCTGGCGGCGCTGGCAAAATAAGTGTACCTGTTTCTTGCCTGAGATTCGCCGGCAAAAGCTGTAAGCAGGTTCTTCTCTGTTTTAGTGCCTTTGACTGATTTGTCCATGAATGATTCCTCCTATACTTTTGATGATATTTCCGCCGTCAGCGTACTTAAATAATGTTCTAATACTAAGAAAGAGTAATGCCAGAATTTAAGAAATCCTCCTCCCCTCTTTATCGTTAGGCTAGACCGGGATTACGTGAAACAAGCCGAGTATGCCTATAACAATTCCCACCGCGCCGAGTAAGCCGAGATATTTAAGCCCGTCCTTCAGATACCTGAAATAGGCGAAAAAGCCGAAAAATCCGAAGAAGAACAGCTGCCAGGGCTCGTGGATGGTAAACCCCATGAATCCGAGAAAGCCCAGGAAGCCCAGAAAGCCGTTAACCCATCGCGAATTGTATTTGTCCATAAAGGCCATTATGCCCCATATTTCGCTACTTCGCAACCCGTTATCCCGGATTATATTTTTGGTTGGTGCAAAAAGTAGTATGTTATACTTAAAGCTGAGAGGATACCAAAATGAAGAAAATAATGCTGGTCTGCGTGCTCGGTGCGAGCTTTGTACTCGGCGGTTGTGTTACTCCCTCAGCTACACCGCCCGGACAGGTATCATCACCTCCCGGTCCGGAGGGGGGAACAAAAATTTCTCTGCCGGAGCCAGTTATGACAGGACAGTCCGTTGAAATTTGCCTGAACAGCCGCTATTCGGACCATGACCCCGTCGGCACTGCCACTGACCAGCAGATAAGCAACGTCTTGTGGGCCGCTGGAAAAGCACCCATCATCGGATCTTTCCGCAATATATACGTGGCCACGCAGAACGGGACTTATTTGTGCAACCCCGACGATAACTCGCTCAGCCCTTATACAGAAGATACTGCCGATAGGGGAGCTTTCGTCATGAGCTACGAGCGCGAGCTCGCCTTCGACGCCGGCCTGTCGTACATGCCGGCCATATTGGCTTCCGTCTCGCTGTGGGGAAGCCCTGGAGCATCCGTTTCTAACTGCCCAATGAGGTCGAAGCTGTACTTCGGAGTGCAGGAGGTCAGGGGGCTGACCCCGGAAGTGGTAGCCCACTGTTCGTTGCCCACAACCGACGAAGGCTGGCTGCCCGACCCCAAAACAACGGGTGACGACAAAATTGAGACGGTGCTGGCGAATTTGAAATATACCGAAAATTTTAACGAGGCCAATTTAACCAAGCAGCAGTTGTCTCAGCTACTGTGGGCAGGATATGGCTGCACCGCACACCAGGTGGCCTATGGCAGGAAAGGCCTGACAGTTCCTTCAGCTACTGCCAGATATTTTTTAACTGGCACCATCTATCTGGTTAATGAAAACGGCGTTTACCGCTACCACAACAGAAATCCCGATATGGACCTGACCACGCGCGACCACAGGCTGGAACTGATAAGGGCAGGCGATGCCAGAGACAATCTGCGTTCTGCTGTCGCCGGTCTCAGACAGGCGCCGTGCTATGTTGTTCTTTGTCTGAGATCTTCGGATGCCGGACAGGAGTTCGCCCAACTGGAAGCTGGATTTGTTGCCAGCAATATGCTGATGCAGGCCACTGCCATGGGGCTGGTCTGTTACTTTGATACGAAGCTGACGGAGGCGGAACAGAAATCCGTTCAAACCGCTACTGGTATATCGGCGGGACATATCCCGCAGGCAGTAGTTAGCCTTGGTATCCCCCGGGAACAATAGCGATCCTATATTGGACTTATCGGCTCAATCAGAAATTCTTGTACCGGACCAGGATCCCTCCCACTCACCGTCAAATCCGTATCGCCAGTTGCCGGTAATAATGTTAGCGTCAGGTGAAAGGATGAACACAAAGGTGCCGGCATCATATGGTGTAGTGTACGACGGCTCCTCTGACCAGATTCCTGACAACGTATCGCCTGTAACGGTACCTTGAATGTGCCCGTTGTCCCAAGTATAAGTGCCGGACACAGAATCACCTGTTTGAGTCAGTACCATGGTGCCCCAGTTAGTATCCCAAGTCCCTGTCCATCCACCGGTTGGAGATGAAGAGCAGCTAAGTGTGAAGGTGGCCTGGTTCGATAAAACCTCACTGGGCGAAAGAACGCGTAGGCGCACCCAGAAGGTACCGGAAAGACCTATCGGCCACGAGGTGCTCACCGACTGCGAGCCTGCACTTGAGAAGTAGACGCTTTCCGTCGGCTTTATTCCACCCTCGCTGTCTTCCCAGCGATAGCTAACGGTGCCGGGCCCATTCGCTATAATTACACCGTTAGAGGTGACTGTCGTGGGACAGTTGCCGCTGTAGAATGACGGATCGACACTGGCAAAAACGCTGATAATGTCAAACGACGACGATTCCTGGGAAACGAGAACGGTGGTTGTCTTTGTAGATGAGCCGGAAGAGTTAGTAGCTGTCAACGTATAGCTGGTGCTCATCGCCGGATACACCACCTTGGCTCCGGTAGAAATAACCAGACCAATGCCATTGTCTATAGTTACTAACGAGGCATTGTCCACGTCCCAGCTTAAAGTAGAAAAATCGCCGGGAGAGATACTGGAAGGACTGGCGGTAAAGTAGTTAATAACCGGAACACCGCTTGGTGTTGGTGAGGGAGTGGGAGGTGGCGTTGGTGTTGGCGTCGTTCCCGCAACTATGACCTGGGCCGTAGCTGTAACGCTTATGCCCGTTGGGCTTGTCGCTGTCAAGGTGTAAACCGTGGTTGAGGTGGGCATAACGACTCTGCTGCCGCTAAGCGCCACGTTGCCTATCCCCTGGTCTATATTTACCGTGGTGGCTCCGGTAACGGTCCAGCTAAGAGTCGACGATCCACCGGCGGATATGGTCGCCGGACTGGCGCCGAATGAATTTATCGCCGCCGATTGAGTTGTCGTGGTGAGATTTATACCGGCTAAGTCACAGCCAGCCGTGAATAGCAATATAAGGAGAACGACGGGGATTAATTTTTTCACGCTACACCTCCTGGAAATATTTTCAGTCGAATATGGCAGTCAGGCAACGGCACCATTATACCCTAGTAAACGGTCTATGCCCATAGGACGTTTTTCCCGATTGACATATAAACACAATAGCCGTATCCTGAAAAGTACAGGCTTGTGGAGGTTCCATATGAAAAAATCAGGAATACTGTTCTTAGCATTGATTTTTATTTTGCTGGTGCCGGCCGCCTCGTGCGTGACCAGGCAGGTGCCGGTGGTGGAAACTTACTATGAAACCGAGTACAAGACGGAATACCGGACGGAGCCGTATACCGAGACGGTCAATACCGTAGTAAGCTCGAAACAGGGAACGAGTTATCTGAGTCCGGTGGTAAAGTGGTACACGGATGTGCTTATATCCGGTTTCGGAGGCCAGGGCGGTACCTATTACTACGACTACATAATTACGTCGTCGCACACCCAAAACCAGATAGAAATCGACCTATCCTCAAATACTCAGATGGAAAGCGGCACGGTCAGAGTTTATGACCTTTCCAGAACGGGAGCGATTCCGCCACGGCCGACGCCTTACAAGAAATGGTTCTACACGCCTTCAGAGGTAAACTGGCTGGAAAATCTTAATGCGGTGGTCAGCTCGGCGCCGTTGCTGGGCCAGGTTGTATTCGGTCCCGGAGCTTCCGGTAAAATTGTTTTCGACGCCAATAACATAACCGAGTTCGGCATATTTGCCACTACCTGGGATTACTATTCCGTGAGAAGCGTTAAGCTGAACTGGACCGATGAAGTAATGGGGCAAAAAACAGTGACCAGGGAAAGGCAGGTGCCGTACCAGGTTCCTGCCCAGGCTGAAAAGCAGCGGACGGTATACAAGACTGTAACTGTGCCTTTCTGGGATGCGCTTTTTGGCAGGTAGACGTTTTACCGAAATTAGCTGGCTAATGAAATTTGGGCGGTAGCCAGTTCACCCAATCGTTTTGCCGCTTTAGCCGGAATCCAATTGGTAGGTTCCCAGTTACCGTTGTGGTCCACCACGAAAACTTTATAGCAACCGTTGCGAGTGGCTATACCAATCCTGCAGCCATCGCCCAGGTCTATCATTTCCTTTGGCTGCCATTTTATTTTTTCACATTCAAGTTGGTTCACCGTAGTCCCTTGCCTTTTCTATCTTCAGTCTATCATCGCAGAAGAATAAAAGAATGATGATTAAGTACTAATTTTGGATGTCCAGTGGTACTACGTCATTTGATACTAGCGGATGATTACAGGCCTGTGTTCATTTGGTAACGGTGCCTTTTTTTATCGCACTAAATGCTGACAACTATAATAAATGAGGTGCTATAATACTGCCGGGCAGGTCGATGAAAGACAAAATAATATCGAAATTCAGGGAAATATCGACCAGAGGCAAAGTAATTCCCTTAATAAGAGAGTCGCTGACGGAGTTCGGCCATGATAACGGCACCCTGCTGGCGGCTTCCGTTTCGTTCAATCTGCTTATGTCGCTGTTTCCGCTGGCGCTGGCCGTCGTATACATCGGTGGCTCTTTTGCCCAATCTCCTTATACGCAGGAGCAGATTATAACCGGAATTGCCTATCTGCTGCCGGTGTCCCGACAGATGATCGCCAGCACCATAACCGGCGTTGCCGCCGCCCGCGGCGCCATAGGCGTCCTGGCGTTAATCGGTCTCGTCTGGGGCGGCACCTCTTTCTTCAATTCGATAAGGGCTTCCTTGAATACCGCCTGGGGCATACGCAAACCGGCGCCACTTCTGAAAGGCCAGCTGGTCAACCTGTTAATGATGATCGGCGCTGCCACACTCCTGTTTTTGTCGGTAATGATAACGGTATTTCTGAGCACGGTGGCGGAGCAGAGTATCCAGATGCGGGGAGGCCAGATAGTGAGCGGCAGCCTGCTGGAGCGAATACTGGCTAACGTACTGGCCATCTGCCTGGCTTTTATCGTGTTCCTTCTACTTTACAGGTTCGTGCCCAGTGTCCGGCCCAAATGGAAGGATATATGGCCGGGCGCGGTGGCAGCGGCTCTTTCCTTTGAAATTACCAAAATTGTGTTTTTAGTTTATCTGAGGATGTTCAATCCCTATAATCTTGTCTACGGCTCAATAGGCGCACTTATCGCTTTTCTGATGTGGACTTATCTTTCGGCGTTGATATTCCTGTTCATCGCTAAGGTAACACACGTTAGCGTGGAGATGCGGAGCCGGGCAAAAGCTTGAAATGGCCAGACGGGACACTTTTATTCTGGAGCTCATCGGTTTTGCGGTGGGCTGCGCGGCGCTGGGAGTTTTATTCGCCTTTATTCTGGTTTTAGCGCTGCAGTACTTCGGAATAGATGTTTACCAGCACCTGTGGCTGCTGCTTATACCGCTATTCCTGGCCATCTCATTGAACATACTGGCCATCGAGCTATATAGCAGGTATAAAAGCAAGAAACGCAGACCGCAGAAAACGTAGTCGCTAACCTGTTTTTGCTGATTCTATAAACCGGGCTAAAAGAGATGAAAAACTCTCCGCAGCAGCCAGATGATGAGCAGAATAACGGCGACTATAAGTAATATATACACCAACGAGCCCAGTAGCGCGCTCAAAGGAGGGATAAGCATTCCCAACAGCCACAGGGCCAGAAGTATAAGAGCGATAATCAACAATAGACGCATAACTTCTCCTTTACCTTGAACCCCGAATCCACCCCGAGGTATCTTACCATTATACTGATATGGTATAACCCTGGCAATAACCCGTTCCCCTAAAATTATAATGTCATTCTGAGGGAACGAAGTGATCGAAGAGTCTCGAAAGTAGCAGCTAGGTTGAGATTCTTCACTGCGTTCAGAATGACAGGAGGAAATCCCTCTCAATCTCCCTTTTCTAAAGGGAGAAATTTTGCCCCTTAGAAAAAGGGGGATTAAGGGGGATTTAAGTTAATTTGACCTTTGACTTATTAACCGGTTGCAGTTCATTGGCAATAATGGACAGCGATTTGGGGCCTCGTCTCTGCACGGTGCCTTTGACCTTTAGCCAGCCCTCGCGAAACAGCACCCGGCCGCACTTTTCCTGGACGTCCTTGAATACGGTGACGTCGGCAATGCCTGTCCCGTCCTCCATTATGATATAGACCACCCTGTTGCCGTTCCGTGTCGGCGGCGTCTGGTAGCGGATGACCGACCCGGCGATGGTGACCTGTTTGCCGGTGGCTATGGCGGGCAGGTCTTTTATCCTTACAATATCTTTATCGAGCTTGATAAAATCGAAGGGATGCGCTGAAAGGTCGAGCGACAGCAGCTCGCGCTCGGCCAGCATTTTGTTTAAGACCTCGTTCTCTTCAGCGCTATCCTCTGCGGCGCGGTAAACCGGCTCCGTAATCTCGAACAGCCTGGGGCTTTTTTTGGTCCTCTGCCTCAGTGAGACGAGCCTGGGAATTTGCAGCAGCAGCTCCTTGCGGCTACCGAAGGCGTCGCAGGCGCCGACCTTTACCAGGTTCTCCAGCGACGGCTGGCTTATGTTCGTCCTCAGCACGAAATCCATCATCGATGAAAATTCGCCGGTTCTGCGTTCGTTGAGTATCGACTTAATCTCCTCGCCGGATATGCCCTTCAGCTGCTGGAAGCCTATCCTGACGGCGCCGTCCCTGGCCGTGAAGCGGTCAATGGAACTGTTGACGTCGAGCGGCAAGATGTTGACGCCGAACCTCCTGGCGTCGGCGATAAGCACCCGCGAGGGATAGTAGCCCATGGGCTGGTTGGACAGCACGGCGGCGAAGTATTCGGCGGGATAGTGGCGCTTAAGCCACAGCGTCTGGTAGGCGGTGATGGCATAGGCCACGGCATGGGCCTTGCAGAAGCCGTAGGCGGCAAAGGCAGCCAGCTGCTCGAAAACCTTTTCCGCTATATTTTTCTTCACGCCGTTGCTGATGGCGCTGGCGATAAAACCTTCCCTCATCTTGTTCATCTCCTCATCCGTCCGGTCGTGCGTCATCGCCCGCCTGAAGCCGTCGGCTTCGGCGTAGCTCAGCCCGGCCAGGTCGTGCGCCACTTTTAGCACCTGCTCCTGGTACAAGATAACGCCCAGCGTTTCATCGAGCGCGTTTTTGAGCTTCGGGTGCAGGTAAGCCACCGGCGCCGTGCCGTGCCGGCGGGGCAGGTAGTCCTTGTCCATGTTCGACTTCAGCGGGCCGGGACGTACCAGCGATATGGAGACGATGATATCTTCGAAGCAGTCGGGCAGCAGCCGCCCGGCCATCTCCCGCTGCGCCGGCGACTCGAGCTGGAAGGTGCCGACGGTCTTGCCGTCTCTGAGCATGGCGAAGGCTTCGGGGTCGTTTCTGGGTATACGGTCGATATCGATGTCGAGGCTGTGGTTCTCCCTGACGGCGGCCACGGTGTCTTCGATAACGGTGAGCGTGGGCAGCGCCAGCAGGTCTATCTTCACCAGACCCAGCCTCTCCACGTCGTCCTTGTCGTACTGGCTGATGATGTCGCCGCCGCTGGAGCGCTCCAGCGGTACGACCTCGCATAGCTTTCTATCGCCGATGAGCAGCCCGCCGAGGTGGACCGAGAGGTGCTTGGGCAGGCCGTCGATGGCGGCGCACAGCTTCAGGAATTTATCTATGTGCGGAGTTTTGTACAGCTTGTTAGCCTTCAGTTCGGGCAGCGTCTCCGAGTTTTCCAGCAGCCCTTCCACTGAGAGCCAGTGTATGCCGTCGCACAGCTCCTCGATCAGCATGGGGTGCAGGCCCATGGCCTTGCCGGCGTCGCGTATGGCGCCGCGTGCCCGATAGGTGTTTATGGTGCTGACGCAGGAGACGTTGTCGGCGCCGTACTTCTGATAGATATAGTCGCGCACCTCGTCCCGGCGCTCGCGGTCGACGTCAAGGTCGATGTCCGGCGGCTCATGCCGCAGCGGATGCATGAACCTCTCGAACAGCAGGTTGTAGTCGATGGGGTCGACGTTGCTGATATCCAGCGTGTAGACCACCAGGCTGTCGACAGCGCTGCCGCGGGCCTGGCACCTGATGCCGCGTTCCTTCGCCCAGCGCATGATGTCCCAGACCACCAGGAAATATTCGCAGAAGCCGAGCTGCCTGATGGTTCCCAGCTCCATCTCCAGCCGCTCGGTGACCTGAGCGGTCAGGGCCGGATACTTCCGGCGGGCTCCGGCGTAGGCCAGTTTTGACAGGTAGCTGGAGCAGCTTTTGCCCCCGGGGATTTCGAATCTGGGAAAACGTGGCTTGCCCAGCTCCAGCTCCAGATTACACCGGTCGGCGATTTCCCCGGTCGTGGCCACCGCCTCCGGCAAGTCCTGGAACAGCCTGGTCATTTCTCTGGTTGATTTAAGGTACTGCTCCACCGTCCGGCAGCCGGTTAGCTGAGAGACGCTGGTGATCTGGTCGATGGCGTTGAGCAGTTCCTTGATTTTGTATTCCTTCATGTCGGCGTAGTGGACGTTATTGGTGGCCACTACGGGTATACGCTGCTCGGCGGCCAGTTCAGCCAGCCGGTAGCTAAGCGCGCCGCCGTCTCTGGCCGGGTAGCGCGTCAGCTCGATGTAGAAGCCGTCGCCGAACAGCTCCTTGTAGAAGCCGGCGGTCTGTCTGGCATGGTCGGTTTGCCCGGCGGCGATGAGCGACAGTATTTTGCCTCTGCTGCAGCCGGACAGTGCTATCAGCCCTTTGTGGTATTCGACCAGCATGTCGTCGGTGGCGGCGGGCTTGCCCACGGTATTGGATAAGTGGGCGGCGGTGAGCAGCTGGCACAGATTGGAGTAGCCGGTGCCGTCTCGGCACAGCAGCGTCAGGTGGTGTCCGTTCTCAAGGTCGACCTCGGCGCCGATGATGGGCTTTATATCCAGCGCCCTGGCCTTATCGTAGAACCTGACGGCGCCGGTCAGACGGTTATGGTCGGTCAGCGCCAGTGCCGGCATGTTGAGCTTTTTGGCCTTCTTCAGCAGCCTGTCCAGCGATGAAGCGCCGTCGAGAAAGCTGTAAGGTGAATGGACGTGCAGGTGTATGAACGGCATGTTAAGCCTCAGTCGAGAAGTCTATCCAGCGACCAGTGCGAATTGAGCCGGGAAAGCTCGTAGATGCCGGCGGCCTTGTTAACGGCGTTGACGCGGATTAGAAGCTTAATCGGACCGCCGTGCCACCATGATGCCGGCTCGCGCCACCAGGAGAGGACGTCGGTAACGCGGTACAGCCGGCGCCGCCAGATGAAGGCCGTGGGCAGCGAGTCTTGCCCCAGGTGCACGGTTACAGGTTCGTTGATAAGTCGGGACATGTCACCCTCCACCACCGGAGGGCAACCATTGTATTAGAACATATGTGCGAATGTCAAGGTTCTGCTATATCATGGTTGATAAATATACGGTTAGAACCTGACATTCAGGGATTAGGGAGGAATTTGGATGGCTATGGGTAATTTAGTGGATTTTGAGCTGTAAGCGCTCTATGGATTTTTCTATATTAATTAAACGCTTCTCAATTTTGACTAAGGTAATCCCAAGTCGCCCGATATAGGACATAATCATTGCTGACTCCGCAGTTACCATGCCAGGATTGCCCAAACTGGCCTCTGTCGTTACTCTGGCACCTTTATCCTTGCTTTGGTCAAGTGTCCATTTTAAAAATTCAGCCCAGGCCTTTTCTTTGTCTTCAACCGCTTTAAATAACTGGTCGAATTTGCCCTGTAATTCAGATGCCGACGTTTTTAATCTGTAACTTCCCTTGCCCTTGCTTTCATTCATAGCTATATCCCTCCCTGTGCACAAGGCTAATATAGGAAAGATACAAGTGTCAAGCTATGCGAGTTGGGAAGGGGGATTAAGGGGGATTTTTTTCTACGGTCAATACCAGCCTGTAGTCTGCCGGCGCTATCTGCTTGCCGGCCTCGGGATAGGGCTGCACCGAGAAAGTGAATTTGTAGCCTTTGTAGGTTTCCGAAGACGGTTCCGTCGAGCCCATTTGAGTAAAGGTTATGTTTGAAGATGCACCCTGATGGGTGACCGTGGCATCGCACTTTACTTCACCGGCCCAAACGCAGGTGACACCCTTGGGACAGCGGCTGTCTCCGGTTACACCATTAAATCGAATGGCCAGTGGCTCGTTTTTTATCTCCGCCGTCTGGCCGATACGCAAGGTGAACTTCTGACCCGGGTCAGCTTTTAATGCCTCACCAGTAGCGATGCAGCCGATTAAAAGCCCCAGAAGGAGAATCAACAGGCAGGATACAATTTTTACATTTTTATCTGTCATTTTTGATTTTTTATTCATATTTTTTCACCGACCATACTGAGTTTGTCGAAGGAAAAACTGTCATCGCGAGCGAAGCGTGGCGATCTCAGCAATAAATAAAACGCCGATAATTGTGATGAGATTGCCACGGCCTTCTTCGAATGGCCTCGCAACGACATCGAGTAAGGGTGGAGGGTCTTCATTACGCTAGAAGTGACATGATGCTGTATGCCCATTTTATTTTTTTAGTTTAGTTTATTTATGTCTGCCCGTATGTAGTCAATAACCTTCAGCGCATCCTGTGCCTTCTGGGTCAGCGCCGGGTCTTTAGATAATTCTATCACCTTATTGTAGCTGGCGACAGACATTTCCCATTCCTGCTCCTCCGTGGTGGAACTGCCACTGGTCACCGCCGGCAAGGTCTGTTTGGTCACCAGCTCTATGGCGCGTGTGCAGTCGGCGATGACCGGGTCCCAGTTTGTTTTCATACCGGTGGCCCAGGCCGTATTGAAACGCGACCAGTCCAGCGACGGGTCCCTGGCGATAGCTGCTTTATAGTCTTCTATGGCGTGCGCCCACTGCGCCTCTTTGGCGTGGGCGAAACTGATGTTGCAGTAGCACTCCGCCGGGTCCGGGTCCTGGGTCATGCCTTTGGTGAGGTCGGGAAAAACCGCCATTTCCCACTGCGGCTGCTTGACATAATACCAGCCCCTGCCTGAGAAAGCATTGTGCAGCGCCACGTGGCTTTCGAAAAGGTAAAACAACCCGCCGTAGCCGTAGATGCCCTCGAAGACCCATTTCGCTTTGTTGACGTAGCCCCAGGCGCGACCGTTATATGCCCTCTGCTGGTCCGGCTGGAGCTCGAGGGCTTTGCTGAAATCGGAGACGGCTCCATCCCAGGCGCTGTTGGACAGCTGCGACCAACCGCGACCGTAATATGCCGCCGTGTAGTTAGTGTCGAGCGCGATTGCCCGAGAATAATCGGATAGTGCCATAAGGCCTTTATCCTTCATAAAGTACGCCTGGCCCCGGCCGACGTAAGCAGTGACTAATATCGGATTAAGCTCAATGGCGGACGTATATTTATTTATGGCTTCGTCGTAATTGCCCTGCTGGCTGAGTGCATCGCCCTGCTCGCCCAGCTGGACCGCCGGGTCGACGGAGTTGTTCTGCACCTGAAACTCCAGGCAGGCGGTGAGCACCAATAGAATGGCACAGGCAACAAAAATTCCAAGGTATCTAGTTTTCATGGATTTTCTCCCGGTCTAGGTTTATTCAATCAAATCGCGCCATTATACAATGGGTCAGCCCGAAGAATAAAGAGGTATCAATTCAATTGACATGTACCTATCGATTAAGTATTCTTTGAATCTAGACAGGGGCTTTCATGATGGTCGGTAGTGATTGGTACAATGGAATTGTTGAAAAGATTACTAGTCTGAAGGATATTACGGACAAAAAGTATCATAGATGGTACAAATTTGACTCGCTTTCATCTTCAGCTCGATTAGATTCGCTAGCTGCAGCAGCTGGAAGGGTCGACCAGTTTTCGCCTGATTGCCCGCAGTGTACGGCGTTCCGTGACGATATTAACGTATTAGTGGGTAGAACACACGATGTGAACAGTAATAAAGAATTGCTGAGACAGTTCCTCGACGATGTCGACAAGATCGTGAACAAAATGACGGGCCATTTTAAGAAAGAGCATAAGCTGGTTACTGAAGGACTTTACAAGTCGTTCTTCGCAGGTGCCGGTGTGGTTATCGGGATGGTAATTACTTTTGTTGTTGTCCCTTACGATGCTATTTGGGTAATTGTAGGCGCCGCGGCAGGTCTGGCCGTGGGGGCTATTTTAGATGCCAGAATCAAAAAAGAAGATAGGATTCTCTATCAACAACCCTCTAGGCGTTTATCAAATACCTCCTGGATTTTGTTGTTACTTATTGTAGTCGCTGTTTTAGGTGTACTTATAGCGGCTTTCTTCCTGCGTAAATAATAACGGCAGGCATCCAGCATTCATTGAATTCCCCTGACGAAACGTAAAGATGAATTAGTTTTACTCCCTCTCCCTAAAAGTGGGAGGCTCGTGGAGAGAGTGAAACCTTGGGGAAAATCCCTCTCAATCTCCCTTTTTATAAGGGAGAGGTTCTATTCCACTTAAAAAGCGGGAGTTAAGAGGGGCGCAGCCCCTCTTAGAAAATCACTATTCCCTCTCCCTTGACGGGAGAGGGTTAGGGTGAGGGTGTAATAAAAACTAAATACAAAAAATAAAAAAACAAAAACGAGGGTTTAGTCGAAGGGAAACGTTTTCCCTGACTCCTTACCCATTGCCTTAAGCATATCAGACTGCTTAGCAAAAATGGGAGACGCTTCAGCCGGTAATTTACTGACCATCTTGATTGAGCCGGTCGGGCACGCCGAAGCGCACAGCCCGCAGCCAATGCATTTACGTCTGTCTATTACCGTCATTTCATTTTCTATTGTTATGGCGTGCACATTACACCGGTCGACGCAGGTCTCACATACGGTGCAGGTATCTTCGTCTTTTTCGGCGTAGTAGTTCGAAGCAACGACAATTCCGGGATTATCGTATTTTGTTAGTAGCCGCAGGACCCCGCAGCAGTCACCGCAGCAGTTTCATATAAAATTCTTGCCGCCCGCTGCGTTTGAGGAGCAGTGAATCAGACCGTCCTCTTCGGCTTTCTCCAGTACCTTCCTGGCCTCGTCCCTGGTGATTTCCCGGCCCAGTCCGTTGCCTATGTAGAACTCCGCCGCCGGGCCGAAGCTCATGCAGGCTTCCAGTAATTTATCGCAGCCGCGCCCCTGTATCCTGGCTTCTTTGCGGCAGATACACTCGGCCACGGCGAATTTGGTATGCGATTCGATAATCTCCGACACCTTTTCGTAGGGCTGAATTTCGGTCCTGCCTTCTATCTCCTTCTGGACCGGTATGACTCGCATCATGCCGTTTTTTCTATCTTTCCAGTTGGATACCATGCCTTCTTCGTAATACTGCTCAAACAGTTCGACGTTCTCTTTGGTCAGGTTGTTCAGCTGGAACTCGAAGATGCCGATGGCCCAGGGTATCAGGAAGTAGTATTTGTCCTTGTTCGGCGCTTCCCAGCGCATGATGAGTCCTCGTTTCGACATATCGTAGAGCATTTCGCCCAGCTTCTTCTCGTCTTTGCCCGTCCTGGCGGCGATGTCGGACAGCTTTTCCAGTGTGGGCTTCAGGTGCAGCATAATCTCCGCTTCCTCGGGCTTGAACAGCCGCTTCAATATTTTGAGCTCCACACCGCTCTTGGTCTTGGCGAATCCCTGTGGGAACATGTCCAGTCTTTCCTGTAGTTTTTCATAAACGTCAGCCATGGTAACCTCCTTTTGGTTCACATAATATTACATATTTTCGCCCGGTGAATGAAAAAGCCGGCTCAACTTCACCAGCAGCTCCATATCTCCGTCGGCGCGGTAAAGTCCGTTTAACAGGGCATGGGCGGGATTGATTTCCCGTGTCGCCACCTTCAGCCAGATGTCGGCAGGCGAAGTGATGGTCAGTGCCGGTGAAGCGCATTCTCCCTCCCATGCCTTGCATTGTCCGTTCGAGACCGACAGCACCATTTTCCCGCCGCCGTCGCCGGTGAGGTCGAACTGTATATCGGCGGCCAGATTTCCAGCCACCGCGGGGTCGAAGCCCAGCGGCATCTGCTGGATGAGTTCTTTGGCTGTATCCGGGAACAGCGACAGGTTCAGCGGCTTCGACATGTAGACTCGTTTCAAATAATAGTTGGGATAAAAGCGGCTGACCGGAAAGCCGATGCCCAGAATCATGGCAAAGGGAATGACGATGGAGTAGAGCGGCTTGCCGTGCCCCAGCCAGCTGGAAAGGAAACAGGCGAAAAGTATGACGCTCCAGAAATAGGTGAGATGCACGTTGATGGTCCTGAAGTGGGGCGTTTTCCAGGCGCGCTCGGTGATAATCCGTTTGGCCACAGCGAAGGTGAAGGGGTCGAGGCCAAAAATCTGCGGTATCAGCGCCGTCAAAACCAGAACGAAATAGAGTATGGCGATGGAATTATCGACGAAGAATGATGAGATTGCAGCCGGCGTCAGGTAGACCCACCCCGTGCCGAAGGCGAGGTATCCCAGGAATGCCCATTCCAGATAGCTGACGTGCTTCACGAATCTCTTAGCCAGGATGAATTGGATTACGGCCAGTGCCAGGCCGACCACCGTGGCCACCTTGGCCTGGGCCAGGTTAGCTTCGCCCACCCTGGCGATAACTTTAAACGTTATAACCGGGATAAAGGACGTGACCAGAAAGACAATGTTTAGCTTGTTCATTTCTCTCGGTCTCCCTGACCGGCATTTTAAACTGGGCTGCTGACCTCAGCCGCATTGCGTTGTGCGATAGCCTTTTCTCCTCTGATGACAGAGAGTCCGGTTTCCTCGAGTATGCCTCTGATATAGGTTTCGTCGTCGGGGAGAAGGGCTTTATTATTGATAAGGCAAGCCAGGCCGTGAGTAAATATCCACATTTTTGTCAACACGCTCTCCAGGCGCTGTTCATCCAGACCCTCTAGAATCGGGTCGGTCTTCATTTTTTCAATCAGGTTTTTGAGGGCGAACTCCTCCAATGTCTTCCCGGCGCTATTTTGTTTCCTGGGGTCATTGCCTTCGAACAGGAACCGGAATAGATTTTTCTCGTTTCTGGCAAATAACACGTAACCCAGCCCCATGTCGAAAAAGGTCAGGCCTGTCCTGGGCGTGGTCTGGTAGGTGAGCAGGAGGTTTATGGCTTTTTCCCTGAGTTCCCTGTCCAGCTCCTTCATCGATTTGATGTTTGAATACAGGGGCATGGTCGAGCCATTGAGTTCTCTGGCGATAGCCCGTGCCGAAAGCTTATTCCGCCCCCTGGCCCTGACTATCTTAAACGCAGCCTCGATGACCATGTCCCTGGTAAACGAGCTCTTAGCCGGCATCTTCCAAACTCCTCCTAATATATAACATACGTAATATAACATGCGTTATATCAC
>Ga0136653_10000106_pt1 | contig 39269 bp, 33 predicted proteins | sample LakKivw275mmetaG_FD_94866 | JGI IMG/M metagenome (GOLD analysis project Ga0136653, IMG submission 94866) | Anoxic lake water microbial communities from Lake Kivu, Rwanda to study Microbial Dark Matter (Phase II) - Lake Kivu water 275m metaG... | ecosystem: Environmental > Aquatic > Freshwater >...
CCCTGATACCGACCCTGTTCCGGCTCTTCTATAAAAGAAAACCCAAAGCTGCATCCAACCGCTTTCTCAGCAGGATCAATACGATAGACTACGAAAAAGCCTATCAGAAATCCTTTGATCATGTATTCAGATACCGCGCCGTTTACCTGGTCGTGTTTATTCTGATGCTGGCCGCCACGTACCCGCTGTATCGTGCCATCGGTGTCACGCAGTTTCCTGAGCTGGAACAGACCGAAGTGGTTACTGTCCTCGACTGGAACGAGCCGATCCATGTGGAGGAAAATGCCCGGCGGATTGAGGCACTGGTTCAATCGATACCCGACAGTCTGTTGCAGTTTTCCAGCCTGGTGGGGGAACAGCAGTTTATCCTGAACCGGGAGGCCGAAAAAACGGCATCGGAAGCGGAGATTTACCTGATGATAAATAGCTCGGATTCGGTGAACCGGGTGGTTGAGCATGTAAAGAATTACCTGACAGCACATTATCCGTTGGCAAAAGTGACTTTTCACCCTCCGGAGAATATTTTCGAAGCCATCTTCGCTTCGGATATGCCGGAGTTACTAACCCAGTTGACCAGCATGAGGGGCCAGGAACAGCCCCGCCTTGAGGAGGTATGGCAATTCACCGATTCGCTTGCGCGTGCTGAAAACATACAGTTTGTGCCGGTTCCGGTTCATGATCAGATTGTGGTTGAGGTGGATCCCGAAAGGCTGCTGCTCTACAAGGTGACTTTCGGCGAAGTGGCGGACAAGCTTCAGAAAGCCTTTAATCAGAAGCAGATCGGGATATTGAAAACCTATCAGAAGTTTATCCCGATATTACTCTCAGACGATCCGAAATCCGCCATTGATATCATTAACCGGACTTTTGTCCGGAACACCGACGGGAAAGAGTATCCCCTCGCGGCCATGATTACCCTGGGGCATGAACAACAGTATAAAACCATCCGGGCTTCCCGGATCGGGGAATATGTGCCGCTGGAAGTCAGGTCGGCAGATATGGGAACACCGGACATCATCGATAAAATCAAGGACGGCCTCAGGAATTCCACCACACTCCAGGCGGATTTCGCGGGCACCTGGTTTACCGGGAAGGCTCTCATGAAAGAACTGGCAGTAGTACTGCTGATATCCGTTTTGTTGCTCTTTTTCATTCTTGCAGCCCAGTTTGAATCCTTCCTGCAGCCGCTGATCGTGCTGATCGAATTGCCTATCGACATAGCCGGGGCTTTGTTTATGCTCTGGATCTTTGGTGAAACAATGAACCTGATGTCGGCCATCGGGATCATCGTGATGTCGGGGATCATTATCAACGACTCCATCCTTAAGATCGACACCATCAACCGCACCCGCGCCGAAGGATACAGCGTACTCGAGGCGGTCCATATAGCGGGACAGAGGCGCCTCAAGCCGATCATCATGACGAGCCTCACGACGGTACTGGGACTGGCCCCGTTCCTGTTTTTCAAAGGTCTTGGAACGGATCTCCAGAAACCCATGGCGCTGACCATCATGGGCGGCATGACCATCGGGACGCTCGTCAGTATTTATATTGTTCCGATTATCTACTGGGCGGCGTACAGGAGGAAAGACGGTAGACAGAAGACGGAAGACTAGAGAATAAAGAGGGTGGGATCAAGGCTGCATGCGTTACAAAAATGCATCTGCTTTGCTTTTTAATTTGGAATTCTGATATTTGACCATGGGGTGTGGTGCAGAATCAAAAAAGCCCAGCCTTACAAATGACTATGGGGGAGGATAAAACTACGTCGGACGGAAAACCGCTTAGGCGGCTCAATGCAGATATCATCATGGAATTATGGTCCAAGACTTACAATACGGACGGCAAGCCGGATTGGTCGCATATCTTTCCCTATTACCACAAGGACCTCGTTTTCCAGGACACCATCCAGCATATCGATGGCATTGAAGAGTTTAGAGCCATGTGCAGCCGTTTGACAGCACGCACAAAACAACTGAATATGGAGATCGTATCCATAGCCCAGAACGGTAACGTGATTATTTTCGATTGGATCATGACCATGATGTTCAAGAAATGGCCCAGCACCCCGCTCTACGGTTCAACTAAACTGAGATTAAGCGATGACGGTTTAATCATCGAACAGAGGGATTATTATGATCTATGGGGTGATATCTTCAACAATATACCCCGCTTTGGCAGGATGTACAGACGTTTTCTAAAAAGAAAATTCGGGTGATGGGTAAACGCAGGTTCGAGCTTCCTGATGAGTTGAAATTCATTTCCAATAGCCGGCTCCCGCAGAAAAAATCAGGGGAATCGCTGGAGGGAAAGACCTGTGTCATTACCGGGGCTACCTCCGGAGTGGGCTATCAGGCTGCCGTCCGGTTGGCAAAAGGCGGTGCCCGGATAGTCATGATCGCCAGAAATCAGGAAAAAGCAGAGGCCCTTTGCGAAGAGCTTCGTGCACTTTCACCTCATGCCCCCCGATACTACCTGGCCGATTTCACCCGGTTGAGCGAGGTAAGGAAAGCGGCTGAATCCATTTTACATGATTATCCTAAAATCGATGTCCTGATCAATGTTGCCGGAGTTCACATGACTACCCGGGTACTCACGCCGGAAGGCCATGAAACCGCTTTTTGCGTGAATCATCTCGCTTCGTTCCTGCTGACCGGAATGTTACTGAAACGGATGATTGACAGCGCGCCCTCACGGATCATCCAGGTCAATTCGGAAGGACACCGGTTTAACGGCCTGAACCCGGAAGATCTTACCTGGGAAAAGAGGCGGTACCGCGGCCTGAAAGGGTATGGTGCTTCCAAGACCGCCCAACTGATGACCGTCTGGGAATTCAATGATTTCCTTCAAGGAACGGGAGTCACGATCAATGCCATGCATCCCGGAGCCGTAAAATCCCATATCGGGCAAAATAACGGCTGGCTTTACAATCTCTATTCCCGTTTGATCATTCAACCCTTATTAAAAAATCCCGAAATCTCAGGCGAAGCCATCTATTATCTGGCTTCATCTCCTGAACTGGAAAGCGTGAGCGGTAAATTCTTCAACCAGACGAACGAGGAAATTCCCGCACCGCATGCCATGAACAGGGAAGCAGGGAAAAGGATATTCCGGATCAGCAAAGAACTAACCCGGCTCGATGAAGAGTTCCGATACTAAATACGATACTGTCATTGTAGGTGGCGGCATTGCCGGACTTACTGCCGCAGCCTACATTGCCCGGGCGGGCCGGTCGGTCGTCCTGTTTGAAAGACAGGCCAAAACCGGAGGCCTGGTTCAGACATTTGAAAGAAACCGGGTTTTCTTTGATGCAGGATTAAGATCCATTGAAAACTCGGGCATTGTTTTGCCCATGCTGAAGCAATTGGGCATTCCTGTTGATTTCGTTAAAAGCCAGGTATCCATCGGTATTGGCGATCGCGTCCTTAAGCTTGAAGATGCAAACAGCCTGAACCAGTATGAGGCATTCCTGGTATCACAATTTCCTGATAGTGAAAATGACATCCGTTTGATCATCCGGGAGATCCGGAAAATCATGGACTATATGGATGTCCTGTATGGAATTGATAATCCGGCTTTTCTGAATATTAAAGAAGATAAGAAGTACCTGCTCCGGGTCATTCTTCCCTGGATGTTCAAATTCATTTTGACCATCCGGAAAATAGGCAAACTCAATGAACCCGTGGATGAGTACCTGAAGAGATTAACCGGAAATCAGCAATTAATCGACATCATTGCGCAGCATTTCTTTCAAAAAACGCCTACTTCCTTTGCATTAAGCTATTTCCGGCTCTATCTCGATTATTTTTACCCTAAAGGCGGAACTGCCACCCTTCCGATAAAGCTGGCTGATTATATTGTTGTGCATGGCGGTCAGATCAAAACCTCCACAACCATCGAAAGCCTGAATCCTGAGGGTAAATATGTACAGGATAACCAGGGTAATCGAATCGGATACGATAACCTGATCTGGGCAGCTGACCTGAAACTCCTGTACAACAGCATCCCGTTGGATCACCTGAGTGATCCGGAAATGAAAAGAAAAATCGAGGGAAAGCGGTCCTTGCTTAAAGATTTAAAGGGAGGCGATTCGGTTTTCACGGTTTATCTGACGGTTCATGAAAAGAAGGAATATTTTTCCGGTATATGCACCGGGCATTTCTTCTATACCCCAAGTAAATCAGGATTATCCCAATTGGATAGACATAGTATGTCCGAATTTCTGAATCAAAAGCAACCTGATCCTCAGAAAGCTGAAGTAAAAAACAGGCTCAAAGAATATCTGAAGGATTACTGCGACCTGAATACCTATGAAATATCCATCCCGGTCCTGCGCGATCCGGGGATGGCTCCGGAAGGAACTACGGGACTGATTGTCAGCTTGTTATTTGATTACCAATTGGCCAAGAAAATAGATGATAACGGATGGACGGAGGAGATGAAGGATTTTCTGGAACAGCAGTTTATCCGGGTATTGAATGACAGTATCTTTCCGGGTTTCAGGGAGAAGATTACCGACCGGTTTTCCTCATCACCATTAACCATTGAGAGGCTTACCGGCAATACCGATGGCGGCATTACGGGATGGGCTTTCACCAATCCTTACATCCCGGTGGTAAATCAAATGTATAAATCCGCCAAATCCGTTGATACCATTGTGCCATCGGTTTACCAGGCCGGCCAATGGGTTTACAGCCCTTCAGGCCTGCCCATCTCGATCCTGACCGGCAAGCTCGCGGCAGACAAGGTGCTGAAGCGTTTGCCAAGGATCCGGTAATTGAAAAACCAAGTCGTTATCTCTTGGAAACGTTGATCAGGAATGAGGAAAAGCAGATAATGTTTTCAAAATCTGCAAAGGCTTGTTACCGGATCCACAACAGGATCGGCAACGGTTTGTTGCCTGAATGCCGGATTTTACCGGCGAAACCGGGAAAGCCATTAACTTTGATCAATAACAGGTGAAAAAATGGACAATTCCCGCATTTTCAGAATGCCTTTCGCGAGCGTCTACCCGCTATACATACAAAAAGCAGAGAAAAAGGGGCGCTCAAAGGCGGAGGTCGATGCCGTCATTTGCTGGCTGACCGGTTATGATGGGCAAACCCTGGCTCTCCAAATCGAAAACAAGTGTACTCTCGAAGAGTTTTTCGCCCAGGCCCCTCTGATCAATCCGAACGTGTCGAAAATCACCGGGATTATTTGCGGCTGCCGGGTGGAGGAGATCGAAGACAAGCTCATGCAGAAGATCCGCTATCTGGATAAACTGGTGGACGAACTGGCCAAAGGCAGGCCCATGGAGAAAATATTACGGTCATAAAATGCCAGTACCCAGGATAACAACATGACAGGGATCAGACGATCCGGTAAACGGTCTTGTTTTTATCGCCCTCCCGTTCAAAAAGCCTGGCTTCCACGCCTTTCCGGAGATCGCGGCTGGCCGTGGCGGAAGAGATGGTTTATGCTGATAAGCTTTTTGACGGTTAGAGGGAGGCCCTATCGTCACTAAGTCAGGTTCATGAATTGTTAAAAATGACTTGACTCTTGAAAATATCAATCCGTTTTATATTTTTGTTAATCAACTAACAAATCTGGTGAAAAACCTGACATAATCCGCAAGTACGGAGTTCTATTACATACCGGGGCACCTATCCAATGATTTGGATTTCTATCCTAGTTATCAGCATTTTAGTGTAAGATAATTGGATCATAATTAAAGAAACTCGAAATGGAATTCAAACCTCAAATCATTGCATTCCTTTGCAAATGGTGCTCTTATACAGGTGCGGATCTCGCCGGCACCTCTCGTATAAAGTATGGTTCAAGGGTCAGGAACATCCGCGTATTGTGCTCAGGGCGGATTGAACCCACATTTGTTCTGCAGGCTTTTAAAAAAGGAGCCGATGGTGTTCTGATTTGCGGATGTCATCCCGGCGACTGCCATTACCAGGAAGGTAATTACCGTTGTCTCAGGAGGTATATGTTGCTTCAACACTACATCCAGCAGATGGGAATTGAAAAGGACAGGTTGAAACTCGAATGGATCAGTGCAAGCGAGGGCAAGCAGTTTGCTGACCTGGTGGATGCATTCACGGAAAGAATTAAAGAACTGGGGCCTACAAGAATTCCGGCGGCAATTGAATCCTATTCATAAGGTCCATGTCATATGGTTATGGAAACAAAAAAAACAAAACTCAACCTGGCGATTTATTGGGGCGCTGCCTGCGGCGGATGCTGTGTCTCCGTGCTCGACGTGCATGAACTTCTTTTTGATGTCGTTGCCGCAGCCGACCTTGTATTCTGGCCTATCGCCCTTGATACCAAGTACAAGGACGTGGAAATGATGCCCGATGGATTCATAGATCTGGCTCTGTATAATGGAGCGGTCAGAAACAGCGAGAATGAGCATATAGCAAAGTTACTGAGAAAGAAAAGCAAGATTCTTGTGGCTTACGGGAGCTGTTCCCATCTGGGCGGAATTCCCGGTCTCGCCAATCTGTCTTCAAAGGAAGCCCTTTTCAGCCGGGTATATGAAGAAACCGAATCCACCGTGAATCCGTTGAAAGTCAGACCGGTTCCGGAATATGAAGTTCCGGAAGGAAACCTTGAGATCCCGGTGTTCTATAATGATGTCCGGGCATTAAAGGATGTCGTGGATGTTGATTTTTTCATCCCCGGATGCCCACCCCAAACGGAACGGCTGGTTGAAGTTTTCATGGCAATCGCCAACAGCCGGCCGCTGCCTCCAAAAGGTTCCGTCATCGGGGCGGGAGAGAAGGCTCAGTGTGATGACTGCAGCCGGAAAAAAACGGAAAACAAGAAAATCAGCCGCTTCTACCGTCCCTGGGAGGTTGAGGACGACGGCGTAACCTGTTTCATGGAACAGGGCGTGATTTGCATGGGCCCGGCCACACGTTCGGGTTGCGGTCATCGTTGTATTAACGGGAATTCCCCGTGCCGCGGCTGTTATGGCCCGACAGCCGATGCAATTGATCCGGGGGCAAAGATGATGTCGGCCATTGCCAGTGTCATCGATGAAAAAGATCCGGAGGGAATCGAACAGGTCCTTGAAGGGCTGGTAGATCCCGCAGGAACCTTTTACAGGTTCAGTCTTCCGTCCGCAATAATCAGGAGGAACATTAAATGAAGCGCATTACCATTGATCCCATCACCAGGCTGGAAGGTCATGGAAAGATTGAGATCTTCCTGGATGACGAGGGTGAAGTAAGCAATGTGTATTTTCAGGTACCGGAACTTCGGGGATTCGAAAAGTTTTGCGAAGGAAGGCCCGTGGAGGAACTGCCTGCAATAGTCACAAAAATTTGCGGCGTCTGCCCGGGATGCCACCATATGGCTTCCGGCAAGGCGGTAGATGCGGTTTTTGGTGTGGAACCGACTCCAACAGCCAAAAAACTGCGCGAATTATTCTACATGGCTCATTTTATCCATAGCCATATTGCACATTTTTATGCCCTCGCTGCTCCTGATTTCGTGGTCGGGCCCCAGGCACCAGCCGCCGAAAGGAATATTCTCGGGGTTATCGGCAAGGTGGGGGTTGAAATCGGAAAGGAGGTCATCAGGCAGCGGAGGTTGGCCCAGGAAATCCAGGCACTTCTAGGCGGGCATCAAACATACGTGGTGATGAATATTCCGGGGGGAGTAAGAAAAGGATTGACCGAGGAAGAAGCTGCCGGAATAGCCGCAAAAGCTGAAGGATTTATTGAATTTTCAAAATTCTCCCTGTCGGTTTTTTCGGATATCGTCCTAGGCAACAAAGATTATGTGGACCTGATTCTGAACGGACCCTATTCACTGGTTCTTCATTCCATGGGACTGGTGGATGATAATAACAGGGTCAATTTTTATGACGGGAAAGTCAGAGTGGTGGATATTCAAGGACATGAATTATATAAGTATTCTGCACCGGATTACCTTGATTATGTTGCCGAACATGTAGAGCCCTGGAGTTACCTGAAATTCCCCTATCTGAAAAAGAAAGGGTGGACCGGATTCACTGAGGGCCAGGAGTCGGGTTTGTACCATGCAACCCCATTATCCCGGCTCAATGCTGCCGACGGGATGGCCACCCCTTTGGCCCAGGCAGAGTATAGAAGGATGTATGACACCCTTGGAGGGAAGCCTGTTCACGCAACCCTTGCCATGCATTGGGCCAGGTTGATTGAATTGCTTTACTCTTCGGAAAGATGCCTGGAGCTTGCCAGGGATCCGTATATATGGGGAAAAGAACTCAGGGCTCCGCTGGGTGAGATCCATGGTGAAGGAGTGGGTATCGTGGAGGCACAAAGAGGGACCCTAACACACCATTACTGGACCGACAAGAGAGGTATGGTGCAGAAAGTGAACATCATCGTAGGTACCACCAATAATAACGGAGCCATCTGCATGTCCCTGAAAAAAGCAGCACAGGGATTGATAAGGAAAAATACCGAGGTTACCGACGGAATCCTGAATATGATTGAAATGGCTTTCCGGGCCTATGATCCATGCTTTTCCTGTGCTACTCACAGCCTGCCGGGAAATATGCCCTTCGTTTTAAATATAAGGGACAGGACGGGCAACATTCTGCGGACTATTTCAAGATTCACATCATAGAAGAAAGATATGCGTACCGCTATTTATTTCTGCCAGGTGGAAGATCCCATCAACCTGGATATCCATGCCATCTCAAAGTACGCGGCCAACCTTCCGGGGGTCGAATTAGTCAGGGTTATGGGGAACATGTCGCAGCTTCAGGCACCCGCGATCAGTGAGGAACTGATTGCAAACCGGGTTGAAAGGGTGGTCATTGCCGGGGATATGCCAGGTTATTTCAAACCTTTTTTTACAACTGCTGTTTCAAAAGCCGGTGGGAATACGGATGAAGTACGCCTTGCATCATTCAAAGAACATGGCGCCACCGCGCGGAATATGCATGACCGGGCCAAGGCGGTCCTGGCCTGCGCCAGCATGGGTGTCCCGTTTTCCCTGGTTGCCGTTCCATCCGGGAACCCTGTGCATCATGCCACGCTGGTAATCGGGGGTGGAATTGCCGGAATACAGGCCTCACTGGAAATCGCTAATGCCGGCTATGAAGTGTTCCTTGTGGAAAAAACAGGGACGATCGGCGGACATATGGCCATGTTTGACAAAACTTTCCCAACCCTTGATTGTGCTGCTTGCATCCTTACCCCAAAAATGGTTAACGTGGGTCAGCACGACCTGATCCACTTGATGACCAATTCAACGGTCACCGAGATAACCGGTCATCCCGGTGAATACCGGGTGAAAATACTTCAAAAGGCCCGTTATGTTGATTCCGGCTCCTGTGTGGCCTGTGGCCTATGTTCCGATGTATGTCCGGTCAAGGTCCCCAGTGAGTTTGATGCGGGTATTTCATTGAGAAAAGCTGTTTATGTGCCTTTCCCTCAAGCGGTTCCTAATTCTTATCTGGTCGATCCGGAGAATTGCACCTATATCCAGACAGGGGGTCAAAAATGCGGTGCATGCCTGAAAAAATGCCCAAAAGAGTGCATAAGCCTGCTGGAACAAGACAAGGCCGTTACGGTGGAAGTTGGGAACGTGATCCTGGCTACAGGTTATGAAATGCTGGATATATCCCGGCTGGACCAGTATGGATACGGAAAATATCCGAATGTTCTGACCTCACTGGAATTTGAAAGGCTGACCAATGCATCCGGAACAACGGGTGGAAAAATTGTGACCAAATCTTCAAGGATCAATAAAAAAACGCAGGAAGAGGAATGGTATTTCAATCCTGAAGGCAAGCCGCCCGGGAGTGTCGCTATCATCCATTGTGTGGGTTCACGCAGCAAGAAGTACAATCCCTATTGTTCCAGGGTATGCTGCATGTATTCCCTGAAATTCGCACACCTGATCAGGGAAAAGATCCCGGAGGTAAAATGTTATGAGTTTTATATCGATATGCGAGCTTTCGGGAAAGGTTATGAAGAGTTTGCCGAACGGATCAAACAGGAAGGTACGTTCATCGTCAGGGGCCACTCGGCTTCGGTTGACAATATAAACGGACAAATGATTGTCAAGGGTGAAGACATCATGAACGACCGACTGGTTGAATTCAAGGTTGACATGGTTATTCTGGCTGTCGGCCTTATACCGACACCCGGAACGGCGGAGCTAAGCCAAATGCTAGGCATCATCAGGGATTCGGACGGATGGTTTTCGGAATTGGATTATAACGGAAATCCAACGGAAACCGAACGGGGCGGTATTTTTGTGGCCGGCATGTGCCAGGGGCCGAAGGATATTCCAGATACGGTAGCCCAGGCTTCAGCCGTTGCAGCAGGAGTGCTGCGCAGTATTTCAAGCGGAATGGGGCTTGGAGATCTGGGAAGCTTGTCGCTGAGCGAGATCGAATCAAGAGCCAAACAAATACAAATGGTTTAAAAAACAGAAGGAGGTCCAGATGGCGATCAGGGTCAATCCGATGTTCATTGACAAACTTGAACGTTTTGGAGCGGAAGATGTGATGTACTGTTACCAGTGCGGGGACTGTTCAACTGTTTGTCCACATGCCGATCAAGTCTTCAAATTTCCGAGAAAGTCAATGCGATTGCTGCAAATGGGGCTCAATGGAAAGCTGAAAATGACTCTTGAGCCCTGGTTATGTTATTATTGCGGGCAATGTTCGGAGCAGTGTCCAAGGGAGGCTGATCCCGGTGAAACAATGATGAGCCTCAGGCGCTGGTTGATTTCCGTTTATGATTTTACCGGGTTGGCCGCACTGTTTTTCAGATCACGTCTTGCTGAGATAACAGCCATTGTCACCGTGGCCATCCTTACGGGTGTTTTCCTGGTTTTTTATGGGATCACAAACGGTGATTTGCAGTGTATGACGGCACGAACGCTTTTCTTTCAAGCACGTTCGTTCATCGTTTTGACCTTACGGTTGGGGCAATCCTGGCATTTTTCCTTTTGATCAATGCATTCAGGATGTGGTATTTCACGATGGTAAAAGGATCACCGGTTTCTCAGCCTTTCTGGCTGTACCTGAAGCATCTGTACCTGGTCCCCTGGCATTTCTTCACCCAGAAACGGTATGCTGAGTGTGAGTCCAAACGGAAGCATAAAGTTTTCATGCCCTGGATCCTGCACCTGGGTTTGATGCTCGGTTATGTGACCATGCTGGTATTGGTCATGGTCTTTCTCGAACAATTGCAATTTGGCCCGGAGATCCGTTGGCAGGTTCATGTTTTCGGATACCTGGCCTCCGTTGGCCTGGTTGCAGGAACTATTTACTTTATCCGCAGCAGGTTCATGAAAACACATGTTCAATACAAGAAATCACACGGAACCGATTGGGTATTCGTGGTTCTTCTGTGTCTCATCACGGTAACCGGAATCACCCAGCATATTTTCCACCGCACAGGTTTGAATGAATGGGCGAATGTTACCTACGTGATTCACCTGATGTTCGTGGTCCCATGGTTGCTGAGAATGCCGTTCAGCAAATGGTCTCATCTGATTTACAGGCCACTGGCCATGTATTTTTCATCTGTTCGCCGGGATGCTCTTACACGGGGGAACAGCTACGGCCTGGAACCGGCCCTTTCAATCAGATCCTAAACCGTCAGATTATGAACAACAGCAGAATCGGAGTCTACATTTGCATGTGCGGTTCCAACATCGCGAAGATCGTGGATGTTGAAGTTCTTGCCAAGTTTGTTGCGGGACTTCCCAATGTCGCCCTGGTCAAAACCTACAAATACATGTGTTCAAACCCTGGCCAGGAAATGATCGTACAGGACATCAGGGAAAACCATCTCGACAGGATCGTTGTAGCCGCCTGCAGTCCGACCATGCATGAGCGTACATTCAGAAGTGCCCTGCAAACGGCCGGATTGAACCAGTACCTATTTGAAATGGCCAATATCCGGGAGCAATGCAGCTGGGTTCACGAAGATCCGGGGGAGGCAACCGAAAAAGCAAAATTGCTCACGCGGGCGGCAATTAACAGGGTGTTGCTGCACGAACCACTCGAAAGCGTATCGGTTGATATGTGTCCCAACGTCCTGGTAATCGGAGGGGGGATAGCCGGTATGACAGCGGCACTGGAACTTGCCGATGCAGGTCACATGGTTTACCTGGTTGAAAAGAACAACCGCCTTGGGGGCAACCTGGCACGTGTGGATCTGACCGCACCCTACCTGTATTCAGCCCGTGACTTGATTATAGAGAGGATTGCGAGGATTACCGGGCACAAGAACATAAATTTATACCTGGAATCCGAAGTTGCGGAATTTAACGGTTTCGTGGGGAATTTTTCAGCGAGGATCAGGCAAATAAACGGCAAGACGGTTGCTTATGGATCGCCTTTGGAAGTCAGCATCGGGAATGTGATCGTTTGTACCGGCTACAAGGAATTTGATGCCTCCCGGATCACTCATTACGGATACGGAAAACTACCCAATGTAATAACCAGCTTTGAACTCGAACAAATGATCAGGGCTGGGAAAATTGAGACCCGGGAAGGAAGGAAACCCAGGTACGTTGCTATTATCCATTGTGTCGGCAGCCGGAGCCAGGAGTTTCATAGTTATTGTTCACGCGTTTGCTGCATGACCGCCTTAAAATACGTTCATGAGATCAAATCGGCCATACCCAATTGCTACGTGTCTGATATTTATATAGATATGCATGCCTTTGGCAAGGGCCACGAGGATTTCTACCGCAGATCCTCCGAGGTGAAGACCCTGTTTCTTATGTATGAAAAGAATGACCGCCCCGTCATCAGAAGGGCCGGCCCAAAGGATGATTGTGAAATGCTGATTGAAGTCAGTGAGAAATTATCGGGAGAACAGATCGAAATACCGGCAGATCTGGTGGTGTTGATGGTAGGCATGGAAGCACGCGAAGATTCGGGAGAAGTTGCACACCTTGTCAATATAAGCAGGGATAAAGATGGCTGGTTTATTGAAAGCCATCCGAAATTGGAACCTGTTGCAACCACTACCGACGGGGTATTCATTGCCGGGACCTGTGTGTCACCGAAAGATATTCCGGACACTGTAGCACAAGCGAGGGCTGCAGCAGCCAGGATTCTCTCTAAAATAGCCAAGGGTAAAATTGAAGTTGAGGCTGTTTTCTCCGAAGTCAATGAAAAACTCTGCTCCGGTTGCCGGTTTTGCAATCTACTGTGTCCTTTCAGTGCCATCGAATTCAATGAGCTGGAAAAGCACAGTCATATAATCAGCGCCCTCTGCAAGGCTTGCGGGGTATGCGTAGCTGCCTGCCCTTCTTCAGCCATAAAAGGCCGGCATTTCTCGGACAAGCAGATCATGGCACAAATCGACGGATTGATACTCGGAAGGGAAGAAACCGTAACGACTATTTAATCATCTGCAAACCTTATGTTAACTCACTATAATTAAAGATAATGAAAGATAAAATTCTCTTGATAGATGACGATGAAGATCTGGTAAGATCACTTCAGGTCATATTGGAGAGCAAAGGTTTTCTGGTTTTGACCGCCACGGATAGTCAATCCGGTTTGATCAAGCTTAAAGAGGAAAAACCCCGGTTGCTGGTTCTGGATGTAATGATGAACACCAATCTTGAGGGATACAATCTCCTTCATGTCCTCAAGAAAGATCCGGAATACAGGAAAATGCCAATTATCCTGCTCACGGGCATGGCCGATGCCCTCGGAGTGAATCTTTATTCAGCGGTTGAAGATGAAAACCTGTTTCCCAATGTCAGGTTCCAGGATAAACCGGTTGATCCCTCCCTGCTGATCGAGATAATTAACGAGATGTTGCCAACCTGATCCCTCCGATCCGATGCAAGACAAACTTGTTCCGGCCCACGTGGTTTTTGACAGGTGGTTCATCCGGATACGCTGGATTGCTATTGTTATACTGATCATAGCCACATTTGTGGTTAAAGATGTCCTTCAATTTTCGATACATGCCGGCCCCATCTATATTCTTGCTACCATCCTTTTACTGCTTAACTGTTCGCACCTGGTTATTCTAAGATATATCCTGAAAAGGGGTGGTCCCCGCGTTCTTCCGAGGATAAAACAGGATATCCATTTTCAGATCATTTCGGACCTGGTTATTCTGACAGGTATCATCCATTTCTCAGGAGGGGTGGAAAATCCCCTTATTCTTTTTTATTTCCTGCATATGATCATTGCCAGTTCAATTTTTTCAACCGTATTAAGCTATATCTATGCAGGTTTAGGGCTCCTTTTGATCGGATCACTTGCGCTTCTGGAATACCTTGAAGTCCTGCCGCATTATCATCTGGAGGGATTTGTGGGGGCGGATCTTTACCAGAACCTGTTATTTCTGGGCGGAGCCGGTTTTGTCTTTCTTCTGACCTCATTTTTAGTCGTCAACCTGACTCATCTGATCATCACTAAATCAATCAAGATTGAAGAAACTTATGTTAAAACCAACCTTGAACTTGACAACAAGGATAAATTGCGGAACGAATATGTTCTACGTGTAACCCATGATATTAAAGGTCATCTCGGAGCCATAACGAGTTGCCTTGAAGTGCTCCGTTCCGGAATTTCGGGTCCCATGAATGACCGGCAACAGGAGTTTGTTGATAGGGCCGGCGAGAGGACTCAACTTCTGACAAAATTCATCAAGGATTTATTGAATCTGACCCGGAAACGCCTGCAAAAGGTACAGGAATTTGAAGAAGTTTCACTATACACCATCATTGACAAGGTTTTGGCAACCGCCCAGATTCTTGCTCATGATAAATCAATTGAGATCAATAGTTTTATCGACAAAAATATCGGGCCCGTAATTGGAAATCCTTTTGCGCTGGAGGAGCTGTATTCGAATCTGCTGCTGAATGCCATCAAATATACCCCTGCAAAAGGCCATATCGAGTTGAATATCAGAAACCGGTTCGATCATGTGCTCAACGAGATATCTGATTCCGGGATAGGAATTCCCAGGGAAGACCTGCCAAAGGTTTTTGATGAGTTTTTCAGGGCCGGCAATGCTCCAAAGGATATCAAATCAGGTTCGGGCCTTGGGTTGTCCATTGTAAAACAAATTGTAGAAGATCACAAGGGCAGGATATGGGTTTCCAGCGAATTGGGGGTCTGGACGAGATTTACTTTTACGCTTCCGAAAAATCCCAACCTTGTTGTCTGAAATCCGGATAAAGATCTGGTCAACAGGATATTGTCAGAGCTTGATGAATTTTCCGGTCAATCCTCGGCAATTTTGCATGTCATTCAAGGTAAAGCTACCATTGGTCAAAAAGAATATTTGGCTGTCTCGACTATCTTCCTTACCTTTAATTAATTACCTAAGTCTAAGCCATGAAACCATTGCGCATTTTCTTACTGATACTGGGTATTTTCTTGGCCTATCCGAATGGTTTTGCCTGCAGTACATTTTGATCCCGAAAGCTTCCTCGATACCGAAATTCGATGGAAACCTGGATGATGCGGCGTGGCAGGGAGTCGAACCGTTCACGATGATCTCCCTGAATCCGACTGCAGGATTGCCGCCTTTTCAGGAAACTGAAGTCAGGATCATCTATACCGACCGCGATCTGTATGTGGGCGCATGGCTATTCGACAAGGAGCCGGACAAGATTCGCGCCACGAGCAAGATACGGGATGACCTTGGCCTCACTAACGACTGGTTTGGGATCGCCTTCGATACCTATCTTGATAAAGAAAATGCCATGTTTTTCGCCACGAATCCGGCTGGACTGAGGACCGATGCCCAGCTGTTTAATGACGGCCAGGGGAGTTTTCCGATGAATGCTACCTGGAACACGTATTGGAACGTCATCACCAGCAAGGACGGCAATGGATGGTATGTAGAAATGCAAATCCCGCTTTCGAGCCTCAGGTACCAGAAAACCGGTAACAAGGTTAAAATGGGACTCATGGTGTGTCGATACATCAGCCGGAAGCAGGAGTGGGATGTGTTCCCACCCATATCTAATGAATGGGGGTTCTGGAGCTGGGCAAAAGTTTCTAAATATCAGCTTATTGAATTTGACGGGATCGAAACCGTGAATCCCCTCTATTTTGCCCCTTACCTGTTGGGTGGAATTCAGCAAAACTCAAAACTCAATGAAGCCGGCGATGCCTACAGGTCAGAAAATACCTGGGCAAAAAATGCAGGATTGGATGTCAAATGGGGCCTGTCCAAAAACCTTACCCTGGATCTTACGCTAAACACAGATTTTGCACAGGTAGAGGCAGATGATCAGCAGGTTAACCTTACCCGGTTCTCCCTGTTCTATCCCGAGAACAGGCAATTCTTTGTTGAAAGAGCCCCCATCTTTGATGTAAATTTTCTTGGCAACGGCCAGTTGTTCTACAGCCGGCGGATAGGCCTTTACAATGGCAGTGCAGTCCCGGTTTGGGGCGGAGGAAGGCTGACCGGCCGGGTCGGTGACTGGGACATTGGGGTCATGTCGCTGCAGACCGGTTTTCTGAAGGACAAAGAAACAGGTGAAGAGATCCTGCCCACCGTGAATAATTCGGTGGTGAGGCTGCGACGTAAAGTGGGAATCAATAGCAATTCCTATATCGGCGGCATGTCGACCCTCAAGCTGGATCCGTCTGGTAACTATAACTGGAATTACGCCATTGATGCAATTATCAATACGTATAAAAATGATTATCTGAATGTTATTTGGACTCAGACCCTGGATTCCGATGATAAATCAAACCCGATAACACTTAAGACCGCAAATTTCATGATCGATTATAAAAGGCGTGCCCAGGACGGATTATCGTACGATGTTGCCTTTGCCCGTTCAGGTGAGAGGTTTAATCCTGAGCTGGGATTCCAGTACAGGCAGGATTATACCAATCTGAGCGCTTCCGGCGGTTACGGATGGGATCTGGCCAACAAGCCCGGTTTTATTAATAAGCAAATCGTCAATTTCTATGCCGATGCATACTTCAGAAATGATGACGGCCAACTGGAGACTCTCACATTTACCCCCTCTTATGATCTGATAATCAAATCTCAGCACGAATTTTACGCACAGGCAAATATTATGACTGAAAATCTCAGGGATACCTTTTACCTGTCAAATAACGTGTATGTTCCGTTCGGGAATTTTCGGTTCACCAAAGGAACATTCGGTTATATTACCCCCACCTGGGAGTATCTGACGGGACAAGTTTCCCTTACCGCCGGTCAGTACTATGACGGCGGAATAGGGTCAGTAACCCTGTCCCCTGCCCTCAGGGTTGCCGCAAGCTGGATCGTCGGGCTGACTTACCAGTATAACAGGATTGGCTTCCCCCAGCGCGACCAGTATTTTAACGCCCACCTGGCCAGGTTTAAGGTTACCTACATGTTCAGCACCAAATGGAGCGTTTACAGTTATATCCAGTATAACAGCCTCATCGACGGGATCTTTTGGAATGCCAAGCTGCGCTATAATCCAAGGGAAGGAGTCGATTTATATCTGGTATACAATGATTTCATCAACACCAGGCGGCAGGATTCGGAACCCCCTTTACCCTTCAGCCTCCAGCGCACTTTATTGGTTAAATTTACCTATACTTTCAGGGTCAGGTAGGCAAATAGCATGTAAATTCAAAACATTAAAAACCAACAATCTATATGGAAGTGCATAAACACCCCCGTCACGTGACCCGTGCTAAAAAATGGCCGGAGTACGTACTGGAATTTTTAATGATATTTTTTGCCGTTTTTCTTGGGTTCTATGCGGAAAAACTAAGAGAGCACAGCCTTGAGCGTAAGAAGGGGAAACAGTACCTTGAAGCCTTTTATAATGATTTGATTCAAAATCAGATTACCTATAACCATTACGATAGTCTTTTTACAGATTTACTACCGGCATACGACAGCATTGTGTCGATATACCATAAGAAAATTCGGAAATCAAAAATCTATCGAAGTTATTAATCAAGGGTAAAAGAACTATCTCTGTTCCGGTAAGCACCACCAATTATTCTCAAATGGTTAATTCGGGCAACCTGCGATTAATTGAAAATGACACCATCACAAATGCAATGAGTAAATATTTTGATCTGATCATCAATTACAAAGAATACGATGCTCAGATTAAAGAAATGAGAAGCAACCTGTATCCGGAGGTTTTGAAAATTGAGGATATGCATGATTTCTTCAGATTTGATCAATCTGGAAATGCATTAACCGGCTATAACCCGGAAATGGATCGGTTTCCACCGATGAGTATTGAACAACGGAGAAGCCTGGTTAGTTATTACAGGCTGTACATCTCACAAACCAGAGCTGAACTCCTTTTAATAAGGAGATTAAGCAAAGCCAATGATGAACTTTTAGTTTTGATTAACAGGCATTTAGATAAAAACACCAAAGATTAAATTTTACTCAAATTAGTGAAGGCGGGTTGAGTCCCTCCTTCGATAGTGATGTGTACCGGGATGGCAAAACATTGCTTTTCGTTGATTAATTCCAAGCTTCGCCAACTGCAATAGCATCGGTTTTTTGGCGAATGATCCCGACCGGGGACCCTGGCAGGATTGAATCAATAGTTGCAAACGCATATGGAAATGCTATCAGATTTCTATCGTCCTGACTTCCTGGAGGATTGATTTTTTCACCTTTTCCCAATCTGTGGGAATCAGCATTTTGGGATCATCATCCGGTTCAGCATCAGCAAAATAGGTGAGGCTCCTAAGAACAAGGAATTCTGATCCGTCCGGATACTTTTCATGATAGAATTTCAGCAGGTCCCTAAGAGAGAATTGCTTTAGAAGGAAGTACAAATCCAAAAAATCCCTTTTGCGGCCACGACCTGTGATGGCAGCGAGTTTCATGGCTCCAATATCCTGCAGGCTTGCGAGTCTGATTTTCCCCGATATAACTGGAGGTTTGAGCCATTCATACCGGTAATGGACAAAATCAACTTTAATTCCATGAACATCCAACACCAGAATATTCCGGCTTTTTGTCATGAGTCGGACCTCGCCCAATGAATGGATCAATTCGAAAAAATCATCGGTATCAACCGCCCTATCACCAAAGAAATCCAAATCAACCGATATCCTGTGGCCAATTTGAAGAGCCAAAGCAGTTCCACCGACCAATGCGAAAGCATTGTACTCTGGATCGGACATCACTCTGTTCAAAATGTCCAGTGCAGGCGGGAGGATCGAATTCTGGTGAAGCATTTGAACTTTTCCGGGGGGGTGTCAAAGATACAACTTAAGAAAGCCAGGGATTTTGGATCCAATTCAGCGGATTCAAGCATTTCCAAACGGATCTTATCGGCTCCGTAATATTGACGGATCGTTATCCAGTCATCCAGGGTTCCGTACATAACCACCCTCTCGATCACGAACCTGGCATGACGATCCCAGTCGAGTGAGCGATAATCCGTATCCCAGAATAGACTTTCGGTCAATTTCATTACCAGCCGTATTGCAACTCAAATTTAAGAATACTTAAAGGATGCACAAGTGGGAAAAACCCGATCACTGCAATCCATTGAGGATCAAAGCCGGCAACTATTCCTGACGACCCTGGAAGACCTTTATGACCGATTTCCGGGGAAGACTTCTATTGGTTCACCAGTGACCCTTTCGAGAAGAAAAACCGGTCACCCTGGTTGGCTGCCGCCCCGACATCGACCTTGATATTATTTTTAGACACCCCGTCTGCGAGGTTCCTGTAAACCCATTCCCTGTCGGCCCCGTGCATGGGCAGCACGGATTTGATCTTCAACTTGTCGACCGCATAGAATATGCCCTTTTGAAAAGCCTCCGGATTGGACGAACCGCATCCGTACATGTTGAGGAAAAAGGAAATATCGGGATGGATCCCTTTTTCAGCCAGGAAATCGATTTCGGGGAAAAAGGGATTGTCCTTCATCTCCAGGCTGTTGTTCGAGTGGTCCCCGGCATGATAAATGGTCAGCCCATCGACCTCGACAGCGAAACCGACCCCGGCCTTGCTCAGCAGATCGGCACAGGTTTTGTTACCGTACTTCAGTGCGTAGGAGAGAGCCGTATATCCTTGCTTATCCTTACTGTTTTTCGGGATGCCGGTTGCCAGTAATTTACTGACCATGGAGGAGTTGCCCCGAAGTGCTGCCTCATGCAACAGGGATTTTCCCGTTCGTCCATCGAGCACGGTCAGATCCGCTTTTTTGGAAATAAAGAGATCGATCAGTTCGGCAGCGCCTTTGCTTACGGCGATTTGCATGGGAACCATTCCTTCGGAGTTGGCCAGGTTGATATTGGCGCCGCGCATGATGAGCGCCCTGGCAGCCTCAACGTTCCCGAAATCAAGGGCCATCATCAGCGGCGTGCCTCTGTTAGCATCTTTTTGGTCGATCTCGAACCCACGGTCCAGCAGGTAGTGCAATGCTTCCGCTCCTCCGGAAACGGCAGCGCGGTGGAGCAGGGATAACCGGTTTGAAGGAACCTGAAGGGTAGCCCCTTTCGAGACAAGCAAGCCCATGATTTCTGCAGAATTAGCGTTTGCTGCATATTCGATGGGGGTCATGTTGTATCCATTTGGCTGCAATGCATCGAAACCGTTATCGAGAAGGATTTGAACGAGCTCCGGGTTTCTGGCAGTGATGGCCCGGAACAGCAGGTTGTCGCCTTCCGCATTTTTAATGCTGAGATCGGCTCCCATGGCAATCAGTTTCCTCAGCATGACCGGCCTCTGGCCGGATACGGTGAACCATACGGGAGTCAGTCCCCGCTGGTCGAGCGTGTTGAGGTTTCCCCCGTTTTGCATGAGATAATCGAAAACCGAAACATCCCCGAAGTAAGCCGCATAGTGAAGGGGTGTCATCCCATTACCCAGATCCGCCTTCATTTGTTGTGGATCTTCCTTAAAAATCTTAAGCAGGCCGGTGGTGTTTCCGCTTTGGAAGAGCTGGAGGAGATTCTCTCCGCTGCCTGGAACCTGCTGGCCGCTCAGCGTGGTTCCGAGGACCAGCAAAAACACTGTCAGTATGCTACCCGGTTTTTTCATGACGATTCCATTATTGTTTGACGGAAAGTTATGATTACCTACCGGGTTGATCGAGGATGATTTAACGAATGGCGTGTTTGGATGTACTGATGGTAAAAAATGGCAGGCAAAACCGAATGGAAAGGTTTTTTTCCTGGTATCCGATGTTTGCATAGATTCAATCAAAGTTTACAGGAGCATTTCATTAAGTGTAAACTTATAATCTTATAATTTGTAAAGCAAAATACTTGTAAAGTGTAAAATAAAAACCGATCTACTTGATTAATAGGTATGTCGGCTTAAAAGGTTGAGGCCACAAGTACCCATTCCGGGAGACTTTTACCGCAGGATGAATTTCCTCATTCCTGGAAAAATGTGGAATTTGATTCCATATTTTTCCATATATTTGCGACATGATAGATCGGGGAATCACACAAAGGCTGATGAAGCTGGTCGGTTCATTCAAAGCGGTTGCGCTAACCGGGCCCCGGCAATCAGGAAAAACCACCCTGGTGAAATCCCTGTTTACCAATAAAACATACATTTCCCTGGAAAATCCGACACAGCGGAAATATGCACTGGAGGACCCGCATGGTTTCCTGGCTGATCTGCCGGATGGCGCCATTCTCGATGAGGTACAACGGGTTCCGCACCTGTTCTCGTACCTTCAGGAGGTCCTGGACAATTCGGCAACTCCCGGTATGTTCATCCTCACAGGTTCGAATAATATGCTTCTGCAGGAAACCATTTCCCAGACGCTGGCAGGAAGAGTGGCCTATCTTACCCTTCTGCCTTTCAGCTATTCTGAACTGTATGATTATAAAGCAGGACAATCGGATGATGAATTGATCTTCTCAGGGTTTTATCCTCCGGTTTTTGATCAGAAACCGGATCCGTCGGAATGGGCTGCAAGCTACATCCGGACCTACATCGAGCGTGATGTCCGTATGATCAAGAACATAACGAACCTGATCACATTTGACCGTTTCCTTCACTTACTGGCCGGCAGGACGGCTCAGGAACTCAATCTTACATCCCTGTCGAGTGAAACAGGCGTGGATGTGAAAACCATACAGTCCTGGATCTCTATCCTCGAAGCCAGTTATATCATTTTCCTGTTACGGCCACATCACCTGAATTTCAACAAGACCATTGTCAAGAGACCCAAACTCTTTTTCTATGACCCGGGCATTGTCAGCTCCCTGCTGGGCATAACTCATCTCGACCAACTGAAATACCACCCGTTGAAAGGCCATCTTTTCGAGACTATGGTCGTCGCTGAACAGATCAAGAAGCAGTCATACAACCCGGATTACGGTCAGGTGTATTATTGGCGGGACAAAACCGGCCATGAGATAGACCTTCTTATTGAAAAACCGGGATCCCTTTATCCGGTTGAAATAAAATCCGCCCAAACCATTAATCCCGGATTCTTCGACAACCTCCTCTATTATAACCGTTTATCTGGCAATACCGGTGCTACTCTCCTTTATGGCGGAAGTGAATCGCAAAACCGGAGCAACGGGATCAAAGTGGTCAACTGGAGAGAATTCTAAGTATAACGTAGCATATACTTGGGTGGAGTTTTCCAAAACTTGCCAACTTGGATATGCAACAAAAACCTGAACGGTAAGTTAAGCTCCAAAAAACTCGCTAAAAATGGATGAGTTACAAGAACACAACATCGCAGTTGATTTTATTTTTTCGCCTGTAATCAACTATTCATTGTATCACAACCTTGTTCCGGTAATCCGTAAGTTACAGATCCATAATCTCAGCGACAAGGATCTTATCAACCTTATTGTGTCACTAAGCTTTGAGCCGGAATTTGGTGTTCCATTGAATTTGGAAATTGCTATGCTTCAGGCAGGTGAACTTTATCAAGTAAAGAATTTCGACCTGAAACTTTCTGCCAAGTATCTTTCTGAGCTTACTGAGAGAGTGTCAGGTATGATAACCATGGTTATAAAGAATGAGGATCACCTTCTTTATCAGAACCATTACAACATTGACGTTTTAGCATTTGATCAATGGCAGGGTATATCCAATGTGCCTGAGATCATCTCGACTTTCATCACGCCCAACAATCCATACATATCCAAAATTATTGCCAGAGCATCTGAAATATTAAACAGATGGACAGGCTCTCCTTCTCTTGATGAATATCAAAGCCGGAATCCAGATCGGGTAAAAAACAGATAGCAGCAATTTTTGAATCAATCCGTGAACTTAGGATTGTGTATTGCGCTCCCCCGGCCAGCTTTGAACAAACCGGTCAAAGGATCAGAATGACTGATTGATCGAGGATGATTTAACGAATGGCGTGTTTGGATGTACCGTTAGTAAAAATGACAGGCAAAACCGGATTACCGGAAATTATCTTCACCTGATCCCCAGGCTGTCCAGGACTTTGGCTGAACTTGCGAAAAACGGATCGATGACCAGGGCTTTGCGGTAATTCCGTATCGCCTCCTCCATTCGGGACGAAGGGTGACTGCACGACGTGATCCATGTCAAAGCCAGCAGGCATGCTAAAGAAATACCTGTGTTTTTCATCATACAATGGTTTAAAGAGTAGACGAATAAAAGAATCAGCCGTTACATGCCTTGCGGATGATCTATCTAAGCGAGCCATTCCAAGTGGAAAAATCCTTCCAGGATTTACCGGATTCACCGTGGGTACAGTTCATGCCGGACTTGATCAGGATCCTGTGCCGGAACGTGATGGATTCTCCCTTTTTCAATTTAAAATTAAGCACCTCTTTTCCACCCGTAAAATCCCTCTGTCCGAATGGATTGGCTGAGAACAGGCCGTAACCGCGAGCATGCCAGAATGTTGGATAGTTCAGGTTCGATGGATGGTCCATAAAAACAATCGATACCGTATCGGTACCGGTCACGCTGTACAGCTTCATCCATTTGGCCCGGGTACTCCAGACCGAGGCACCCTTGATGCCCTCGCTGCTCAGATAGTTCCCGTTTGCCATCCCCTCGCGGTTCACCGCTATACTGGTGACTTTTCCGGCAGCGTCGGTAAAGGTGGCCGGCTCATTCGCAGGCATTTCCAGAAATTTGGCCACCCGTATGGCGAATGCACCCTCCTTCGTATCGGCGAACAGAACCTCAGGCACCTGTGCTGTCAGAGTGGTAATCCGGTCTATGATTCGATAATCCTTCGAAGCATAGAACACAAAACCCGTCTTTTCCTTAATGGGAACGGTGCCATCCGGGTTCACCCAATCCTGATTGACCGCCAGGATTCCCCTGCCCGGCAAACTTTTCATCTTTTCAATATTCCTGAACCGGATTCTCCCATATTTTGACCTGTCGGCAGCGGGAATCTCCCGGCTGTTGCCCCAGAAATCAACGCCGTTTACATTTCCATAGGCAAACCAGAATCCGGTATGATGCATGTGGTCAGTGCTTTCGCCAATCCCGGGCAGGATCGGATAGCCGCGTGTTATGGTAACGCCATCGGCTGCAACGACCGGCAAAAGAAACGGCTTTTCCAGTGTATCCGAATACCAATAGGATGTGAACAAGAGGCCTTCAACCGTGACATCAACCCGTTTTGCTTCCGGAAAATTCTCCAGCCGGATCTCCGATAATTCCTGATCAACAGGTTTTTGAGTCGTTTTGCAACCTGCCGCCAGTATGCAAATAACCAATGTAATGACCCATCCGGATTTCATGGTTTACTGAATTTGAGGTTTGATATTAATTCCCGATCAACATAACTTTGCCGATCAATCCCGAAGGAACATAATCCCACTTTGACGCATCAAAAGTCCGGTATTTGATATTCACAAAATTGATGTCGTAGAATTTTTTCCATGGAATTGCCTGTGTATCTATCTTTTTAATCAGATTAGCCGAGAGGTTTTGTACCACTATCTCAATCCGGTTATGCTCTTTCAAGACGTTCGCCGGGATTCTGAGCATATAAGGTAACGCCCATACCGTTCCGCAGTCGACTCCATTGATGGTTACCCTGGCTGTTTCCCGGATGTCATCGAAGCTTAGCGAGTAGATTTTATTCTTATCGTAATTCTTTATGTTAAAATCTGTTACATATTCAGCCTTTCCGCAGAATGTCTTCAGGCTGTCGTCCCCCCATTCCGTCCAGGAATTGAGTCTGTCGATTTTATAAACAGGTTGTAGGTTCTGGTTGTTTCCTGAAATGAATTTCACTGTCCATGGGCCGCTGAGCATGATTGTATCGCGTTTCGTCCAATACTGCAAAGGATCCGATTGCGGTTTTTTGTGCAGGCAGCTGATCAGGCACGACATGCCCGGAGGTAATTGAAGGAAGAAACGACCGGTGGTTTGAACGTACCCCTTTGTCATGTTCAGCGGATCGGTCACTTCGAGGTATGTATAACCGGAGGCCAGTGAGACCGTATCCTGGTAGAACCGGTTGCCCAAGTTGGTGACAAAATAGACGGAGCCGCTGCTGTTCTTTTTACGGATAAAATCGAGCCCCCTGACTTTAATTTCCTCCTGCCTGATGTTCAGTGACCGGAGGTCAGGGATAAGGTTTTTTGAAACAATGGTTTTGGCGGCCAGTTTCGTTTTCAAACCGGTCCATTCCATGCCGGGGTTTTTATGTGCCTTGAGTCCCGCCAGATGCAGAGGCAGCCGGTCTGCAAAGATGATATTCGCTCCTTTCTGTGCCAGCGAATCCAATTTCTGAAGGGTAGTTTTATTTATGAATTCAACCGGTGGAACCACGATAACGGAATAAGATGAGTTCGGCTGGACGGACAGTTTTCCGCCTGCTTGCACGTCCAATTGGTCAATCTGCTTATCGGATACATAATCGAATGTGAAACCATTGTCCCACAATTGTTTGGCTATCCGTCCAAATTCCGATTTTCCGAACCATTCCGAATAGTGGTGCACGTCGAGCAACAGCAGCAGGTCGCCCGGGAACCGGGTCCATAGATCGTTTATAGGAAAATACAACAGGATGTCGTTATCGGGTTTGGAGTTTTGTAAAATGCTTTGGCACCGGGTTATGTAGGAGTTGAGCAAGGGCAGTTCATCCCAGAAATGGGCCGACGGGCCGAAATTGGTTGAAGCGTAGAACAACCACCCCGGGAAACCTTCGCTTTTGGGCGAATAGGTAGAGCCCTGATAAAAGATGTGATTGATGCCGGAAACGAACAATTCATCCACCTGGGGTTTGATCATGGCCAGGGATTCCTTGAAATGTTCGGCAAGCCAGGTTGCGGTCTCGGAACTGACCAGCGGCTTGTTCAGGATGTGTGCCGGTGAGGAAGCGAATTTCATCATCAACGGACTTGGACGTCCGAAGGTGGTTTCTTCATAATCGGGATCACATTTCAACCCGGGGATTGGAAAATTGCTGCAGCCGAACGACTCGGTTTCAGGAATGTTGGAAAGCCCGTACAGATCGAGCAGGTTCCCCGGCGAACCGTGTGCCTGGTATCGGGTTCCGATACCGGCTTTGGTGCTCCAGCCCGTCCAGGGCAGGGCAAACTCGCTGTACAGCAGATCGGCCAGCGTTTCCCGGAAATCGTGCACGATCAACGGCCGCTGTGGATTCAGCGTGTCCGTAAAAACCGGTAGGTATTCCGTAAAATCATATCCCTGCAATTCCTTGAAACGATCCAGAAAACGAAACGACCAGCTGGCCTGATAGGCTTCATAAGAATCATGGAACCAGGCCCTTGGCTTAAACGGAAACCGGGTCGACCCGAAAACCGAGTCGAAATGGTGAAGGTACCGGGCCAGGGCCCTTTCATCAAAGTAATCGATCACCAGACCCTCCCCTCCAGGGGCGGCTCTTTTGACTTTCTGATCGGTATTGGATGACCCCAGGCAGATAACGGTCCAGTCCCCTGGATTAACCTGCTGATCTATAATGTTTTCCGCAATCCGGGAGCCGAGGTTCAGACGCTCCCCTTTATCGCTGGAAGCAATTATCCCGATTAATTCAAGAAACCGGTTATTGGAGATCAGTGTATCGATGCCGATTGAAATACGGGCGGTTTGATTCAGATGATATTCCTTGATTGTCAGTTTCTTGGCCGCATTTTGCCGGTCGATCCAGTTGCCACCGAAAGGCCATCCGGTACCCAGCGAAACATCAACCCCGAGACCCATGGCATCTGCCTGCTTGATGGTGAACTGAACCATTTCCAGCCATTTTTCACCCAGGAAAGTCAGGAACTGGTTTTCAAATCCTTTTACGCCGTAAACCGGGACGATATGGACCCCACCAAATCCGGCGCTTGAGAACTCGTTGAGCTGTTGTTTTATCTCCTGTTTATTGACCGTGCTTCCCATCCAGAACCAGAAGGTCCAGGGTTTCGCGGTTGAAGTGGTTTGTGCATGACAATTGGTTGAACCAACCAGTATGATCATCAAAACGAGAGTTTTCAATCGTCTCATAGGGTTTCCATTTATCCGGAGAGGAATACCTCCATTCTTTCGAAGATACGCATTTGCCGGAAAATCAGGACGGAGGCCTGCCAACACCCCCCAAAACGCAGAACCGATCTACTTGATTGACGGGCAGATCGGTTCTTGAGGTTGAAACCATGTGCTTTCGATGCTAACCTATCTTCGAGGTTTTAGCTACGTTCCAGTAATCCTTCTATTTCGACTTTTAATTTCGGAAGGTGGTTAATGACAATACTCCAAATCAGGTCGTCTGAGATGTTATCATATCCGTGGACTATCCGATTCCGGGTTCCGATAATTTTTTGCGCGTTCTCTATCACAAAACCTCTATCCTTTTTAAGAATTCGGTTAATCGCTTCGCCAATGATCTCGATATTTCGTTCAACTGCCCGTTTCGTTCTTAAGTCCCTTTTGTATTCCTCAAAATCCTTGGACTGCTTATCAAAGTAACTCTCTATTTCATTGGCTGATTGTAAAATATCGTATAGCCAGGTTTTAATCTCGTTATCCATAGACCAGTTGTTTCGATGAATCAATGGATTGCCTCATATAGGGGTTGCTGATTGCTTGTTCCTCTAATAGATCAACTTCTCTCCTTAAAAGACATTCCAGGGATGACTTGAAATCAAAATAGTTATCCGCATAATCGAATAAATCAACTCCACTAAAGTCAACTATAAAATCAATATCGCTGGTTTTCTTAAACCTGCCCGTAAGAACAGAACCAAAAACAAATAGGCGGTTGACCTTGTGCTTACGACACAAGTCGCGAATGGGTTCGATATTGGCTTCCACAATGCTCATACAGCAAAGATAGAAAAAACGTCCCCCAAAACACAAAACCGATCTACCTGATTGACAAGTAGATCGGTTCTGAAGTTTGAGGTCACAAGCAGCGTTAATTACTTGTTTACCTGTGTGTTACAATGAATCTAACTGTAGTGGTCCACTGTGTTTTATGTCCTTGTAGATTTCAACATGTATTGTTTAGATTTATCCGGGAACGGGGAAAAGTTGCCAATAGGATAAAATTGGCTGCCTATCGGCAGGGTAAAAATAGATGACGGTCACTGAATTAAGTTGAGGAAAACCAATACTTTTAGACGAGTATTATAAAAAGAATCTTGCAATGAAATATCTTGAAAAAAATAAAATCCTAGTTATCTTTTTAGCATTTTCGCTACAGGTTGGTGCACAGGATTGGCCCCAGTTTCTTGGGCCAGACAGGAACAGTACGTCGGCTCAAAAAGGTATTTTACGATCCTGGCCTGAAAAAGGGCCGGTAGTCCAATGGGCTGCGGGTATTGGTATCGGTTATGGCGGACCGGTTGTGAAAGCTGGCAAAGTCTATCTCCTCGACAGGGATGACAAAGTAGGTGATATCCTTCGGTGTTTCAGCCTTTCAGACGGAAATGAACTTTGGAATTTTGCCTACGATTCACCCGGAGAGGTAATGTTTCCAGGCTCGCGAAGTGTTCCGGCAGTTGACGGAAACCAAATCTATTCCTGTGGCCCTTATGGTGATCTTTATTGCATTGATATCAACTCGCATAAACCCATCTGGAGAAAAAACGTGTGGACAGATTTTGGCGGAAAAGAAATCCCGATCTGGGCCATTTCACAATGCCCTCTGGTTTATGGTGATTATTTGATAATTGCATCGCAGGCTCCTGAGGCAGGTGTTGTTGCCTACCATAAGAAAACCGGTGAAATCAAATGGAAAACCCCCAATCTTGGCAACGAAACCTATGTCAGTCCTTCACTCGTTAAAATTGATAAAGCCGATCATCTTGTTATGGTCACCTCATCAACGAATCAAATCGGACATCCGGAATTGCCAAAATCGCCGGGCAATGTAGTCGGAATAGAACCCCTGACAGGAAAAATCCTATGGAAATATTCAGATTGGGAATGTCATATTTCGGTACCCAGTGCTTTGGATGCCGGAAACAATAAAGTCCTTGTTGTGGGTGGGTATGAACTGGGTGCAGTTATGCTTCAGGTTGAAAAAAGAGCCGATGGGAGCTTCAACGTGAAGGAACTGTTTAAAACCGTGGAATTCGGTGATCATACCAAACCGCCCGTCCTTTATAATGGTTATTTCTATGCCCAATATGGAACCAACAACCGACGGGATGGGTTGGTGTGTATGAGCATGGACGGCCAGATTATGTGGAAAACAAAACGCTCACCTGATTTTAATAAAGGCAGTATGATTCTGGCCGACGGGCTGATTATTGCCACTGATGGTGCTAGAAATTTGTTTTTGATTGAACCAGATCCATCAGGATTTAAACCACTGGCAAAGGCAGAGATATTGGCCTCAAAAAGCACCAGCGATGAGAATTCCATTGCTGGCAGAATCGGCGGTCCCACACAAAACTGGGCTCCTATCGCTTTGTCAGACGGCAAACTCCTAATCCGTGATCAAAGCCGGTTGATCTGCGTGAAGATTGCCGATTAAGAACAAATCAACCAGATAACAACACCCAATAAGTCGGCCCTCACCGTCCAATATCCCATAATAAAAAAACCTTTTTCCCATTTAGATCAGAACTTCTCCAGCGACCAGGAAACGTGTTGAATCGTCTGCCCTGATTCTATCGGTTTTTAGAATTACTTGCCAAATGCTTGCCAGAAATAAACAGTGTCCGGAGAGGCGGCTAGCCTGATGTATCGAGGAATGAATGACAAGGAAAATGTACTAAACTGTTAAAAAAAGTGTCCCACTTTTAGGGGGCTGATACAATCGGCAGAGCCTGGATTTTTCTTCGGCGCGTGCTGATAGGGCAACCGCGTTATTGATTTCAATTTATAAGTTTTTCATTCCTAAAAAAATAAGGAACAAACGGGAGATAACCAAAACAATTTTAATACAGAAAAGCCCCCCGGTGTTTCCACGGGGGAGCTCAACCTGCACAAAAGGATATCAGTCTTTTGATCTTTGGACCGGATATCCGTTACTCTAAGGGCCGCTCAGTTGCGCACGCAACGTACCGAGACACCGGACGGGCGGTCGACCACCCATCTGGCAACTCCGTCGTAATTATATGTCAGGAGCCGAACCAAAATGTTGGTCGAACCTAATTCGGTGGGTGATCCATAATAGGCATATCCGCGATAATCTGTGAAGGTACGGTAACCTTCACCGCCGGCGTAGATACCGCCCGGAAGTGCAGTAAAACCGCTGGAATTGGATGCTCCCTTATTCGGGCTGTACCAGTGGGAGAATCCTGCTTCTTTCAGCTTCCCTCCTACTGCACCGGTGTTTCTCATATCGCCTGAGTCTGCCGCGGCGGCACTCATTCCCAGGTATATTTCGAGGGTCTTCCACTCTTCATCGCCTGGCAAATGCCAGCCTGCCGGACAAGCGGCCAATGCAGCGGGAAAGTTATACAGGACACCATACGTCTTGTAATTCTCTGTTTCCTTTGCAGCAGAGATTGCCGTGCCTTCATATCCATAAACATAATAATGAGGTATGGTATCTGAAACCACGGAGGGAGGACTGACTTCCGGGAGCCAGTCCAGGTTTCTGGTCATCCATGCCTGGGTGCCAAAGGTCTTGTAAGGATATCTGTGATTATCGCGCGGATCGGTAAATGTCCCCTCAGGAGCATTGGCAATAGTAACGGCAATTGATTCCGAGGCGGTGAGGCCTCCTGCATCCCTCACCTCGAGTATGATTGACCAGGTCCCGGCCCACTGGAACTGAAACCCGGAATATTTCCCCGTCTCCCAATCGGTTTCCCAGTTGCCGTCACCGTCGAAGTCCCAGCGGACCTCCAGGTCATCGGCCGGGGTTTCGGCATCGGAACAGCCCGAGGCATCCAAAGCGAATTTAGTCTCGGTATTGCCTTCCGACGGATCGATGGTGAAGCTGGCAATGGGAGAAAATGCCACTTCATAATTTTTCGATTCCGTGGGTGAATCGGTGAAAATAGCGTTGAATTTGGTGCTCCTGCAGCGGTACCGGATGGTGTCACCGGCGGAATAACCCAGGGAGTAGCTGGATTGGGAGGATTTCAGTTGTCGGTTGTCGGTTGTCAGTTGTCGGTACTGGATACTGTTTCCATGACCGGCAGTTCCGGTGGAGATGACTTTGTAACAGGTTGTGCCCTGGTCGGTGGTAAGGCTGACCAGGTAGATTCCCTCAGCCGATAAAGAAAGAATGAATTCATTTTCTCCAACCTGGACAAAGGTCTGCGTTTGTGCAACAGTCTGGCCGGCAAGGTTCTGAACCTTTACAATGACCGTTTGAGGTTTCTGTATGCTGGCATTTAAGGTGGTCCGACCTGGAAATGGGTTTGGAAATACAATCCCGCAGGGGATATTGTCTGATAGGGAATAAATCCCGGTTTTTGGGGTCAGCAACAGGGTTTCATTGCCCGGCAATGTGATGCTTTCATCCGTTGCCAGATTGGTTGCGGTGACACTGTCGATCTGATTGGACGGACCTGTTGCGGAAAAGGTGATGCTGATGTTTTGTCCTTGGGAGGCCATTGCAATCGGCAACAAGATAAGGAAGATAAGTAAGCGTTTCATATGTGCAGGTTTTAAGTTTGTTATATTTTTTTGTAAAAGCTGTTGCCTTTAATTCTTCCCGACAACCTTGCAATCGTAGTGGGTCAATCCGTTTCCGGTATTAAGTGCAGCGATCTGACTCCAGACATAACTGATGATATAAACAGTTCCGTCATCGCAGATAAGACGGTCGATACAATAACCCAGAGGATCCATTATCCAGATCGATCCCCACTCCCCCGTCCAGGGAAGAATCCCTTCCCAATAGGTTAATGTACCATCGACGGGTAGTGAGACTTCATTTGTCCTGTAAGTCTTTCCCGTTATTTCGCTTGTTATGACCTGATGGTCCATGTAGCGTTCTGCAACCATTACCCCATTATTGTTGTGATCAACAAAATGAATGGTCATGTTTGCTACCAGTAAATCGACAAACTCACCATTTACTTCAATATAAAAGAAGCCTGGTGCTGTGAGGTTATAAGAGACTGATCCGGTATTGTTTTTACCATTTTGGGCCAGGGCCTGGAACAATGCCATGCTGAAGAGCAGGCAAACTGCGAAAAAGAATTTTGTTTTCATTATGGCAGGTTTTTCAATGAATTGATAAACACTACCATAAAGTTATGGTGGCCAGGCTGTTGGGGCGGTTTGATTTTTAACCGAAAAAGTCAGGTTATTGACCAAAAAAGTTCAATTTTTAACCAAAAAGGAAACAGCCGGCAATTTTCTGTCAAACCGGCCTGCAACGAAGGATTGCATGAAGTCAGTTTCCGGTCAGGTTGACCTGATATTCCGGGTTGGAAATGATCTCCCTGAATTTCGGATGATTTCGCACGGGGTCCCAGAACGGATCGAGGTTTAAACTTGCTGATGACCAAAAAACGTCGTGATTCTTCATTATTTGATCAAGTTTGATCATGGCATCATCGTATTCCCCCAACATCAATAAGATTCTCACCATATCGTATTCACGGGCATATCCATACAGGGTCTCTTGTAAAGAATCAAGGATCTTCAGGGCCTTCCTTCCTGCTTCAAGGGCTTGTTCTTTCATGCTCAGTCCGGCATAGGCAACTCCAAGTGAAATATAAAGTCGGTCATCGTTTTCCGACCCAGTGATTTTTTTTAACAGCAGATCCCTTTCAATCTGAAATTGTCTGATTGCCATTACGCTGTCAGGAACCAGGCGATAAAGCAAACCCAACTGCATGTGTTTTGTGTAATATCCTGCTTGACTGCTGATTGGGTCCTCGGAAAAGGATTGATAGAATTGGATTGCCTTGTCATAATTTCGGTCGATAATGTCCAACCGTGCCTGTTCTTTAGACTTGGATCCGAAAACATCTTTATGGGCATTAAGAAAATCTCTTGCTTTTTTCAATTGCCCCGTCCTGATATACATGCCAAAAAGGTAACCGTAGGGACCTGAAGAAGGATTTATTTCAATAGCCTTATTATAATATTCTTCAGCTTTCCTGTAATCATGGAGCATTTCGAATGTGATTGCAGCCTGCGACTTGTATCTCCAGTCTGAAGGGTTTAACCTGATTGCATGATCCATGTTTTCCATGGCATTTCTGAAATCACGCAACCTTGAATTTACGGCTCCGATAGTAAAATATATCTCACTTTCACTGGGGTAATCGGTTTTCAATTTTTCCAGGAGCGTAAGGGATTTTGAATAGTTATGTTTGCAGTGGTAATAAAACCAGGCTTCTTCGGTTCGCACCTCCTTTAACCTTGGTGACAAAGCCAAAGCCCTGTTAAGATATTGTTCGGCAAGTGAGAGGTTTTGGTTGCTTCTGTCGAAATAAAGCAAGAACAGAAGCCTCGAGCAACATGCCAATCCTGTCCATGCCAGGGAATAATTGGGATCTGTTTTGGTGGCTTTTTGGTACATCAGGATGGCATTTCTGATATCCTCCTCCTTGTAGCTGCGATTTTGGTAATTCTTTCCGAGTATGTAATAATCATAGGCTGTTGGATCAGAAGTTGGTACGGTTTCAATGACCATTTTTTCCTCCGGCGATACGAAAACATTTATTTTCTCAGCGATGGTCTGGGACACTTCACTCTGAACGGAAAAGACGTCCTTCCATTGCCGGTCAAATTTATCATTCCAGACCAGGTCCTCACTTTTTGTCCTAATCAATTCTACTGTCAACCTGAAGCTTTCTCCGATCCTCTGGTATTTGCCGGTCAGAATGTAAGCGACGTTAAGCTCCTGCCCCATTTTTTTAATGGTTTTACCGGTTTGCAGGTATTTTTCAACCGAAGCACTCGGAATAACACGCAACTCCCTGATATTTGAGAGATTCAAATGAATGTCCTCCATCAGGCCTTCTGCCTGGTATTGCTGTCCGGGATCATCACTCAGTGATTTGAAAGGCATCACGGCAATGGATTTACCTTGTTTGTCAAGCATGGCAGAAATTGACCGGCCGGAATTGCTCAATATCGTGAATAAAATGAGTCCGATAAAAACAACTAGGAGGCCTGATAAACCAACGATTAAGATCCTTCGGGTCAATTTTTTAACCTGCAGCTTTTTCTCCCCATCACTGTCGGTTTCCGCTGAGAGTCCGGATGCTGCAGGGCTTGCCGCAATGGAGTCTGCCACCGGACTGACAGCCTGCATTTTCCTTACTTCACCGGGAGGATAACCGAAATGCTCCCGGAAGCAGGTATTGAAATAAGAAGGGGAACTGAATCCCAGCTTGTAGGCCACTTCGTTGACGTTAGCGCCTTCCGTCTTCATCATCTCCCATGCCTTATTGAGCCGGATCTCCCGGATCAGCTGGTTGATGGACTTGCCGGTTGTAGACCGGACCTTTCGCAACAGGTTGGTATGGCTCATTCCCATGAACCGTGACAATTCCTCAGCCCCAAAAGATGAGTCCCCGATATTAGCCTGGATGGCTTCGGTGAGCTTCAGAAGGAAAAGCTGGTCCATGGTTAAAGCGCAGGTTGCTTTAACCAAATGTACGATTTTAGAACCAATTAACCATCAGGACATGGGAATATATGAATTTCCCACACAGTAATCCGATTGAAAGGGCTATACATTGATCAAATTCCGTGGGATTGGTTATCAGAAGAGCAGGTCAAAAAAGGATCCTGACCTGAAAAAAAAGCCCCCCGGTGTTTCCACCGGGGAGCCAACCTGCGCAAAAGGATATCAGTCCTTGATGCAACGGACCGCATATCCGTTACTCTTTGGGTCAATGCTGGGTATCCTGCCTATCAAGGCATGGCTGTACAACACATACCTTCCATAGGCATACCCTGAATTTATTTCGTAAACGGTGGACGACCAAAAACTACTAACATAAAGTATTCCCCTAAACTTGTTAAAAAAGAGATCGCTTTCATCCAGGCCGCGCCATCCGCCGGGAAGAGCCGTAAAACCGCTGGAATTGGTGGTTCCCCTGTTTGGAAGTTGCCAATGGCTTGTCCCTGCTTCTTTCAACTTTCCGCCAACATCACCAGAAAATCTGGGTCCCACCGAGTCGGCGGTAGCAGCGCTCATACCCAGGAATTTTTCGAGGATCTTCCATTCAGCACCGCTTGGCAGAGGCCAACCGGCCGGACAGGCAGCGATGGCAGCCGGCCAGTTATAAAGGACCCCATAGGTGGTGTATCTGTCATTTGCCTTTGCAGCAGCCACATCGGTTCCGTCATAACCATAAACATAATAAAGCTTATCGGTGGTGGAATTCGTTGTAAGCTGGCTGACAGATGGCAGCCAGACCAGGTTTTTGGTCATCCAGGTCTGGTTTCCGATTTTATGATAGGAATATATGTTCAGAAAGAGGATTTTGCAGCAGCAACAGCGGTTTATATTGCTGAACAAACTCATAGTTCTTTATGGTGGTGTGATATCTATGATATACAGAGTGCTAAAAAACTTGCTAAATATTCTCAAAGTTGGGGCTTTAAAGTTGAGGATTAATCAAACCACATCGTTATTTTGATTATGGTTTGGGAGTGCTCACTAGACTGTGTCACCTTAATTTATTCTGTCTTCAAAGTAAATCAATAGTTGATTAAGGATCGTTTGCCAGCTGTAGATTCCATTTTCCCATCTTTTTTGGAACTGCAAAGTTGCCAGGTAAACCAGCTTCCTGACGGCCTTGGGGTATTTGAAGTAGCTGGTTAACCGGACCCAGTTGTCCTCCCATGATTTGACACCCTTCTGGTACTTGTCTCCCCATTTGGACTTGAACTCCTCGAAGTGGTGCCGGACCAGTTCCTCAGTGCCGGCCTGGTAAATCTTCTTGAGATCCTGTAAGAGGTTTTTGTAGTTCTTCCAGTTGACATACTTCAGGGTGTTACGGATCTGGTGGACAATGCACAGCTGAACATCCGTCCGCGGGAAGATGGTCTCGATGGCCTCCGCAAATCCCCGCAGATTGTCGATGCTCGCGATCAAGATGTCCTGGACTCCCCGCTCGCTCAGGTCCGTCAGTACCTGCAGCCAGAACCGGGAACTCTCATTGTCTCCCACATATAATCCCAAAACCTCCTTTTCCCGTCGGAGATTAACCCCAAGAACCGAATAAACCGCCTTGGTCAGAACCTTACCATCCGCAGACAAAACTGTATTGACCGCAAAGTATGTAATATTAAAGGAATGCCATGGGAGAGACAGAACCAGTACCAGTAAATTTCCAGTCGACTTAAATGATCTTCAAATACTTCTTCGATACAGTAATATGTTTAGAGTCAAATTCTCCACTATTTACCGATATTCAAGAGGAAATCCCACTAATAGCTTCCTCCGGTTTAAACCAAAAAGATTCAATTTTAAATATTACGGTTAGCTCCTTTGAACTTTTATCTGAGGAATCCAATCGGGAGCGGTTAACCTATCCCTAAACTGGGAAAGGTCTTTCCAAGAATTTGCTATCGGAGTTATGGTTTCAAGCAAAACTTGCCAAATACTTGCCAACTCCCCCAAAACATAAAACCGATCTACTTGATTGGCAGGCAGATCGGTTCTGATATATCTAAAAACTGGAGGGCAAGGTAATATTTTACTAACATCCCATGGTTACTCTCGTTCAATTAAAGGTTACAGGAGCATTTCATTAAGTGTAAACTGATAGTCTTATAATTTGTAAAGTAAAATGCTTGAAAAGTGTAAAATTCATAGTACATTTGCAAGCAAAGATGACCATGGTTTACAAGGCACGCATATCAGACATCGAGTTAAAACGGAAACTCAACGCTTCGGGAGCAGTGCTCATTCGAGGCACTAAGGCTTGTGGCAAAACTGAATCGGCTAAGCAAATAGCCAAAAGTGTGCTGAGTGTAGACAGAGACGAAAACGTACCAGCTCTCATTGATACGGCACCAAAACGATTGTTGCTGGGTGAAACGCCTCGCCTCATTGATGAATGGCAAGCTCAACCAATACTTTGGGACTACATTCGCCACGAAATAGATGAACGGCAGAATAATGCCCAATTCATACTCACAGGATCGGCGAATCCTGAAGAATCAGTTAAGTTGCACTCGGGTGCGGGCAGGTTTACGATCGTGGAAATGCGCACCATGTCGTGGCAGGAATTAGGCTTTTCTACCGGAGAAATAAGTCTGGCTAAACTCTTCAAGGGCGAAACAATTGAAATTATTGACAAACCGACCGATGTGGAATTTATCATCGAGAAACTAATAATCGGAGGTTTTCCGACACTTTTAAATAAAACTATTGAGCAGGCAACCGACTTGAACCGAGCTTATGTAGAATTACTTGCCGAAGTGGATTTGAGCCGGGTTTCCTATGTCAGGCGCGATCCTGCAAAAGTTAGAAGTCTGTTGCGATCGCTGGCGCGGAATACCGCAACCCTAGTGGATATTACCGCCTTGGAAAGGGATATTCGTGAAAAAGAAAACGTTGGCATGACCCGACCTACTGTTTACGATTATCTCGATGCACTTAACCGCTTGATGATCCTGGAAGACCAACCTGCCTGGAACACACATATCCGGTCATCGCATGCATTGCGAAAATCTCCAAAACGCCATTTTACCGATGTTTCTTTGGCTGTTGCTGCATTGGGAGCCGATGAGCATTCTTTGATAAATGATTTGAATTTTACGGGTTTTTTGTTTGAATCACTGGTTACTCACGAACTGCGTGTATACGCACAGGCAAACGATGCAAAAGTGTATTATTACCGCGATTCAAGTGGATTAGAAGTGGACAGCATAGTCCAAAAATACAACGGTGACTGGTGCGCTTTTGAAATAAAGCTCGGAACCGGGCAAATCGATGAGGCTGCGATAATCCTCAATAAGTTTTTATCCAACTTGGATACAGGAAAAATAAATCCTCCCACTTCTCTTAATATTATCACCGGAACAGGTATCAGTTACGCCCGACCAGACGGAATCAATGTCATTTCCCTGGCGTCATTAGGCAGATAAAATCCCCAAAACATTAAACCGATCTACCTGATTGGCAGGTAGACCAGTTCTAAGGATCGAGGTCATAAGTGGTGTTATTTCACTGATTATCTAATTGTATAACCGATTCTAGTCGTACTAATCCAGTGAATCTTACTTCGTTAAAATTTCAACAAAAGTTGTTTGGAATCGTTCAGGAACGGAGAAAAGTTGCCGATCCCATTTATACAAGTGGAGTCAAATTCTTCCATGATTTAACCTGGATATCACCCCATTTCTGGTCCGATTCCCCTCCATAAATCAGTGTGGAAATTTGTCCGGCCCGTCCCGAAAGGCCATTAAAGTAATTGATCTCCCTGAAGAAGTCTTTTGAAATCGTCTGACCAGACTTGATTTCCAATGGGTGCATATCATTCCCGGATTCAACGATCAAGTCAATTTCATGGCCGGCTTTGTCCCTCCAGAAGGTCAATGGAGCTTCTTTCCCGATGTTGGTAAAGCTTTTATAGATTTCAGCGATGATGAAATTTTCAAACAGGCTTCCGCGGAGATAATGGGTAAAAATTTGCTCTTTTTGTGTCAGTCCAAGCAAGGAACAAATCACTCCAGTGTCATAAAAATAAAGCTTCGGGGCTTTTACCAGCCTTTTGTTATAATTCCGATGATGGGGATATAACAGAAAAACGATATAGCTTGATTCGAGCAGGGAGATCCAGGCTTTCGCTGTAGGGTGAGTTATGCCTGCTTCCTGTCCAAGGGCCGACAAGTTAAGTAATTGCCCAACCCTCCCTGCACACAATTTGATAAATCGGGTAAAAGTGTTTAAGTCAGAAATGTTTTTTATTTGCCTGACATCCCGTTCAAGATAGGTTTGTATGTAATTGGGATAATAATCCTGAGGATCAATTTTTTTATCATACAAGCGCGGGTAGAATCCATTCA
>Ga0136653_10000109_pt1 | contig 38938 bp, 23 predicted proteins | sample LakKivw275mmetaG_FD_94866 | JGI IMG/M metagenome (GOLD analysis project Ga0136653, IMG submission 94866) | Anoxic lake water microbial communities from Lake Kivu, Rwanda to study Microbial Dark Matter (Phase II) - Lake Kivu water 275m metaG... | ecosystem: Environmental > Aquatic > Freshwater >...
GCCTGGTCGAGTCGCAAGGAACGTATTATCCCCAATTCAAGTCCAACTTCCTGTCGCGGTTCCCGGCCGGCCTGAAGCCCCTGGCCGAAGGCTCAAAGGCGCTCGGCATGCGCCTCGGGCTCTGGCTCGGTCCGGACGGCTTCGGCGAGAAACCCGAGGAGAGGGCCGTCCGAAAGGAACAGCTCCGGTCCTGGGTCAAGGACTTCAACGTCGGCCTGTTCAAGATGGACACCGTCGTCTCGGAGCTCGACCACCCGGATAAGTACATCCTGGAGAAGAAATACCAGAGCTTGGCCGATGCCCTGTCCGAAGCGCGACGCATCGACCCGGGCTTCATCGCCATCAATCACCGCATCAACAACTCGCCCTACATGCTGACCATCACGGACTGTCTGCTCTGGCGCGGCGAGGAGACCTACATCGACGTCCACATCAGCAACGAGACGGCCAGCCTTTACAACCGGGACTGTTCCATCGGCCGCGAGCTCTCGTCGGAGTTCTTCGGGACGCCCTTCCGGCAGTTCGAGGACCACGGCATCTGCTTCAACAGCTGTCTCGAGAAGTGGGAGGACGATCTGGTGGCCCAGGCCTTCGGCCGCGCCTCGGTGCTCTCGCCCGAGATGTACGGGACGTTCTTCTTCCTCGGCGACGAGGACTATCCGCGCCTGGCCCGCCTGATCCAGCTCCACAAGCGGCTCGAGCCCCTGCTGAAGAGGGCCTATCCGCTGCCGGGCGGGGACATCGCCCACGCCGATGGCTCGTCGTCCCTTGTGCTCGTGCGCAACATGACCTGGGAGCCTGCGGTCAAGACGGTCCGTCTCGACGCCTCGATCGGCCTCGCGGCCGCGCCCGGCACGCCCCTGACCGTCCGGCAGCGCCATCCCTGGGAGATGCTGATGAAGAGGGCGGGCGAGGGTGCCGTTGCCGGCGGAACACTCCAGGTCGAGCTCGACCCCTTCAGCCTCCGGCTCATCCAGATCGACGCGGTGCCGCCCGCCGAGCCGATTATCGCCGGCGTCCCCTACGAGATCGTGCCCGGGCCCGACCCCCGAAGCTTCGACATCACGCTCCTTGGAACGCCGGGACGGACGGTCGATGTCACGTTCCTCGATCTCGGGGATCGCACCGTGCGGACGGGCTCCGGCCGGCCCGTTCCGACCGGGGACAAGCCCTGGCCGATCACCTTCCCCGGCACCCCGGCGGCAGGACCGTCCTTCGCCCGGCTGGCCGATCTCAGGGACGATCCCGCCGCGGCCGCGGACGGTCAACGTCTGGCGGAGCTGGCCAAGTTCGGGATCGATGACGACGCGCTCGAGATCCGGGAAATGGTCCGTTTGAAGCGGGAGCCGTCGAAATGGGCCGAGATCGAGGCCTGCCGGGCCTACATGTGGGACAAGGTCGTGGCCGCCGAGGGGACCTTTCTCAGCGCCTTCGACGGCGATCCCGGGACGCGCTGGAGCGACGGGTTCCCGCGCCGCAGCCCGTTCACGGGCAGCCCGGCCGCCTATCGGAGCGAGACGTCCCTCTGGCGCATCGACCTCGGGCGGCCGACCGATCTGGCGAAGCTCGAATTGTGCGTCGTCCGCCGGACGGACACGGCCTTCCTCGAGGCCGTCGAGACGTCCTCCGACCTGAGGACCTGGACGCGGACGGAAGGATCGAGCCTGGCCGCGGCCGAGAGCATCCCGGCCACGGACCCGCTCAGGCGGCGCGGCAAAACGATCAAGATCTTCGATGTCGACGCGGGCGACAAGAAGCCCGTCGTGATCGGCATCCCGCTCGCCAAGGGTCCTTGGCGCTACATCCGGATCCGGGGCCGCGACTTCGGCGTCTCGGAGATCCTGGGATACGACGGTGCGGGCCGGCCCCTGGACCGGAGGGGCTGGCGGGCGACGAACTTCTTGGGCGAGACGCCCGCGCCCCGCCGCGTGTTGAGCGCCGTCCATGTCCCGGCCGGGGACGCTCCCGGCCGCGAGTACGCTGTCGCCGTCACGGCCGGCCCGGCGAATTTCGATCCTGTCGACGGCATCTACGTCGTGGCCCTGGTCGACGGTCGGGCCGTCGTCCCGCAGCACCGGGCTCCCAGCTATCCCTATCACAACTACGAATGGAACTCGGGGGCGCCGAAGCTCGCCGGCCTGACCTTCCGGCTCCCGATCGAGCGGGCCTGGAAGGGCCGGACCGTCGAGTTCCGGGTCATGATGTTCGGCGACGGGGCGGACGGGGCCCGGGCCGAGCTTCGCCTCGTAACGCCGAAACCGGTGTTCGTCCCCATGACGCTCCGCGCCGGGCCGCCGGAGAGGCCCGGTGGCGAGTGATCGATCGGATCAAAGGGGGAGAAGATGCTGGAGACGAAGAGACCCAAGCTCGACCTGCTGTCCCGACCGTTCCTCGATCGGATCGTGTCGGAAGCCGTGGACGTCATGGATAAGACGGGCGTCCTCATCGAGAACGACGAAGCGATGCGCCTCCTGGCGGACGCGGGATGTTCCTGCCGGGGGCGGATCGTCTCGTTCAAGCCGGGCCTTGTCGAAGCGTCGCTCAAGACCGTGCCTCGGGCGATCAACATGTACGACCGCGGCGGCGCTCTCGCGATGGCCCTGGAAGGGGACGCGGTCCACTTCGATCCGGGCTCGGGAGCCCTGAAGATCCTGGATCCGGCGACCTTGGAAGAACGGAAGCCGGTGACCAGGGACCTCGTCCGTTTCGCGGTCCTGACCGACGCTCTTTCGAACATCGCCGCGCAGAGCACGGAAATGATCTCCATGGACGTGCCCGAGGCCATGCAGGACCGATATCGGCTTTATATCGGGCTGAGGTTCTGCAAGAAGCCGATCATCACGGGCACCTTCGCCGTGGAGAGCTTCGAGATCATGAAAGACATGCTGGTGGCCGTCCGGGGGAGCGAGCGGGCGCTCCGGGAGAAGCCCCTGGCGGTCTTCGATTGCTGTCCCTCGCCGCCTTTGAAATGGAGCAACCTGACCTGTCAGAACCTCATCGACGCCTCCCGGGCGGGAGTTCCCGCAGCCCTGATCTCGATGCCCCTGACGGGGGCCACGGCTCCGGTCACTCTGTCCGGAGCGCTGGTGCAGCTGACGGCCGAGAACCTGAGCGGCATCGTCATCCACCAATTGGCGTGTCCGGGGGCGCCCATCATCTTCGGCGGGTCTCCCGCGGCGTTCGATATGAGGACGGGAACGCCGCCCATGGGCGCCGTAGAGACCATGATGATCAACGCCGGCCATATCCAGGTCGGAAAGCATCTGGGGCTGCCGACCCATTCCTACATGGGCCTTTCCGACGCCAAGATCGTCGACGGTCAGGCGGGTTTTGAGACGGGCATGGGGGCGCTCGTCGCGGCCCTCGCCGGGGCGAACATCATCTCCGGCCCGGGCATGCTGGATTTCGAGAGCTGTCAGAGCCTGGAAAAGCTGGTGTTCGATAACGAGATCTGCGGCATGGCCCTGCGCATGGTCAGGGGCATCGAGGCCCGGGGCGACCGGTTGGCCGGCGATCTTATCGGCGACATCTACGCGGGTGACCATTTCCTGACCTCGGCGGAAACGCTGCGGTGGTTCCGTCAGGAGGCCCACCCGGCCGGTCCCGTGGTCGACCGCGAGGCCTATGAGAACTGGGTCCTTAGCGGCAAAAAGAGCGCTTGGGACCGGGCGCGCCAGGAAGTCGCCAGGATCCTCAGCACCCACGCCGTGGAACCTCTGCCGGACGAGCGGCTCACGGCCCTGATGGACGTCGTGAACGCCGATGCCCGGCGAATGGGCATCGAACTGCCGCCTTTGGATTGAGGATCCATGCCATCAGTTCCAAGGATGCGATCATGAACGCACATCGAAGGCCGGTCTTTGCTCTTCTCGGTACGGTCATCTTGGTCCTCGGGGCCTGCGGGCCCAAGGCCTCGACCGGATCCCGGCCGGGATCGGCCCGGACCGCGCTCTCCGAGAAAGACTTCTTTGCCCCCCCTCTTGAGGCCCGGCCGGGCGTCCTCTGGCCCTGGCTCAATGGCTACGTCGACCGCGACGAGCTGGCCCGCGAACTGGAGGAGCTGAAGGCCAAAGGATTCGGCGGGGCCGTCATCTGGGACGTAGGCAGCCTCGCCGATCCGAAGAAGATCATCCCGGCCGGCCCCGCTTTCCTGGGCCCGGAGTCCGTAGCCAGTATCTCTCACGTGATCGACGTGGCCGGCCGCCTCGGCCTCGAGCTGGGCCTGTTCGCCTCGAGCAGCTGGAACGCGGGGGGAGCGTGGATCAAGCCCGAGAACGCCAGCCGGCAGCTGCTCTGCCGTCAGGTCGAGGTTCAGGGACCCGGCCGCGTCCGGACGACTCTCACTCTCCCGGACGGCGCGACCGCCTATTGGAAGGACGTTGCAGTGTTGGCGGTCCCCGCGGGCGGCGACGCCGTCAACATCTCGGGGCTCATGGACTCCCAGGGGCGCTTGGAATGGGAGGCCCCCGCCGGGGCGTCGCGCATCATGCGCTTCGTCGCCAGCAACACGGGGCAGACCCTCGAATGCCCGAGCCCGAACTCCGACGGCCTGATCATCGACCATCTGAGCCGCGAGGCCGCCGCGGTCGATATGACCTATATCCTCGACCGGATCCTGAGCGTGCGCAAGAGCCTCGACGCGCTGAAGACCTTCATGCTCGACAGCTACGAGGTCCGCGAAGCGGTCGACTGGACGGACGGCTTCATCGACGAGTTCCGGGCGCGCCACGGCTACGACCCCGTGCCCTACCTGCCCGCGCTCTTCGAACCGGCCGCCCTGGACGCCGCGATCGCCGGGCGCTTCCTCTACGATTACCGCAAGACGGTCAGCGACCTGATCATCGAGAACCATTTCCGGACGGTCCGGGACCTGCTGAACCCGCGGGGGGTGCGCCTCCTGGCCGAAGCGGGGCACGGCGGGTATGCCCGGGTGGACGCCTTGAAAGCACTGGGCTCGGCCGACATCCCCATGGGGGAGTTCTGGAACCACCAACGGTTCTGGGTGGTCAAGGAGGCCGCCAGCGCCGCGCACATCTACGGCCGGCGCATCGTCGACGCCGAGACACTGACCGGCTGGCGGAACTGGCAGGAGGGGCCCGCGGAGTACAAGCGGCGGTTCGACATCGCCCTGTGCGCCGGGCTGAACCATCCCACGTTCCACACCTTCACCCACAATCCGCCGGCCGCGGGCCGGCCCGGCTTCGTCTATCACGCCGGCGAGCACTTCAATGTCAACGCCACCTGGTGGGACCAGGCCGGCCCCCTGATCGAGTACATGTCCCGCTGCGATCACCTTCTCCAGCAGGGCCTCTTCGTGGCCGATGTCGCCTTCTATTACGGCGACCAGGCGCCCAACCTCGTGCCCGCGCGGCGGATCGATCCCGACATCGAACCCATTTATCCGGATACGGCCTGCCTGCACTGCGGCCAGCCGAGGCCCGTTCAGACCTCCTCGCTCGACCGGGGCTACGACTACGACTACGTCAATTCCGAAGTGATCCTGGAGAGGATGCGGGTCGCGGACGGGCGGATCGTCCTTCCGGACGGGCTGAGCTACGCCCTGCTCGTCCTTCCGGACCGGGAGGACATGCCTCTCGAGGTTCTGCGAAAGCTCGGCGAGCTCGTTCGGGCCGGGGCGACGGTCGTCGGCCGCAAGCCCGTTCGGGCCCCCGGCTTGGCCGGGTACCCCGCCTGCGACTTGGAGGTCAAGGTCCTGGCCGACGAGATCTGGGGGCCCTGCGACGGCGCGACGGTCAGGGAACGGCCTTACGGAAAAGGCCGTGTCGTCTGGGGCATCCCTCTGAACGACCTCCTGCGCGACCGGGGATTGGGGCCCGACTTCCGGCCGCTCGGCGTCGCCAACGCCGATCAGCACATCGATTTCATCCATCGATCCGCCGGACAAGACGACCTCTACTTCGTCTCCAACAGCGCCAAGGCCGCGGAAAACTTCGAAGCGGTCTTCCGCGCGGGGGCGGACGGGACGCCCGAGCTCTGGTATCCCGACACGGGCCGGATCGTGCCTTGCCGTTCGTTCGCCCGGGTCGAGGGCGGTTGCCGGTTGACGTTGGAGCTCCCGGCCTACGGCTCCGTTTTTGTCGTCTTTCGCCGGACGCCGACGCCGGCGGCCTTGCGGTCCCCCGCCCCTCCGAAGGCGGAGGACCGGCCGGCGGTCACGATCGCCGGCCCCTGGACGCTCCGCTTCCCGCCGGGCCTGGGCGCGCCGGAAACGGTGACCTGGACCGAACTGGCCGACTGGACCGCGTCCGAGGACCCTGGCATCCGCTATTTTTCCGGGACGGCGGGCTATGCCGCGGAATTCGAGATCGACGGACCGCTTTCCAGGGAGAACGAAGGCTGGATCCTCGACCTCGGCTCGTTGCGGGAGGTCGCGGAGGTGACGCTCAACGGCCGGGAGATCGGGATCCTGTGGAAGGAGCCCTATCAAGCGGACGTCACGGGCGCTCTGCGGCCGGGCCGGAACAGCCTCGAGGTCAAGGTCACGAACCTGTGGAACAACCGGCTCGTGGGAGACCTGCTGCATCCGGACCAAGAACCCGTCGCCCGGACCAACATGGTCCTGAAGCCGCGGGACTTGATCCCGTCCGGCCTCATCGGCCCGGTGACCATCCGCCGCGCCGCCCAAGGAGCCGGAGATGCGAGGTCCTGGAAGACGCTCGTCCTGCCTTCGCCGGAGGCCACCCGGCTCGCCGGGGCCTGGGCGCAGGCGCAGGCGCGCAACGCCGACCGGCTCGCGGCCGCCCCTTTGGACTCTCTCGATTTCATCCTCGACGACGTCACGCTCAAGCAACACCGCAAGTTCGCGGAATACAGCGGGGATATCTCGGGCCGCTGGATCGGCGCGGCGGCCTTCCTGGCCGATCGATTCCCGAAGCCGTTCGCGGCGTTCCCTGAGGTCATGGCGGGATTGCCGGCCTGGCAGAAGCCGGATGGCCATTTTGGCGCGGACCAGAAGTTGCCGACGATCGAGCGCAAGCGCGACATGCCCATCCTCTGGGGCAATGGCCGCCTGCTCATCGGCCTGGTGGAGGTCTGGGACAATACCGCGAACCCACAGGCGCTGGCGATGGCCCGGAAGCTCGGCGACTATTTCGTCGCCACGGACAAAGTCTATTGCGACCCGGCGAACCTGCAGCGCGTCGGCGGCAGCTTTGCCGACGGCTTCGCCACCTGTTACTTCTCCTGCATCGAGGGTCTGGTCGGTCTGGCGCGCGTGACCCGGGTCCCGCGCTACCTCGAACAGGCCAAGCGGATAGCCGACCTGGCCATCACCGTCACCGACTTTGACGGCCTCCACAGCCACGGCCGGCTCTGCGCCGTGCGGGGGTTCGCCGACCTCTACGCCCTGACCGGCGAGCGGCGTTGGCTGGCCGCTGCCGAGCGCGATTGGGCCATCTTCCGGGAACGCTACCTGCTTCCGACCGGGGGGGTCAAGGAATCGCTCGAGGCCGCGTGCGATCGGGACGAAGGATGCTCCGAGTCCGATTGGCTGCGCCTGAACCTTTCGCTCTGGCGCCTGACCGGTGCGGGCCGTTATCTCGACGCGGCCGAGCGCTGCCTGAAGAATCATTTCAGCTACCAGCCATTCGGCAACGGCGGCGCCGGCCACCGCCTGCTCTACCAGCTTCACGGCCAGCCGGTGGCGTTCCGGGGGCTGGACGAAGAAGCCTGGTGGTGCTGCGGCGAGCACTGGGCGCGGGGCTTGGTCGATGCCGTCCGCAGCGCCGTCACCGGCAGCGGGCAAGGCTTGAGCATCAATCTGGCGGTGGATTGCGCGAGCGTCCTGGACGGGCCGGGCGGCCCATGGAAGGTCACGGTCCGCGAGCGGCCCGAGGTCCTGGACGTCCGCCTCGAGGCTCCGTTGACCATCAAAGCCGAAGTGCGCATTCATCGCCCCGCCTGGGCCGCCGGGGGCGGCGTGGAAGCGCCGAAGGGGTTGACGGCTCGCGCCGACGGTGAGATTTGGATCATCCAGGGCACATGGCGTGGCACTCAAGAGATCCGGGTGGGCTTGCCCGCTAGGTTGCGTGTCGAACGGACCCGCGATGGCGTAGGCGCATTCTATTGCGGCCATGACCTCATGGTCGCCCGTCCCTGCGCCGCCAACGCCTGGCTGACGGATGCGCTTCCCGCGGAGCGCCCGGTTGTCTTGTGGTCCGAAGGCCGCGCCGGCGCCGATGGCAAGGTCGTGGTCCCGGCCTCCTTGACCCCCAACGCCGATCCCGGCCGGCCGGAGCAGTGGCGCCTGTTGGAGCTCGCCCCTCTGCGGTACGAAGCCGCGATTCCCGATCACCAGCGCGCTTGGTTCTCTTTTCAGCCGCGGGAGGCAGAGCCTGAGAAGGTCGCTGCCCTGGTCGCCGAAGTGGAACGTCGCGACCGAGCCGCGAGGGCCCAGGAAGAGGCAGGAATATCATGAAGAAGCTTCTCCCTATCATGGCCGGGATCGTCCTGGTCCTCTCGGGCTGTACGCGCAGCCCCGATGCAGAAAGACCCACCTCCCAGGCCGAGTCGGCGGCCCGGGCCCTGGCCGGGCGTCTCCTCGCCGGCCGCGCGGAGGGCTTCGTCTTCGAGGAGATCGCTCCGGAGGACGGGCGGGATGTCTTCGAAGTCGAAAGTCGGGGCGGCCGGATCGTCGTCCGGGGCTCCACGAGCGTGGCCATGGCCTCGGGCCTGAACTGGTACCTCAAGACCATGTGCGGGTGCCTCATTTCCGTGAGCGGAGAGCAGCTCGCCGTTCCTACGCCCCTGCCTCCGGTTCCCACCAAGGTTCGCGTTGCGACGCCTTACGAGCACCGCTACTTTTTCAACTATTGCACTTTCTCCTACACGATGGCCTGGTGGGATTGGCCCCGCTGGCAGCGCATGATCGACTGGCTCGCCCTGAACGGCGTCAATCGGCCGTTGGCCGTGACGGGCCAGGAGGCCGTCTGGATAGAGGTCCTGAAGGAGCTCGGTTTCGACGCCGAGGAGATCGGCAACTTCCTCGTCGGCCCGGCCTATCTGCCCTGGGGCTGGATGGGGAACATCGACGGCTTGGGCGGGCCGCTGCCCGAGTCCTGGATCCGGAGCCACGCGGAGCTTGAGCGGCAGATCCTGGCCCGCGAACGGGAGCTGGGCATGACGCCCGTCCTGCAGGGATTCACGGGACACGTCCCGCTGGCGCTCAGGAGCCTCTATCCGTCCGCCCGCATCCGGCAGACCGGGGACTGGTCGGCGGGATTCTCCGGGACGTACTTCCTCGATCCCGTTGATCCCCTCTTCCGCCGGATCGGCCGGCTGTTCATCGAGAAGCAGACGGCCCTCTTCGGTACGGACCACCTCTATGCCGCCGACACCTTCAACGAGATGGATCCGCCGTCGGGCGACCCGGACTTCCTCCGGAGCGTCAGCGCCGCGATCTACGGCGCGATGTCCGACGCCGATCCCGGAGCCGTCTGGGTGCTCCAGGGCTGGTTCCTCTATTATTCGCCGGCCAAGTTCTGGACGGAGGCCCGCAGCCGGTCGTTCCTGGGCGCGGTTCCGGACGACCGGATGATCGTCCTGGACCTTTTCGGCGACCAGCACCCGATCTGGGACAAGTTCCAGGCGTTCTACGGAAAGCCCTGGATCTGGAACGTCGTCCACAATTTCGGAGGCAAGACCAGCCTCAACGGCGACCTCCCCACGATGGCCGCCAACCTCGCCGCCGCGATCCGGAGCCCCGCCCGGGGGCGTTTCGCGGGCCTCGGCATGATGATGGAAGGCTTCGGCGACAATCCCATTGTCCAGGAGTTCATCATGGACATGGTCTGGCGGCCGGACGTCCCGCCGCTCGGCCCCTGGGTCCGCGATTTCGCCCGCCGCCGCTACGGCCGCGAAGATCCGGCGATCGCCGAAGTGTGGGACACGCTCCTCGGCACGGTCTACAAGACGCCCGTCCAGAGCGGCTCGCTGATCCGCGACCGTCCCGGCCTCTTCGATCCGGGGCGGGCCTACCGAAGCAACCCGAAGATCCCCTATGATGAGCGGACCTTCGCCGGAGCCTGCGTCAAATTCTTGTCCCTCGCCGATCGGCTCGGGGGCGTCGATCCCTATCGCCTGGACGCGGTAAACCTGACCCGCCAGGTCCTCAGCAATCTTTCGAACACCCTCGTCAAGGACGTCGATGCCGCCTACCGGAGCGGCGATCTCGCCCGGCTGCGGACCGCGGGCCGGAGGCTTCTGGCGATGATCGAGGACCTGGACTCGCTCCTCGCCACGCGTGAGGAGTTCCTGCTGGGACGATGGCTCGCCGACGCGAAGCGCTGGGCGAAAGACGACGCCGAAAGCCGGCTCCTCGAATGGAACGCCCGCAACCTGATCACGCTTTGGGGGGCCCAGTGCACGGAAGGGATGTTCGACGACCTCAACGGCTACGCCCAAAAGCAATGGTCCGGCCTGTTCAAGGGCTATGACCTCCCCCGTTGGATAGCGTTCCTCGGAACCCTCGAGGCTTGTCTGAGCAGCGGCCGTCCCTTCGAGCGGGCGGGCTATGTCCGGGAGATGTGCGCCTGGGAGCAGGCCTGGTCCCGGGGCCGTGAGACCTATCCGGCGGCCCCGAGCGGCGATCCGCTGGACCTCGCGAAGGCGCTTTTGAATAAATACGGACCGGACATTTTCGGCGCGGCCGGCGGTCCGGCTGAGGCCGAGAGAAAGGAGGATCGACATGAATAGCCTGCGATCGATCCTGCTCTTCGCGCTGATCCTGATCTGCGCCGCCGGCGCCGTCCTCGTCGGCCGGCCCGCGGGCCCCGACGGCCAGGCGGCCAGCCGGCCGATCGCCCCGACTTGGGAATCCCTCAGCCGGATCCCCATTCCGCAGTGGCTGCGCGAGGGGAAGTTCGGCATCTACACCCACTGGGGCGTCTACGCCGTACCGGCGGTCGGGCCCAACGGCACCTGGTATTCGCACAATATCTATATGAACCCGAACTCGCCGGAGCGGGCCTACCACGAAGCCACTTACGGACCGCTCGAGAAATTCGGCTACAAAGACTTCATCCCGATGTTCACCGCGGCCAAGTTCAACGCCGACGAGTGGGCGGACCTCTTCCGCCGGGCGGGCGCCCGCTTCGCCGGCCCCGTGGCCGAGCACCACGACGGCTTCTCGATGTGGGACACGGCCTATTCGGAGTGGAACTCGGTCAAGATGGGCCCCAAACGGGACGTCGTCGGCGAGCTCGCCGTGGCCATCAAGAAGGCCGGACTGAAGTTCGTCACCGCCTTCCACCACGCCGAGAACTGGTATTTCTTCCCGGTCTGGGACAAGCGCTACGACTGCGGCGATCCGCGCTATTCCGGCCTCTACGGGCCGATCCATGAGAAGGGCGCGCAGCCCGACAAGGCCTTCCTGGACCGGTGGGGTGGCAAGGTCCGGGAGGTCGTCGACAAGTACCGGCCCGATTTCCTCTGGTTCGACTTCGGCCTGGGCTTCGTTCCCGAGACCTATAAAAAGGAGCTCCTCGCTCATTTTTACAGCACGGCGGCCGCCGACGGCCGGGATGTCGTGGTCAGCTACAAGGACCACGATCTGCCGGTCGGGGTCGGGATCAACGACCTCGAGCTGGGGCAGGAAAAGGAGATGACCTACCACGAGTGGATCACGGACTCTTCGGTCGACAACCAGGGGGCCTGGGGCTACGTCCGGGGGGCGGGCTTCAAGACGACGGAGAACCTCGTCCATAACCTCATGGACCGGATCAGCAAGAACGGCTACCTCCTCCTCAACGTCGGCCCCAAGTCGGACGGCACGATCCCCGAGGAGGCCCGGGAAAGGCTGCTCGCGCTAGGCCGGTGGCTCGAGGTGAACGGCGAGGCCGTCTACGGCACCCGGCCCTGGGTCGTCGCCGGCGAGGGGCCGACCAAGCTCGAAGGCGCGGGGGCTTTCAACGAGCGGGACGACCTCCGCTACAAGGCCCAAGATATCCGCTTTACGGCCAAGGGCAACGTCCTTTACGCCGCGGCGCTCGGCTGGCCCGGCGAGAGGATCCTCATCAAGAGCCTGGCCGGCGGACCCGATCCGGGGCGGAACTTCTGGAACGGGCTGTATCCGTCCGAGATCGTCTCGGTCAGCATGCTCGGCGACGGCCGGCCCCTGAAATGGGAGATGACCAAGGACGGGATGACGATCGAGACGCCCCCGACGAGGCCGTGCGCCTACGCCTACGTCTTCAAGATCGTCAGGCGCGCCCCGTTCTGAGCGGGTCCCGGCCCCGCGATCGGCTCAGTGTCAGCATCTTCGGAGGGAAGCATGAAAAGACCCGATCGATCCCGCCCTTTCGGCATCGTATCGCTTCTGATCCTCGTTATGGCCGGATGCGCCCACAACAAGGTCATGCCACAAGGAGCGGATCAAGCTAAAAAACGCGTCGGCATGGTCATCGGGCTTAAGCCCGAAATGATCGAACGATACAGGGCCTTGCACGCGGATGATCATCCCGGGGTTCGAGATCTCTTGGCCAAGCACCAGATCCACAATTTTTCCATCTTTCTGCATGAGATCGACGGCCGATGGTATGAGTTCGGATATTACGAATATTCCGGCAACGATTATGAAGATGACATGGCCAAGCTGGCCGCCGAGCCCCGGAATATGGAATGGCTCAAAATGTGCGGGCCGATGCAAATCCCTCTGCCGGGGTCCGATAGCTGGACGGTTATGGAACGAGTTTATTATCACCAATGAGCATCGCGGAATGAATCGCTCTTCGCATCGGAATGGGATCTTGCGGCTGGCGGCGGCCATCGCCCTGCTGGCGGCCGCTGCTGCCCAGGCGCCGGCCTCCGACTTCTACGCCTATTACACCAAGCTGGATTACACCCAGCCGGCGACGCCGGATTGGCTCGCCGGGATCCCCGTGAATGCCGCCAACGTCTTCTCCGGCGGGCGGCCGGACCCGGCCGACGCGGCGGCCCGACCACCCGCGCCGGGAACGGTCCGCTGGGGAAAGTACGCGGACTTGGTCGTCAGCGTGGGCGAGGGCCGACGGCTTGTCTTCAGCCGGGCCACGGGATATCTGCCGTATCTCCAGACGGCCCAGGGCCGAAGCCCGTTCAGGCCGCTCGTCGAGTGCCGCGAGGACCCGCTGTGCCTCTGTTCGTACGTCCGCCTGGTCGAGGACCTGCCTTCGCGGATCGTCGTTCACTGGCGGCATGTCCCGGACCCAGCGAGTGTCGTCATGACGGAGGTCGTCCACGAGTATTTCATCGTCACCCCGGACGGCCGGGTGCGGCGGGAGGTCCGCACCGGCACGGAACGGCTGGACGACTTCAACGACCCGGCGAACGTCACGGTGCAGGAGCTCTTCCTGTCGTCCGAGGGCCTCGTCGAACGGTCGCTGACCAGGGCGCGGGCCTCGCGCTCGCCCGCCCCGGCCGTCGCCGGCGCGCGGCTCCGTCGCGCCGGCGACGGAGCGCCGGCCGCGTGGCTGAAGTTCGACGAGGGGCTCGCGCCCGGCCGCGACGAGACCGCCGAGGCGGTCGGGGGCACCCGTTGCCCCGTCGCCGGCAACACGGCGCTTTGGAAGAAAGGCGTCTCCGGCACGGCCTTGGCCTTCGACGGGTACTTCACGAAGGTCACCCTGCCCAGGGACAAGGTTCCGTCGATCAAGGACGCATTGACCCTCGAGGCGTGGGTGGTCCTGGGAGCCTATCCGTGGAGCGACGCCGGGATCGTCCACCAGTCGTCGGGTGAGCCCGTCGGCCGGGAGGAGTACAAGCACGGCTATCGTGATCCATACACTTACCGGCCGTGGAAGATGGAGGGCTACTTTCTCGGCGTGGACCCCTACGGGCGCCCGATCTTCAAGGTCAACGGGCGGCAGGTCGGCGGCGGCGTGCTCGAGGCCGCGGAAACCGTCCGCCGGGAGGACGCCCTGCCGACGTATCGCTGGACGCACCTCGCGGCCACCTACGGCGACGGCGAAATGCGCCTGTTCGTCAACGGCCGTCTGACCGCGTCCGCGCCGTCGGAAGGGGCTATCGTCGTGCCCGCCCGGGACGTGCTCATCGGTTTGAACGGCGATCCGCAGCGCGTCTCGGACCCCGTGTCGCACAGCCCCTACGCGGTCGCCAACAACCTGCCCCTGGTCTACGGCATCGAAGGGCTGATCGATGAGGTCATGATCTACGATCGGGCCTTGACGGCCCCGGAGATCAGGCGGTCGTTCCAGGCGTCCTGCCCGCCGGAGGCGATGCTCGGCCGGCCCGACCTGGAAAAGAGGATCCTGCCGGGCGAAGGGAACGGCCGGCCCGCCTCCCGGTTCGGCGCGACCTGTCGAACGTTGAAGTATCACGAGCTGTGGGACAACCTCTGGCGGCCCGACGCCTACCGCGACATCGTCGTCGGCTTCGACACGGTGCCGGGTCGCGTGGTGTTCTGGCAGGGGACGAATTTCGGCTCGGGCTGGGTGACGGAGAACAACAAGTGGATGTCGGACCAGAGCTGGGAGATCGGCGGCCCGTACGGCTGCGCCGAGCACATGGCCGACAAGCGGGGGCGGTTCGATCACGTCCGGCTGATCGAGAACACCCCGGCCCGGGTGGTGGTGCACTGGCGGTACGCGTCGATCGACGTGGGGTACGTCTTTTCGGGCACGGACCTCTGGGCCGACGAATATCTCACGATCACCCCGGACGGCGTGGGGGTCCGCTTCGTGGACATCCCCGATGAAGATTGGCAGGACACGCAGTTCCTGTCGCAGCCCGGCACAAGCTGCCTGGATAACGTCGATCTGACGGCCCTGAGCGTGGCCAACCTCCGCGGGGACAGCGCCGACCTGACCTGGGCCCTGCCGAACCGCGTGCCCGATAACCCGATCAAAGACGCCTGCATCAAACGCATCAACTTCAGGTCCAAGCTCAAGGTCTTCACGATCTACAGGGAAGGGGCGGAGATCGAGACGTGGGGCGCCTTGGAGCAGTCCAAGCACACCCCCGACCCGTTCGCCGGGCCGTGGAACCACTGGCCCGTCGGGCTCAATCCTTCGGACGGCCGGTACGCCGTCGCCGATGACCGCGTGACGCACGCCGCCCTGGGGGGTGCGAGAAAGACAGGCAAATCCGTCCTTTACGGGTTCACGGACCGGGCGGTGACGAGTCTCACGGCGCTGGCGAGATCCTGGAATCATCCCCCGGCCGTCGCCGGCGCGGCGGGATGCGAGAGCAGAGGCTACGATCCCTATCAGCGGGCCTACGTGCTGGCCGCGACGGGCCGGCCGATCTCGTTCACGCTCCAAGGCTCGACGGACACGCCGGTCTTCAATCCGTGTTTCGTGATCGAACAATGGGACAGCGACGCGGCGGCCCGGGTGACGATCGACGGCCGGGCCGTCCCACCGGGCCCCAAGTTCCGGCAGGGGATCGTGCGAGACACCGAGGGGCGGCGGACCCTGGTCGTTTGGCTCGAGCTCGGATCCGTCTCCGACGTCAAGGTGACGGTCGAAGCCTCGGAAATCTGACCCAGGGGGCCCGATCCCCGTTCGGCCTATCCGCCCTTCCTTGTCCATCATCGTCAGGTGGGGATATTGACGATGATGGTCAATCCCGGCATAATCCATTTTAAGGATTCTGGACGGGAGAGGAGAACCCTTCGACCGCCCTCCCAGCGGCGATCAGAGCCCCGAGGGGGCATCGCGAGTATCGAGCACCATGGCGAAAGCGACGACATCCCGGCGGCAATTCCTAAAGACGCTGGGTTCCGGCGGCGTGGCGTTGTCACGGCCCGGGATCTTGCGGGGCCTTGCCGGGCCGGGCCGGACCGAGATCAAAAAGAAGCCGAACGTCCTGATAATGCTCATCGACGATCTGGGCTACGGCGATCTGGCCTGCCACGGCAACCCTGTCGTCAAGACGCCGAATATCGACCGGCTTCACAGCGGCTCGGCCCGTCTGACGAATTTCCACGTCGATCCGACCTGTTCCCCCACACGGGCCTCGCTTCTCACGGGCCGCTATTCGAGCCGGGCAGGCGTGTGGCACACGATCATGGGCCGGTCCATTTTGCCCGAGGACGAGGTCACGATGGCCGAAACGTTCTCCCGGAACGGCTACCGGACGGGGATCTTCGGGAAGTGGCATCTGGGCGACAACCATCCCTTCCGGGCGCACGAGCGCGGTTTCCAAGAGGCCGTCGTCATGGGCGGAGGGGCCATCGGCAACATGCCGGACTACTGGGACAACGATTACTTCGACGATACGTACAAGCACAACGGCCAGTGGGAGAGATATTCCGGCTACTGCACCGACGTCTTCTTCCAGGCGGCCATGGACTTCATGAGGGCCGCCCCGGGGGCGCCGTTCTTCTGTTACCTGCCGACCAACGCCTGCCACTGGCCCCACAACGTGGCCGACGACTACGTCAAGCCGTACCGGGGCCGCGTGCCTGACAATCGGGCCACCCTCTACGGCGTGATCGCCAACCTCGACGAGAACATCGGCCGGATGCTCCGCTTCTTGAGCGAACGCGGTCTGGAGAACGACACCATCCTGATCTTCATGACCGACAACGGGACGGGCTTCGGCGCCGAATTCGACACTCAGGGATTCCTGACCGCGGGCTTCAACGCCGGGATGCGGGGTCAAAAAGGCTCGGTCTACGAAGGCGGGCACCGCGTGCCGTTCTTCATCCGCTGGCCTGCCGGTGGGATCAAGGCCGGCCGGGACATCTCCCATCTGGCGGCTCACTTCGATGTCTTCCCCACGCTCCTCGAGCTTTGCGGGCTGGAGAAGGGCGAGGGCGGGGCGTTCGACGGCATCGCCTTGGATGCTCTCCTGACCGGCCCGGAGGCCGGCGGGACGGAACGGACGCTTTTCGTTCATAGCCAGCGGGTCGACCAGGCGATCAAGGGGAAGGACTGGGCGGCCATGACCTCGCGGTGGAGGCTGGTCAACGGCCGGGAGCTCTACGACATCCGTGAGGATCCGGAGCAACGCCGGGACGCGGCGGCCGGCCGTCCCGAGATCGTTCAAAACCTGCGGCGGGAATACGACCGCTGGTGGGACGACATCTCCGGCCGCTTTCAGGACGATGTCTGGATCCCCGTCGGCGCCGAGGCCGAGGATCCGACCCGTTTGACGAGCCACGACATCCATGGCCAGGTCTCCTTCGATCACATTCATGTCAAGAACCTCCGGCGCTGCGACGGATTCTGGACGATCGAGGTCGCCCGGGAAGGGACCTACGAGTTCAGCGTCCGGCGCTGGCCGAAGGAGTCCGACATCGCCACCCGGGACGTTCCCGCGGGCGCCAAGGATTTCAAGCCGACCCAGGCCCGGCTCAAAGTCGGGGATTTCGACGCGACGCTGCCGATCCGCGACGGCGACAAGGCCACGACGTTCACCATACGGCTCGCGCCGCAGCGGACGCGCCTCCAGGCTTGGCTCATCAATGACATCGCGAACGGAGAGGTGAACGGCGCGTATTACGTCGATGTCCATCGCCTGAGCGGAGACGGCCCGGGACGGGGATCCCGGGCTTGAGGCGGCGGCAAACGGAAGGAGACGCCTATGGATCGACGAGATTTTCTGAAGTCTCTCGGCCTCGGCGCGCCCGCCCTGGCCTTGCCTCGCGTGATGCCGATCAGGGGGGATCTCGCCCCGCCGGAAAAGCCGCCTCATATCGTCATCATCATGGCCGACGACATGGGGTTCGGGGATCCCGGATGCTATAATCCCGGATCCTTGATCCCGACGCCCCACATGGACAGGATCTCGGCCGAGGGCACGAGGTTCACGGATGCTCACTGCCCCGCGTCGATGTGCACGCCGACGCGCTACAGCCTCCTCACGGGGCGATATCCGTGGCGGACCCGGCTCAAAAAAGGGGTCTTGATGCCGTACTGGCCTCCCCTGATCGAACCCTCGCGCCTGACCGTCGCTTCGCTTCTCCGGAGCCGCGGCTACGGGACGGCGTACATCGGGAAATGGCATCTCGGGCTCGAATGGAAGACCAAAGACGGAAGCAAGGCCGAGCATTACTATAGCCAGGACAAAGTCTTCCAAACGGACGAGACGCTTCAGTGGGGCATCGATTTCAGCCAACCGGTCGGCGGCGGGCCCACCCGTCTCGGATTCGATCATTTCTACGGGAACGCCGGCTGCCCCAGCAACGATCCGCCGTACGTCTTCATCGAAGACGACCGGTTGGTCGCGGTGCCGACCCGAATGAGCAGGGAGGAATGGCGCGGACTCCCGGGATTCCTGCCGGGACCGATGGCCGACGATTGGTCGGAGGAAGACATCGATGTCATCCTTGCCGGCAAGGCCAAGGAGGCCATCGACCGCCATCTCGGGCGAAGACCGGACAACCCCTTCTTTCTCGTCGTCTCTTCCAATTCCCCCCATGTCCCGTGGCTCGTGCCGGAATTCATGAAAGGCAAGAGCGAGGAAGGCCCGCGCGGGGACCTCGTCGCCTTGTTCGATTGGGTGGTCGGGGAGGTCGATGCCCACCTCAAGAAACGCGGGATCCGCGACGATACGCTCCTCATCGTTACGAGCGACAACGGGGGCCAGAAAGGCGCGAACGGGCATAGATCCGCGATGGACTTCCGCGGCTACAAGGGCGATATCTGGGAAGGCGGCCACCGGGTGCCGTTCATCGTCCGCTGGCCGGGGAAGGTCAAGCCGGGAGCGGTCTCCGGAGAGCTCGTCAGCCTGGGCGACATGTGCGCGACGTTGGCCGACCTGGTCGGCGCGCCGCTTCCGGACGGCGCCGCCGAGGACAGCTGGAGCGTCCTTCCGGCGCTCCTGGGCAAGTCCCGGGGCAGGCCGCTTCATGAAGCCCTCGTCTTCCAGGCGGGGAGCGGCGGCCTGGCGATCCGGCAGGGACAATGGAAATATATCGCCTCGGATCGAGAGGGGGAGAAAGGCCAGCTCTACGATCTGGGCGCGGACCCGGGAGAGACGCGAGATCTCGCTGCCGGGAATCTGCCGATCGCGGCGGCGCTATCGGTCCTGTTGGACAGCTACCGCCGCCAGGGCTTCAGCCGGCCGATGCGAGGACGGGGCCCCGTTCGGCCCGTCCTTGGCCGCGGCGGTTAACGGCGCGGTCCGAGGAGCTCGATCTTCTGGAGCACCAGGCCGTAGTGCCCGCCGGGCGGATGGATGGCCAGCTTCTCGCCGTTCCAGTCGTCGGCGAAGTTGGCCGAGTAGAGCAGCCACATCGTCCGGCCGTCCGGGCTGATGAACTTGGAAGGGACGTTGACGAAATAGGCCTGCTCGCCGAAGTCCTTCATGTAGGCCACGAGCCGCCAGGGCCCCGTGAGGGCGTCCGACTCGAGGAGGTAGGTGTTCATGCGGGCGCAGGTGTTCCCGCCGTCGGTGACGAACATCAGGTACTTCTTGAGCGGCGCGTCGTAGGTCACCGTGACGCAGCCCATGGCGTTGTTCCACTCGAGGAGCGGCTCGATCTTGGCGAAATCGGCCGTCCACACGGGCTTCCCCTGGGCGTCGCGGCCGGCGTAGAACTCGTATTGCGAGGCGTCGTTAATGGTCTCGGGCGACGGCGTCACGCGGATGAGGTAGACCTGGTCGCCGGTGATCCAGCTGGCGTTCCAGAACCGCCACTTCGGGTCCGAGGGAGCGGCGCCGTGGGCGACGAGGTAGGCCTTGCCGTCGGGGGAGTGCTGCATGTCCTTCCCGAAATCGACGAAATGGGGCGAGCCGATCTTGACCGGGTAGCCGTTGATGCCGGTCTCCCCGAAGAGCGGTTTCGCGGGAGTGTGCGGGGTCTCTTTCCAGGACCGGCCGAGGTCCGTCGAGATGCGGAACCCGACGAAGGGACCCAGCCAGGGCCAGTTCACGGTCAGGGGCCCGTAGGGCGTCCAGCCGTTCGGGTCCAGGCAGTAGGTCCCGTAGTACCAGGTCCCCTTGTAGACCAGGCTGCCGCAGGGATAGCGGCCGTGATAGGGGGCGGCCGGGGAGACGTGCAGGCCCAGGCTGTAGACCTTGAGCTCCAGGGGGTCGTTCCCCTCGAGGACGGCCTGGCCGGTGCGGGCGGCATTGCCGCCGTTTTCCCCGGACTGGCACCCTTCCCTGGAGCCGTCCAACCGCCAGCAAGAGCCGTCCGTCCAGGGCGAATACAGCTTGTCGTCCGCGGCCCAGGACGGGTACCAGGTGTCTCCGTAGCGGAAGCCGCTCTTGAGGCCCAGGAAACGGATCCCTGTCAGCTCCCGGGACCGCTCGAAGGGACAATCGGCCGGCGGCTCCGAGCTCCAGGTGAACGGCTCGAACTTCACGACCTCGGGCTTGGGCTGGCCGAAGGCGCTGGGGAGAGGGATCATCACGATCGTGAGGATCAGGATCCCGACGGCGTTCTTTCGGACGTTCATCTTCGGTCCTCCTTCAGCGGAACTTCCGGAGAGGGCGCGTAACCCTTCTCCATCAGGCTGATGAAACCCAGCAGGGCTCCCCAATGGTAGAACTCGTCGCTCCAGCTCCCGGCATCGTCTCCCCGCCCGGTTTCGGCATTGTAGTTCTCATAGACATGGCGTTCGCCGAGCCAGGATCTTAAGAGCAGGTTTTCGGATTTCTCAGCCATGTCTTTCCGGGCCTCGGGCAGATCGTAATTCCTAAGGCCCAAGTAGACAAGGAAATTCATCGGCGCCCAAATTCTCCCTCGCCAATAATGATTGTCCTTGAAGGCCGGATCGTTCCGGGCGATGGACGGCATGATGAACTCGCCCCAGAATTCCCGAGGATCGTAGAAGTGCTCTTTCATCATCCGCTCGGCCTGCTTCTGATCCGGGACCTTGGCCAGCAGGGGGTAGAAAAGGGTCGGGGAGAGCCTGGGACTGAATTCCCCCGTCAGGAGGTCCCTGTTCAGGTACAGGCCGGATCCCGCATCCCAGAGGGTTTCAAGCATCACGGCATACTTCGCGGCCCTTTCATCCAGCTCCTGTTCCACCTCCGTTCGTCCCAGGACCGCAGCGATCTCGGAAAGGCTCCGGCAATCGGTGATGTAGAGGCTCATGAGGCCGACATCGGCCAGCAGCATCTGATGGCTGATCCTGTCGTAGACAACCTCGTCGTACATCGGGGAATTGTCCAGGCCCGACTCCCACTTGGCCCCCTTGAGGTTCCCGATGCCCCTGTAGGACCGGTGATAGGGAAGTCCATGATCGTAAGGATCGGAGCCATAGGAGAGATAGCCGTCGATCTCGCGGTTGGCGGCCCACCATCGGTTCCATCTCAGCAATTTGTCGAAGACCTCGTTGAGGAACCACTTGTCTTGATATCTTTTGTAGATCTCCTTGACCACAAAAGCGCCCACGGGCGGCTCGGAGCGGTCCAGGCTCTTTATTCCCGGTTGGGAATTATTCGGCACAAACCCTCGGTCCGTGATCTCGTCGGTGATGGCGATCGCATTGGCGTAGGCCAGCTCCTTGCAGTCCAGCGAGAGCATGTAGGCCGCGAAATAGGTGTCCCACTCGAACAAGACCCACCCCCCGGCGCTCCAGGCGCGGCTGACCGGTGAAATGACCCTGTCGTTGCCGGGATCGTAGATCGTGTTCCAGGCCAGCACCGTTTGCAGGGCCTCGTAAGCGTCCGGCGCCTCGGGATACCTGGATCTGCCGGCGGCCCATCGAGCCGCGGCCCTGTCGATGATCTCCCCGATCTCCTGCGCGGTCTTGGAGGGATCGGTCGTGATCGCGATGGGACCGGCCAACGAGAACTGCCACTTCCCTTCGGCCGCGAGGCGTTGACCCGCGGCGACGGTCAGCTCCGTCGGGCCGGAGGGGGTCTCGGCCCGGATCGTGTCGCCTTCGATCTTGATCTCCCCGGGCCTGCCCCAGAGCATTTGCGGGTCCGCCAAAATGGCATCGCCGGGCGATCCCCGGAGGGGATTTATCTGCAAGAAGAACCCTTCGTCGACGGCCGCGCTCCGGACCGCGACGCGGAGCCCCTGCCATTCGACCGTCACCTCGGTATAGAAGCCGTCCCAGGCATGGGGCCCGGGAATGACGCGTTCTTTGGCGCCGTCATCGCCCCTGGCCGGCAGGGCCTCGTCCAGCGTATCGCCCGACTGACCGTTGACCAGTTTGAGGCTGATCGAAAAACCTTCGGGCAAGAGAACGTGCGTCAGAACGCTCCGGGTATCCCAGGTGTTCCAGCCCCTGGCAAGCCGGGCCTTCATGGCGGCCCATTCACTCCCGGCCCGATCCCCGGGCCGGGATGGGGGCTTCCCGTTGCAGGAGATAAGGAAGGGGACCAAGGACAGGATCAAGAATAGGCACTTCGTTTTTTTCATAAGCCCTATTTTTCAAGCTGCTTGAGGGCCTCCTCGGCCGCCCGCCGGATCATGTTCTGATGGGACGGGATGGCCGCGGACTCGTGGAGGAACTGCGCGAGCGAGGCGTCCCCGGTCAGGCCCAGCGCCTTTAGGGCTTCGGCCCGGACGCGGACGCTTTTATCCTTCCCGAAGAGGTCCTTGAAGAACGCGGCCAGACCCTTGTCCTTGAGGGCGCCGAGGGCTTGGACGGCGGCGGCCCGGACCGAGGAATGGGAGTCCCGGCAGGCCTGCTTGAGCACGCCTTCGGCCGCGGGCCGAGGGGCTCGGCTCAGAGCTTCGACGGCGGCCCGCCGGACCGCCCAGAAGGGATCGCTCCGGACGCTCCACGAAAGCCCTGTGACAACGCCGGGTTTGTCCGGAGCGCCCGCGAGTTCACCGGCCGCGGTCATCCGGCCAATGACGTCGTCGTTCTTGAGCTGGTAGAGGAGCTCGGCCGCTTCCTTCGGGAACGTCGCCTCCTTGATCAGCTCGTTCGCGGCGTCGAAGCGGACAAGCAGGGGTTTCGTCTCGGCCGGGAATTCGAGGGTCTCCTCCCGCTCCCGGATCCAGACGCGGTGCGTCGCCGTCCCTCCGGCCGTGACGATCTTGACGCTGACCGGCACGCGGAAGACGGGCACGCCCCTGGCGAAGTCCTGGACCTGGGCGACCTTGAGGCGGACGGTCTTTTTCGCCGCATCCCATTCGTTCCGGATGTCGAAGACGGGGTGGCCGGGCTTGAACAGCCACTGGTCGAAGAACCAGTCGAGGTTCTGGCCGGAGACCGTCTTGACCGAGCGGATGAAATCGGCCGTGTCCACCGCGTCGAAGGCGTAGCGGTGGAGGAAGTGGCTGAGGGTCTGGAAGAAGATCTCGTCGCCGAGGATCGACCGGAGCATGTGCAGGACGAGGGCGCCCTTGGGGTAGCTGTGCGAGTCGAACATGTCCTCCGGCTTGCCGTAGCGGTCGGACACGATCGGCCGGATGTAGCGGGTGTGGGCCTCCCGGAGGTAGGCGCTGAGCTTGTTCTGGAGATTGATCGCCCCTTCGTCCTCGCCTCTGTCGTGGCGGTGATACAGGTAGTCCGAGTACGTCCCGAAGCTCTCGTTCATCCAGGCGTGGCCCCAGCTGCGCAGGGTGATGAGGTCGCCCCACCACTGGTGGGCCAGCTCGTGGGAGACGATGCCGATGGCGGTGAAATCCGGCTCGTCCGCCTCCGCGACCATGATCCGCGAGGTCATGGCCGTCGCCGAGGTGCTCTCGGCGCCTCCTCCGAGGGGGACCGAGATCTGGTCATATTTCTGCCAGGGGTAATCGTACCCGAAGAGCCGGTTGAAGTAGGCGATCATCTCCGGGGTCTTGCCGTAGGTCGGGCCGGCCTTGGCCTCATCCCCGGGGTAGACCCAGTAATTCACCGGCAGGTTCCCGAAGGAGTCACGGACGACGACGTACGGCGCGGCGGCCAGGAAGATGAGGTAGGTCGAGTGGGGCAGGTCCTGGGACCAGTGGTAGGTGACCGTCCCCGCCGCGGCGTCCTCGGCGACGCCGACCAGCCGGCCGTTGGACGCGACCTTGAGACCGGACTTGACCGTGGCCACGATCTCGCTGGTGACCTTGTCGTTCGGGTAATCGAAGCACGGGAACCAATGGTGGACGTTGTCGGGCCAGGAATCGGACCAGACCAGACGGGGGTTGTCGGGCGATCCATCCACGAACTTGAGCCCTTCCCGCGGCTCCCGGCCGCTGTAGGCGCACGTGAAGGTCACGATCTCGCCGAACTTGGCCGGACGGGGGAGGAGGACCTTGAGCTCCTTGCCCGTCTGTTCGAACCTCAGGGGCGCCCCATATTCGTCGACGACCGAGGTCACCGCGAACTCCTCGGCGTCGAGGACGCAGCTCTCGAGGCCCTCCACGAACGAGGACACGGTGACCGTGGCCGTCCCCGCGAACGACTTCCGGTCGAGGTCGAGCGCGATCTTGACCAGGTAGTGGATCGCGTCGTAGCTCCGGCTGCGCTCGGATTGAAGCGTCTTCTTGGAGTAATCGACCGTCTGCCCGGGCAGGGCGGCGGCGAGGGCCAGGATGACGACGGCGATGACCGTGAGCGTTCTTCTCATGTCCGTTCTCTCCTTAGAAAAGGGGCTTTTTCCGAAGGACTTGGAGGATCCCGTCCTCCTTCATCAGGGCCTCGATCTCGGCGACCGTCCGGGGCACCCCGAGAGAGAGGTTCTCGCAGCCGCTTGCGGTGATGGCGACCGTGTCCTCGATACGGATGCCGATCTCCTCTTCGAGGCGGAACAGCTGGATGTCGCAGGCGAATACGAGCCCCGGCACGAGGATCTCGTCGGGCCCGCCGAACCGGCCGGCGACATCGTGCGTGGCTAGGCCGATCATGTGGTTGTAGCCGCCGTAACGGACGATGCCGGCGAAATCCTTGGCGTAGGCCTCCAGGCCCTTGGCCTTGAGCATGGCCGCGACGTTCTCGCCGACCTGCTTCAAAGTGACCCCGGGACGGTAGTTCGCCAGGCACGTGTCATGGACGGCCAGGGCCACCTCGTAGAGCTCTTTCTGGCGGGCCGAGAACGTCCCCGAGGCCGGGAAGGAGGTCGAGATGTCGGCGTGATAATCGGCGTATTCGGGGCCGGCGTCGAGGATGACGAAATCACCGGCCTTCAGGACGCGGTCGTAGGCGTGGTAGTGGCCGTAGGCGTGGTTCTTCCCGGACATGATGATCGGAGCGTAGGCCTGGCCGGCCGCGCCCTCGAGGCCGCAGACGAATTCGAACACGGCCGCGAGCGCTTTTTCGGCCACGCCGGGCCGGGTCGACCGGATCAGGGCCCGGTGGGCGTTGACACCGATCCGGGCCGCCCGGCGAAGGACCTCGAGCTCGGCCGGCGTTTTGACCTCCCGCAGATCCCAGACGATGGGGGAGCCGTCCCGGATCTCGACCTGGGGGAACTTGTCGCGGAGCTGCCTGACGAATTGGAGCTCTCGGGTCAGCCGCCCGTCCCACGGGCTCAGGATCATCGTCCTTTGAAGGATGTTGAGCTTCTCGTTGGCGTTCTCCGCGCCGAGCTCCTCGGGTTTGAACATCGTGTAGAGCGTCCCGGTCCGCTGGCACAGGCCTGCCAGGAAGGGCCCGAACCGGTCGGCCGGCAGGACCCTCTCCACCCCCGTAAAGGCCACGGGGTCCCGGACGAGATCCCGCGGCAGCCCCTCGCCGCCGGCCTCCGCTTCCGACATGGTGAAGAACAGGGTGCTTTCCTTTCTTAAGCCGTCGACCACGAGAAAGGCGTCGGGGATCTGGACTCCGGTCAGATAGGCGAAATCATGCCCCTGCCGGAATCCCAGGTCCGAAGTGGGCGCCGCGGCGCCCAGGAAAACGGCCGCGCCGTCGGCGATCTTGTCCATGAGGCGGGCCCGGCGGGCGGCGTACTCGCCCGCGTCGAACGGGCCGGCCGCCGTCAGCCGTCCAGCCAACAGGAGTAAGCCGGCCGCTCCGGCGAGAGAACGGCGGGGCCATTTCATCGGACCTCTCCCTTCGCCGCCGCCTCGGGCGCGGAGACCGAGATCCGGACGAGCGAGGTCCATTCGCCGCGGACCCAGAGGACGAGGTCGTCGCCCTCGAGCCCGGGAACGAGGCCGGCCCGGACGTCCTGGCCGAGCGGCGACGGCCGCCCGTCGATCTCGACGCGGGGGAGCGGCGCGTCCCAGCGCCGGACCCGCAGGACCGGGTTGACCGCGGGGGAGCCCTTCGAGGCCCGCAGCGTGAACGTGATCCGGGCCGGCCCGGACGGCTTCGTCCGGGCGACGACGAAGGCCCGGTCGGTGGGATCGAAGCCCGCGCCGGTGAATTCGCCGCCCTCGACCTCCATGGCCGGCGGCGACAGCCAGGACTTGGCCAGGAGCAGAAGGGCCTCGGCCGGCTTGTCGGTCAGGCCGTTCAGCATGAGCATCGTCACGCCGTCGGGCGTCTCCTTGTAGGGCCGCCAGGACTGGATGTGGGCCAGGGAGCTGTGCGAGACCCGGTCGGGAGCGAGGGCCCAGCGGCCGCTCGAGCGGATCTGCTGGGAAACGGGCCAATGGTTCCACCACGGGAAGATCGACCGCTCGCGGATGATCTCCCCGGCGTAACAATCGATGGCCACGTTCCTCGGGTCGACGATGACGTAGGGGCTGAAGCGGGCCTTCAGGTTGACCCTGAGGATGTTGCCGCCGGCCGGCCGGACCAGCCACTTGTGCCCCGGGGTGTCCAGGTCGCTGATCCGATGCAGCGTCGCCAGCGTCTCGGCGTCGAAATCCGCCTTCTCGCCGGGAGGGCCGTCGGCCCAGGAGTAGGTGTGGACCTGGCCTTTCATGTTGGCCAGCGTCAGCGCGCCCGTCTCGATGTTGTCCTCGGGGCGCGTGCCGGGAGGGTTGATAATAATGGCCTCGTGGTACTGCCGGAAATTGTTCCACTCCCGGCCTTCCGCCGGATCGAGCCTCGGCTTGGACGACCAGACCCGGATCTTCCTGACGCACGAGCCGTCGGGGTAGACCGTATAGGTCTCCTCGACCCAGTCGCCCCATCCCGTCAGAGGGTCGACGTTGACGAGATCGTAGTGGACGCTGACCGGGGCGTATCGCCAGAGCACGACCACCCGGGCGTCGTTCGACTCGAGGATGCGGGGGTGGGAGAAGCGGGCCTGCTTGTCGGCCATGGGCTCGGCGCTGGTCGGCATCGTCGGGACCTGGGTCTCGTAGAATTCGTTGGTGTACCAGATGCCGTTCTCGGTGACCCAGGCGGGGATGTAGCTCGTGCCGCGCCAGAAAACGAGCCGGTTCGGGGTCTCGTCGAAGCGGACGACGACATCGGCCGCCTCGCCGACGCGCCAGGGATCCTCCCATTCCTCGGCGTACCGGAGACGGGTATAGTAGGCCCCGAAGCGACCGGGCCCTTTCGGTCCGGCGGGGAGGGCCGGCGGCCGGAGAGGCGACGGGCCGGAGGGCTTCAGCCGCGCCGCGGACACCTGGGCCTCGGCGGCCGAGAGGGCGGCGTCGTAGAACCGGACCTCGTCGATGATCCCGTCGAACGAGAAGGCGACCGGTGCGACGACCCGGATCTCCTCGGTGAGATCGAGGGGCGTCTGGTTGCGCCCGATCACGACATCGGCGTCCGGGGCGAAGAGCGGCGTTCCCGAGATCTTCTTTTCGCCGACCGGCTTGCCGTTCAGGTAGAGCTTGAGCCCCGCGGCCGGATCGAACGTGCCGAGGATGTGGTTCCAGGAATAAAGAGGGAGTCCGGCGTTCGAGCGGCACTCCTGCCATCCTCCGCTCGAGGCGATCTGGAGCCCGAAGCGGCCCTCGGGATCGATGCCGAAGAAGAATCCCGCCTCGCGGTCCTTTTCCTGGTTGACGACCGCGCACCAGGTCCAGGGATAGGTCTGCAGGGCGACCCAGGCTTCGACCGAGAACGCCCCACCCGAACGGGGCATCTTCGCGGCGGGGCGGATGACGGCCGTGGTCTGTCCGTCGAAACGGAGGGCTTTGCCGGCCACGCCGTCGACGGACCTGTGGAAACCCCGGACGACATCGCTACCCGGGTCATCGAACGACCACGAAGCTATGGGCGTCTTGTCCGCCGCCGCCATCGAGATCGCGAGAAAGCCTATCATGGTCAGGCTCATGAGTCGATGCATTCCCTCACTCCTTAAATTATTTTCACATAGTTCCTAAGTATCATAATCGTCATTCCTTATCAACCGATTTCAGGACCCGTCAACGGTTCTCCTCACCCCCCGCAATCGATTAATATTAATTGACTTGTTTGTACTTCCAAACAATAATGGTTATCTTAGTAACAGATGTTGCCTAATTCGTCCTGCCGGCAGTCCGATGGCATGTCGGCCCGAGGGAAAGGAGCGCCATGAAGTCCTCCGTTCGTATCTTGAAGATCCTCATTCTCTGTTCACTCCTGTCGGCCGGAAGATGCGGTGTTTCCAAGGATCAGCAAGATCCCGGGGCGGGGCGAGTCAGCTCGAACGACCGGGGATTGCACGGCTATATCAGCTTTGATGCGGACAGGCCCCCGGATCATTCGGAATTCAGCGCCGGCATGGGCTTCTATTCGGCCGTCTGGCCGCTCGTGGGAGAGCCCCTCGCCAATTTCCAGATCGGTCTGCCGAGCGCCTGGATCATCCCCGACAACTCCGACAACACGGACACGCCCCTCGCCCCCGTCGGGACCTATGCGCGGGACAATTGGCCCGAACGCGGGCCGACCTACGCGAGCGTTTTTCAGACGGTCGAGGGCGGCCTGGGCTATTGGGCCGGGAACCATTTCCGGTACGGCCCGCCCAAGTTCAGTATGAACGCGACGCCGCAATGCTATGACTACGAGGTCGCGTCCCCCGGCTGGTCGTTCTTCTATGACAACGAGGCCTTGCCGGACGCGCGGCTGGGGATCGCCCAACTCAGCAATCGGCTGCTGATCCCCCCGGATGCCCTGCCTTTCCAAGGCGATCCCAACGGGGAGTTCCTGGGCTACTCCTACATGGCCCTGCCGTTCACCGAGCCCGTGGCCGGGGAGCCCCCGACCGGGGACCAGGCCTGGACCTGCTTCCTGAGCGCCGCCAACTTCAAAGGACCGATCGCTTATTATATCCCCGAGACCTGGAGCAAGATCGGAAAGCTGTTCAATTACCCCTTCATTTACGGCCGCGGGCTCGATGCCCGGCCGGGGATCATGGGCGGCGGGGCGATGGAGATCAACACCGTCCCCGCCTTCGAATCGCGGGACGCTCAGGGCGTTGCTTATACCAAGCTGCCCGACCTCCGATTCCCGGTCGACGGTCACGGGCGGACCCTCCTCGTCCAGGACGTGACCTATTATTCGAAAGCGGCCCTTTACGATGGGTTCAAGGCCTGGCGGGACGGCGGCCCGGCCTGCTCCGGGCAGTTCGATCCGATGGGGGCTTGGAAGTCGCCCCTGACGACCCAAACGACCCGCTTCGACCAGGACGGAAAGAAGATCCACGGCGTCGAGAAGGTCTTCGATACGAAGATCTTCGAAGGCAACGTCTGGGGATTGGAATGGTTCGACGGGACCAAGAGCGCCCTGGGCCACTTCCCCCGGTATTTCAAGCACGTCGGTGACGATCGGCTGGCCGTTCCGCCGGAGGCCGTGCCCGCGGAGACCCGGCTCCACAACCAGAGTTTCAGGAGAGCGGAGGCCGGCGTGTCCTACACGTCTCCGCTCGGCGGGGCCTGGGGCCAGCCCGGACCCGCAGCGGGTCCTTACCGGGTTCGGCTGGCCGACGGATCGCTCGTGACCTATTCCTGGTATCGTTTCGTCGATCAGCCCTCCTTTCAGCAGTATGCCTGGAGCGCGGAGAAAAAGGCCAAGCTGCAGGCGTTCGTCGAGAAGATCCACGCCGCCTGGACCCTTGACAGAGACTACATGGCACCGCCCCGCTTCGGAAAGCTAGTGACGCTCGATCCGGCCCTGTTCGTGACGCCCCCCGAGGGCAGGGAAGTCGGTTATGTGCCCATCGTCACGAGGCAGGAAGCCGCGGCCGGCGGGGCCGTGGCCAAGTAGCGTTCCCGGCCCCGTCCGTTGGGACGTTGACCCGCGCCTGTCATCATTGATATAACCCGGCTGAGGAGGCGCGCATGGCGACCCCATGGACCAGGCTCACGGCCGCGATGGACAGGCTCTACGAGTTCGACCGGGAGCCCGTGACGCCCGACAAGCTCCAGTCCGGCGGCAAGTTCGCCGGCCTCTTCGCCGGGGAGCACGTCGCCGCGACCGAGTTCGTCATCGGCGCCTTCTTCGTCCTCCACGGCGTCGGCGCCCGGGACCTCATCTTCGGGCTCCTTTTCGGCAACCTCCTGGCCGTCCTGTCCTGGACCTTCGTCTGCGCCCCGATCGCCGTGCGAACCCGCTTGACCCTCTACTGGTACCTGAAGAAGATCGCCGGCCCGGGCGTGACCTTCATCTACAACATCGCCAACGCCCTCCTCTACTGCATCCTGGCCGGGGCCATGATCTCGGTGGCGGCCACGGCGGTCGGCCTCCTCTTCGGCATCCCCATCCCGCAGCTCGGCACCGTGCTCCCGCCGAACCTCGGCTGGATCGCGATCGTCATCGTCCTCGGCGCCGCCTTCACGACGATGGCCATCCTCGGCTTCTCCAAGCTCAGCCGCTTCGCCGCGATCGCCTCGCCCTGGATCTTCTTCGTCTTCATCGCCGGTGCCGTGGCCGTGCTGCCGCGGCTCGGGGTCCGGCCCGATCTCGGTAACCTCTGGGATGTGGCCACGACCAAGATCTGGAACGGCGTCGCCATCGCCGGCCAAGAGAAGCTGGGCTTCTGGCACGTCCTTTTCTTCGCCTGGTTCTGCAACCTGGCCATGCACATCGGCCTGTCGGACATGGCCCTCTTCCGCTACGCCAAGCGATGGACCTACGGCCTGTTCACGGCCTTCGGCGTCTATCCCGGCCACATGCTCGCCTGGATGGCCTCGGGCGTCATGGTGGCCGCGATCGGCCGCGAGATGCACCCCGGCCTCATGGCCTTCGAAGCGGCCGGCCTGGCCGGCGTCGCCGGGGTCCTTCTCGCCGGGTGGACGACGGCCAACCCGACGCTCTACAGGGCCGGCCTGGCCCTGCAGACGGTCACGCCCAACTGGCCGCGCTGGAAGATCACCCTCATCGCCGGCATCGTGACGACCGTCCTGGCCTGCTTCCCCATCTTCTTTCTGAAGCTCCTCGACTATGTCGCGATCTACGGCCTCGTCCTCATGCCGATCGGGGCCGTCGTTTTCGCCGAGCACTGGATTTTCCCCCGCCTCGGCCTCGAGCAGTATCGGGCCGAGAAGCGCGGATGGACCTTCAACGGCGCCGCCCTGGCCGCCTGGCTCGGGACGCTCGCCGTGGCCTTCGTCCTGCCGATCCACCTCTACTTCCGGTGGCTGCCCTGCTGGTTCATCGCCGTCGCGGCCTACACGGGCCTGATGGCGGTCCGAAGGAGGAGCGCATGAAAAGCCGTTTCCTGAAAGGCCTCTCGGGCGCCCTGGCCCTCCTCTCTCTCGCCGCCTGCCTCGCCGCGCCGGTCCTCTATTTCCTCGGCCGCATCACCGAGGCAAGCTACAAGACCGCGTTCCTCGTCGCCTCGATCGGGTATTTCGTCTTCGCCGTCGGGCGCGGCTTCGTCCGGACGGCGCCCGAGACTTAGAGAACGACCTTCTTTCCGGCCTTGCGCGCCGCGTACTGTTCGGCGATCCAGGCGTAGGTCTTGGCCAGCCCGGCGCCGAGCGGCGTCGACGGCTCCCAGCCCAGGACGCGCTTGATCATCGTGTTGTCGGAGTTGCGCCCGCCGACCCCCTTGGGCGCTTCGAGGTCGTAGCGGCGCTCGACCTTGTACCCGGCGATCCCCTCGATGATCGTGAGCAGCTCGTTGATCGAGACGAGCTCGCTCGAGCCCAGGTTGATCGGCGTGGCGATGAGCTCGTCGCAATGCATGATCATGTCGATGCCGTTGAGGCAGTCCTCGATCCACATGAAGCTGCGGGTCCGCGTCCCGTCCCCCCAGATCTCGACGCTGGTGCTGCCCTTATCCTTGGCCTCGATGACCTTGCGGGACAGGGCCGCAGGGGCCTTCTCGCGGCCGCCGTCCCAGGTGCCGTAGGGCCCGTAGACGTTGTGGAACCGGGCGATGGCCGTCTTGAGGCCGCGCTCGGCCCAGTACTCCTGGCAGACGATCTCCGAGAAGAGCTTCTCCCAGCCGTACCCGCGCTCGGCGTTGGCCGGGTAGGCGTCGGACTCTTTGAGGGCCCGGGACTCGGTGTCCTTCTGGAGGTCGATGTTGTAGGCGCACGCCGACGACGAGTAGAAGTAGCGGTCGGCCCCGGCCCGCTCCGCCGCTTCGATCATGTGGGTGTTGATGAGGACCGACCGGAGGCACTCGACCCGGTAGCGCTCGATGAAGCCCATGCCGCCCATGTCCGCCGCGAGGTTGTAGACCTCGACCGCCCCCTCGCAGGCCTTGATGCAGTTCGTGCGGTAGCTGACGTCGAGGACGAGGTCCTCGACGCCCGGCGTCCGCCGGTACCACTCGTCGAGGGGCTTCTTGTCGACGGCCCGGATGCGGCTGAAGCCCTTGTCGTGGAAATAGCGGACGAGCGATCCGGCGATGAAGCCGCCCGCTCCGGTGATGACGATGAGGTCATCTTTCTTCCTTGCGTCCTCGATGCGCTTCGGCTTATGGGCGGTCATAGCTGCTCCTGTTGAGTTCCTCTCTCCGGCCCGGCTCGGGAGGATTCCCGGAAAAGGGAGAAGAACCTATTATAATGTGTCTCCAGATCCGACGCCAACGAAAATCCAGCCCCGCGAGGCTCGGGCCGTGATCCGGCGCCCGCCGTTCAGTCGGCGACGTAGCCCAAGCGGTGCGTGACCTTGAGGCCCTCGCCCTTGACCCGGACGACGATCTCCTGAAACCGCCCGTCCGCCCGGTAATCGAGCGGCCGGTAATAGAGGAGGTAGTAGTTGCTCGAGGCCTCGGCCGCCTGGCGGAGCGCGGCGTTCGGGTTGGCCGTCGTCTCCGTGAGGCCGCCCGTGGCCACGGCCATCTCCCGGAAGGAGGCGAAGATGTCGGATGAGAGCTCCAGAAGCTGCGAGGTCAGGGTCTGGCGGCCCTGGACGAGGTCCCGGGTGGCGAAGGCCGGCTTCTTGGTGATATAGAGGCAGTGGACGGTGATGGCCGCGTCGGAGAAGTAGCGTTTGATCTTCTCGATGTCGAAGACCACAGGCTTGACCAGCTCGGCCTGGCGGTCGTCCGCGAAGCTGTGGGCCGGCAGGACCTCTTTCTGGAAGATCAGGAAGACGTGCTTTTCCCCTTCAAGGGACTTCAGGACGTCCGCGAAGCCCAAGACCCGTTCTTCGGTGAGTTCGGTCAGGTCGCGGATGTCCTTGGCCTGCTCGAAGAGGAGGTTTTCCTTGACGTCGGCCATCTCCGGCGGGAACTCCTCGTCCTCGAGCTTGTAGAAATCCACCATCATGTTCCGGTACCGCGAATTGCCGATCTGGATGTCGGTCCTGAGGATGCCCTTGAGCTTCTCGGCGACGTCCCGGCGCGAGACGCGGGCCAGGTATTCTGACCGGAACTTGTAGGTCTTGGCCGGCGTGACCACGAAGAGCGAGTCCTCGGCGCCGAGGACGTCGCTGAAAAAGAAGTCGAGGGCCTCGCCGACCTTGGGCATATACTCTTTGAGGTCGAGGTAGAGGACGTAGTTGCGGACCTTGTGCGGCCGCGGCGGCGAGGACCCGGGCGCCGTCTCCTCGCGCTGGACCTCTCTGTCCCGGATCAGGTAGACGGCCTCGACCGGTTGGCGGACGCCGTTCTCGAAGACCTCGAAATCCGCGAGGGTCAACCCGTCGACGAAGGCGTCCTTGCGCAGGACGCGGACCGGCACCTCGATGTTGATGACGATCGACGTGTGCTGTTGCCGAGGCGGGACGACGTCCTGCCCGCCACCGGCCGAGGGAACGAGCAGGGCCAGACCGAGACACTCGACAAGAGGGGCCAGGGACCTGACGGCCATCGACGTCCTTTCCCCGTCGCGCCGACGTCCGGGCCGCGGCGGGCCGGCTATTTGTTCGGGACGAGCGTGAGCTCGCCCTTTTGCGTCATGGTCATCGGGATGGTCATGCCGGCCGCGCTGACCGAGATGGCCATTTCCATCGTCATGTCCGAGGTCGACTTGACGTAGATCCCGTCCTTGATGTCGAAGTACCAGGTGTTCGTGCCCTTGCCGGTCCCGGACATGGCCACGTCCATGCCCTGCTGGCTCCCGGTGCCGGAGATCGTGGCCGTGACCTGGGACTTGATCCTGGCGCATTCCCTGCCGTCGACCGTCTCGAGGCCGTCGAAAGTCTCGAGGTTCTTGAAGTCCAGCCGGACGTTCATTCCGTCGGACTTCCGGTCCAACCCGGCGGTCGATTCCCACGTGTCGCCGACCTTGACGGGTTTGCCGGGCAGGTCGGGGAAGAAGAGCTTGAAGCCCGAGGCGACATCGCTCGTCCCGTTGGCCGTCGTATAGGTGATGGCCTCGGCGCCGGAGACGTCGATCTCCGAGCCGAGCGGCGAGACGGTCATGTCGAACGTTTTGCCCTTGACCCCGCTCATATCGGGCGACTGGTCGCCCATGGGGCCGGTGATGGCCATGGACATGTCGTCGATGGTCACGCCCAGGAGCAGGTTCTGGTCCTTCTTGCCCTTGGCGACGAAGGTGAAGGTCCCTCCGCTTTTCGTATGGGCGTCGATCGTCTGCCCCATGACGTCCATGACCTGGCCCATTTCCTCGTCACTCGCATAGGTCAGGGCCCGTCCGGCCGGCATTTTGTATTCGAGGCTGATGCCCGCGGGGGCGGCGGGGGCCGCGGCCCCGGTCCTCGCGGTCTTGACCGCGCAGGCGGGGAGAAGCAGGACGGCGATGAGTGACGCGGCCAGGGTGGAACGTTTCAAAAGGGCGAGTTTAGGTTTCATCACGGACCTCCCTTGGGGTTTTTGGTAGAAGGAATTGTATCACGTTTAAATACGTATCTTCTTCGGCCGGGTTATGTCCGCGGGGCTATGTCTCGCGTCCACCCATATGCTCTAAGCGTTCGCCGTCCCGGTTATTTGAGGGCCCCGGCGGCAGCCTTTAGGCCTTTGTCGAGATAGCTCTGGCGGAGGCCTTCCCGGCGGGACAGGTTCTCGAGATGGAGATGCAGCGCGACGACCTCCGAAAGGACCGCGTCGGCGATGGCGGCCCCCCGCCGCCTTCGAGGCTATTCTCGCTTTTTTCCGCCCGCCGCGGCATGGACCTTCTTGATGAAGTCCCAGACCTCGGGGGCTATCATGTTGTATTCTTTAGGGATAGCCCCGGCGCTGTAGGCCTTGGCGATCTGGGCCTTGAGGGCCGGCTGGCCGCCGTAGACCTCGTCGAGCAGGGCGGTCCAGCGCCGGCCCAGGTCCTGGGCCTTGTCGCCGGCCGGGTCGAGGCCGAGATTGGCCTTGACCTCGGCGATGAGGGTGCCCCAGCGATTCTGGTAGGCGGCCATGTCCTCCGGGGTGTACTTCTTCCCGAGCTCCTTGAATTTCTCGAGCTCTTCTTCGGTGAAGAACTTCTCATGCCAGGCTTTCTTGACGTCTTCGCCCATTTGAATGACCTCCATGATCTTGATGAGTTTGCGTTTGTGGATGCGGCCGTCCTCCTCGAGGGCGGCCAGGACCCCGTCGATCGCCCGCGAGGCCTCGCGGAGACGAGCGATCTCGTCCCTGACCGCCGCCGACTGGACCTTGAGGGCCTTGACGGCCTCAAAGCCCTTGCTCGCGAGGAGCCGGCGGATCTCCTCGAGGGAGAAGCCCATGAACTTCAGGGTGACGATCTGTTGCAGCTTGAGCAGATCGGCGTCCGTGTAAACTCGGTAGCCGTTCGGGCGCTCGAAGCTCGGCTTGAGCAGCCCGATCTGGTCGTAGTAGTGGAGCGTCCGGACCGTCACGCGGGTCAGCTTGGCGAACTCCCTGATGAGGTAGCCGGTCTTCTTCATGGCCTTGTCCACAGCTCCACTCTACACTATGACGTAACGTCAGAGTCAAGGGCTCGGGGGATCTTTTTTGAGATTTCCCGGCTGGCCCGGGCGTCTTTATATACAAGCTCGCCTGAAGAGGCGGCCATCGGAACCGATGCTTGACCGGAGGAGAAAGACGTATTACAATGTATTACATGAAAAAAGCGACCGTGACCATCCGCCTGGACGAGGAGCTCGAGGCGCTTCTCTCGAAGGCCAGCCGGCGGACGGGGAAGAACCGGAGCGAGATCGTCCGTGAGGCGCTCAGGCGCCAGATCCGCCTCGAGACGTTCGAAGAGCTACGCCGCCGGATCATGCCGTTCGCCGAGGCCCGCGGCTATCTCGCGGACGAGGACATCTTCGCCGCGATCTCATGAGGGTTTTCCTCGACACCAACGTCATCGTCGGGGCCGTGGCCGCGCGTGGCCTTTGCGCGGACGTCGTGCGCGAGGTCCTGGCCCGTCACGAGCTCGTCATATCCCGGGCTTTACTCGAGGAGGTCGCGTCCGTTCTTTCGGGGAAGATCGGCGTGCCGGCCAGTCTCATTTCGGATATGACCTCGATGCTTCGCGACGGCGCGCAAATGGCGGTCCCGGGCGAGTCGGCGGGGTTGCCCGTCGGCGATCAAGCGGATCGGGTCCTCGTCTCCGCGGCCTTGAACGGCAACGCGTCGGTCTTCGTCACGGGCGATGCCGAGCTTCTCGCGTGCCGCGAGATCGGGCCGATGGCGGTCGTCTCGCCGCGCGGTTTTTGGGAACGCGTGAAGTCGGCGCCTAGAAGCTGACGAGCCCCGCCTTTTTCAATAGCTCCAGGTGGGCGATGACGGCCTCGAGGGGCGTCTCGTCGCGGAACTGGGTGTCGAGCATCTTCTTGATGTCGAGGGCGCTGTTCCAGCCGTCGCAGAGCAGCTGGATCTCCGAGGCGTTGCGCTGTCCGCCGCGGCCGGGACCGGGGGCCGGGGGTTGTGTCCCGGCGGCCGCGGGTCGAGCGCTCGCGGCCTTGCGCGCATCCTGGATCGCGGCCTGATAGCCGCCGTAGCCGTTCGCCGTGATCTTGGGCAACGGCCTGGGAACGAGGGCGGCCGCTTTCTTCTCGGCCACCGTGAGCCGGAGGTCGACCGGCTTCGTCCCGAACGCCGCCGCTTGGCGGCGCATGGCGTCGTCGATCGCGCGCAGATGGCCGGACTCGATGGCCGTGACCGCGGCCTTGAGCTCGGCGAGATGACGGTCGAACCCGGCTTTGTCGTCGGCCAGCTCGGCGACCGAATCGAGCGTGGCCCGCTCGTTCCGGGCCGAGGCCTCGATAGAACCGCGGGCGCGCTTGAAAACGGCCGGGAAGGCAGCGGTATCCGCCCGGCTCATCTCCTCGAGACCCCGGGCGAGCTGGTGGCCGATCCGGGCCGAGGCGTTGGAGACGATCTCGCCGGCGATCCGGACGGCCTGGGCGTCGTCGGCCGCGGCGATCGTGTAGGCCGAAGCGGCCGTGATGATGACGGCCCGCTTCATCTGGGTCGGATCGATCTTGTCGGGCCGGTCCTCGGAGGTGTGGTACCACTTGTCGGGCCAGGTGTTCAGGACGACCCCGGGGACGCCGATCGCCCAATCGTTGAAGACCTCGTGGTCGGAGGACCCGAAGTGGGTGCCGACGTAGTAATACATCGGCTCCTCGCTGCCGGTCGGGGCGACGATGCGCCGGTTCATCTCCTCGTCCATGCCGTTGGTGACGTAGCTCCGCGTCGCCTCGCCGACGTAGCGGTAATAGTTCTCGACGACGTCGTTGACGTAATGGGGGTTGCCGTAGGTCGTGCGCATGACCGTGAAGAAGGCCAGGCTTTTCGTCAGCTGATCGCCGACCATGTCCAGATTGATGTCGCAGAGGGTCCGGGCGGTCCGGGCCGCCTCCGCCTTCACATAAGGGATGGTCCCGGAGAACTCCGGCGCCCAGAGGAAGCGGATGGTCCGCTTGGGCCGGGGCAGGCGGCCGTCGGCAATGAGCGTCTGGAGGGTCCGGGCCGCTTCCAGGATGGCCGACGATCCCGACGAGTTGTCGTTGGCGCCGAACATCGCGTAGCCCTCGAAGATGTGGGCCGTGACGATGACCTCCGCGCCGCCGGGGTCCGTGCCGGGGATCGCGGCGACGATGTCCTGAAGCTCGGCCTTCTCCGTCTTCGCCTCGACGACGGCGTGGACGACAATCTTTTCGCCCCCTTTCAGCCGGTCGCGGAGGAGGACGCCCTCGCGCGGCGGGATGAGGAAGGCGAACTTGGCCTCGCCGCCCCGGGCGTAGAGCCCGCCCCAGGGGATGAGGAGCGGGTCGAAGAGCGGCCGCGGCGAGGCGAACGAGACGACGCCGGCCGCGCCGTTCTTGAGACAGCCCGTGTTGTGCACGGCCCCCGCGGAACCCGAGGTGAGCAGGATCTTACCCTTGACGTCCAGGCCCTCGAAGTCCTTGGCCTCGCCTTCCTCGACCCAGACGAGCTCGGCGGTGACGTCGGCCGATGTGCTGCCCGAGGCCAGCATGGCCGTCAGGTCGGTGTAGGAGGCGATCTTCTCCCGGCCGGGGCGGACCTCCCAGAGCTCGCCCTTGATCCCGTCCCAGGTCTCGCCGCCCGGGAAGCGCAGGATGGCCGCCTCGGCCAATCCGTATTCCTTAAGGCGGTCGAGAACGTACTGGGCCTCGGCGAAGGTCGCCGCGTATTCGGTGGACTTGCGGTTGCGGGGGAAGCCGCACATGGCCATGACGTGGTTCGCGGCCGTTTCGCCCGAGGCTTCGCCGATGATCTCGTCCACGCGAGCCTGGGGCAGGAAGGTCCATTGCAGCCAGGGGGTCATCTGCGCGGCGGCGGCGAGGACCGCGACGACCGCGACGAGGAGGGCCGAAGCCGGAAGGGCGAGCCGTTTGGTGCTCATGATCTCTCTCCGTAAGTTGTTCTACCAGCGGTCGCGGCGGACGAGCTCGTCGAGCGGCCGGCGTTTCTTCGGCGAGGGGAAATCGGCCGCGTAGCCGAGGGGCGTGAAGGCGGACGGGATGACCTCGGCGGGGAGGCC
>Ga0136653_10000117_pt1 | contig 38084 bp, 36 predicted proteins | sample LakKivw275mmetaG_FD_94866 | JGI IMG/M metagenome (GOLD analysis project Ga0136653, IMG submission 94866) | Anoxic lake water microbial communities from Lake Kivu, Rwanda to study Microbial Dark Matter (Phase II) - Lake Kivu water 275m metaG... | ecosystem: Environmental > Aquatic > Freshwater >...
AGGGATGGTTCCGAGGCCCATTTGACCTGCTGACCTACGCTGAGAACTACTATCGCCCTCCACCGAACGAGCAGGCCGAATGGACGTTTCCAATCGACTACAAGACATTACATTGGCACACGCCCAACGCGGAGACGAGAGCCATAAAGAAGATCGTGGACGAATTCAAGCCCGAATTCACATACATACTCCACAACGCCGACTTCTGCGGCGTCTACTACTACCTCAGCCACGAGCTTCCGTCGGCCTATCCGGAACTGCAGAACATTCCCGTTTCTGAGGGACTACCGTTGCACAAGGGCGAGCCGCCAGATGAGCCATACCTCAAGAGCCTTGACGAGGGGATATACCACGACTACGGCGCGACCGACGAATACGATTTTCTTTCGACGACTCTGGGTTGCGATCCAGTAACAAGAATCGACTACGGAACATGCTGCTACGAGTACATCAAGCGAATGTATGGCGGCTTCTCTCTGACGTGCGAGCTTCCATACTTCTACGACAAGAGGATCATGGATACTACCCCGGTTCAATCAAGGCGGCGCGACCTGCTCCTAGAGAGCCTCAAGATCGAAGAGGACACCCGCAGCCTCATCAATCATGTCTTGAAGGAATCCCACGAAATGCTCAACGTGAATTCTAGGATCTATCGCTCGATCCAGTATCTAGTCAGCAGCTGGCCTGAAACTGAGGAAACCACGCGTAAGCATTCGGAGGACCAAGCGTTTGACCGCGCAGCCACAACCGCAGAGGCATTTGACCTCACTGTACTGAAGAGATTCTCCCAAATGCCGCCACTTGGAATGATGGGGAGGCTCCTCAACGAGGCCGAAGCAGGAAGACGCAGTCAGAAGCTAGGCCAATTGCGTGAGGAAGTCCGCTCGCGCCTCATGCAGCTCAACACTGACATTTCACAGGAATCCAATCCTCAAGTGATTCCGATACGGACACTGGTCAGAATCCAGCTTCAGAGCGCAATCGTCTGCTTGAGACACCTGGAGTCCCGCAAGTAAGCTTCAGCAAGCACCAACGAGTGCCATCACGATCAAGATATCATTCCGCATCGGAGACGCTGTCAACTAGCCTTTGATAGATCCCGAGCTTCTCCAACCCTGCCTTGATTCCGTTCTGTGCTTCTGGAATCCTATTCTCCTCGAAGTATCTTCTCACTTCTTCGACTTTGCCGATTCCGAGAATGGGGATACAAGACTGCAGCAGTGGTGAAAGCTCCCCTGTGCCCTCATAGACTTCTCTCAGGTGCGAGATGTTGAGCTTGATCCATGCCCAAGCCGTGTCCCGAGCGTGGGGGTTTCTTGTAGTTGCCGCGATCAGGGTCATCTGATCCTGCCTCTTAATCTCGCCCCTCTGAGCCAGTTCGAGCGACTGAGAAAGTAACCGCGGTTCCTTGAACGTCGCCATCGAAACGAGCAACCTAACCTTCTCCTCGTCAGAAGTGCTCTCTCTGTACTTCCCTGCGATTTCCTCGAAACCCCCGCATGCCCTAGCGTATCCGATGGCGACCGCTCCTTTCATGTCCGGTTCGACGTTTTCATAATCGCTGAACCTTGATCCGAGCTCGGCAGCGAAATCGTCATCGATCATGCCCAATCTGGCTGCGATGATTCCTCGCATCATGGAGCTGGTCTCATCGACCTTGCCTTCGAGCAGTGTGAGGTGCGATCTGTGAAAGTCTCCTGAGACATCGATGATCCGCGCGCCCAGAATCGAGTATAGGAGTGCGAGCTGATCTGAGACTTCACGTGCAGGCAGGTAATCTTGCTGATCGGAATACCTCCTGACGAGGGCCAGATGGTCTGCGAGCGACACTCGTCCTGCCAGAAGAAAGGCCATGGAATCGAATGCTATTCCGTACCTGTCGGACGCTGATAACGTGGATTTCCACACCAGATCGTCGAGTCCCTGGCAGTGTACCCTGTAGAACCCTGTTCTGTCAGCGTTGAGCTGCAGTGACTCCACGTTTCCTGCGTTGATCGTCTCTTCTTCCCTGTCTAGGAGGAGCGTCTTCCACTGGCCATTGATTCTCAAGGTAATCGGTATCGGCCAGATCGTCTTCTCATGCTCGCCCGAGAGAAGAAACCTCTCCTGCCTCAGTACGATCTTTCCCCGATCGATGATCGCTGTCACCACCGGGTGTCCGGGCTTGCTGATCCACTCGGTCATAATCCTGGTGACCTCACTCCCGGACCGTTCGCTCAATGAGTCCCAGAGGTCAACTCCGGAGGCATTCGCGAACTTGTAGCGTTCGAGGAAGTTCTGTACTGCTTTCCTGAACTCATCAGGTCCAATGTAGGCTTCGATCATTCTTAGGATGCTTGCGCCTTTTCCGTAGGTTATCGCGTCGAATATCTGCTGTATATCGTCGGGGGACTTGACATCCGCTTCTATCGGATGCGTGTTCCTTAGAGAGTCCATATTCATGGCTGAGGAAGTCTCGTCTATGAGGAAGTCCTGCCAGATGTTCCATTCTGGAAATGCCTCGTCGACCACTTTGTAGCCCATGAGCGTGGCGTAGCTTTCGTTCAGCCAGAGATCGTTCCACCATTTCATGGTGACGAGGTTTCCGAACCACTGGTGCGCCAGCTCGTGGGACACGGTCCCGGCAACCCCCTTCTTCGTAGCGAAACCACTGTCCTCGTCAACGTAGAGTGACGTTTCCCGGAAGGTGACTGCACCCCAGTTCTCCATCGCGCTCGCGACGAACTCCGGCACGCCTATGAGGTGAAGCTTGGGGAGCACGAACGGTATGCCGAAATAGGATTCATAGAATTCCAGCGACTTCGTGGCAATTCCCAGAGCGAATTCTCCTTTGCTGGCCTTGCCGCGAGTCCCTGCAACTATCACGTCAGTGTTGCCGAGCCTCTGTTTGATTTCATCGAACCTACCTATTCCCAAGTAGAGAAGGTAAGTCGACATTCTCGGCGTTCTCTGAAATGAAACCACTTTCTTGCCGTCTTCTATCTTCACTGACTCGATGGGTGTGTTTGATATCGCGTCTAGGTTCTCGTCGATTCTCACGGTGAGCTTGAATTCGGCCTTGCACTGGGGGTGGTCTATGCATGGGAGCAGTCGTCTCGCGTTCGCAGCCTCGAAATCTGTCGTTACGATGTATGTGCCATCGTACGGAGCCTTGTAGATGCCAGCCAAGGAATCTGGAATTGCGCCGGAGTATTGGATTTCTAAGGTGCCCTTGAATGGGCCGCTCTCGACAACTAGGCTCGCGTCTTTCTGATTGAACCTGAGAGCTCTCCCATTCCCCACCACGCTTGAGATGCGTAGGCCCAGCGAGTCCAGGACAATGTCGCCTTTTGACTCGAGTGATATGACCAGCTTCCCGTCGAATCTGAGCTCCCCGAAGAAGACATCAAGAAACAAGTCATATCGTTCCACATCCATTCCTTTGTCCTCTACTGCTTCGCGTGTCCCTGCTGGAACATCGCCCGAGCGTTCAGTGAACATTGTGCATCACATCGGCGACATCGAGAGCGGAAGCCAGACCTTTCCTGTGCTCACTATTTCGACGAGGCTGTGGGTGAATTCAGCCGTCACGACTCTGCCGTCCTGCACTGCAACCTTGGCTCTTGTTGTTTCAGGGCCTCCGAGAACGGGGGCGCCGCCAGAATCGAAGCGGAGAGAAGAGACCCCGTCTCCCAACCTCTTCGTATGTGCCAGAGCGATTGCGACGGCCACGCTGCCGCTCCCGCAAGATGGTTCGATGTGATCACCAGCTATGTTGTGGGGAAAAAGCACGCGTCCGCGAGTTGGGTCATCTGGATACATGCTGTACAGAGAGTAGTCCGCATTCCGAGCATTTGACAAGCGCTGCCGATTAAAGTCAGCCTGCATGCTCGTCAGAATCTCCACTCCGCTAGCATTCATCGTTGTGAAATCCGCATCCGGGTGCCTCGCTCGGATCTTCTCGGCATCAGCTACGAGGAATCTGCCGACCTTGGTGGCTTCAACTCCGGCCACTTGGATGGTTGAAATGCCGAGCCTGTGGCACTCCTCAACGAACGTTGTCATGTCAGTAAGGATCGTCGGCCGATGTCTCGTTCCTCCGATGGAGATGCGCACCGTTCCAGAGTCCGTTTCTATGGTCAACAGTTTCCGGGGCAGATGAATTCGATACTGCTTCCCAAGTCCAGTCTCAAGCACGGCCTTGCAGAGGACTTGCGTCATGCCCCCACATGCTTTGATGTAGTCCCTGGACGCTCTGTCAACGATGGTTACTTTGATGTCTCCGTCACGTTTCGGTTTCTCGAGAAGCGCGGCTTGGTCTCCACGAATGCTTGGCGGATCAAGTATGGAGAGCACGATCTTGAGACGGTCTCGTTTGGGAATTTGGCTCTCGTGTAGTAGGAGGATTTCGTTCCCACCCATGTGTCCCTTCACGTAGTCAACCGCGACGGGTTTGCGCATGTGTCTCCCTCCATCTTCCCGAAGCCTAGAGGTTGGGTGCGTCATGTCTCAAGGCACGTCCGTTTAGCCTTCCCAGAAACCTACCTCTGGCGACAGCCATGATGCCATTCACGATGACATACTCTATGCCGACTGGAAATGCTTTGGGCTTGAGGTAAGTGGCCGTGTCAGTGACTCTTGCAGGATCGAACATGACGATGTCTGCGGCCGATCCTCTCCGAATCACGCCTCGGTCCGCCAGACCGATTCTACTGGTAGGGAGGGACGTCATCTTCTTGATCGCGCCCTCCAGGGTCAGCAGGCGACTTCGCTTAGCATATCGACCGAGAACTCTCGGGAACGTCCCATAACTCCTGGGGTGCGGTCTCCCCTTTCCCAGGCGCCCCTTTGTCGAGAGTGATTCTCCGTCGGATCCCACCATTGAGAGAGGGCTCCGCAGAACGAGCCTCACATCCCGTTCGCTCATGTCTTCGACGACAATCTCGAGAGCTGCTTCTCCCTCAACTAGCAGGTCGAAGACAACTTCGAACGGATCACGTTTCCTCGATCTTGCTATCTGTTGGATTGTCTTTCCGACGAGCGAGGGTCTCTGTGGGAAGCTCGATATTGTGAATCTGTCCCATGAGGCGCCCTTTGTCATGCTCTCCCACTTCGGAAGGCCTGCTCGCATCTGTCGTCTGAGCTTCGCTCGAATCGCGGGCTCCTTGAGCCGCTCGATCAACTGCCGATCGCCTCCCTCGCAAGCCCAAGGTGGTATCGCTGCCGAAAGCCATGTGCTGTACGCCGTGTACGGGTAGACATCAACAGCCGCGTCGATTCCTTTCGCTCTCGCTCTTGCTATGTTTCTGAGTGTCCGTTTCACTTTGCCCCAGTTTCTTCTGCCGCAGGCCTTATGATGCGAGATCTGCACCGCGATTCCTGCTCTTCGTCCCACGGCCAGGGCCTCGTTGACGGCTTCTTCGAGCCCGTCGCTCTCGTCTCTGATGTGGGTCGTGTAGATTCCGCCAAACGACGCCGCCACGCGAGCAAGCCTCGACAGCTCGTCGAGTTCCGCGTAGCAGCTGGGCGGGTACAGGAGACCAGATGAGAGCCCAAAGGCTCCTTCCCGCATACATTGCGCCAGAAGTTTCTGCATTTGTTTCATTTCGCGAGCTGAAGGCGCTCGATTATCGAAACCCATCACGGAAGCTCTGATGGTGCCGTTCCCGACAAGGCAGGCAACATTCAGGATCACTCCCTGATGCTCAAGTCGGCTGAGATACTCTCCCAGGCTGGACCAGGTGACTCTCAGGTCGTATTGCCTGGCGCTTGTCTTCGCCTCACGGATTGCCTCTCCCTTGAGAGGCGCGGCCGAGACTCCGCAGTTGCCTATGACCTCTGTTGTTACTCCTTGCCTGATCTTGCTCTGTGCATCACACTTCGCAAAGAGTGCGAAGTCCGAGTGCGAATGGATGTCGACGAAACCTGGAGAGACGACAAGTCCTCTCGCGTCTATCACCTGTTTCGCGTCTTTGATCTCCGAAGGCCTGATGTCCGCTATCTTTCCGTGCTTGATTCCGATGTTGGCTCGATAGCGCGGGTTTCCCGTCCCGTCTATCACGAGACCGTTGTTGACGGCCAATTCAAAGTCCAACGCGCACGGCTCTCCAGCGATTGTAGTTGCCCTCCGATTCTGAGGAACTGGCTGGACTATGGGGTGGTTCTGTAGTTATGAAGATCGGTCCGTGTAAGTGAACCGAACCTTTATTCTGTGTACGTCTTGGCCATATGCTGTCAGAGGCATGACTTTGGCCGACGGTGTAGAATTCTCCTCAGAAAACCTCGCAGAAGTCACCAGACTGTTACAGGGCCTGATCAGGATTGACACGACGAACCCACCTGGCAATGAAGGCAAAGCCGCGGAGTACCTCAAGACCCACTTCGATAGCGAAGGCATTGACGCTGAGGTGCTGGGCGAGCCGACCAGAGAGAACGTGATCGCGAAGATCAGGGGCCGAACTGAGAAACCGAGACTTCTCTTCGAATCTCACACAGACGTTGTCCCAGCAGTAGAAGCGGAAGCGTGGACTCATCCTCCCTTCTCAGCGGAGATTGTGGATCAGTGGATCTATGGTCGAGGAGCGTGGGATGACAAGTTCGATGTGGCTGTGCAGGCGATGAGTCTGATTCTTCTCAAACGTCAGAATGTCACACTGAACGGGGCGCTTCTTTTCGCCGGGGTTGCTGACGAAGAGGTCTCTGGCCGCGGAGCTGAGTGGCTTACCAAGAAAGTGCCTGAGAAGGTCCGCGCCGAGTACGTTGTGGGAGAAGGTGGGGGCCCGCCGATTCGGGTGGGAAAGCAGAGGGCATACCGCATTACGGTCGGAGAGAAAGGCCTCGCATGGTTCAAGCTGACCGCAAAGGGAAAAGCTGGGCACGGTTCTATTCCAACCCTCGGAGACAACGCAAACATCAAGATGGCAAAGGCGTTCACCAACCTTTCCGCCTGCAAGCCGAAAGTCACGATCGTCGACGAAGTGGCTTTGGCAGTCAAGGCAGCGGCCATCGGTATCTTAGGAATAGATGAAGGATCAAAGATGCTCGAGGCAGACATGAACGAGCAGGGGCTCGACAAGATTCTCGATGCAATTGCGTTGAAGGAGAAGATGGTCGCTGAGGAACTGAGAGCCCTGACCAGGATGACGATCTCACCGAACGTGATCGCGGGAGGCACCGAGACGAATGTGATACCCGGTGTCTGCGAAGGCAAGGTCGACACAAGACTCGTCCCAGGACAAGACCGCGACTATGCAACGCAGGTCGTGCGTGAATGTGTCCGAGGACTGGACATCGACCTGAGCGTATCACAGTATACTGACGCATCATTGTCCTCTTCGAGTGGCAAGTTCTACGAGATCATTCAGGCGACTCTGGGGGACATGGCACCGGACTGTCCTGCTATTCCTGTATTGAGCACAGGCATGAGCGACAGTAGATTCTGGAGAGCAATAGGGTCAGTCGTGTACGGTTGCGTGCTGGCTTCTCCGGACATCACGCTGGACGACATCCTGCCAGGCCTCCACGGACCCAACGAGCGGATGAACATCGCGAGCCTAGAGTTTGGAACCAAGTTCCTCTCAAGCTTGGCCACGAGGGTTCTCTGTTAGAGAACACCGCGCGGTATTCTATAGTCTGCATATGCCGATCCTGTTGGGAGTTCGCGGTCGCGACAATCACAATAAGCAGGTCCCCGTATCCTGCGGTCCTCTCGCCTTTGGAGTGGAGCAAACTGACTGGGAAGCATGTGTACGGAGTGCTTGGTGCCGGAAGACAAGGAACCGCTGCCGCATATGACATGGCAAGATTCGGAGACGCAGAGACAGTCACACTCGCGGATGTCGACCGCAAGGCCGCCAAGAGCGCAGCGAGACACGTGAACGATCTCTGCGGAGAAGACGTGGCGGAAAGCGCTCGCATCGACGTCAAGGATCAGATACAGCTCAAACGCTTCTTGGATGACTTGGACGTTGTCCTGAGCGCTGTACCCTACTTCTACAATCTGAGGATAGCGAAGGCAGCGATTCGCGCACGCGCGAGCATGTGCGACCTCGGGGGAAACACCGACATTGTCAGGCAGGAGCTTCGCTTGGATCGGGAAGCCAAGGCCGCTGGGATCTCAATCGTGCCGGATTGCGGCCTCGACCCGGGCATGGGCGCTTCCCTTGCCTGCTACGGAATGGAGCTGCTTGACAAGACCCGCGAAGTGCACGTATGGTGCGGCGGCCTACCTCAGAAGCCACGGCCACCATTCAACTACCTTCTCACGTTCAACTTCGACGGCCTAGCAAACGAATACTCAGGAAACGCGGTCTGCCTGCGAGGCGGCGAGATCGTCGAGGTACCATGCTTCGAGGATCTGGAGATGCTTGATTTCCCCCAGCCCATTGGCAGGCTCGAAGCTTTTCTGACGGCGGGCGGCACGTCAACATGCCCGTGGACATTCAAGGATAAGCTATCAGTCTTTCAGGTCAAGACCCTACGCTATCCAGGTAGTCACACCCAGCTGAAAACGATGCGCGACCTTGGTCTCTTCAGCGACAAGAAGATCGCGGTTGACGGCGCGAAGGTGGCTCCAAGAAAGCTTCTGCAAGCGCTCATTGAGCCGATGATCAATCTCCCAGGAGAGAAGGATCTGATCATTCTCCGTGTGAAATGTGTGGGAGAGAAGGACGGGCAGGCGGCGCAGGCAGTCTTGGAGGTTGTGGACTACTACGATGAGGAGAGGGGATTCAGCGCGATGGAGCGAACGACCGGATGGCACGCGTCAATCGTGGCCATAATGATGGCGCAGCGCCAGATCCCCATCGGAGCGAAGCCACTGGAACTGGCTGTTCCTGGATCCTCGTTTGTGAATGAGATGAAACGGAGAGGTATCGCGCTAACGGGGAGACTGAGCTGGCTTCCGTCCTAATCGAGTGGGTCCCTACAGTTTTTCCAGGTATCTTTGGATCTCTGTCTCTGCGTTATCTGCCGTGATGAAGATCGGCACGTTCTCCATCCCGGTTGCGATGTAGCTTGACAGCAACCAGCGGCCTGGTGAGAACTCTAGGGTCTTCTCGAGTATGCTTGGATCGATTGTGAATGTTGTGCTGACTAGGCCGCGGTCGTATTGGCGGGGCAGTGTGCCGACGAAGTACGTGTGGAGCTGTTGGAGCGCGTTCGTGTTGAGGTAGGCGATTCGCTGCGTTGAGATGCATCCGCCAAGGCCGTACTTGCGCCCCTGCCTGAGGAGCGTCTCGACTGCGTCTGTGCATTCGCGCTCGATTCCGCGAGCTTCGGAGGGTGCAGGAGCAAATTCCTGAGCCTCATCGAACACGAAGAGCACCCACGGTTTGACCTTGAATTTCCGCTTGCGATTCCACAGCGTTGCCCTGGTCAGGTCAACCGCGAGCTGCTTGATTGTCACGGGATCGGAGATCGAGAGCGAGACGAGCCGAGTCGGCCCCTCGAGGAGGCGATGAATCTTCTCAGTTGTCAATCCTGGTTTGCCTTTCTCGGCGGCTCCTCTCCTGATGCCGTCAAGGAGTCCCTTTCGTGATGTTGCCCAACCGTAGACGTTGCTCTTGTCGCTGACCTTGTATCGTTCCACGGCCCCCTGAGCTGTCGAGTCTAGGAATGCGACGAACTCCTCATCGATCTCGTCCGGTTCGTTCTTGCTCTCTTTGGTCATGTATTCGGCGACTGCTGACGATATCTCGTCGAGCGCATCGAGGTAGTTCTGTTTACCTGAGCTTTCGCCCATCATCGAGCCTATCGCGGCTAGAATGTCTGTGTAGCGTGGGATCACGAACCTGGGCTTGACGTACCGTTCAACCCTGCCCAGCTCCATTATGCTTTGGAAGGCCTTGACTGGTCGCTCGTCCTTCTCAAACTCTCTCGGCTTGACGAGCGAATCGTAGAGTTGCGCTGAGTCCTTGATCGGATCCTCCAAGACTATCTTGGAGGAGATGGACTTGTCAGCGAACACGTCCATTAGCAGGAACGGGTACTCCATCGAGATGTCGAAGATCACCACCTTCGTATCCTTGGTGTGGTAGATGAGGCGTCGCAGGACATTCGAGAGTAGGTTGGACTTTCCGCCGCCCGTGAATGAGAATATGCCGAAGTGGTAACGTAGCAGGTTCTCGAAATTCACATAGATTGGGACGCGATTCTTCTCATACTCGAACATCTTGATGACGCCGAGACGCGGGTCCTCACGCGCGACATCGGTGGTCTTGAGTTTCCTCCAATCGACACCCATCTCGTCGAGGATTCTGCGGTTGTACATCTGGTGAATCATGCCCTGGTTGAGGATGTGTGCCTCCTCCCCGACGATCGGGTAAGAGAATCCTTTCACGTACTCTGGTTCGCCCTTGTCCGCGATGACCAGATCATAGTTGATCGGGATTGCCTGCACCTGGATCATCATCGTGGACTTGTCGTCCGAATCCCAGTCTCGAACTGACTGTTGGATTATCTCAAACTGCATCGGATAGTAGCTCTGATCTGACAGGCCACGCAGGCCGAAGTGTTCTGGGCGGATGCTGGCGATCTCTGCGAGGGTGTACCTTTCGCCCTCGTTCTTCGTTGCTCGGAAGTTCCGAACGGCAAGTATCATGCCCTCTTCGACGAGGCGCATGATGTCTCTCTGGTACTCGGCCTTCACGGTGCATTCGTATCGGGCGGTCGTGCTGATCTGCGTGGTTTCGGGGCTTGGGCCGTAGCGTGGGCGAACCGTCGCCACTCGCGCTTTGAATCTCCCGTCGAAGTCCGTGAAGTGCCGGTTAGTGTCCTCTTCTCGTTGATTCAAATTCAGCTCTCCTTTCTCTAAACGTGCTCATATAGAAGACGAACTCGCGTAGGTCACTGTTCGTCATGATCCAATCCCTCGTCGTCTCAACGATCCTCCTGAACTCACGCGCATGCCACTTCGCCACATTGTCCGCAATGAATAGAGGCACGTTGTGGCCGAAAGCTTCGGGTATGCTCGTGCTCGTCATCGCGGTCAACATGACCATAACGAGGTTCTGAATATCATTCCGCGCCTCCTTATTCGGATACAGTATCGGTTTCACCTTCTCCTCGACTCCACTGTATTCGTGCGAGAGCGCGCATTCAGCCTCCTGATTCGAGTCGAACTCCGGGTACACGAGACGGTCTGTGAGTAGCACGTTGCTCCGCAGCTTCGGATCCTGCTCAGCCTGAGCGAGCTGGATGTAAGACTTCACGAACAATCGCTCGGGTCCGACACGGTTCTGGACGGCGCCGCTCACGAATCCTTCCCTACCCGGTGTGCCATCCTTCCGCTCGAGTTCAGGGACCATTGTCTTGAAGGCGGTGTCGTATTCGATGAGCGTCCACGGAACCGACAGCTTCTCCCAGTTGTGGACTGACGCGGATTGGAGGAACATCCTGTCGGTGTTCGGTATCTTCGCGAGCTGTTCGCTTGAGAGGTCAAGCTTCCACATCCGCTGGCGGCTACAGATCTTGAGGAGTTGTCGTCGGAAGTCGCGGGCGGCCGTGTCTTTGGTGAGGCCAACGAGCAGGACGGGTCTCTTCCAGCATTCCTCGATCATCATGTTCAAAGTGAAGAGGGTCAGGAATGCCATGTCGACTGTTGTGAGCCAGGTGGGTTTGTCGTGTTTCATGATCATCATCGGGTTGGGCCGCTCGGTCGCGGGCTGGTCGAGGAATAGGCGATCGCCGATCATGCACGTGAGCTTCTTCATCCGTTCCCAGGCTTTCTGATACTCCTTCCTGAGCGCATAGCTTGCGCCGGATGCCTCAACATACTTGGCCTTCTCGAGCCCGTCGATTATCTTCTTAACTCTACGCTTGCATTCGGCGTGTTGGATGTGGAGTCGATCGCAGAGTTGGTCGATTGTGAGCGAGTTCGTGGTTTCGAGTTCGTAGAGTAGTCGTGGTCTGAGGTAGTCGCCTCTCGGTGGGGGCAGATCTAGCTTCTCGTTGAGGAATCTGTGTCGGCAATAGATTAGCTCCTCCATCTCTACTGGTCTGTCTTGGAATTTGTAGCCGCAGAGGCCTGACTTCTCCTTGAGCCTTTGACCGTGTGCGGTATCGCTGATGAGGGCCGAATGTTCGCCTGAGAGGGTCCGATCCATGAGCAGGATTCGCACGTCCTCGTCGACGATGAGCCTGTAGGCGAGATAGAACTCTGAGAACGCCATGATCCAGTCGGCGATTCGCGAATTGTCGAAGACCGACTCATCGTCGAGGGGCTTCTTGCCGTCCAGCGATTCGACAATTGAGTCGACTTCAGGGACCTCGTTCACGTAGAGCGGAACACAGCTTGAGATGCCGCGACCGTGCTCGAGCAGCTTGCCGGCGTGCTCGACCGACGGTTTCGCGTCCTTGTGGAATGTTATCGAGCCGAAGGAGACGTAGGCGCCGCCGAAGAAGATGATCAAGTCGAACATGTTACGAGCATACTCGGTCCCGTCGACGGCCGCGAACTTCACACGGTCGGAGCCAAACAGCTTCAAAGCCGTCTCACGAGCCTGCGCCGTGCTGAAGTCTTGTATGATGAGGTTTGAGAGGAGCGCGTCGTAGACGTCGCTTGCTGAGGAGAATCGCCGATTGTAGTCGGAGATGCGGTCTAAGGCGCCGGCTTTCAGAAAATGGCCTGCACGCTTCAGCTGGCTGCTGAGGAATGATGTCTCCATTTCTGAAAGCCTAGGCATCAGCCTTGCACGCTCCCGTTGCTTATCTGGGATGGAAGATCGTACGCTTGCTGGGAGAGAGTTGCGTCAGCGGGTATTTAACACGGGCTCACAAGTGAAACTACTAGCGACGGCTGATAACACGGTCTGCCGGAGCTTCGAAGGCAGAAGCATCAGCCTACCAGTCAAGGTCTGGCGCTTGCTCGAGCGACTCAAGAACGACAGGCAGGATCCAACACTCTCAGACACAATCCGAGTTCTCCTCCTCAACCACCTGGCCGGAAACAGCTATCTTGAGGATAGAGAGAAGAAAGCGCTACGTATCACAGTCTAGGGCTGTTCCCGGACCATCACGCCTCTAGTTCTAGTTTCAATCCTTGTTATGTTGGATTAGTCTTTCGGACTGAGCAAAGGCGCAAACCGGTTCCCTATTGTTGTGGGTTTCAATCCTTGTTATGTTGGATTAGTCTTTCCGACAGCCGCCATTCCGGGAAGTAGATCTTCCTTATGGCAGTGCCGCCCTTGAAGATCAGCAACTCCCGCAGCTTGGAATCTCTCGAGTATATTCCGCTGAGGAGCCAGGTGAGTGCGTAGTCTTTCTCTAGAGTCGCCAGGTCAAATCCGGTTGTCTTTGCGGTTCTCCTCAGTTCGCCTTCGTTCACCTAGTGTCCTCTCCAACTTGTGAGCTCGTCCTTCGTCCTGTTGATTGCGAGCCCGTATTCTCTGGAGTATGTGAGAGCCTTCTTCGGCCCCAGGGGGTCAAGCCACGTGAAGTGGTCAAGTCTTCCCTCGGCGAGTCTGGAAGGCATCCTCTTACCGACTTGAAGCACGTCGAGTACGTAGGCAAGCCTTCGTTCGACGACGCCCACGCCGATTCTCTTCGCGAAGTCCAGCAACTTATCGAAGTCAAGATCCTCCCGCGCGTTCCAGATTCCCTTGACCGCTTCCTCGAGCCCGCCACAATACCTTGGATACAGAAGGCAGTCGACGATCGTTTTCTCCCGCGTAGATACTGCGAAGCTGATGCCTGCAACTCTCTCGTGCACGAAGCCGAAGAACCTTCGCTTCGAAAGTGTCACGAACTCAAACTTCGTCGGTCCATACTCGACATCTCTCTTTCTCTTGGTGGTCGCAATGAAGATCGTGCGGGGAACTTGTTCAGTCATGCCCCAGTAGTTCAGCGCCGTCCAGAAGCCGACATAGTAGACTCGGATCAGATGAGGAACAAGGAAGAGAGGCGCCTCCGACCAGGAGGGCTCGTAGCCAGCTCGCGCGGGGATGAGCAGGTACTTCCCTCTCTCAATCTCCTCGACTCTTCCCTTTCTCTTCAGCCTGTAGAGCACATTCCAGACGGATGACTCTGACGTCTTCAGTATCCGTTTCGCGTCGTTGATCGAGAAGAGGGACTTGCCATCTTTCTCCAGCGTCAATAGTAGTCTGAGTTCGTTCGGACCGAGTGCTAGTTCTTTTGTAACCATACTCGCGTCTCAGAAGAGAATGGTTACACAACTATTGATCTCTTACCCAGCCCCTGTTTCCATAGTCTCGCTAGCGGATCGAGGTTCCCTCGGAGTGCTGCCTGCGTCGTCATACTCATCTGAGCGGGCCGCGATCATGCGGCTGCTGCGTGCTGCTCTACTCTGGAATCCTCTTATAGACTCCTTGCGCGTCTGCCAGCCCGTGGTTCGAGTTGAAGCTGTGGATTTCCTTGTACGTAATCGTCTGGCTGGCTTTTCTGGAGTTCGTTCTCGTTTGGGCGCCCGTTTCCAGCATCGCACCGCTCGTATACGCCCACGTGTTTCTCGGCACAATCATATTCGCGCTCGCGTACAGCAACTCTTCGAAGCTGCGCAGAACAGACTGCCCGGCCAGGATCAAGAGGATCGTGAAGGCCACAGTCGGGTTAGCGGCCTTCGAGGGACTGCTTGGAATAGTGCTCGTCGTCAGCAAGATGGGGTTGCTTCCGGATCTCATCACAAGCGCCGTCGACTTCCTGCATCTGGGCGCCGCCCTCGCAATAGTGACGCAGGCGGCGTCCGTCGCAACCGCCTACGACATGTGGGAAGAGAGAGAATTCGCGTGAACGTCGCGTCTTGGGCGTGCTGTTGCGACGAGTGAGGTCTTCACGCACAGCCTAATATGAAGACGTGCCACATGATACAATGTTCTCCAAGAGATCGTTGGGTACCCGATGAGCGAGGAAGCCGCCAAGAACGCGGAAGAACGCCGACGAGTCATGGAGCTACTGAACCATGCCGTCAGGGCCGAGCTAGCGGTGCTGCACGAACAGGACGCCTTCTTCGCCGAGGACCTAGTCCAGAAGCCGGAATATCAAGTGCGGCAATACGAGAAGAGGAAAGCCGACCCAGACTAAGCTCGCATACGGGGAGACAGGAGCGAGTCCAGATTCCGGCGCCTCAGCACGATACTCGGATGATTCACGAAAGGATTCACATCTCGCTGGCGGCCTGAATTCGCACGCCCTCACCGGCCTACCCGCACCCACCAGCCAAAATCAAATGACGACGGACAACGGTTCAAACTGGGACGGCCACAACAAAGCCAAAGAGACAGGTTGCACGAACAGATCTCCATGACAGAAAGCAAGGTCTGGGCCTACGTTTTCATAACAACAAGGCAACCAAGACGAGTGGTACAGGGAATCCGTAGAATCCCGGGCGTCGTGAAGGCAGATGGCCTGTTCGGAACTCCGGACGTTATCGCTATCGTCGAGGGGAGTGACATAGCTTCGATGGACGCAGTCATAGATAGAATAGCTGAGATCCCAGACACTGTAGCAACGGATTCCAAAGTTGCGCGATGGATCGACTAGCAGGTCTTTGCGGACCGGCCCACGGGCATATGAAACCGGCGGCCTGAGCAACGAGAGAATGGGTCAGGAGAGGAATCGCCGGGAGCCGCAGATGCCCGTCTCAGTCGATGATTGGTTGGTTAGGTATTGAAGTCGTATCCGTACATGTGGAGATCCGGCTTCCAGGAGCCTTTGGAGAAGTCCATGAATAGTTCAACGAAGCCAACGTTCGCGAAGCCCTGCTTGCGGAGGAATTGGATGGTCTTCACGTTTCGTGCTACTGGCTTCACGTTGAGGTACCTTACTCCTCTTCCGCGCGCTTCAGCGATGACCTTCTCTATCAAACGCTTTCCCACCCCTCTGCCACGATAGGCTCTGCTGACAATGAGAGGTTCAACCTCGGCTTCACGCTCCTTGACAATCAGTCCCACGAATCCAATGATGCGGGACTCGTGGACAGCAACCCAGATTTGGCTTGGTCCAATGGCGGCGAGATGCTTGTCGAATTGATTCTCTGGCTGCTCCCCGCCGATGGTCTTGTCTTGATAGATCTCGCGGTGCCATTCAGTCAGCTGCCTCCACAAGCCACGGCACGCCTCCAAATCCCCAGCCTCGTAGTTCCGGATAGTCATGGAGAATCCCAAACCAGGTTACCAGGCGACAAATGCGAGGACGAACATAATCATCTTTCGTGCGCACACATACGCGCATAGGGAGGGTTTGTCTACTCGCCACTTGCTTTTTCGAAGAGCAGGTAATGGTTAGTGCCTAAAGCGAGTGCGGCGTTTCCAGCGCAAGCGTAGGTGTGAAGGCGCCAACCATTCTTCTCCCATTCCCCGATCGTCTTTCCGACATCCTTGTGATTACTAACTAGGATACATTGCCATTCTCCCATGTGTCATTCCCCAGACTGACTAGTATGGAAGCCGAGGCCCATATGTAAGATTGCCCAACAAACCCCGGAGGCAAGAAAACCTAGGGGAGTATCATTGTGCGCGTGCACCAGCCGTCGTCCGTCGTCATTTTCGCTTAGTTTGTGTGTGTGTGAACCAAGAGCCCCACACACGGGCCCCCATCTACACAAGTTGATTCTCTATGCTTCACTTGGTATGCGATAGTCTTGCTTGGCTATCCTCTTGGCTCTCTGCACTCGTTTTGGATCGGATGATCGAACATCATCCAGCAATTGTTGGATTCTGTGTCGTTTCTCCATGTCGTGTGATTCATGTTGTTCAACATGAAGCAATAGTTGTTGAAGCTCGTGTTCAACTCGTCTTTGGGGCGCGACCGACATTTTCTCCACAGCGAGAGAGTGTCGTTTCACGATTTATGACTTAAGGCGCTAGCCCTCGTTGTGCATCTCATGGCATGACCCCTGACCGGTACAAGTCGTATTAGGGCTCGAAGAGAACACGATCGTGTTCTTGCGTGTGGGTCGCTTGGTGCGCACAGGCAAGTATTGGGTCACCTTTTATAGTAGTCTTGCGCTCTTGCGTGGTCAGTATACTGGAGATCTTACCTGCGGGGATGACGGGAGGGCCATCGGGGCCGTGCCGATTATCGCGGCGAGTATCGTCTTTTGTATAACTAGAGAATAGGGATGGTGGAAAGCGAAAATGGGTTATGAGAATCGACGTTACGGTGCCCCGAGGCAAATGACGAAAGTCAAATGCTCTGACTGTGGCGCCGACACGGAAGTACCGTTCGTGCCGACGGCGGGCAAACCAGTCTACTGTCGAGAGTGCTACCAGAAGCACCGCAGGTACTAGGCAAACGGCCTAGAACCGATACTGACCGGAATCTCCTCTTCTTTCTTTGCCTTCAAATATGCATCCTGTAGGGTTTCCTGATCTAGATCTGCCACGATTGGCTCTGCCGATGCGTCTGTACGAGAAGCGGCCGACCCACATGTCGATAGACGCGGAGGTCTCTAACTGAACGTATCTCCTTCAGTATGGACACTGCAAAATGAATCACGGTGAATGTTTCTTGAAGCAAGATTCGTCGCAGGCAGATATTGAGGGGCGGCGCGTTTCCTACCTCAGAAACCTTGAGTGGCAAAGCCTAGAGGGCAGTCTCCTTGAAGCTTGCCCGGCGCGGGCCAAGATCATCTGAGTCGGCTAGGATTTCTGCTCGATTTCGTGCGCTTCCTGATGCGTTGCTTTCTCTTCTGTCGCTTTCGCGTCATATAGTCTGCCCTGCTCAATCTATGTCCCATGCTAACTTGCCCCACGTTGCGCCTTTGTATGTCGGTGCCTGTACTTCAGTATACCTAGCGCCAGGTTCCTTTGCCGGTCACAAGCATCCTATCCATCCCAAGTGGACCAACCGTCGTTCGAATAGTTTTAGTAGCAATTCTTGCAGCCATGATGTTGCTTCGTTGAGCGTCGTGCCCTCTATCTCGTGTCGATTCTTCCCGGAGAATGTAGACCGGCGTTGTTTCTTCAGACAATCAAGTTACCACACTATCGTCGACGAGATAAGCCTCCCGCTTGATGAACCAAGTACCCCTGACGGATCGGAGCCCTTGGAGCCAAGGATTCCGTCTACTCGATCTCGGATTCTAAGCGAGGAGATCCTCCACGCTGGGTGGAGGGCGCCTGCAGTTTCTCCTCAATGCTTCACGCTTGTGGAAAACTGGGGTTGTTGTGCGAGGTGGCCTACCGTCGTCGTTAGACTTGTTTTGTCACCTTGATCTCGATCGTTGAGACGTTTCGTACTTGTCCTTCCTCGCCCAGCTGTTCGGTTCCGATGGTGATGTCTTTCACGCGAAGCTTGCCCTCGAAGAATCGTCTTCTGCACACCTCAACGACATCGACGGCTGCTGATATGGCTCGCCCTCTCGCTTTGATTGAAACCTCATTGTTGCCACCCGTGAAATGCATCGCGACCGCTGTAACATACGCCATGATAGGCTTCTGTCCAATGAAGACGGTGTTGGAGGGGACTCCACTCTGCCGGGTAGGCAGGGGCTGCTCAACTTTTTGTTGTTCTGTCATGTTCTACTCACCACTTTCTGCTTCTGTTACACGTTGGATAGGACGGTGGATTCGAATCCGCTGCGTACGCCCATGGATAGCGCTGCCCTCCACTTAAGCGTCTTAGGCTCGGTTCACCTGCCACTCACGCGCCTCTCCGCGAGTGTTCGCCTCTCTCAAGGGCCTACTTTCCGGCGCGATGGGCTCGCGTCGGTGAGGGCGTGAGTCGCATCTTCTCAGGGTGACCTTACTGCATTGACCGGTTCTCTACGACTTGCAGTCTGCCCTTTCTGCCGAGGCTAACTTGCAGTTCGCCCCTGAAGGTTCTTACCCGTCCATCCTCGATCTGAACTGTGTCTCCGATCGAGACTCTGTCTATTTCGGCGTTCCAGAGTGACATGCTCATGGACCCAGTGCCATCAGAGATTGTCGCAGTCGAAAGAGTGAGAGCATCGCCGAACCTTGAGAAGACGCACCTCGGGATTGATTTCCCGACGACCTTCACTTTCAGGTTGACACATCTGACCCTGGCATCTATGTCTTTGATTTGCAGGTCGCTCGTTTCCAGCTTTTCCGTCCTGCTAGCTGGAGTGGATTCGATGGATGGGAAACTTGCGAGGTTCACTTCTGGAAGATACTTCAACAGCTTCTGGCTAAGGTGTAACTGCGCGATCACCTTCTGACCTTGTGTTACGAGAAAGACGCAGTTGTTCTTTGTCTTCTGGCGGAGTTGGATCGATATGCCATTGTGCGACGATATTTCATGAGTGCACGCGTGTGGAAAACACATGAGGAATTTGCGTGTGTCGAGTCCGTATTTGTTTGAGACCCTGATCAAATACCAGAGACGTGTCATTTCGGCCATGGATTGCCGTTGGCCACGTGGTCCCCCTCGAGCATGGTGCGAAATGTCTCTGGGTAGACCTTTCAACAAGATCGTTACATGTTGAGTTGCCTTGCTCTTTAAGGCCCCTACGCACGCGTGTCCAAGCGAACATCTGCTAACGAGCTGACAACAACAGCAAGGTACTGTTGACTATGACCCGGGAAGGCGACCGGCAGCAAGGAGCCGTAGTTTGAACCGTCAGGAGGAGAACGCGCGTGGGAGAGGGGCGACTTTTCGTCGTCGGGTCTCTTAGTGAAGAGCAAGAGAAGATGTTACAAGGAGGGGACGGAGTGCCACTAGGAGGCGAACACACTCTGCCAACTCTAAAGGAGATCCAACAACGACTGGGTCTGGCGCGTACGGAACTAGAGGAAAAGCAACAGCAACTGCTCGAAAGTAAGACGGTCCTAGTACAGAAACTTCGAGAGGTCCTTCCCGGTTTTGTTGATTCAGCAATAAGAAGACTTGTGGAGAAGAACGCTTCCCGCATCGATCAACTGCCTCCTGAAGAGCTTAGGAAGATGAAGATGGAGATTGAGAAGGAGAAGCCCAAGGCGATTGAAAATGCGTTGAAAACATTCGATTCATGCCCAGATTGGCTGTGGTGCCCGTCCTCAGCTACGGGATATAGGGAGGATCCGATCGACGACTCCGGGGTTAACGAAGAGGGGGCTATCTGGAAGGTGCTTCAGGGATACAGTAGACCTTTGGAAGAGGTCTTTGCCCGATATGGCCTAGGTGTCGGAGTACCTGCGGTCCCCGGCGCAACCATTACTGGTTACCCATTGAAACTACCTTATCGCTTCTTGGAAGGTCATGCATTGAAGGAGCTTAACATAACCGTCGGCGAAGCTCACGAAGGGTTCTGCAGGGCAAAGCGTGATGTTGAAGCTCTGGAAAGAGACCTCAAAGAAACCGAAGCCTTGCAGAAATTCGAATCGGCCTAGTCTTCAAACCCTGGCGAAGATGTTCCAAGAAGTTCCAAACGTGCTGGGACAAGTGTGAGAGGCCGGGGAGGTCGGGAGCGACTGCAGGATAGCTAATCAGCACCATGGTTGAGCTCAGAAGCCTTGCGAAGCCATATGGCTCGCGATTTGTTGCCATCTCTGTTTTCCGTTGTCGGGTCTCGTGGTGCGCACACACACAAATTACCTCAAACGACGACGGACGACGACTCAACTTGCGACGCTCGCGTCAGCCTACCATACACAGGATCGCGTTATGCAAAACCGGGAAGCCATAATCTCTATCTCCGAATTGAGGGACGGAAATCGATTTCTGGGAGGTTTGGGCCAAGTGTGGCGTGGCGGACAGAGGCTCACGGGCCTGGTCCACTAAACTTCGCCAAATATCGCTCCCGACAAAGCTAGGATAATGAGCGTCCCGCAAACAGCCGCGGCAAAGCGTATTATAGATCTGAGACCGTAGAATCTGGCGAGTTCGGAGGTTGCGAAATGTCGGCAGAGGAGAACCGGAGAATAGCTTCAGAGTTGCATGCTGCATTTAACAACAGGGACATTGAAAAGGCGTTGACGCTTTTTGCGGATGATGCCAGTTGGATTGTGATGCCCGGCGGAACTTGCTACACGAAGGTGGATATCAGAAAGTATTTTGAGAAGATCCTGAAGACATACGAGAAGTTCCATCTTAAGGACGTGCACCCACCTGTCGCCTCCGGCAACATGGTGACTCACGAGTACATTCACGAGGTTAAGCTGCGTGGCGGCAATGAAGGGCTGGTCCCTGCCGTCGTGGTCATGGAACTGAGCAATGGTAAGATAACTCAGGTAAGACACTACATTGACAAGCTTGAGGCGGCGAAGCAAATGGCGAGCGGCGCCGCCAAACTGGCCGTGGGCGCTGTGGCGAAACAGGTGGAAGCCGTGGTCAACCCCTGACCATTCCCGTTTTCTCTTCTCCTAAGACCCCATCGTGTCACGAAATCTATTCGCCCTGGACCGCCGTCCGTCGTCGTTTCAGGCAATTTGTGTGTGTGGGTCAGCTGGTGCGGGCGTCCGGGCTTGAACTACTGTCTCACGCGTCGTGGTTGAAACCTTAAACAGTCGCTTCCGTCTGATACCTTGCGACCCAGGAATGTCAGCTCATTCTGGTTATGATGTGACGGCACTTTGGGAGATTCTCGTTGATACTGTTCATGCGCTTCCAATGCATAAGCATCACAAGCGCTATGTGGAACGATCTATCCTTCCTGAGAAACCCCGGATCTCTGCAAAAGAGATGTCGTTGCTGATGGGCATGCCGCTAGGTGAGGCAATCGTGATCCTGGAAGAGCTAAGACCAATGTCAAGGCATCAGCCGGAAGCCGGAACCGGAGATAAACCCCCAGCCGGCAAGAGTCTCCTTGACTACTCAGATGGTTAGAAGAGCTGCTTGAAGGGTCGTAGCGCTTGTCTGATGTTGTGCTTGTTTCAACGGCTGAGTTCGCTCTGAAGAGTCACCCCGTACGCCACCAACTCGCCCAACAACTGAAACACCACATCAGAGTCAATCTCAGGCGCATCGGTCAGGAAGGCTATAGAATCAGGCCAGCAGGCGGCCTCCTAGTCATCGACGGCCTCACGAACGCAGAACCAGTCGCGGCCAGACTAGCCAAGATTCTCGGGGTGTCTCATGCAGACGCATGCGAACGAACCTCCACGGAACCGAGCGAGATCGTTGAATGTGTAGCAAGAATCGCTGAACGAACCATCAAGCCCGGGGAGACGTTTGCCGTTAGGGCGCGCAGGTTCGAGCCCTCACAGCTGAAAGGCAAGGAGATCGAGATCCGAGCAGGCTCCGAGATCCTGTCCCGCCTACCCAAGGGCGTCAGCGTCAATCTAGACAGCCCAAATCACACGTTTCGCGTGTTCTACAGCGCCCGTGACGCCTACGTCTCATCAACGCGGTTCAACGGCCCCAGCGGGCTACCGGTTGGCTCACAGGGAAGCCTTCTAGGGCTAGCGACTGATCCGGCGTACGCGCCTTTGGCGTTCTACATGTTGATGAAGCGTGGAGCCATGGTCTGGCCCGTCATAGCCGACCTACCCCCCCCTATAGGGGGGGTCCCCCCAGAACAGATACTTCAGGGCCTCAAGACTCTCAGAGAGTACGTTCCGAAGAACAAGTACTTGGCCCGAATGATCACGCTCGATGAGAGCACGAGAAACGTTCTGGCCGCCGCCAGTCCGAAAGTGCAGAGTATCTTCTGCGTGCGCCTCGTATTCCGAGCGGCCAAGCATCTCTCTCGAAACGCGTTGGGGATCGTGACTAGCGACAGGTTCGGCCAACGCGGCGTAGAGTCTCTCAAGGACCTGAGAGCGGTCGACGAGGTCGCAGCGTTCCCAGTCTACCGCCCGCTGCTCACGCTCGACGAGGCAGACGTAAGACGACAACTCGGCGAACTCGGACTACCCGAACCTGAGACGCACGGGACTGCAACAGGTTCTCAATCCGGAGCATTCGAGCAGCTCATCGATGAAGTGAGGACGTTGGAGAACCGCCTCCAAGCAGACCAGTTGGCTCACAAGATCGCGGCCGACTCGACAAAGATGCAAATCGATTTTCCGTAGGCTGAGGGGACAACCCTCACACAACTGTCAATCTGTTCCTCTCAGAATGGCCCTGAAGGAGGCCCCACTACTCGACCTCCCAATTCTGCAAGTCGGTGTGGGTCCCGTGGTGCGCACAAAGAAGGCGCCCAGAAAACTTGCTGAACAGGATTGTGCTGTTAGGTCGGTTCCTAGAACCGCACGAACTCAAGCTTCAAGTAGTATGGAATGCCGGTAGTCTCTGCTAGCTTTGCCCACCGAGATGTCACTTCTGCTTGAGCTGGGAATCATTGCCGGCTCAGCTTTGACCCTGAGCTTGGTTGCTTGGGCACTTCGCCTTCCCGCAGCACTTGGACAGCTCATTGCAGGCATAATCATTGGGCCGTATGGGTTCAGATTCGTGACGAGTCTCACTACCATCGAAGGGATGGCAGAGATTGGCATCGTCCTGCTTCTATTCATCATCGGGCTCGAGCTTGACCCTGTTGAACTAATGTCTATGAAGGCAAGGGTACTTCTCTTCTCGTCCACAGAGATCATGATCTCTTTCGCTGCGGGATTACTTGCGGGTTTTCTGATAGGATGGTCAGTTCGAGAAAGCATTCTTCTCGCTTGCGTTATTGGTATCAGTAGTACTGCCCTCGTGGCCAAGATGCTGTATGAACGCGGAGTCTCCACTGAGACTTCTGCACGTATGATGATGAGCGCTTTGATCATAGAGGACATACTTGCCGTCATTATCCTGTCGCTTCTGCCGGGTCTCGCAACAGGTGGCTCTGCCGTATGGTCCGAGATGGGTTGGTGGGTCATGCGCGGCCTCATGTTGCTTGCTCTCATATTCATCTTGGGGGTCTACGTGTCTCCTCGCGTAATAGACAGGATCAGTCAGCTTGATCTGGATCTAGATGAAGCTGGATTCCTTCTATCGATAAGTCTCGGATTTGCCATGGCAATCCTGTCCTCTGTGTTGGGGTTCTCTGCTGCAACAGGCGCATTTCTGATGGGGCTAGCTATTCGAGGAAAACGGGCAAAGTTTGTCCATGGTAAGATACGTCCGATTCGCGACATGTTTCTTGTCATCTTCTTCGTTTCGATGGGCATGCTTGTCGACCCATCACAATTCCTCAACGCCAGCGTTGTCCTGCCTGTCGTCGGGCTGGCATTGATTGGAAAATACTTAGGCTCCTACCTCGGGGCGATTCTGGCGGCCAAGCGGGAGGACGCAAGTGACGTCGCGATTGGCATGACTCCACGCGGAGAATTCAGCTTCATAATTGCTCGCGAGGCGCTCTTCACTGGAGCTGCGAGAGCGCTGATCTACCCAATCGCAGGAACAGTCGTTGTCGTGACCACCCTAGTCTCTGCACTTGCGCGAATCCCCAGAAAGGGACGGCAGAGACAACCCTAGGCTCGATGAACCATGTTGCTCGCACGTGTAACAGTCGTCATTTGATTTGCGTATGCGTTTAGCGGTGCGGGGGCTCAGATCTGAACCGTCCTCCGCCGTCGCAGTCTAAATCCTCTTTGTGTGTAAACTGATTTGGCCTCACAGACAATTCATCATGTTTGCCGGGTTGAAGTGGGTGGGACAGGATGAATCGCTTGACGGCTCGATCAAGGTGCCTGTGTAGCACAGCCCCGTGCTACATGCGATTCTTCGCGTCCGTGGAGACTCAAGTGAATCATGGGGATCGAGCGGATCTGGAATCTTCAGCGCACGTGTGCGAGGGCGTCTTGGGCGGCCAGCGCCTCAATCTCGTGTGCCGCTATGGGTATCGCCTCCGTAAACGGCATGTTCCTGGTCAGTCTCTCTATGCCGGCTGGCGGCGAATCCAGCAACCTCTTCGTCGCACCTAAGAGGCGCTCAGCAGTCACTTCTCGTTGAGGGACAATCTCTGCGAGGCCGAGCTTGGAGGCTCTCCTCGCGTTCCCGTACTGTTCGGTGTGGTCAGGGATCGGGATGAGGATCATTGGTTTCCCAAGCATGATCGCCTTCATTATGGTCCCGTGTCCCGCCCGCGAAACCACGACACTCGAAGCTTCCAGAAGCTCGTTCTGATCCTCGATCCAATCATAGACGGTCAGAATACCATGACGAACAGGCGCCGATGCCCCGTTCGGCTCGCCTCGGGAAACCACAACCTCATAATCGCTCGGGAATTCCCTAAGAGACTCCAAGAGCAAGTCTGCCAGCACGGTCCGTTCGGTCTTGGGGCCGCTTATGGCAGCGTAGATGAGTGGTTTTCGACTCGCGAAAAAATGTGATCCATTTAAAGCGCCCCCGCTCGGCCTTTCCTTGGGCTCGTTTGACAGAACCGGGCCGATGAGCTTGACTTTCTTCTTGTAGCGTTTCGGGATCGCTAGGTTGCTGGCGGAGATCGTGTATGGGGCGGGGAAGTCTGGAATGAGCATTAGGTTGCTTCTGGCCCAGACTCCTCCGAGGAAGGTTCTGAAGAACAGCCAGAATATGTTGGCAATTAGGAAGAACAGTCGCTCGATGGGTGTGATCTTCCTCGCCGACGGCTTCTTCATGATTTCCACGCGGAACTGGTTCAAAATCAGCGCGACGGGCACTCCCATCAGTTTTCCGGCGATGAGCGAGGAAACGCGCGTATCAGAAAGCACAACATCAGGTTTGAAGCGCTTGATGTTCCTGATCTCAGCTGTTAGCTGCTGTAGAAATCTTCTTACGCCGAGAGAGAAGCCGCTCGTTGCGGCCGTCATCTTGAAGTCGACTGTTCCGTCCTCTTTGACTCTGAATCCTATCGGAACTGTCGGAAGAGTGGGCAATCCGCGTCTCCGTGCATAGTCCAGCCCATCTGAGTATGTGGAGTAGGTTACTTCGGCTCCTTGGGAGACTAGTGCGTCTGCGATGGGTTCACATCTCGTGATGTGGCCCAATCCGATGCCGCAAGGCGCAACGTAGACCCTCAACGCAGACAGCTCTACTGCTTACTTAGGTGGACTTCGCCGTTCGGCTGATCCTCTTTGAACACAATCGCTTGGAACCTCTCGACCTTAGTCTCCTTCTCCAACCACGCGTCAGGCGGCAGCCCGGCCTTCAAGCAGCATTGGCTGAGGAACTCCTCCGCGTTCCAGTCCCACTCCGGCGCCACTTGAGGCAATAGGAGTCCGCGGTACGCGCCTCGTCCGACTACGAGTCCGTCGCGTCCAATCTCAATCTCTTTCGCTCGCTCGACAGGTTCTCTTGCCTTAAGCTCATCTGGAACTGTGAGCACGCTAACCTCAACGGCGATGTCGTTCTTGAACTCCGATAGCTTAACAGGGTCAAAGCGCGGGTCACCTGTTGCAGCTTCTATCGCTACACCGATCGTGGCCGCGACGAGCGGTTCTATTGGCAACGGGTAGCCGATGCATCCTCTTAGCTGTCTCGTCTTCTTCGTCGAGTTGAGTGTAACGAAGACTCCTGACTTCTCTAGCAAGTGCTTTGGTGTATCTGCTGGCGGATCAATCGCTTTGCGTTTTGACAAGTATTCGGTGATCGCGTTTCGCGCGAGGGTGACAAGGAAGCGTCCGTCCTCGATCGAGTAGCTCCTGGGCATATCTTCTTGGTCTCCGCCTTCCCTCTATTGTCGGCTCTGGATCTTCCGCGCTTTCTCCAATAATGCGCCTATGTTCTCCCAGTGGCTCCCCTGCCAATACACTTTGCCGCAGTCTGGGTTCGAGCAAGCCCAAAACTGGTTGAACACCTTAAAGGTTGTCTCAGGCACCTTGCCCTTCACTTCTTCCTTCGACTCGGTCTTCAGTTCGGATCCGCATGTCGGGCATCTGGACTGTGTTGCGTCGACCGAGAGGTCGAACTTGAATCTGCCCGCCACGCCCGCAAGCCTCTCCGCTTCCGTTCGACCCTTCACCAGATATGCGTCCGTTCCTCTGGTGGTGGCAAGCCGGAAGAGCGCAACGTCTGAGGTGAGCAGGATACGGTTCTCTTTGGCCGCCGTCGTTACTAGATCCTTGTCTTCTGCATCATTCATGTAGACTGCATCGTGGCCCATCATTCTGAGCCATCTCGTGAGCTTGCCTAGCATGCCGTCGACGAGGAAATTCATGATCTCACACGGCCGGTGACGATCTCCCCTTGCTTCTCCTCAATGATCTCGCCCCGTTCGTACACGATGTGACCGGAGACGATGGTCAACACCGGTCGGCCAACGCATCTGGTTCCGTCAAACGGTGAGAATCGTGCCTTCGAATAGAACTGAGACGAATCGACTTTGGACTGCTTCTTTGGATCAACCAGTACCACGTCGCCGTCCATGCCTTCCGAGAGTCTGCCTTTCGTTTCGAGGCCAAAGATCCTAGCAGGATTCTCGGCGAGCAGTCGGACGATTCTGGACAAGGTGATCTCTTTGTGATGCATCTTCGCCAGCAGAAGAGGCAACGTCGTTTCCAACCCAGGTATGCCTGGCTTCAGCGCCCATACGTCTTCACCTGTTTTCTCCTCGATTGCATGAGGCGCATGGTCGCTTGCCACTACGTCGATCCGGCCTCCGGCAGCTGAGTTCCAGAGGACTCCTGCGTCCTCGGGGCTCCTCAGAGGAGGCACCATGAGGGCGATTCCTTTTCTTCGATTCATCTCTGCTTGTTTGAGAAGCATGTGATGAGGGGTCGCTTCGCAGGTAACCGCTGTTCCTCTCCTCCGGGCAGCGAAGATCTCGTTGAGTCCTCTGTAGGTGCTTACGTGACACAGGTGCACCCTTGACCGGACACGATGGGCTAGCTCCGAGATTGTTCGGATGGCGTCCAGTTCGAGTTCGGGGGCGTGCGCCCTCAGGAAGTCTCGCATGCCCCTTCTTCCTGCTGACTGGCATTCAGCTTGGATCTTCGCGATCGCTGGTCCGTTCTCCGCGTGAACAGCAACCGGCACACCCAAGGATCCACACTCCTCAAGTGAGGAGAGCAGTCTCCGGTGGTCGTTGTGCCAAGCATTTGGGCTCGGGTCGTTCATGTAGAGTTTGAACCCGATCACGCCGGCGTTCATCATTCCGCGGATTTCAACGGGTGATTCAGCCAGGGCAGCGTAGAATCCGACGCTCACATGTACCGATTTCCTCGCCTTTGCCATCTTCTCGATTACTCTCTCGCGTGAATCTGTGGGAGGCTTGGTGTTCGGCATGTCTAGGACGGTCGTGAATCCGCCTGCGGCTGCCGCCATTGTTCCGCTTGAGAAGTCCTCCTTGTATGCCAGCTCCATGTCCCTCAGATGGACGTGAGCATCGATCAGGCCAGGAATCGCGACCAAGCCCTTGCCGTCGACTCTTCTCTCAGATTTAGGAAGAAGCGCAGTCTTGGCGATCCTCGTGATCTTGCCGTTCTCGATTGCGATTCCACCCTCGAGGAGTCTTCCTCCGACAAGAAGCTTCACATCAGTAATTCCCAGCGACATCTCTGACACTCCTCGAGCACCTAGCGTCAGCTAGTGGCTAGAATGCGATAGAGCCCGCTGGAAAGAAAAGACTGTGGGCCGTTCTATTCTTCTTTCTCCATGTCGGAACTGCATTCCGTGCAGAGAAAGGACCCGTCGTGCGATTTGAGGTCATCCGACCAGGCGCCGCATTCGTCACAGTATCCTGCCAGTGCGCTTTTCTCCTTCGGTTCGGCGAGAGGTCTAATCCTGGATTTCTCTTCCATCACGTCAATGAGAGCAGGAGTGATTCCGACTATGTCGGTTCCAGTCACCATGCCCACGAGCTTGCCGGCGTCCATGACAGCGAAGCGCTTGACCTTCTGCTGTTTCATTCTCTTTGCGGCTTCTTTGACGTCTAGGGTCGGATCTGCCGTACGCAATGGTTTGGACATGATCTTTCCAGCCTTGATCTTGTTTGGGTGGAAGCCTTTGGCGGCCACTCGGCGAACCACGTCCTTCTCGGTAATCATCCCGAGCGGCTTGTGCTTCTTATCAACCACGACGACGCTGCCGACGTTTCGCCTCGCCATCGCCTTAGCCACCTTGGTTATGTTGTCGTCTTCCATGACGGTGACTACTGGAGAAGACATCACGTCCTTGACTTCAACCACTGGCCCTGTCGAAGTTGCGGACAACTGGAATCCCAGTACCGGACGGCTCTGAACATGCTTAAGGGTTTTTCACTATCTCGACTCCGCCAGGCGGCAGCAGCCGTACCACATCGTCCAAGGTACTGTGCGGCAAGTCCACGTGCGCCTCGGCTCCAGCTTTCGTTCTCAGCATCGCTAGGATTCTGCGCGCGGCTTCTGCGGGGCTCGTCCTCCCCTGTCGCATCTCAACGTAGATGCTGCACTTGCTCCTGACCGCGCTCAGTGGACCAGCCATGAAGAGAGGTTCCTCTTCGTGGAGTGTCACGCCCACTGCAAGCGACAGCTCGATTCCACGAAGATAGTTGCGTGTCCCTCGAATCATGAACGCGCCCTTGGTCAGATACTCGCCCGCCGGAGCGCTCTTCGTGACCTGCTCGGGTCTCACCCAGTAGGCATCGCCTGCTCGGATTCCCTCCTTCCACAGTCGACTGTAGGAAACGCATGCCTGAGCCGCCTCCCTCAATGTCTCGCTCGAGGGCTCAACGCCGCCGGTCTTGATCACGAAGAACGGTGCGCCATGGGCTTCTGCGTGCATGACAAGATCCTCCGGGTTGACGTATCGTTTCAGGAGAGTCTCATTTGATCCGGCATCCCGTCCTCCTATTGAGAGAATCCCCTCTGACGAGTAGAACCATCTGAATTTCTCAAACCATTCCTTCTCCCGTCTCTCCTCGGGCTTGGCGGGCTGCTTGAGTTCAATCTCTTGGCTCGCAAGTTTCTGTAGAAGCAGTTCCGTCTCCTGAGTGGACTTCTTCAGCCCTGAAAGCTTGGATTCGAGATGCTTCGCCTTCTTGTAGTACTCCGCAGCTTGGTCCTGCGGCCTCTTTCTGATGTCAGCTTCGATTTGCGTGTCTTCGAAAGCGAAGGTTACCTTGTCGCCGCGAGGACTCAGCTCGTGGAAGGATGGGTAGATTCTTGATCCCTCTGCGTCCTTTCTCGTGAGCGTTCTTCTGGTTTCGTCAGGGACCCGCTTTGAACGTCGGTCCTGCAACGCGGTCTCGAGGACTGGTTGTATCTCGCCGAGGTGGCGGAAGATCAAATCCCCCATGGTCCGGAGTGTCTTCATTGAACTAGTGAGTTCCTCAAGCTGTGCGTTCTGAGCTTCCAGCCTTCTCTCGAGCTGCTGCTTCTTCTCCATGAATGCTCGTTCACGCCGTCCTGCTACGCCAGAGGAAGAGAGGGTGGTGAAGTACTCGTCCAATGCGTCGCTGAAGCTAGCGAACGGCGTCTTCTTCATGCTCTCATAGCGTCGAAGCTCGAACGGGACCACGTCGACGATCTGGGAATCATCCAGCACGATTGCCGGGGACCGCGCTCCGCTCAACAGAGCGTCTTTCAGGTCCAAGATCGCGCGGAACGCTCTCTCGATCTGATCATCAGACAAGGCTCCGGCAGGTTTCGATCTGTCGATGCCCGCTCTCTGGAGCACTTCCTCAGCAAAGATGCCGCCGACGCCGAATATCTGGGCGAAAGCCTTGACGGAGTCAACGTCCTTGAGGCTCCGCAGCTCCTCCACATCCTCTCTGGTTGCCTCCAGCAGGTTCTTCCCCCTTGGAGGGGGGAGTTTAAGGGGTTGGCCTCTCAGGATACTCCGATCTTTCATTCGAGCATATCGGGATGAAACGACGACTCTGCCCCCGTGATCAAGAAGTATGAGGTTTCCTCTCGGGAGGAGTTCCACAACTATCTTTTGGCGCTCGCTTTGTCTCTCGACTTCGAATATGAGTACGCGTTCAAAGTGCGGTTGCTCGATCCCGATGATCTTTGCTGATCTGATGTACTTACGGAAAGCCATGCACAGCTGTGAGGGTTTGGCTGGTGTCTTGATCTCGAACTTGGTAAGATGTACCCGCTTCGCAGGCTCGATTATGAGGCTGAGGCTGTCGGGGTGAATCTTGAGGAGGAAGGCTTCCTGCGTGATTTGATAAACGTTATCTATGCGACCGCCGATTGTGTGCTTCCTTAATTCAGGAAGTATCGCTGCTATGTCGAAGTTCGTCATCGCGGTCTTCATGACGCAAACACACATTAGACGCCATCCGGAGCGTAACTAGCCTTGAAGCCCTCATCTGTCGTCTACTGGACAAGGTGCTTGATAGCCGTTGCTACCGGCGTCGGTTCTGTCTTCATGCTTAGAGATGTTGTCAGCGGAGAGATGGCAGGATTCGCTTATCCTGCCGTGGCTTTCATGGTGTATGCATTCACAGTCGTGTTTTTTCGCTACCAGCTTGGGTACGGCGAAGCCCAGCTGAAGGGGAAGAACCGGTACATCACTCTAGGAGTCGGCACATTCATCATAACGTGGCTTATGGCGCTGATTCTGGCCTACACACTATTCTGACCGCTTACTGAGCGATTGCCTTCGCTTCTTCCGCGTGATTGCGTGTATTGTTTGAGAGCGAATAGATGCCTGCTTCCTCCATGACTTTGACGAGCCGTGCTAGTCCGGAGAAGTATCCTCTGTCGTAGTCACCGTACAGTAGGCTCCCTGCGATGTCGGAGAAGCCCTTCATGAGTAGCTTGAGGGATTTCTTGTCGAATTCCCTCTTCGTGAAGAAGAGGTAGTTGTCGTTGTTTGCCTTTCTCGTGAGGAGAAGTCCTTCCAGTGCTCTGACGTAGCCTCTGTCCCAGTTGGTGTCCCCCATCTTCGGCCTCAAGTCTTCAAGCTCTTTCTCTGCATCAGCGATTCTTCTGTCAACGATGAATCGAAGATACTTGTCTACCGCAGCTTCAGGCACTGTTCCGCCCATCTATCTTCTCCTCTTGACCTCGTCCTCTTCAGTGATGTCTTTTATTCCTTCCTCGGTTATCTTGAAGATCCGTTCGCCCTCCGGCAGATACGGGCTTGATACAAGCCGCGCAATCCTGACGGATCCGCCGGTCGCTCGTCTCAAGAAGATTCTGGTATGGCTGGTGTGGGCGACGATGTGGCCTCCGACTGCCTCGACGCCTGAGCCAAAGAAAGCGTCGGGCTTCGACATGACTTGATTCGTCACAACAGCCACTGCGTTGAATGCCCGTGCAAGTCTCACGAGTCTGTGCATGTGGCTGTTGAGCTTCTGTTGTCGTTCGGCTAGCATCTCGCGTCCGAGATACTCGCTGCGGAAGTGCCCCGTTAGAGAGTCAACAATGATGAGTTTGATGTTGTTCTCCTGAATGACTTTGTCCGCCTTCTCGAGAATCAGTATCTGATGATCCGAGTTGAAGGCTTCGGAGTAGATTATGCTCTTGCCAACTGTCTCCGGGTCGAGGCCCAAGGGGCCAGCCATCCTGACGACCCATTCCGGCCTGAAAGTGTTCTCGGTGTCAACGTACAGTGCGCCGCCATTGAGTCCGCCCTGCTCGATGGGCAATTGGGCATTGACAGCGAGCTGGTGACATAGTATGCTCTTGCCGACCCCATACTCCCCGTAGAACTCCGTGATGGTCTGGCTCTCGAGACCGCCTCCCACAAGCTCGTCCAGCTGCTTGCTGGTCGTGGAAAGCCGGAGGACATTCTGACGCATCTTCATGAGTTCATCTGCGCGGACGAAACTGGTGGCGATGGTGTTCCGCGCTTCCGTGATGATCTTAGCCGCCTGCTTCTCGCCGACTCCAGCCTGAGTAAGTTCCTTCACGGTTGCAGTCGCGAGCGATTCGACCGTGTGAAAACCAAGCTCTTTCAGCTTCTCTGCGGTGGCGGGACCTACGCCGGGAATATCCTCGATGAGTTCGTATCTCTTCTTTGATTCAGTCGTCGATTTCTCTTCCCGCTCGGACAAGGGTTTCCCACCAGACCCCTACAGCCACGCGCGTGGCATGCACGCGCGTTAGCTGGGAGGTTCCGCAATCCCAGACAACACTTACGCCCATAGCTGACGACCGCGCATTATTTCAAATTTCACTGTGACAGACTCGATGCTGGTGGCGAATATAATCCAGTGAGACGAGTGAAACTAGAGCTTGTGCAGGCCATTTGCGGCAATAGTGCCCTACGACGGATGGTGGTTCTGGACAGGTTCGTGCCCTTGGAGACGCTCTGGGTGACGCCGGCCACACATGCTGGACGAGGGGATTAGGGCAACTCTCGGGAAATAGTCAGGGAAGTCACCGAGCCAGTTCCGGGTTAGCGGATCTCTCTCAGGCACTCGTCGACCGCTTGAACCGTCTTGTCCAGCTGCTCCTCTGTGATCACCAGAGGAGGCTGGATTCGTATGGTGTTTCCCTTCACTCCTCCATGACCGAGGAGAACGCCCTTGCTGAGTGCAAGCTGCCTCATCTTCGCTGCCTCGTTTGGAGCAGGGGTCTTCAGCTCGCGGTCCCCAACAAGCTCGATTCCGACCATGAGGCCCAACCCTCTGACATCTCCAATCAGTTGGTGCTTCTCCTGTAGCTCACGTAGCCTCTGCAGGAGATACTTGCCCTTTCGATCAGCTCCATCTGCCAGCTTGTTTTCAAGCAGGTAGTCGATGTTGGCCAGCGCGGCCGCGCAGCTGACTGGGTTCCCTCCGAATGTGGACAGGTGGTCTCCAGGCTCGAAGGCCTCACCTATGTCTGCTCTTGTCGTGCAAGCGCCCAATGGAAACCCATCAGCTATGCCCTTGGCCATGGCGATCATATCGGGAGAGACTCCATAGTGCTCAGATGCAAACATCTTCCCGGTCCTTGCGAACCCGCTCTGGACCTCGTCTGCGATGAAGAGGATTCCATGCCGGTCCAGTACCTTCTTGACTTCGAGGAAGTATTCCTTCGGCGGGACCACTATCCCGGCTTCTCCCATGACCGGTTCTGCGATGAATTCAGCGACATTTCCAGCTGTCGAGTAGTTCACGACATCCTCTAGCATCTTCGCACACTGCACGCCACATTCGGGGTATTCCAGTTTCAGGCTGCATCTGTAGCAGTACGGCGCCGGAGCGAAGGCCACGTCGCCAAGGTATGGGCCCATTCCGTAGTTCTTGCGGGCCGCTTGGCCTGTCACGCTCAGTGTTCCCAGTGTTCGGCCGTGAAATGAGCACATGAGGGCGATGATCTCGTGCTTGCGGGTGAACTTCCGACCCACCTTGAGTGCGGTCTCTACGGCTTCGGCTCCGCTGTTGCCGAAGAAGGTCTTCTGTAGATTCCCAGGAGCTATCTCGGCAAGCTTCTTGGCAAGCTGTGTGGCAGGCATTGAGTAGTAGACGTATGTGCAGCAGTGAACCAGCTTTTCGACTTGCTTCTTGACGGCCTCTGTGACTTTCGGATTGCAGTGTCCTGCGTTCACGACGGATATTCCAGCAAAGCAGTCAATGTAGGTCCTTCCATCGAGGTCGGTCACGGTCGCCCCATTCGCGCTGGTTATCACTATGGGCTGGAGGGACTTCACGAATGAGTGCATCACATACTTGTCGTAATCGTCGATAACTTGCTTTGTCGTTTCTTCAGGCATCTTGAAATCGAGGGATACTTACGTGAACTCGGGTTAAGGCTTTCTGAGGCCGTAGGCTCGTTGCCATTCTTTCATGAAGAAGGGTACTGCTCTAGCTCATGTACTCTATCTGCGCTCTCACGGGACAATGTCAGCAGCAAATCGCCTGCATCCCCGGACGTGTTCATGGCCTTCGGTGAAGCCATCGCATAGACTTCGGATACGAGTTTCCCAACAACTATCGCCTTCTCAAGATTGCCTGTGGTCTTGCTATCAATTGAGGCATTGATCCGTGCAATTGGTTCTGCGAGTCTCAGGTCCGTGATGGGTTCCAGCATGAATTCGACGACGCTTTCGTTGCGGGCCCTCCGCATCGACTCGATTCCTCTCAGACTGTTCCTTCCGTAATCAGCTATGGTGGTTTTCAGTTTGGGATTGCTGGTTTCCTTCTCGATCGCTTCATACAGTTGCTTCAGTTTGCCCTCGATCTCGATGAGTGAGGTCATGAGAGAGCTGAACGTGTACCTCTCCTCATCGGCCATGCTGCCTACCACCTTGATGCGATGACCTTCTTGTCCGTGAAGAAGTCCACGCAGTCTATTTGCCCGTGGAGGATGCCGAAGAAGGATTCTCTGAAGCCCGCGAACGGGAAGAAGGCCATCGGTGCGGCTATTCCTATGTTTATCCCGATGTTTCCCACCCGAACGCTCCGCCTGAACTCGCGTGCGTTTTTGCCGCTGCTGGTGAATATGCATGCTTCATTTCCATAGTTTGTCTTCGTGTTGATCATCTCAATGGCGTCGTCAAGCTTCTCAGCCTTGATTATGGAAACGACCGGACCGAATATCTCCTCTTTCGCAATGGTCATGTCTGGGGTTGCGTTGTCGAAAACTGTCGGTCCTACGAAGTATCCTCGTGGATGCTTGCCCACTTTCGCGTTTCTTCCGTCGAGTATCAGCTTCGCTCCTTCATTTACTCCCTTGTCTATGTAGCTCAGAACGCGTTCCTTAGCTCTCTGGCTCACAAGTGGTCCCATTTCTGCAGATTCGTCAAGTCCGTATCCAAGCTTCATTCGCGCGGCTGCCTCGACAAATTTCCTCTTGAGGGGTTCGTACACTTCGCCCACGGCGACCAAGTTGGCACCTGATAGGCAGCGTTGCCCTGTATTTCCGAAGAATGACGGGAGCAGAGCCGTGATCGTTGTGGTCAGGTCTGCGTCGGGCATGACGACCATGTAGTTCTTGGCGCCGGCTTGACAGAGTGCTCTCTTGCCGTGTTCGCCGGCGAGTCGGTAGATGGACCTAGCTACTGGGGTTGATCCAACGAATGCGACTCCTCTGACGTCATGATGTGCGATGAGTGCTTCGTTGACCTCCTTGGCTCCGTGTACCATATTCACTACTCCAGGAGGTACGCCTGCTTCCTCTATCGCTTTGGTGCACCATTGCATCGGAAGAGGGGTGATCTCACTTGGTTTCACGACCAATGTGCACCCAAGGGCCATCGCTATTGGAATGAACCAGAAAGGCGCGAGAGAAGGAAAGTTGAATGGGCCTATCACGGCAAAGGTACCTAATGGTTCACGGATTAGAGTCTCATCCACTCCGGAGGCGATCTGGTCTAGGTGTTCACCCTTCGCCAGAGTATATGCGACCGCGCATCCAGCCTCAACGTTCTCAACAAGCCTTCTCGTCTCTCCTCTAGCCTCGTCTATGATCTTCCCATGATTCTGAGTCGTGATCCTTGAGATGTCTTCGAAGTACTCGTCGAGTTTCTGTTTGAGCCTGAACACGTATCCTGCTCTTGTGGTGACTGGGAGTCGGCTCCACCTTTCGAATGCACCTTGTGAGGCTTCGACCGCTCTATCCACTTCGTCGGATGTGGCAAACGGGGCCTCGGCAATCGCTTCGGCCTTTGCTGGATTGAACACAGGTTGGCCTTGGGTGGATTGGGAATCAACCCATTTCCCACCTATGAAGAGTTTCAGTCTACCGTAGTTATTTCTGACCTCTTCCAATTCGACCATTTCTGCACGATCTCCAGTTCTGGCGGAGACTACGAGTCTGACAGTTTTAAGATAGCCGTCGATAGAAGACCCTAGGATCTCCATTGTCCGACACAAGTTCGGAAGCGATCTCGCTCGTTTCGCCAAGCCTGACCGACTGCCGAGACGTGATGAGCAACGCATTGGCTAGGCAGCAAGTTCTGATCGTTGCAGGCAACTGCACGGTGGATTATGAAGGAAGGGCAGCTTCCAGGCTCACGTGGGGTGAGAGGGTTCTAATGATCAAAGCTGATGGTTCGGTGCTGATTCACCGTCGGTCCGGATACGAACCAGTCAACTGGCAGCCTCCAAAATGCCAGTTCCGTATCGGACTGGAGGACGGGAAGCTTCTCAGCGTCTCGGCAACTCGCCGGAAGCCAAGAGAATCGCTCACAATCCTCTTCGACCATATCGCGGTGCTCTTGGCTCTTTCTCTGACGGATGAAGGCGAATTCGCAATGCACGTGACCGAAGAGCAGATGAAACAAGCCATCATGCGCGACCCATCCTTGGTCGAGCACAGATTGAAGCTAATCTCGGAAGAGAGAAAGATGGGTGACTCGGGTTTTACTGACGTCTACGCCGAAGATTCGCACGGGAATCTTGTGGTGATCGAAATCAAGCGTACTGCTGCGAGCCGAAACGCAGCGCTACAATTGAACCGCTACGTCGAGACTCTGAGGAAGAGAGTGAATCGTCCAGTCAGAGGCATCCTTGCGGCTCCCGAGCTGAGATCAGGAACTTCGACACTTCTTGCGAAGCTTGGATATGATTTCAAAGCTGTCTCTCCCGCGAGGTGTTTTGAGGTTCTGAAGCCCAGAACTGACGCTCGTCTCAGCGAATTCCTCTGATGACGTTCGTATAGAGGCGGGAGCAACAACCGAAGGCTCTATTCATCCCATACACCAAGCGTTCCATCCTAGGCTGGCGGTCTACACGTCTGCGCAAAACACGTCGCCATCATCTCGCAAGATGATTGAGACATTGAGGCGATTCCTCGCTGGCCAGCAGGAGCCCTTTCACTCTGATTCCAAGAAACCTCGAGGAGCCGTGGCCGTCCTCTTCAGAGAACAGGCAGACGATCTGTGGCTGCTAATGATCAAGAGAAGAGAGAACCCGCAGGATCCTTGGTCCGGCCAAATGGCCTTCCCGGGAGGTCACTCAGATCCTGAGGATCGGACGCTTCTTGACACGGCCACAAGGGAAGCCTTCGAGGAGATCGGAATCGACATAGGTAATCAGAGTTTTCTTGGATGTCTGCACAACGTGCAGCCGAAGAATGCTCCGATGGTGATCGCCCCGTTTCTTTTTCTGATATCGGGAGAGTTTCATCCTAAGACGAGTCGAGAAGCCGTGGAAGTCTTGTGGGTCCCGATGTCATTTCTATTCAACCCCAAGAATGTTACTTCGTTCAGGGTTCCAGTCGGCCGCCGAGAGATATCGATGGGCTGTTACCTCTACCTGAACCACTTGATCTGGGGGATGTCATTCAGAATCATACAAGAGATCATCTCGATAGTAACTAGAGTCCCATGAGGGAAGGCAATTCGACAGAGCTCTTCGTCGGACCGACGAACTCGTTATCTACCCCCAAACTGTATGGTCTGACGGCGTTAGCGTTGAAGTTGTCAGTTATCGGTGCTGGAGGAGTCGGGCAAGTCATCGCCGGGCACCTCGCCAGAGCGGGAGCAGCTGTGAAGGTCGGCGACAT
>Ga0136653_10000118_pt1 | contig 38070 bp, 37 predicted proteins | sample LakKivw275mmetaG_FD_94866 | JGI IMG/M metagenome (GOLD analysis project Ga0136653, IMG submission 94866) | Anoxic lake water microbial communities from Lake Kivu, Rwanda to study Microbial Dark Matter (Phase II) - Lake Kivu water 275m metaG... | ecosystem: Environmental > Aquatic > Freshwater >...
GATAATAACAAATAAAGATAGAACTTTATCTTATGAGGAATCTTAATATTCTCACAATAGCTTCTAAAGCAGAAATCATAAACTTGCCAACGGCTTTTAAGATAGCTAATAAATTACCCAAAATTCCAGACACAAATATCTGATTTATTAAATGGCTTAATTCAGATAAGGCATTATAAATAAATTGTGAGAATTGGGTAACAAATTGATTCCAGTCCATAAAAATAATAAATTTTTAATTTTAAATTTTTAAACTAATTCAATTGCTTTTTTAACTCTTTTTAAACTTTCTTTTTTCCCTAAGACTTCGGCAATTTCAAATGGACCTGGAGAGTCTTTCTGTCCTGACAGAGCTACTCTCAAAGGCCAAAGCAACTTTCCCCTATTGCCTTGGTATGCTGGATTAGATTCAATAAAAGCATAAAATTTTGATTGCAAATTAACTCGATTAAAATCTTCTTCATTGATTTGTTCTAAAATCGAATAAGCATCAGTTAAGGCTTGTTTTATTTCTGAATCAGTCCCCTCTTTCCAACTTAATAATGCCTTAGGATAATCGATAGTTTTTTTAAAGAAGAAATCGGAAGTTTTAAAAAAATCACTGAATTTATTTATTCTTGATAATTCGATTTCCAATATCTTACGAAGATAATCAGCATCAGGACGAAGAAAATCTTTTTTGGGAGCATAATTTGATAGATAATCAGAAAAATAGGTAAAAACTTTGTCCGAAGGTAATTTTTTTAGATATTGAGCATTAAACCAGTTTAGCTTTTGGAGATTAAAGATAGCTCCTCCTTTTTGGACTTTTTCCAATTCAAATCTATTAATAAGTTCTTCCAAACTCATTATTTCTTCTTCACCATAAGGATGCCAGCCTAAGAGGGCTAAGAAATTATTCACGGCTTCTGGTAGATAACCTAATTTTCGGTAATCTGTCAGAGCCATAGCTCCATGCCTTTTGCTCAATTTTGCTCTATCAGGACCTAAAATCATCGGTAAATGCGCATAAATAGGCCTAGGAAGGGCCAATGCCTCCTGAATAATAATTTGCTTGGGAGTGTTGGAAATATGGTCTTCACCCCGAATTATATGCGTTATTTTCATTAAATAATCATCAATTACAGCGGCAAAATTATAAAGGGGCTCTTTTAAGCTTTTAGCTATCACAATATCCCCTATTAAATCTAAATTAAATTCTATTTCTCCTCTTATTAAATCATTGAATTTTATACTTGTCTTAGGCATTTTTATCCTAATAACTTTCGGCTTTTTGTCTTCCAAATACTGATTCACAGTCAATTCTGAAAGATTACGGCATTTTCCTGAATATTTAGGTGGTAATCCCCTGGATACTATATCTTGTTTTTGGGCTTCTAATTCTTCTTGAGAACAAAAACAATAATAAGCTTTGTTTTCATCTAATAATTGCTGAAGATATTTTGCATAAATATCTAATCTTTGGCTTTGTCTATAGGGTCCAAAATCTCCATCCCCCTCTTTTTCCGGGCCTTCATCCCAATCTAAACCCAACCAGCGTAATCCGTTTAAAATCTTGTCTTCATATACTTTCTTAGAACGTAATTTATCAGTATCCTCAATTCTTAAAATAAATTTCCCTCCGGTTTTCCGGGCAAACAAATAATTAAAAAGAGCAGTTCTTGCGTTGCCAATATGAAAGAAACCAGTCGGGCTGGGAGCCATTCTGACTCGAGGAGCGAATAATTTTTGCGGAATTTTAGGGTCATCCATATTTTGTATTCTGTATTCAGTATACATTATTTATGTATTTTGAAGGAGATATTGAGCTATTTGTTCTGCGGCTTTTGGCTTCGCAAATGATTGGGTTGCCTGGCTCATTAATGCTATTTTCTTAGGATCATTTAAGGTTTGGAGGATCAAATCAGAAAAAATACTTGGTTTAAGATTATTTTCCTCAATTACTATAGCTGCTCCTGTTTTAGCATATTCATAGGCATTTTTCTTTTGATGATCCTGACTAGCCCAAGGTAAAGGAATAATAATGGATGGTTTGCCACTGGCAGCAATCTCAAAAATTAAGCCGCTGCCAGCTCGAGCAATAATCAAATCACTAATAGCTAAAACATCTTTTAGAGAATTTATGTTTGGAGTTTGTGACTCCTCGAAAAAAGAAATTGGATGATAGAATTGTTTTCTCTCTTCATCTTTAATAATTTCTTGAAAAACAACCTCCGTTTCTTTTTTCACCTCTTGAAAGTTATCATTTCCCACTTGATGAATGATTTCAGTTTGATTAATGATTTTAGGAAGAATATCGAGGATTAAATCATTGATATGTTTGGAACCTTGAGATCCTCCGATAATAGTCAAAACTGGCTTTGGAGATAATCCCAATAATTTTTTTGTTGCTTCTAGGTTTATTTTTTCCGTAAATAAATCTTCACGAATGGGATTTCCAACCAAAATAGTTTTTTTGAGAGGAAAATATTGTTTTGTTCCTTCGAAAGAAATAAAAATCTTTTTACAAAATCTCCCTATCAGGTGATTGACCAAGCCAGGAATAAAATCGCTTTCATGGGTATAAGTTGGGATAAAGAAGATAATCCCCCAAAAAGAAACAGGAAAAGAGCCATATCCCCCTTTGGAAAAAATCAAATCCGGCATCAGAATATAAACATAAAATAGAGTCTGAAAAATACCGGCAATGGTTTTAAAAATATCCAGGAAATTTTTCCAAGAAAATTCTCTTCTGAATTTACCTGCTGAAATTGTTTTAATATCTATCCCCTCTTTTTGAATATAGGGTAAAGTAAAATCATTTGGACCAAGGTAAATAAGTTGTAATTCAATATTTTGAGCTAAAGCAATTTTCTTTAATTCTCGGCTAACGGCAATTAAAGGAAAAGTATGACCGCCAGAACCGCCGCCAGTTAGAAGAATACGAAGTTTTTTATTAGCTAAAGTTTTCGATTTGAGAAAAGAAAGATCCATAATTACGATAATTTTTAATTTTTAATTTTGTAATTTTAAAATAATTTCTTAATTTTCTATTTTTTAAAAACCTTAAAGGCGAGGAAATGTAGTTTGAGAAACGCTCAAGCCGACGAGCGGGCATGGATCCTGAGCGAAGCGAAGGAGAGTGAGGAGGCTTGGCGAGTGCAAAAATCCTCGCTGGGGATTTTTGGACGTTTTCGAAAACTACTTTCCGAGCCTTATTAGATTTGTTTTGCTATATTACTTATAATACCAAGACCTAAAAGATTAGTGATAAAAGCTGAGGAGCCATAACTAATAAAGGGTAAAGGTATGCCGGTAATAGGAATTAATTTGCACATTGCCGCAATATTGATGAATGCCTGAAAACCAATTCCTGAAATAATTCCTATAATCACAAATTTACCATAAGGGTCAGCTGTTTCTTTAGCAATACCAAAACCAGCAAAAAGAAACAAAAGAAAGATTAAAAGAATAAATATTGAACCAACAAAACCAAATTCCTCGGCAATGATAGAAAAGATAGCATCAGTATGACTTTCTGGCAGATAATTGAATTTTTGGATAGAATGGCCAAATCCAACCCCAAATAGTCCACCAGAACCGATTCCAATTAAAGATTGAAGACTTTGATATCCTTTGCCCAAAGGATCGTTAGACGGGAACAGAAACGAAATAATTCTTTCTGATCGATATGAAGTTCCTGCAATTAAAAAGCTAAGGAATAATCCCCCCAAGAGAAAGACTGTGATTATTTGTTTCCAATTTAATCCAGCAGAAAAATATATTGCCAAAGAGCTTAAACATAGAATAATAGATGTTCCAGTGGATGGTTGTTTAGCTAAAATTCCTGCGATCATACCCAACGAAACGATATAAATAAAAAAAGGTAGAGAAAATATTTTTCTTCTTTTTTCCAAACTAAAATTATTTAAAACACTAGCCAAGAAAATAACATAGGTAATTTTGAGAAATTCAGAAGGTTGAAAAGATATGGGACCAAATTTCAGCCAACGAAAAGCAGAATTAACCGGAGCTTTAAAAGGGCCAAGGAAGCATAAACCAACAAGAATCATGTTCAAAATCAAAAGAAAGAGCGCAATTTTCTTGAAAAAACGATAATCAATTTTTGAAGCTATCCAAGCGATAATTAATCCTCCCAAAAGTCCTTGAAGTAATTGTCTTTTAACAAAATAGTAAACATTATTATATTCTTCTGCACCGATAATCGAAGAGGCGCTAATGAGACTCATTATTCCTATAATAATAAGAATAATAGTGCAAACAAGAAGCGATTTTTGGTATTTTTCTTTGGCAATCATCTTAATCACATTGTATAATATTTTCTTTAAAAGCTCAACCCTTCGCTCGGAGATATATACCTTTCGAAAACGTCTAAAATCCCCAGCGAGGATTTTAGACTCGCGCAAGCTCCTCGCTCTGGCGCCTTCGGCGCCAACCCTGCCCACTCGTCGCTTGAGCGTTTCTCAAGGTACATATCTCCTCGCTCTTAAGGTTTTAAAAGTCAAAAGTTAAAAATTTTAATACTTTTGATTTTTGAATTGTAATTTTGAATTTTGATTTTTGAATTTTGATTTATTTTAGTTATACTATAGATAGAAAAGTCTATGACCGAAGCTAAAAAAATCGTAAGCATTTTGTTTATTTTGACTCTTTTAGGAGCAGCTGGTTCTTTGGGAATTAATGTTTATCAAAAACGCTTAGAGACTTTTGGAATTCTGAAAGCTACTCTCATACCAAAAAGCACAATAACAGTAATTAACGGAAAATTATATAAGAATCCAGATGGATCTTTAATTGTTAAGTTATTGCCAAATCAATATAAAATTAATTTTAGTTTTCCTGGTTATTCTGTAGTAGAAAAACAAATAGAGATTAAATCTCAGCAAACTTTAGATTTAGGGAAAATCTATCTTTTTCCTGTTTCTTGGCCAAAAGAAGAATTAATCGAAAATGACAGTATAGATCAATTTTATGTCGATAAGAGCATGAATCATCTTATATTTTTCAAGAAAGTAGCTAAAAATTATGAATGGGATATTTATGATAGGAGTACTAAAGAGAGCCAAAAATTTTATCAATCCTCGTCTTTGCCTCAAGAAATAATATTTTCATTGGATGCTAAAAAAATAATAGCAATGATCAAGGATAATGATTGGAAATTAGTATTTTTGCCTAAAAGTCTGATAGATACAGACATTAATCTAAATAATGAATTCTCTGTTGGATTAAAACAAGCTAATTTGCAAACAAAACAATTGCCCAAAATCAAACAAATAGTTTTTGCTCCCCAAAATGCCAATAATGAGGATATTCTAGTGAGAACAGATCAAGGTCTTTATCGTTTTAATTATCTTGAGAGAACAATGACTCAGATAATTAATTCTTCCCTTTCGCCTTTTCTCTTAAGCGAAAATTATCTTTACTTTATCAAAGACAATGGACTTTTCACCAGTCTAAACTTAGATAGCTTAGAAGAACGACAATTATCTCTTTTTAGTTTTAAAGATGGTGATGAAAATTTTGATAACATTATCATAAAAAAATCTCCCCAGAAAAATACGTTTCTGATTATTAAAAACAACGGGAAAACTTATCTCTTAAATGAGAAAACAGAAGTTCCTCCAACTTTAGAAGAGATGATTGCTAATGGGGATTTTTCTTTAACCGGAAATCATCTTCTTTTATATACAAAGGATAAAAAAATGATGACCTATGATTTAAATCAGGAAATTAAAACTGAAAAGAATCTTTATTCTGACTCTTTACCCCAGTGGTTTCTTGATGATAACTCTCTGCTTTTTTCTAATAATAATCAGTTAAAAATATATAATTTGGAAACTCAAGAAACTTGGCTCATAATAAACGATTTAAAAAACAGTGATTTTATCTATGATTCTTCATTGAATTATATTTTTTATCTTTCAGCTAAGGGCATAATAAAAATAAGTTTGTAATTTTTTTGTAAGATATTTAAAAAGCCGCTGTTTAGTTATCTTTATTTAATAACCTACTAAGCGGCTTTATAACTATGTTATCCAATTTATCCAAAGATAGAAGAGAAAAAGCAAGATTGAACAAAGGATATATTCTCCAAATCCCGATATTATCATTTTCACCTCCATTTATTCTAAGATTCTAAGATTCTTTCTAAAGATCTCGATTCCTTGGTACTCATTGCGGTTATCCCTCTTTTACATAAAGGACAGTTCTCAGGATTATAGGTTTTCATCTCTACGGTTGCTAGTCTTTCATATTTTACTCCAAAATCAATCTTTCCCCCACTTCGATCGATTAATGCTCCTACTCCAACCACTTTTCCTTGTCTTTCTTTTACTATATCTATAATTTCTCTTACCGAACTCCCTGTAGTAGTGACATCTTCCACCACCAAAACTTTTTCTCCTTTGTTTATTTTAAAACTACGTCTCAGGGTCATTATTCCGTTTTCTCTTTCTGTAAAAATTGCTTTAACCCAAGGTCCTAAAATTCTGGCCATTACATGACCTATAATAATAGCACCCACGGCAGGTCCCACAATTACATCAACGTCATCACCTCTAAACTTCTTGCCTAACTCGCTACATAAATTATCCATAAATTCTGGATACTGCATAACTTGAGCACATTGAATATAAGTATTACTATGGACACCCGAAGTTAATTCAAAGTGTCCTTTTTGAATTGCTCCTGCTTTTTGGAATTTCTTCAATATCTCCTTTTTACTCAAACTTATCATTTCTTTTACCTCCTTTTAAATTTTCAAAATACTGAAATAAAAATACCCTATGCTAAGGGTATTTTAGTGTACCATATCTTATTATAATAGTCAATACAGAAGATTTACTACCTCTTACTCCACTGTTTGGATTTTCTGGCTTTCCTTAAACCGTATTTTTTTCTTTCCACTACTCGGCTATCACGGGTTAATAATCCTTTTTCTCTAAGCAAGGGTTTAATTTTTTCATTTATTTGAGCTAAACAACGGCTGATACCTAAACGAATAGCTTCTGCCTGACCAGTCATTCCTCCACCTTTTACCTTTATTGAAATGAAAAATTTATTTTCTATATTGGTTTCTTTAAAAGGACATAAAACTTTATTTTGCATTGAAAGAAGAGGAAAATACTGTTCTAAGGTTTTATCATTAATAACTATGCCCGGAGTTTCTTTGCTTAATCTAACTCGAGCTGCAGCTTCTTTTCTACGACCAATAGTTTCAATATATTTTGCTTTCTCCTTTTCTTTTTTTACTGATGCGGTTTTTTTGATTTTTTTCTCTTTTTTGACAACCATACTTTACTTAATTATTTTTAACCTTTTTAATCTTTTATCTCTTAATTTGTTTTTTGGCAGCATTCCCCTAACAGCCATTTTTAAAATTCTTTCAGGGTCTTTTTCCCACATTTTTTCTAAACTAGTCTCTTTTAAATGACCAAGATAGCCAGTATGTTTATAATAAATTTTGGTTTTAGATTTTGTTCCTTTAAAATTAATTTTACTAAAATTATCAACAATAACGACTGTAGTTCCTGCTTTATTAGGTTCAAAAGTCGCTTTATTTTTATCCTGAAGAAAAACAGCAATTCGAGAAGCTAATCTTCCTAATGATTGTCCAGTGGCATCTAAAGTAATGGTATTGTTTGTATTTTTGATCATAATTTATCAGGTTCTTTAATAAGTTCTAAGATTACTAAATCAGAAGCATTTCTCTTTTTTCTAAGAGAAGTTTTAATAATTCTGGTATATCCTCCCTGTCTTTTTGAATACAAAGACGCTATTTCATAATATAATTTTTTACTGGCTTTATCTGGCAAAGCTGCTTTAATTCTTTTAAGTGACGTTAAATCTTGTTTTTTGGCAATAGTAATTAATCTTTCAATTTTTTTCTTGGTTTCTTTGGCTTTGCTTAAATTAGTAATAATTTTTCCTCGTATTACTAAATTAGCTGTTAATCCTTTTAGCAGAGCTTTTCTTTGATCTGTTTTTCGATGGAATTTTTTTCCTTTTTTAAGGTGTCTCATCTAAGCGTATATTCCAAATTTTTAAGGACTTTTTTTACCTCTTCAATTGATTTTTCTCCTAGACCTTCTAAAGTCGATAATTTTTCTTCTCGATATCGTAATAATCTAGCTAAGGTTTTTACGCCATTATTAATTAAAACTTTTTTAGTTCTAGAGCTTAAATCTAAATCTTCAATTAATATATCTTTGGGTTCTTTTTTTTCTCGTTTAAATGTCGAGGAGACACTGGTTTTTGTTTCTTCCACTTGAGGAGCAAATTTATTTTCGATTAAAGCAAAATGTTCTTTTAAGATAGCTGTTGCCTTGACTAAAGCTTCGTCAGGACTAAGAGAACCATCGGTCTCTATTTCAATAATCAGTCGATTATAATCAGTTCTTTCCCCTACTCTCATATTTTCCAACTTAAAATTTACTTTTTGAACTGGACTGAAAATCGCATCAAGGCTAATAGTTCCAATAGGAAGTTTTTCTTTTCTTCTTTCTTCAGCTAAAACATAACCTAGTCCTTTTTCTACTGTAATTTCCATACTTAGCTTAGCTTTCTTATCAGTTAGAGTAGCGATATGTAACTCTGGATTTAAAATTTCAGCCAGAGGATTTTCCTCGAAATCTTTGGCAATAATATTTTTTTCTCCAGTTTTGTCTAATTTTAAAATCTGAGGTTCATTAGTAAAAAGCTTAACCCTTAGTTGTTTTAAATTAAGCATAACATCAAGAGCGCTTTCCACCACATTAGGTATGGAGCTAAATTCATGCTGAATACCTTCTACTTTTAATGAAGTAACAGCCGCCCCTTCAATGGAGGAAATCAAAACTCGTCTTAAAGAATTGCCAAGAGTAATACCATAACCCGGATATAAACCTTCAATTTCAAATTTTCCGTAATTTTTTAATTGTTCGATTTTTTTAATGGATGTTGGTAATTGGAACATATCTTAGATAATTTTAAATTTTTATTTTAAATAAATTTTAATTTTTAAAACCTTCAAAGCGAACCCTTATCTCTGAACGATTGTTGTCTTTGGCAGAATAGCAGGAGCGAAAGAGAAAAGGGTGAGCGATTGTTATTTGCTATAAAATTCAACGATTGATGGAAAATCAATAGCCATTTTTAATTCTTCTAAATCTGGCTCGACAATAATTTTTCCTACGAGTTTTTCAGAATCTAATTCAAGAAATTTTGGAGGATTATATTTTTTAATTCGATCTTTTATGTCTTTGAAAGCATTACTTCTAAAACTTTTAGGATTGACTGAAATTATATCTCCTTTCTTTACAATAGTTGAAGAAATATTATGTCTTCTTCCATTTAGAAAGAAGTGACCGTGAGAAACTAATTGCCTTGCAGCAGCCCTATTCAAAGCAAAACCCAATCGATAAATCACATTATCAAATCGACTTTCTAACATGCCAGCTAAGATTTCTGGAGTCGCCCCTTTTTTCTTATAAGATAGATCAAAATAACGATGGAACTGTCTTTCTTTTATACCATAAATTAGTTTTGCTTTTTGTTTTTCAAGTAATTGCCTAGCATAAGGGGTTAAAGTGTGTCTTCTTTTGCTTTTTCCATGATATGCTATACCTCTCCTTACCATCGAGCATTTCGGAGTATAGCATTTTTCCCCTTTAAGGAAGAGTTTTTCGCCAACTGCTCTACATTTTTTGCAATTTTTATCTAACATATATTATATTTATACTCTTCTCATTTTAGGAGGCCTTGGTCCATTATGAGGAATAGGAGTAACGTCTTTAATTAAATCAATATTTATTCCATGGCTAGCTAAAGCTCTGATTGATGATTCTCGACCACCTCCAATTCCTTTAACATAGACCTCAACTGTTTTCAGCCCACTTTTCTGCACTTTTTGAAGTAAAGCTTCTATCACCTTTGAAGCAGCAAAAGGTGTGGCTTTTTTTGGACCCTTGAATCCTAAAGCACCAGCTGAACTCCAAGCAATTAATTCTCCATTAAGCTTAGTTAAAGAAACTAAAGTATTATTATATGAAGCGATAATATAAATTCTTCCCTTTTCTAATTGGGCTTGAGTAGCTTTTGCCTGAGAAGTAATTATTTTTTCTTCAATTTTTGATAAATCTTCCCCTGATTTTGTAATAACTCTCTTTTTTCCCATTTGTTTAATTTTTAATTGAAAATTCTCTAATTATGTTGGAGCTGCCGCTTTTTTCCTTCCTGAACCAACAGTTTTTCTGACATTACCTCTTACTGTTCGGGAATTGGTTTTTGTTCTTTGCCCTCTAGTTGGCAATTTTCTGATATGTCTAATTCCTCTATAAGCATTAATCTCAATCAATCTTTTGATATTAGCTTTAATTTCTCGTTTCAGATCACCTTCAATTTTAATGGCTTTCTTTTCAATTAATTCTTTTAAGGTGTTAATTTCTTCGTTAGTTAAATTCTTTGATTTTTTATGAGGATCAATTTTTACTTCCTGGAGAAATTTCTTTGCTAAAGAAAGACCTATCCCATAGATATAGGTTAAAGAAACATCAATATTCTTATTATCTGGGATATCTACACCTAAAATGCGAACCATAAAATTATCCTTGTCTTTGTTTATGTTTAGGATTAGTGCAAATTACATAAAGACGGCCTTTACGTCTAACCATTTTGCAATTTTTGCAAATTTTTTTTACGGAAGCTCTAACTTTCATGATTATTACAATCGATAAATAATTCGACCCCTTTTAGGATCGTAAGAAGAGAGTTCTACTAAAACTTTATCTCCGTTTAGAATTTTAATTCTATGAAGGCGAAGTTTCCCGGATAAGTGGGCTAAAACTTCTTCTCCATCGGTCAATCGAATTCGAAAAATCGCATTACGTAAAGCTTCGGTTACTATTCCTTCTTTTCTCAACGCATCTTCTCGGGACATAGACGTTTTTAGTTTAGCAAAATATACGAATTTAGTCAACCCCGTTAGAGATTCAGCCGGCTTTCTCAATAATCCAGAAGCTATAAGGCGAAGCCGCCTCTCGGCTCTGGTCATTCAAAATAGATAAACTAACTTAAATCTCTAACTGGGGTCAATAAAAATCTTAATTTTATTGAAATTGGTAGGTACTTTTTTAATCCAAAAAGGAAAAAGATTAACTTTTATTTTCTCTATCCCATCCATACTCTTTAGAATAATTTCTAATTCTTTTTGGTTTTTACCAACAACATCCTTTTTAATCTCATCTTGAGAAAGATGGTAGCAGATAGTTTGTTTGACAGCTATTATCAATTTCAACGTTCCTTTCTCAAAGTCAGGTTTGATGTCCTTATATTCTATAGTAGGATCACCGCAATAATCATATTGCTCTGGTTTTTTAACATCAAACTGGTTTTTTATAAACCCAATAAGATCCTCTTCTCTGAAAGCAATAACCCTGATTTCTCCGGCAGCAGTTACAGTAAAGCTTTGACGGAAATCTCCGACTGAAACATCGCTGCTAACTTTCGTAATTTTAATACCGCTTTTGGCTCCGTCAATAATTTTTAAATTGCTGGGAATTTTATCTTTTAAATCTTCGTTTATTTTATTTTTTATATTTTCTAAAATGGCATCTTCAGCTTTTTTTAAATCTTCGGCAGTGACCATTGGAACTGATCCCAAGCTTCCTCCAGCCATTGATTTATTGCTAATTCCATAAAAACCATCAAACTTTGGTGTTCCCTTAAAACCAGGAATAGTAAATTTACAATTATCATTACAAGCAGAAATATTATATTCTGGTCCTGGTATATCAGCAGTGACATTGACATCTATTGATGAGGGTTCGAGTTTGCCATTTTTCATCGTTGCTCCAGGGATGACTATACGAGAATCTAAACGAAAAATTTTGCCATCAGGAGTTTCAAACCGGGTATTAGCTACTAAGATTTGAGGAGCAGAAGAAAAATTATTGATAATAGTAATAATTCCTTTGGCCTGTTGTTCATCTTTGCCTTGACCAGTACTTTTAAATTCTTGTTCATCATTTTCTGAAAAAATAAATAAATTACCGGGAATGACTTTTTGGCTATAATTAGCTTCAGTGATATTTTTATCAATCAAAACCCCATCACTATCAATAGATAGGGTTAATTTTTTAGAGTTAATGACGACTTCAGCTTTAGTTAAAACAACAAAACCTAAATAATAAAAGAGACCGACGAAAACCAGGGGTAAAATGATACTAATAAGTTTATTTCGTTGGATTCTTTTTTCTCTTAGCGGAAAAGATGCTTCGTAAATCTCAGGCTCCTTTATGATTTTTTCTTCTTCTAAGCTAATTTTTCCTGGTTTTTCTTCTACCATAGGTAAAGGAGTTGATTCAATTCGGATCATGATATTTTCCTCTTTTTCTTGATATAAAACATTCTCTTCTTGCTCTAATTTCCCCCCTTTTTTTTCTAAAGTATGAGGAGGATAAATATCAATTACTTTTTTCTTTTTAGTATTTTTCATACGTTTAAATTAGTGACTTCATAATTAGTGTATCATAAACAAATAATTTATTCCAGAATTGCCTTTATTCTTCTAGTTCCTGCGCTTGATGATTCTTCTTTAATGATTTTGAAACGCCCCAATTCTCCAGTATTCTCTACGTGAGGACCACCACAAATTTCTTTTGAAAAAACTTCGTCGTCTGCTCCAATTGTATAAACTTTCACTTTCTCTCCATATTTTGAATCAAAAACGCCTGTTGCGCCTTGTTTTTTTGCGTCTGCTAATGCCATTTCTTCAAAAAATACTGGCAAATTTTTCTGAATTGCCTTATTTACTATCTTTTCAATCTCTATTTTTTCTTCATCAGTTAACTTTTTGTTGTGACAAAAATCAAAACGAAGACGTTCAGCGGTAATATTTGAACCTTTTTGCTTTACATGATCCCCTAACACCTCTCTTAAAGAAGCTAAAAGCAAATGGCAAGCGGTATGAAGCTTTTTGGTTTTATCAGAAACATCAGCTAATCCACCCTTAAATTTTCCAGCAGCAGCAGTTTGAGAAAGTTCTTGATGTTTGATTGATTCTTCCTTAAACTGTTCCGGATTCTTTATTTTATTGCCAGACTTAGACAATTCTTCTTCAATCATTGTAATGGGAATTCCAGAAGTTTGGTATAAATCAAAAGCTATTTTTCCTGTTATTTCTTTTCCGCTATCCAATAAATCTTTTAAATCTTTTAGTCCCTTTTCCAAAGCTTTATTAAATTTAATCTCCTCTTGCTCTAAATTATTAGCTATAAAGTCAAAATTATAAATTAATTCTGGATAAATTGATTTATAATCATTAACTATAACTTTTGCTATTTTCTGGGTCCAGGATTTCTCTTTAATACCTATTTGCCTGCCATAACGAATAGCCCTTCGAATCAATCGACGAACTATGTATCCCTGATCAACATTGGATGGAATAATTCCTTTATCATCGCCCATGATAAAAGTGGCAGCTTTTAAATGGTCGGCAATAATCTCAAATGGTTGCATATTGCCTTGATATTTATGTCCTGATAATTCTTCAATTTTTTTAATAACATTAATAAATAAATCTATCTCAAAAATATTATTCTTATTCTGACTTACCATAGCAATCCGCTCTAAACCGCCTCCAAAATCTACATTCTTTTGTGGTAAAGGATCAAATCCTTTTTTAGAACGAATAAACTCTATAAAAACACTGTTGCCAATTTCGATAAAACGTCCACAATTACAATTAATATGACAAGCTTGATTTCGCCATTTGGAATTTTCGTGACGTTTTAATTCTTCTCCTAAATCATAAAAAACTTCACTGTCTGGTCCCCCAATTTCTCCAACCGGCATATTAGCCGGAACTCCTGAACGCGACCACCAATTTTTACTTTCGTCATAATAAAAAATACGGCCTCCCTGAAATCCATGTTCATCAGAATAATCTACATCATTGGCTTCGACTCCAATTTTTTTAAAAATATCTTTCCAAATCTGAACAGACTCTGAGTCCTTGCCAATGCCAATTTCTTTATTGCCTCGGAAGACAGTAACGTAAATTCTTTTAGGATCCAATTTTATCTCTTTAATTAGAAATTCAAAAAACCAATTTAATTGTTCATCCTTAAAATAATCGCCTAAAGACCAATTACCCAACATTTCAAAAAAAGTAGTATGGCAATTATCTCCTATTTCTTCGATATCTTCAGCCCGAAATGATTTTTGAACATCTACCAACCGCTTGCCTTCAGGGTGAGGCTCTCCCATTAAATACGGCACTAAAGGCTGCATTCCTGAACCAGTAAATAAAGTAGTCGGATCGTTTTCCGGAATTAAAGAAACAGAAGGAATTATTCTATGCCCTCTTTGTTCAAAAAACTCTAAAAACTTTTTTCTTAATTCTTCTGAATTCATAAAAGGTATCCAACTTCTTTTAAAATTTCTTTTGTGACTACCCTATCATCAAAAGGTATCTTTTTATTTTTATAGAGCATAAATTGCTCGTTCCCTCGACCTAAAATAAGTATTAAATCATTATTTTTGGCCTTTTTTATCGCAGTCTTGATGGCTTCTCGTCTATCAGAAATAATTAGATATTTATCTTTAGGAAGATCGTTCTTTTTGGCAAAATTCAAAAAATCTTCTTCTGCTTTTTGGGGTAATTCATCTTTGGGGTCATCTTCGGTTATAATCACTAAATCAAAAAAATCAGTAGATAATTTGGCTAACATTTCTCTTTCTTCCAAAGGGCTTTCATTAAAAGTGCCATAAACCACGATTTTCCGTCTTGGTTGATAATCACTCGAAACAAAATCAATCAGATTTTGAAAGGCTAAAGGAGTATTGGCTTTGTCAACGATAATATTAAAGGGTCGCGTTAAAATAATCTCTAATCTTCCAGGAATGTTTTCTATTTCTTCCAAGCCAGCTTTGATTTGAGCATCAGTAATTGGCAATTTAGAAACAGCACCAATAGCAGCCAAGGCATTTAGGATATTAAAAAGAGCTGGAATTTTTAATTTTAAATCAAAAGTTCTATCTTGGCAATGAACGATGGATCCTGCTGTCCAAATATCACAGTTGGAATTAAAACCAAAAGTCAAAACTTTTGCTTGAGTATTGATTTTAAATAAATTGAAATATTCGTTTTCCTGAGGTAAAATCGCCGTGCTTTTTTGAGATAAATAACGAAAGAGTTTTAACTTTTCTCTTACATAATTTTCCATTCCTCCATGAAGAGCAACATGATGATTATAGGCAATATTAGTTAAAACGGCAGCTTTAAACTTTAAACCGTATGTTCGCCAATACATTAATCCTGAAGAAGACACTTCAATAATTACCACTCTTATTTTCTTTTGAACCATTTTTCTTAATAAGCGATGAAGGATAAAAGGATCTGGAGTTGTTCCAGGCCCCTCGCCTTGTTCATAAATCAATTCATCATCAATAAAATAACCAGCTGTACCAATTAAACCGGTTTTAATGCCCGCTTTTTCGAGAATACTTTTAATCATAAAAGCAGTGGTAGTCTTGCCAGTAGTTCCAGTCACTCCCAGAAGAATTAACTTCTTAGAAGGAAATCCAAACCAAGTAGAAGCTGTCAAAGCTAATGCTTTTCTTAAAAAAGAATTTTTCTTTAATGATTTCGGAACAAGAGCCTTCAGTAAATTTACTATCATTCTAAAAATTCTTTTATTTTTTGAGACTGGGGGTGTTCTTTTATTTTCTCTAAGGTTTTGGCTTCAATTTGTCTAATTCTTTCTCTTGTCACTCCAAATTTTTTTCCCACTTCTTCTAAAGTATGATTGATGCCATCTTCTAAACCAAATCTCATTTTAATAATATCTCTTTCTCTCTGAGTAAAAGATGAATCCAGAAGAATATTTCGTATTAAGTCTCTAAGAATTTGAAGATTGGCATAATCATCCGGACCAGGAGTTTTTTTATCAGGAACGAAATCCCCTAATTCACTAGTTTCTTCGTCACCCTCCCCTCCTCCTATTGATTGGTTTAAAGAATAAGTATCTCGGGAAATTTGTATTAAATAAAGAATTTCGTCTAAGCTTTTGTCCATTTCTTTGGCAATCTCTTCTGGCAGAGGATCTCTGCCTAAACTTTGAGCTAAAGCCCTTTTAGTTTTTAAGTATTTGGTAATTGTTTCTACCATGTGAACTGGAATTCGAATAGTTCTTCCTTGATCAGCTAAAGCTCGAGTAATGGCCTGTTTAATCCACCAAGTGGCATAAGTAGAAAATTTAAATCCCTTTTTATAATTGAATTTATCAACGGCTTTAGATAAACCAATATTTCCTTCCTGAATCAAATCTAAGAGGCTCATATTGCTACTGCGGCCAATATAACGCTTAGCAATAGAAACCACCAATCTTAAATTTGCTTCAATCATTTTTCTTCTCGCTTGTTCATCGTCTTGATCAACTTTTTTTGCTAAAGCTCTCTCTTCTTCTGGAGTTAAAAGTGATATTTTCCCTATTTCTCTCAGATATGATTGCACATTATCGCTTATTTCCTCTGTTTCTCTAAAACGCAAACTTTCTTTTAACTCTCTCTTTGTCACTTCGGTTTTAGGTAAAAGTAAATCTCCGCTCTCAACGATATCAATGTTAGCTTCAGCCAAAGAATCGTAGATTTTTTCCAGCAAATCAATATTCTCCTCTACCTTAGGAAAATATTTTAAAATCTCGTCTTGAGTGACAAACCTTCGACCTCTTCCTCTTTTAATTAATTCCTCTATACTTATTTCTCCCAAAGCTTTCTTTCGACTAAATTTTTTCTTCTTGGGCTTCTGTATTTTTTTCTTTTTGATTCGTTTCGCAACTTTTCGTTTTTGATTTGTTTTTCGTTTTGTTTTCCTCTTTTTATTCATATAAATCAATTTTTAATTTTGTAATAATCGATGCCAATATACGAATGAATACGAATTATACGAATACATTAATTTCTTTTTCTTTATCATTAGTATCATTCGTAAGATTCGTATATTTGTATCGTGTTATCACAATAATTCTTTTGATAATTGACCAAATTGCTTAATTAAATCTTGTATTTGTTTTTCATTTTTATCTTTTTCTGCCACCATCATCTCATTTTCTATTTTTTTAAGCTTGATTTTTACAGCTTCTTGTTTTAAATCAGAGAGCTGCTTATTCATCTCTTTTTTTAAAGAAACGTTGAATTTTTCAAGCATTTCTAATTCATACTCAGCTCTTAAAGCTAATTCATTAATCTTATCGATTATTTCTTCCTTGAAATTCATTTTTTGTAAATTTTTTAACTCTAAGTCCTGCGGAAGATCAACCCTAAGAATGATTTCTAAAATTTCCGATATTTCTTCGGGAAAATATTTTTTATGTTCTTTGACTTCGTCTTTAAACGAAAAATCTTTAATCAGAAAAGCTATGATTCTTTCTCCTAAAATTTGATATCTTGGTTTCTCTAAAATACTAGTTAGGACAGCACTGGAGGAATATTGATATTCAGATTCATTTTCGTCAATCAGTCCTGAGCGTTGTCGAAGGGTGGCTGATCCTATGGTAATTCTTTTTAACTCGTCTTCTAAAGCGTGAATATCTATATTGACATAACGAGAAATTTTTTCTAACCAAAAAGCTTTATCAAGAGAATTAATTAATTTTTTCACTTTCGGAAGAAAGTAAGAAATAACTGCTTTTTTCCCTTCTAAACTATTAATATCCCCCATCATTTTAGCTCTTTGGAAATAAAAATCCATAATCAAGATAGCTTTATTCAATAAATCTTTAATTTCTTGAGAATCTTTTGTTTCTAATAAGTAATCAGCTAAATCTTTACCTGATAGCAATTGTAAAACTTTCACATTAAATTCTTTAGCCAAAGCTAAATCAATACTTCTTTCAGCAGCTTTTTCTCCGGCTTCATCCATATCAAAGCCCAAAATCAAAGTATTATTGTATCTTTTTAAGATAGTTAAATGATAGGAAGTTAATCCGGCGCCTGATGTAGCGACAATATTTTTAATGCCGTTCTGCCAACCCATGAGAAAATCCATCTGCCCCTCGACAATTAAAGTTTGATTAGCGCTATGAAGATTATTTTTAGTTTTTGATAAACCATAAAGAAGCTTGCCCTTATCAAATATCAAAGTTTGGGGAGTATTAACATATTTTCCAACTTCTTCGATATCTTTAATAGTTTTTAAGGAAGCGCTTCCTTTAAAAATTCTCCCGGTAAAACCAACAGTATTATTGCCAATATCATTAATAGGAAACATAATGCGGCTGCGGAATCGGTCATAAATATCTTTATCATCTTTGCTAATAGCCAAGCCAGAAGCCACAATGTCTTGAGATTTAAAACCGCATTTAATTAAATGATTTGATAATAACCGCCAATCGTCAGGAGCAAAACCTATCTCAAATTCTTTGATAGTTTCTGAGGTTAACCCTCTCTGAGTTAAATAATTTTGGACTTCTTTATTTTGAATTAATTGCTGCTGAAAAAATATTTTAGCTTTTTCATTTATATCCAGAAGCTTTTGTTTTTGAGAATTGATTTCCGGGCTCTCATAAACTAATTTCACTCCCGCTTTATCAGCTAATAATTTTAAGGCATCTTTAAATTCTAAATTTTCCATTTTCATTACAAACGTGAAAATGTCCCCGCCAGCACCACAGTTGCCTACTGTAAAATTATTAACGACATAAGAATGATCGTTGGCTACTGTAAGATTATAAACGTCTCCCTTATAGTATTCTTTTTGTATATCTCTTATGGGTAAAAGCCAATAAAGCACCCCGTTATTTTCATAAAATCTGGAAAAATTCAGAAAATAATTTTCTTCCCAAGAAATTCCAAATGACTTTTTGTGATGAACGCCCTTTTTATCAATCTTTTCTGGGTAACTATAGAAAGTCGGAGCAATTTTCATTCTCAATAAAATATCTCGTATCTGTTCGGCTAATACCAAGGAAGTAGTCCTTATGCTCCTGACCCTTCTACTTGTTTTACACTTTGCCACGTCATTTTCTGTTCCATCTCCTTTCCAGATAGCTTCTAAAATTATCCTTTGTTTTTCAGATGGTAAATATTGAAATTGAAAAGGTATATGTTTATTTTCTGCATGAAGACCACAAAGATTTTCAAAAATATTCGCCAATTTAGAATTACAAGCAATAATTTCTATGCTATTCTTGTTACCTTTGCGCTTATGAATACTTGCTTGAATACCAAAAATCACTTTAATTAATTTTTGAATCTCCTGAGCAAATTTAATTTCTCTCGGACCTAAACTAAATCTAATATAGGCGCGGTGATTGCTTCCTTCGGCAATATAATAACCAATAAGTTTCAGAAAATTTGCATCAAGCTTTATTCTAGTTGGAATTTTACCTATACCCGGACCAAAATTACTTATCCGCCTATTATAATAATTATCTAAATCTACATAATTAAAATTTTTTATCTCTTGGTTAACAGGATAAATTAAATAGTCATCCTTTGAAAGTTCTCGCGCAGGTACTTTTACTATTCTGTAATCTAAATAATATTGAGGACAATATTTTTTTTTGCAATTGGACTGACAAATTCTTGTTAATCGAGATTCATGAGGACAATGTTTTGTTTTAATTACAAACACTTCATGATCTGCTGTTAAAGACGCAACTTCGTTAGATTTTCTTAACTTAATATGAATAATTTCTCCTTCATAAAATCTCCATAGTAATCTTGTTACAGGCATATATCGTCCCTTAAAAGTCAAAACCTTGTTTCCTATTCTAATATCTTCTATTTTATGATATCCTTTTTCACTTTTTACCAAATTGCCCGGTAAAAAACATCCAAAACAATGCCAAATTTGTCTGGTTGGTGAGACGATAAAAGATGGTGTTTTCTCTTTATGAAAAGGACAAAGAGCTTTATAATTAGCTCCTGTCTTCTGGAGTTTTACGTATTGACCAATTACCTCCACAATATCTAATTTACTTTTAATTTCTTCTAATTGAGAGAACATAAGACATATATTTTTGGTAAAAAGATAAGAAGACCAATAATAATTGAGCAAAAAATAGTAATAGCTACTGACCCAGCTATTAAATCCTTAATAATCCTTATTTTATCAGATAAATTAGGTTCAAGATAATCTAATATCTTCTCCAGAGCTGTATTTAAGGCTTCTAAAGAAAGAACCATATTCATAATCAAGAAAAGGATAAGCCATTCAAAATAAGAAATTTTCATCACAAAACCAAGAAGAATAACGAACAAAACACTTATCAACATCACTCTAAAATTGTGTTCCTGATTGCTAATTTGAATTCCCTGAAAAGAATGTCTAAAACTCTTCAATATTTTTCTTAAGGATATCTTCATCTTAATGATAACTTCTTTTTAATTTTTTCTTTTGCAAATGACTCTCGAGAGCTAATTGAATTAATTTATTCAATAATCTGGGATAGGATAAGCCAGAAACCTGCCATAGTTTAGGATACATACTGATTTGAGTGAACCCAGGAATAGTATTTGCCTCATTTACCACTAATTCTCCCGAAGATTTCAAGAAAAAGTCCACCCGTGCCATCCCTTGCAATTTTAATGTTTGAAATACTCTAACGCTCAGTTCTTGTATCTTTTTAATCAATTTTTTTGATAAAGGAGCGGGAGCTAATAATTTCGCTTCTTTCTCCTTTGGATCCAAATATTTTGCTTTATAGGAATAGAAAGAGCGAGACCTAATTTCTCCCGGTAAAGAAGCTTTAGAATTAAAATTACCTAAGACTGAGCATTCTATTTCTCTTCCTCTAATAAATTTTTCAATCATAATTTTTGTGTCGTATTGAAAGGCTTCTTGGACAGCTTTATTAATTCTTTTTCTGGTAAAGACTTTAGATACCCCTACTGAAGAACCTAAACAAACCGGTTTTATAAAAAGAGGAAAATGAAATTTCTTTATCGCCTGACTGATTTTATTTTTTTTCTCTGCTGATTTGTCTGTTTTTTCTATGATAATAAATTCTGCAACGGGTATTTTTTCAGCCATTAATAATCTTTTTGTTATTTCTTTATTCATACCTATTGCTGAACCAATAACGTCAGCGCCCACATAAGGAGCGTCTAAAAGTTCCAAAAATCCCTGTAAACAGCCGTCCTCTCCATAGGTGCCGTGAATTAACGGAAAAAAAATATTTACCCTTGTCAGATTTTTTTTCCGTTTTAAACTGAATACCTTAGTGAAGCTTCTGGATTTCAAAAGAACTATTTCTTCCAACCGGGGTTTTAGCTCCCATAATTGGCCCCGGGTATCAATCAGGTCTTTAAAATTTCGGCTAAAAAACCATTTTCCTTCTTTATCCACGGCCACTACTACCACCCGATACTTTTTTCTATCTATATTATTATAAACATAAAAAGCCGAGCGGAGAGACACCTCATGCTCTCCACTTTTTCCTCCACAAATAATGGCAATCACTTGCTTCTTCATTTAAAAATTCCCTTAATAATCTTTTTGATTTCTTCGGTTTTCGGGGGTGGTTTTTCTTTTCTAAAAGAATCTCTATTCTTCATTTCCTTTAAACAATCTTCGCAATACACTGGTCTATTAGGATCAGGTTGAAAAGGAACGATAATGGATTTACCACAATTAGAACAGACAGTTTTCCATCCTTCTTTAATTGACTGATTGATTTTTGGCTTTTCTTTTTTTTCTGAGGATGAGAAATCTAAAAATTCCCAGTGCCTCATAGTATTTTCCACTTCTTCTCGTTTAAAAGAGTAATGTTCTCGAGAATATTGGATGATTTCTTGAATAAAAGACTCTGGAGGTAAAGCGCTTGGAGGAATGTTCATCCCAGAGAACCCTTTGGTCAAATAACCATCAATCATTAATTTAATGTAAAAATTAAAATTCGGTAAATTTATAATATCTTCTTGATTAAAATCTGGTATAAAATATTTTTCTAAAAGCTCTGCATCTTCAGGGCCAGCTCGAAAAGTTATTAAAGTTCCGATATTACCAAAAATAGCATCTCTAACCATATCATTTAATTGAGCAATGTACTGATGAGCTAAAATTAAATTGAGACGATATTTTCTTGCTTCTGCAAAAATGTTAGCAAAAGATTCTGTAGAAAAATTTTGAAATTCATCAATATATAAAAAGAAATCTCTTCTCTCTTTTTCTCGAACATCGATTCTTGACATAGCCGCTAATTGTAATTTTGTTATTAATAAGGCTCCCAAAAGAGCAGAATTATCTTCTCCTATCAATCCTTTGGAAACATTAGCCAAAAATATTTTTCCGCTGTCCATTATTTCTCTTAAATCTAATTTTGATATCTTTTGACCAATAATATTTCTTATTAAAGGATTAGAAATAAACTGTCCTACTTTATTTTGAATAGGAGCGATAGCTTCAGTGGCAAAACGATCGTTATAACGGCTGAATTCTTTTTCCCAAAAAGATTTTACTACTGGATCAGTCACTCTTTCTACAATTGCTTTTCTAAAATCATTATCGGCTAACATTCTGTTAACGCCTAAAAGAGTAGAACCCGGATATTCTAATAGAGCCAAAAGCGTATTGTTTAAAATATATTCCATTCTGGCTGACCAAACATCCGGCCAAATCTTCTTAAATACTCCCATTAATCCTGCTACTACTAAATGTCTTAACTCGAGAGGTACTTCTTCAATTACGTTGAAAGCTATCGGCCATTCTATATCACTTGGATTAAAATAAACCACATCTTTTATTCTTTCTTTGGGAATAAAATGAATAATTCTTTCTATTAATTCGCCATGAGGATCAATAATTCCTACTCCTTTGCCTTCATTAATATCCTGAATAGCCATATTTTCAATCATGGTTGTTTTACCAACACCGCTTTTACCAATAAGATACATATGCCGACGCCTATCGTCAGTTTTAATGCCAAATCTCTCAAAATCATTACGAAAATTTGTTATTCCAATATAGGAAATATCTTTCATAAATTAGGTAGGTATGTTAGGTGGAGCTTCACCTTTACGTGACAAAGATCTAATTAAAGCTGGGGCTTTCACTTTCAAAACTGGGAAGTGATAAATTGAAGCTAATTCTTCAGTATTCAAAATAATTGTTTTTTTTATTTCTTCTCTCTGTTTTAACTTTTGATAAAAATTTAATTTTTTGAGAAAGGTTCTCCTTGTTTTAAACAGTCTTGATTTTATCTTAGTAGAAGTTAAATCATTAATTTTGAAGGCATTAAGATTTTCAGTATTAAACTGTTTAAAATAAGCGGGGAAAACTAAGCTATTTGTTTCATCATAAATTGACCTTGGACTAATATAAATAAATCTAACTGAAACCTCGAAACCTAATTTCGAAATTTTTTGTTCTATGCGTGCTATTTTTTCTTTATCGCCGGAGGAGAGAGGAGAAGAAGAAACAGGTTTTTCTTCTTTTTTTTCACCTGGCCAAACTGGCAAAGTATAAAAAGCTGTAATCAGATTTCTAATAAAAGAGCCTATCCAGTCTCGCCAACCTATTTTTTCCTCTTTTTTCCCTAAAAGTTTATTGATTTCCTTTTGGCCGTCTTCTATCCATTTCTTTTCTTTCTCTGAAGTTAAAGGTAAAATAATTATCTGAAGAATTAAATACTCTGATGATTGAAGCTGACTTGCTGATTCGATAAGATTCGCTAAAGGATCGATTCTTTTTTCTTCTTTGGTCTCCTCAAAAAGAGGATAAGTTCTTATGGGAAAATGATTGACATTTTTAAAAATCATTTCTGAGCCGTATAAATCGAAATCCTTATTCGGTAGAAAAGGAGGAAAAGTGGAAAAATAATCATAGACTTCTTTAATATCCACTTCTGGGTATTGAGCATAAAGTTGAGATTCAAATAATTTCCTATATTCTTTAGGTAATCTAATCAAAAAATTAATCTCTTTTCTCAATCCTAAAATTTCTAAACTGATGTTTCCCTTTTCCATTGAATGCAAACCAGAAAAAACCTGCTCCATTGCTTTTGGCGTCTGAAGAATTTCTCGATTAATTTTAATCTCTAAAACCACCCAATTTTTAACTTCTTTTTTCTGTTTTTTAAGTTTTTTTCTATAACTGCGATATAAATTAATAAAACTTTTCCCCAAAATAATGAGGAAAATAATCCACCAAAATTCTAAAAGAATTTCTATAAAATAATGTAATATCTGAAAAAAATAAGAGTATTGTAAAGGCATTAAACCTCTAATATTTTATATGGCCCAACTAAGGAATAACGCTTGTTTTCTAATTTCTTAAATAACTTCTTATTATGGAGATTCAAAATAATAGTATTGGTTTTAGCGAATCTCTTTTTTTGAACTTCTTTAATAATTTCTTCTTGGGTTAAAGGTTTATTTGCCTCCTTTAAGACATCTTTAATGACATCCACAACTTTTCCTGGTTTATAACCCCAATCCTTTAAGGCATAAATACCTCTACCAATTAAGACAAACCGAGAATCTTTGATTAATTCATTATGAACAGTTTGAACTTCCACTTTTTTAAACCAGGATCGAGATAAAACTAAAGGCGATTCTATTCTTATCGCCTCTGTTATTTCTTTGTTTTCATTGAGATATTTGGCAATTTCCGAAAAATGAAGAGGTTGTTTTTGATGAGACATTAAAAGATAAGCTCTATCCCTTGCTCCAGATGGCTCAATTTTGGACCAATCTTTTAATCCATATTCACCAAAAGGATTTTTACCTATACTTTTTGTTATCTTAAAATAAGTTGCGACTGCTTTTTCGTTAATTTCCGAAGAAAGATTTTTCTTTGCCCAAGTTAAAATTTCTTTTAAAGTGTAAACCTTATTTTGCTTTTTAAAAAATCCTTCAATTTTTTTAACATTGGCTTGAATTTTTGTTTTTTCTACTTCTTTCAAATGCCAATAAGGAAAGATTTCTTTATCTTCATCCTCCAAAACAAAATCTGGATTTAAAAGTAATAAAAATTTAATGGCACTTAAGGTGCTTTTTTCTAATTCTAACTCTTTTTGTATATAAATTAGTAAATCATTTCCCTCTTCTATGCTTCCGATGCGTTCTAAGATAATTTTAACTTGGCTCCAAAATGGTTTTATTTCTTCTATTTTTGAAGAGTTTTTAATAGTTTTTAAAGAAGCCTCCGTTATCTGCCTTATCCTTTCCCTGGTTACTTTATAAGATTGGCCTATTGAATCCAGGGTTTGAGACTGATTATTGATCAAACCATACCTTCTCTTTAAAATATCCTGATTTCTTGAAGGTAAAATTGATAGCAAAGAAAGAGTTAAAGCTTGAGGTTCCTTAAGATTGAATTTAGCCATAATTTGAATAAAAGCTTAAAATTTATTATTTTATATTACCAAGTTCAAACTTAATTGTCAAATGTTAATTTCTTCTCCAATCATAGAGTAGCGGTGGAGCAATAAAAATAGAAGAATAAGTGCCAACAATAATACCCACAATCATGGCTGAAGCTAAAACTTTAATAGAATTAGGTCCTGCAAAATAAAGAGCAATGAGTGGGAAAAGAGTAGTTAAAGAAGTATTTAATGATCTTAAAAGAGTTTGATGAATACTTTTATTAATAATCTCGGCTAAGGTTATTCTTTCTCCCTTGTTAGCTAATAAGGCATTAAGTTTGAGGTTTTCTCTAATTCTGTCATAAACCACAATCGTATCATGGACAGAATAACCAGCCACCACTAATAAAGCCACAAGAAAATCAGAATTTAATTCCCAGCTTTTAATTTTTCCCATTAGAAACAAAAAACAGCAAATAAAAGTTAAATCATGAAGCAAAGCTAAAATAGCTAAGAAACCGTATTTATAAGAGGGAATATCAAAAGAAGCATGACGAAAGGCATAAGTTAAATACAATAAAATTCCAGCAAACACTAAAATTACCGCCCAAATTGATTTTTTCATTAATTCTTTGCCGATAGCTGGTCCAAGAGAATCAAATTTTTTCTCTTCTAAAGAGACAATTTGAGTTTTTAGATTATTTAATAGCTCTTGATGTTTTTCTTCAGAAATATTCTGAAAACGCAAGATTAAACTATTATCACTAGCAATCTGGCTTGTTATCTGACCTATTTCTTGAGTATTCAAGAAGGAAAGAATTTGCTGACTGGTTTGAGTATTTAAATCAGAAACTTTTATTTCCCATAAAGAACCTCCAGTAAAATCAATTCCCCATTTAAAGCCAGAAATAATTATCGCCAAAATAGAAATGATAATTATTGAGCCAGAAAGAATATAAAATATTTTTCTTGTTTTAATAAAATCCATATTTATTTCTTCAGGTAAATTACTTCCAAAAATAATTTAGTAATAAAAATTGCTGTCAATAAACCAATGCCCACGCCAATGGCTAAAGTCAAAGAAAATCCTCTAATCATTGAGGAAGTAAAATAATATAAAATAATAGCGGAAATAATAGTGGAAATATTAGAATCTCTGATAGCTGGCCAAGATTTAAGAAAACCTTCTTCTAAAGCTGGACCTATGGTTTTACCTAATTTTTTTTCTTCTTTAGCGTATTCAAAAATTAAAATATTGGCATCAACAGTCATGCCAATAGATAAAATAAAACCAGTAATACCAGCTAAGGTCAAAGTAATGGGAATGACCTTAAAAATACTAAGAGAAATAACGATATAAATAATTAAAGATAAAGAAGCAATTAATCCCGGAATTTGATAAAAAATAATCATAAAAATGATAACTGCTATTAACCCTATAATACCGGCTTTTAAAATTTTCATTAAAGATTCTTCACCTAAAATCGAGCCAACGGTTTGTTGGGATATTAAAGCAATAGGGACGGGCAAAGCTCCTTGATTCAAACGAGCCACTAATTGTTTAGCTTCTGGCAAAGTAAAATCCCCAGATATCTGAGCTCTACCAGAAGCAATTTCCTCTCTTACTACCGGAGCGCTAATGGGAGTACCATCAAGATAAATGGCTAATGGTTTGCCAACATTGTTTTTTGTCAATTCAGCAAAAATTTTTGTCCCCTCAGAATTAAATTGCAAATCTACTACAGGCAGGGACGTATTTTGGTCAAAACCTAAATCTGCTCTTTCTAAATACTTGCCAGTTAAAGAAGTGGATTTAAAGTAAGTATCTATATCTATTTGCTCTTCTTTTTTCTGAGCGTCTAAAATAGCTTCGATTTCTTTTTCAGAACGAGACTCTTTGAATTCAAGATAAGGAGTTCCCCCTATCATTTTGATAGCTTCTTTGATATCTTTAATGCCAGCAAGACTGACAATCAATCGCCAATTATCTCCGGCTTTATTAATTTCTACTCTTGGTTCTTTAACTCCAGAATAATTAATTCTTCTCTCAATCACATCTTTTAATCCAGCCATAGCTGAACTATAGTCTGGAGATTTAATAGTATTTAAATCAGCCTGATAAACTAAAAGCGTGCCCCCGGAAATATCTAAACCCAAACTATAAGGCCGAAATGATGATTGAAAAACAAAAACTCCCAACAGAGTGGAAACAATTAAAATCAAAACAATAAATAAAATTCTGTTCTTCATAACTCCTTTTTGATATCTTTTATCTCTTTGCCGATAATTTTCTCTGCCTTATTCAAAGCTTCTTTTAATTCTTCATTCAAAACTTTTTCTTTTTTGGACAGTCCTGGTTTACCGTCTAATCTGGCAACTTGTTTTGTCATTTCCATCCTCAAGATATCAAACCCTTTATAAAGAGTCATTTCTGCTTCTTTTGTTTCTTTTTTAATGGCTTTCTTTAAATCGCGCACTTTTTTCCAGCCGTAAATCCAAGCCATGACCATCAAAATAATCAAAGCCAGGAGAGTAATAATAACATTCAAATAATCAATCACTAAACTGCCGATTTTTATGAATATCGGGAGGCTAACAATGACTCTGACAGGTTCAGTAGGGTTACTTTCAGCACCTCGAGCATCAACTGCCTTCACCCAAATATTATAAATGCCTTTATCTAAAGTTCTGCCAAAAATGATTGTAAAAGCGCCGTTTTCGCATTTAGCGTCAGTAGTTAAAATATCTTTTCTTTCATCCTGAACAGAAAGGATAACATGATCGCAAACCTTAGATGTTCCTTTTACTATCAAAGGATTACCAGGATATAATCTTTGAGGATATTCAGTAATGATTGGCATTTCTATGGAAGCAATTTCTAAATCTCCCATGGCTATGCTATAATTTCCAGCCTGATCAACTGCTCTGATAATCACCGAGTATTTTCCTGGCGGACAAACTGGTATTTTATACGAGCCATTAACTACTTTTTCTGCTGGGACATTGAGATTTTGAATCTCGCCAATTCTGACTTCATAGTGGTTTATACCAGAAAGCGTGTCATAGGCTTTAAATTTCAAAATAGGTTGAGGATTGGTAGGATCGCCACCATTATCAACTTGGATGGTAAAAGGATCTGGCGGAGTAGTATCTATTCCTACTCTAAAGTGAGTAACATCTCCCCAACCATAAGAATTTTTGAGCTGAGCATGAAAATACCACACCCCTTCTGATAAATCACCCATTTCTTTTGAAGTAATTGCTGGACTAAATACTGTTTGGGGAATAGTCCTGGGATTTTTATCGATCACTACGCTGTCGCTGGTTATATCTCCTCCTATCTTCCAAGAAAACTTAGCAGTTATCGCTTGATACCATTTATTGGAATCAGGATGGGTAGAAGAAATGATTTCTGGAGCATTGGGCGTACCAATAGTTTTACTCGGTGTTTCAGCTTTGGGAGCGACTGGAGTTTCAGCAGGATTTTCCAAAGCATAATTAGCATTGCCTATATTGATTAAAATATTTGTCCCCAAACCGTCATTAGCCAAAACAGCGCTGGAGGTAAATGATAAAGAAGCTGTACCTATGGCTTTAACTTTCAAACTGATAGTAATAATTTTACCATTGTTACCCTGAAAACCAGGATTAAAAACTATACCTTCAAAATTTATGGTTCCTTGTCCGCCAGCTGGCGGATTAGAAAAAGATGGTTCCTGAACCCAAAGATTAATAATAGAACCTGATTTGGATAAAGAAAGAACTTGTACTTTATCTGCGGGAAAGGTAATCACGCCGCTAACAGCATTCATGGCCTGATCAGGGCTGGAAACATAAACACTGACAGAAAAAGTTTGGCCAATATTATAAGTGCCAGATGAAGGAGAAATAGATAAAGAAGCAGCATCACTAAAAAGTACGCCGATAATAAAAATTAAAAGAATAAAATGTAATTGACGGATTTTCATTTTATTTATTTGTTCTATTTTTTAATTATATCAGCTGTAGCTTTTTCAGCAACATCAAGACTTTTCTTTAATCCATCTGCAATTTGAGCTTCTTTATCAGACAAATAAGGTTGGCCATCTATATTAGCTATCTGATTAGTAATTTCTTTCCTGAGAAAAAGAAAAACTTTGTAGAGCGCTTCTTCATCTTCGGTAATACTTCTTTTTAGAGACCTCTGCATCGTCTTTAATTTCCTAAAACCGTAAAGAATCACTAAAGCAAGAAGAATTGTCAATGCAATAAGAGTATTAATCACGCTAAGATAATCAATAATAACGCTGCCAATTTTAATAAAGGCTGGAGGAGCAACTATAATTTTGACAGCGTCTGACGGCTTGCTAGTAGCTCCGCGGCTGTTTGTTACATTAAAAAGCCTATCGCTAGGCACTTTTTAATCTTCTAACCAAGTTTTTAGTGGTATTCCCGATTGTTTAACTATACCTTTAAATGTTCTTGGTTTAAAATTTTTCGAGCCGTGAAACGGAACTTGGATAATTCGCGATTCGCCACCGTATTTACCCGTATAATAATAATGACTTCCTTTTGTATGTGTATAGATGAATCCGTATTTTTTTAAAAATTCTACTACATCTGAAAATGTCCAGTTAAAAACTCTCTTTGGCATATTTAAGCGATAAAGGCATAATCTCGGGCATTAAACGGACTATACCCAAAAGTATAAATCTGTTCTGGTTTAGTAATTTTTTCCGCTTTATCCTTTTCTAATTTTTCCCATAATTGCTCATACTCTTTTTCGGGTTTTTGATTTAGAGGTATTGGTCGCATTTTTAATTTTCGCGCGGTTTCTACATAGCCCTGCATTGCTTGAAACAAAGAGGCCATTACCTCTAAAGGATTGTCGCCTTCTTCAACAATGTTAAACTCCAGCGCCACTCCGTACCAGGTGTCGCCTTCTTTAAAAATAATGTATCGCACAGAACCTTTTTGTAGTGTATTTTTGTACTTCATATTTTATTATACCACCAAAAGCTCTTGTCAAAAATCTCTGTCAAGACCTTTATTCATATTTTTTATTTTACCCAAACCTTTATTTTTATTTTATTCTTATCAAAAATCTTTGTCAACCCCCACACCATAACAGACTTAAAGATATATAATTTTTAATTTTCCCTTTGTCATTCCCGTGGGGGTTGTCATCCCCGCGGAAGCGGGGATCCCCATTTTCATGGGGATGACAGCTTTGTTGTCATTTTCGCGGGGATGACAGTAAACCCTCCGCCTTTTTGAAAAAGTGAGGGGTAAACTGTCAATTTTTAATTTTTAAACCAAGTTCTTATTTTTTATCCTTTTTGCATTTTACATTTTCATTTTGACTTTTGAATTTTGACTTTTGAATTTTTATAGTGCCCCCAGGAGGAATCGGACCTCCATCAGCGGCTTAAAAGGCCGATGCTTTCCCGTTAAGCTATGGGGGCCATAATAATTCAAAAATCAAAACTCAAAAGTTTTGTCTTTCTTACTCTAAATTTTCTTTATGTTTGTCCTGCTTTTCATCTATTTTTCTCTCTATCGGCAAGACCAAAGCATTAAAAAGAAAAATGACAACCGCTGCAAAAATAGCCAAAGAATAAAGCTCTAAGCCAATAGCACCTCCAATGGCTGAAGTAGTCCACATAATGGCTGCAGTTGTTAATCCTTTCACTGATCTTTCTCTTTGTTCAAAAACAATAATTCCGGCACCCAAAAAACCCATTCCCAAGATTATCTGACCAATAGTCATTACTGGATTATAAATCGCAGAAACTGGTATCCCGACATTTTCGTATAAAACCATGGCGATTCTCACAATAATGACAAACAAAGCAGAGCCAAAGCTAATCATCCCGAAAGTTCTTACTCCGGCTTCTTTTTTTGCCATTTCTCTTTCAAAACCAATTAGTATTCCCAGACCTACGGCTAAGAGTAAATCCCTAAATGCTTGAAACAAAATGCTTGACGGAATAGTCATAGATGTCTATATTAATATTGATAAAAGTGTTATACCAATATTAATATCTACATTAATATTGGTAAAAGTATTATATCAAAAATATGAAAAAAATCAAGAAAATTAAAGATATTCAAATTAAAAGAGCTAAAATTTTAGATTTAATCAGAAATTTCTTTAAAAAAAGAGGTTTTCTTGAAGTTCAAACTCCAATTTTAACTAAAGATATTTCTACAGAACCCTATATTGATCCCGTGCCAGTAAAATTCTCTGATGATAAGAATAAAATTTATCACGGTTATCTAATTACCTCACCAGAATATTCCTTAAAGAAACTTTTAGCTCTTGGCTTTGATAAAATCTTTGAGATTACCAAAGCCTTCAGGCAAAAAGAGGACTTAGGAGGTTTGCACAATCCAGAATTTACGATTTTAGAATGGTATAGAACTCATGCTGATTATCGCCATATTATGAAAGATACTGAAGAATTAGTCTATGACTTAGTCAAAAAATTTCATTATCATCCATATTTTTTTTATCAAGGACAAAAAATTGATGTCTCTCTGCCCTGGCTCAGGATGTCAATAAAACAAGCATTTAAAAAATATGCCAAAATAGATTTAGACAAGACTTGCAATTTACAATACTTTAAAACAATTATCAAACAAAGGGACTATCATTTCTCTAAAAACTATGATTGGAATGACCTATTCTATCTTATTTTTCTTAATGAAATTGAACCTCAATTACCTAAAGACAGAGCTATTATTTTATATGACTATCCCCTGCCTCAGGCAGCTTTAGCTAAAAGAAAGAATAAAAAAAGCTTTTATGCGGAAAGATTTGAAACTTATATTGGAGGCATGGAAATCTCTAATGCTTTTTCTGAATTATTAAATTGGAGAGAACAATTGAAAAGATTAAGAGAAGATCAAAAAGTGAGAAAAAGATTAAAGAAAGAATTTATTAATATTGACAAAACCTTTATTCAGGCGCTAAAATCGGGGATACCGCCAACTGCTGGTAATGCTTTGGGAATAGAAAGATTGCAAATGCTGTTATTAGATATAAAAGATATTGATGATTTACTTCCCTTTCCTGCTAAACAAATGTTTAAAAATTGACAGCGCAGCTGTCATTGCGAGGCCGAAGGCCGTGGCAATCTTAATAAGATTGCTTCGTCGCTACGCTCCTCGCAATGACATTCTCATTAAACTTCAAATTTACTATTATGGTTTCCACTTCGGATTTTGAAAAAGGCATGGTGATAAAAATGGACAATGATCCTTGGCAAATTGTTGATTTTCAATTTGTCCATCCTGGTAAAGGCTCAGCTTTTATCCGCACTACTTTAAAAAATCTTAAAACTAATAAAGTCTTGGATAAATCTTTTAAATCAGGTGATCACTTCGAGGAAATTGAATTTGAATATAAAAAAGCTGTCTATCTTTATAAAGACAGAAAAAATGCCGTTTTTAATTTAAAAGAGAATAAACAAAGGATAAGTTTTCCATTGGAAAACGTCAAAAACAAAATAGCGTATCTAAGAGAAAATTTTGATGTTGATTTAATTTATATTGGCAATGAGCTTAGTGGTCTTAATATACTCAAGAAAGTGGCCTTAAAAGTTATTGAAGCACCACCAGCTATTAAAGGTGATACTGTAACAGGTTCCACTAAAACTGTCACCTTGGAAACAGGTTTAAAAGTAAATGCTCCGATTTTTATTAAAGAAGGAGAAACAATTTTAGTTAATACTGAGACTGGCGAGTACGCAGGAAGAGCATAACCTACGCCAGGGTTTCCCTGGTTCTTTTTGTTTTCACCCAAATCGCACGTCTATTGGGATTTTTTAGATAATTGAAACAAGCGTGAACAAAAGGAAAGACATAAAAAGAAGCAATGATAGGAGCAATGAAGAACATAAACAAACCCAAAGCTATTAACTGATGGTAAATCTCTTTTTTATTATGCCCCGTAAAATTAATATCCTTCCAATAGTGGCGAAGTAAAAGAGACAAAAGAATGAAAGAAGGAATAGGAATCAGAACAACTACAAAGCTCAGTAAATCATTTAAAGGGTTCCAAGGAATTACTACCATAGAAGAAAAACGATACAAAACAAACGACGAGAAAATTATTTTAAATATTCTTAGGATAAACAAAGAAGTGGCTGCTAGAATCAAGGGATAATAGATAGCCCAATCAACAGGACCATGAATAGCTAAACTAGCTATTATTTTTTTTATCCGCCATCTTTTTTCTTTATCAAGGTTTTTATCTTTTAATTCAAGAAATAATTTTTTAAGAGTTTGCATTAGTCCATAACCCCAACGGTATCTTTGACGATAATAAGATTTAATCGTGGCTGGTGTTTGTTCGGTGGAAGGATAAGGCAAAAAAACTGCCCCTTGATTAAAATTCGTATATAACCTTACGCCAAATTCTGTATCTTCGGTCAAGATACTGTTATCGAAACCCTCGCTATCTTCAATTAAGCTGCGATGAATAAACATATTAGTACCGCCGAGAAAAGGCATAAATAAGAAAATAAATGGTAAAACGTATTGATGGGAAAAGCATTGACCCAAAGCAGCAATTTTACAGAAAGCGGAGAGGGACCAGAAATTACGTATTTGATAAACTGGTAATTGAAAAATTAATTTTTTGTTATCCAATAAATAATGTTTAGCAACGGCTAAGAATGAATCGGAATTAGGCACGGCTTCAGCATCAAAAAAAACGCAAAAATCTGTTTCTGAAGGAATGTTAGATAAAGCATAATTTAATCCCCTGCCTTTTGTTGATGGAACTTCTTGATTGATGCATTTGCCGCCAATTTTGCCGTCAAAATCATAAGGCACTTCAATAAAACTTAATTTTAATTCAGGAAGCTGGTTTTTAAATTTGTGTATCATTTGTTCCACTACATTCCTGGTAGTAATTTGATCAGACTTTGCTCTTAATTTTTCTTTCTCATCAACTATTACTTGAATTTGATATAAATTAAGTGGATAATCAATACTTGCCATCTTCAAAATAGTATTGGCAATGACTTCTGATTCATCCAAAGCTGGAATAAAAATAGTAAAAAAAGGTAACTTCTGATTAGTGGCTAGCCTAATTTTTTCTAAATCATTAAAAGATATTTTTTCAATGTGTTTCCATTTTTTCAGAGCCCACAAAAAATAAAAAAATAAACGCAAGAAAAAAAGACCTAAGATTACAGCAATAATATAAGAAAAAATGCTGCTAGGAATACTTAAAATAAAATGCAATACCCGAGAACCGGACATTAATTGGGCAAAATAAGGTATTGCCATGCCAGAAGAGAACATAATATTACATTAAAAGTATTAACTCCGGGGGTCAATTTTTAGACCATCTTTAAATCGACGAGGAATAATATGAACATGAGCACGATGAGCAATGCCTGATTGGGCCGCCTCACCTTGATTGATTAAAAGATTATAACCATCAGCCTTTATTTCTTTTATATGTTTTTCTGCTAAATCACGAGTTAAAGAACAAATCTTCTGCCATTCTCTCTCTGGCATTTCTTCAGTGTTAGAATAATGATTTTTAGAAAATACTACCAAATGCCCCTCACTAATGGGATTGATATCATAGATAACCAAGAAATTTTCATCTTCATAATACTTTTTTGAAGGAATCTCTCCATTAATAATTTTACAAAAAACACAATTAGCTTCAAGCATAATTATTTTACTATATTTATTGGTTTGCCTTTCAAATAGCCCTCAATATTTTCTATAGTTGTTGCCACAATGCTTTCTAATGCTTCTTCAGTATTAAAAGCGTTATGAGGAGTAATAATAACATTATCTAAATCAATAAAAATGTGATTGAGAAGAATGGTTTTCAGTTTTTCTGATTCGGTTATTTTCCCTTTAACTAACAGCTCTTGTTCTTCTTTAATATTTCCTTCTTCTTCCAGTACATCTAAAGCTGCTCCGGCAATTTTACCTGATTTTAATGCTTGATAGAGGGCTTCTGTTTCAATGACTCCACCCCGGCTCGTATTGATAACATAAGCGCCTGATTTAATCAAATTCATATTATTTTTATTGAGGAGATGATGAGTTTCTGCATTATAAGGCACATGTAAAGTAATAATATCTGAGTCAGCTAAAAGTTTTTCTAAGGATACATATTGAAAACTTAGCTCTTGAGACAATTGCTCGTTAGGATACTTATCATGCGCCAAGACTTTCATTTCAAAACCATTAGCTATTTTTATTACATTCGTTCCGATCCTGCCAGTACCTATCACGCCAATAGTCTTATTAAAAAGTTCTCTTCCTTTTAATCCTTCTAAATTAAAACTGCCGGTCTCTCGGACTCTATCATAGGCATCATAAATTTTTCTTATTAAGCAGATCATCAAGCCAATGGTGAACTCAGCTACAGTATGAGAACCATAACTTGGTACATTAGACACCAAAATTCCTTTTTCCTTGCAAACGTTGATATCGAGATGATCAAAACCAGTGGAACGTGTAACAATTATTTTTAAATTCGGCAACTTTTCTATCACTTCTTTTGAAAACTGAGAATTAATAAAACAAGATATAATTTCATAATCTTGAAATTTTGAAACATTATCCAAATTTAAATCTTCTGGATATAAATCAACCACTTGTAAAAATTCAGGAAACTTTTTTAAAGCTTCTCTTTCCCAATCAGTTGTTTCCAAAAACGCAATTTTGTTCATAAATTTATTATTTTATAAGTTCGCTTTTATGTTTTGTTAATAATTGATATGACCCTTCTGTATTTTACCATTCTTTCCTCTGGTTGTGGAGCGCCAGCTTTTAATCCCCAAGCGCCAGTGGCAACAGTCAAATCAGCAATAAAATCATCTAAGGTTTCGGCGCTGCGATGACTAATAATAATTTTTATTTGTTTTTGATGAGCTAAAGCAACGGTTTTTAAAGTTTCGGTAATGGTTCCAATTTGCGTGGGTTTAATAATAATCCCAGAAATGGCTTTCTGTTCTGCGGCTTTGGTGAGTAATTGGGGATTTGTCACTGTTAAATCATCGCCAATGATAATTGTTTTTCTGGCAAAGAGAGAGGTTATTTTTTGAAAATTCTCAAGATCATTTTCTTCAAAAGGATCTTCCAAAGAAATGAGTCCATATTTTTTGATAATAGTTTTATAAATATCTAATAATTCTTCTCGGAAAATGCTTTTATTAGGAAACAAATAGTAAATTTTTGTATTTTTATCATAGAAAGATGAAGCAGCAACATCAAGAGAGAAACCAATATCTTTTTCTAGTTTTAACTCTTTTCTGATTTGAAAAAAGATCTCCAAAGGTTTCTCGTAATTGTTTTCTGGAATTAATAATCCTCCTTCATCGCCAAACTTGTTTATTCCATATTCTTTAAGAAAATATTCTTTTAAGCCGGCAAAAAATATCTCAGCCAATTCTAAAGAAACTCTGGGGCTATTAATTTTTGGAACTAATAAATATTCTTGAATTTTTGGACCATAAGAAGCATGCTGGCCGCCATTAATAAGATTAAAAAGAAAAAAGGACGGAGTAATTTTATTCAAGCTATTTTTTAACTCTGGCGCTATGGTGAATAATTCCTCCCTTAAATATTGCCAAAGTTCTAAACCCTGTATTTTAGCAGCTAAACGAGCAAAAACTTGAGAAAGCACTAAGGTTAAATTACCACCAAGATTTCTTTTGTCTCCCGTAACATCTAATTTTAAAAGAAAGTTATCAAAATCAATTAAAGATTCAAACTCTTGTTTTGAAATTATTGGTTTTATTTTTTCGAAATTCAAGAGAGCATCTTGAGGATTAACCAAAAAAGTTTCTCTTTCACCGCGGCTTTTACCATGAGGAACGCTAGAAAAAACCTCAAAAGGTCCACTTCTCATCATTGCTTCTAAAGTGTCTTCCCCCCGAGAGTCCTTAATAATTTTTAACTGAATATCATCTATTTTGAACATAATGTTTGATTTATTGTCGTGAAAATTCTTTTTATTCTTTGTCCTTGCGAGGATGTCGTACCTTCTGTCATTGCGAGGAGGTCGCTAGACCGACGAAGCAATCTATAATTATTCCCTGTCATTGCGAGGAGATTGTACCTTCTGTCATTGCGAGGAGAGAGATTCTTCGCTTTCGCTCAGAACAGGCTCCGCAATCTATAACTTATCATATAAATCAATAAACATCGGATTTATATTCATTATAAGATTAATTTTCTTTTGTCGAGAACCACCCTTAATTTGTTTTTCTCGTATTATAGCAGATTCAGCGCTATCAAATACTTCGTAATAAACTAATCTCGTAACATTATATTTGCTTGAAAATCCTTTGATTAGTTTATGTTTGTGTTCGTAGATTCTCCGATAAATATCATTAGTAATTCCAGTGTAAAGAACTGTATGAGATTTATTAGTCAAAATATAAATATAATATTGGCGGGGCATATTAGATCAAAATGACTATTAAGAAACTCGCAATGACTGCTGAGAAACTCGTTTTATGAGATTGCTTCCCCGCCTACTGGCGGGTCGCAATGACATTGAATGTTTCAATGAGATTGCTTCGCTACGCTCGCAATGACATCAATGATACATTGCTTCGCTACGCTCGCAATGACATCAATGATACCATAATAGAGCTTTCGCTCAAACGTTCTATGTCATTGCGAGGAACACACGTACTCTGTCATTGCGAGGAGGTCGCTAGACCGACGAAGCAATCACTTTAATGATTGAGATTGCTTCGCTTCACTTTGTTTCGCTCGCAATGACACGAGATTGCTTCGCTACGCTCGCAATGAC
>Ga0136653_10000122_pt1 | contig 37239 bp, 28 predicted proteins | sample LakKivw275mmetaG_FD_94866 | JGI IMG/M metagenome (GOLD analysis project Ga0136653, IMG submission 94866) | Anoxic lake water microbial communities from Lake Kivu, Rwanda to study Microbial Dark Matter (Phase II) - Lake Kivu water 275m metaG... | ecosystem: Environmental > Aquatic > Freshwater >...
GCCCGGGGGCGGGGGCGCGGTGCCGGTCATTCCGGGCGCCGCGGGGTACTTGGCCTTGATGTCTTTGGGCAGGAAATCGGGCGCTCCGGGGAGGATCAGGACGACTTTGCCGAAGACGTCGATCCCCTTGTATTCGTCGAAGCCGGCGCCCTTCTCGGAAAGCCCGTAGCCGACGAAGACGACGGGGCCGCTAATCGTGTCGCCGGTCGCGGCGAAGCCCATATAATCGAGGTTCGGGCGGAACGTGTGCGTCCGGACCGAGCCGCCTTTGCGGACTTCGAGGCCGAGGGTGCTGGAAGACTCCAGCGTTTCGATGAGCGGGAACTCTTGGAGATAGGTCGTTTCGGGAGGCTTGCCCGGGCCCTGCGGCGAAGCCGTCAGCATCTGCATCATGTTGAACGGGCGCATCGCCGGATCGCCCAGGGGCGTGAGATGGGCCAGTCCGAAGAGCGACGCGGCGTATTCCGCGGCGGCCTGGTACCCGCGCGTCGCCGTCTCCCGGCCTTCCATGAGGTCGGAGGCGATGTAGGTGAGCATGGCCAGGGAATCCTTGGCCGAGATGGATTCGAACCCGGCCTTGAACGAGTCGGGAGCGGGGGCGACCTTCTCGACCAGGTCGAGGTTCTTGACCCGCTCGTCCGGCTTGGCGGCCGGCGCGGGTGCCGGGACCTGGGCGGCCAGGCTGAGGACGATCAAGACGGCCACGAAAGACATGAGGGCTGGCTTTTTCATAGGGACGACCTCCTCGAACTGATACGGGTGATCGGGCGGAATACGACGGGCATTCTCATTAATATACGGAATAGATCTATCCCTGGTTGCCTATCAGGGGTCTCCGCTATTCGGCCGGCGAGTCCTTTCCGGGCTCTCCCGATCCGTCGATCCAACGGAACATCTGGTAGGTGCCGACGCCTTGGACGATCGCGAGGATGCACAGGAGGGGCAGCAGCCGCGGGTCCGATCTCAGGCCCAAGCTTTTGCCGCCGGGGTAGACGAGAAAGATCTCGACGCAGAGGATCAGCCACGTATAGACGACGGACTCGAGGAGACCCAGCCCCTTCTTCCTGCGGAGAGCGAACGGCCACAAGCATGTGATCAGAGAAAGGATGACCGAGGCCCGTAACCAGGGCCATTTCGGGAAATACGCGCTCCCATAGACGGCATAAATGGCCGCGATCGTCGCCAGAACCAGCCCCGCGAAAATGAACGCGGGGCCGGTCGTCTTCCATAAACGGCTCCCCGCCTCTTTTCTCAAGGTCCCGTTCCGTGCCGGCATGACTCGCCCCGGTTTCATTAGATGCCAACACCCCTCGATCTGTCAATCCATTCTGGAACTGAATGGCTCATCCCGGAGGCGCGAGAAGTCGGCCTGGACTCTCCTTGCCCTCTCATGGCTCCTTCTCCAGAATTGACATCTTGTTGACAACTTGCAATTCTGCGGGAATATACTGAGTAAGGCTGATATGTGGAGAAAGAGGTCGGCTCTGCTTCTGGCCGTGACCCTGGCGGCCGTCTGGTCCGCCCCGGGTTGCGCGTCGATCACCCGGAGAAGCACGCAGAAGATCCCCGTGACCTCCTCCCCCGCAGGGGCCTTGGTGGCTGTCAACGGGATCCAGACGGGAGCCTTGCCCCTTCTGCTTGACATCGAGACCGAAGGGAAGGACGTGAGGACCTGGGCCTTGATCGGATTAGGGACCGGGCTGTTCTTGACGACATTCTTTGATTACGCAATTACTGGCGCGGTCAATGAGTTCAGGCCGGAGGAGATCAGCGTAACGCTGACGAAGGCCGACGGACCGCCCCGGGTCAATACGTTCTTCCTAGAGGCCGATGGATTCCGGAACGTCAAGTGGATCCGGATACGAGCTGACCGGTAGCTATCCAGCGCGGCCGACTAACCGGTGAAATCAGAAGCGTTGAGTTTCTTGATGTTCATCGCGGCACCCCTACAGAGGAAAGGGAAAGCGCGCCCGGGGTGACTCGAACACCCGACCTGCTGATTCGTAGTCAGACGCTCTATCCAACTGAGCTACGGGCGCGCAGGGCGGAAAAGCGGGGGAATTATAGCGTATTGGGCGAAACCATTCAAGAAAGAATGGGGACACGCACCGAAGCGGTACATGGCCCCTATTGGATCTTCAAGACGGCGGCGCCGTTGACCTTGCCCGCACGAAGGAGCTTTAGGGCGTCGTTCGCCGCCTCGAGCGGGAAGGCCTGAACGGTCGTCCGCACCGGGATCTCCGCTGCGGCCCTGAGCAGCTCCTCCCCGTCTTTCCTCGTGGCATTGGCGACGCTGAGCATCTTCCGCTCATGGTAGAGAAGCGAACCGTAATCGATCTCGGGGATGGGCGACATGTGGATCCCGGCCGAGACGACGGTCCCGCCCCGGTCAAGGAGCCGCAGAGCATCAAGGTAGAGAGCGCCGATCGGGGCGAATATGATCGCATTGGTGAGCCTGGCCGGCGGCTCTCCCCCGGCCTTCCCGACCCAGTCGGCCCCGAGCTTCCGGGCCATCTCCTGATGGGCGGCGCTCCGGGTGAAGACGAAGACCCGCGCTCCCCGGCGCTTGGCGATTTGGAGCCCGATGTGCGCCGAGCCGCCGAAGCCGTACAGCCCCAGCGTCCCGCCCGGCTCGATCCCGCTCAGGACGAGGGCCCGGTAGCCGACGATCCCGGCGCACATCAGCGGCGCGGCTTCTTCGTCCGTGAATCCGTCGGGGACGGCATAGGCGAATTTCTCGGGCACGGCCACGAACTCGGCGTAGCCGCCGTCGGCGTCGTAGCCGTTGAACCGGGCCTGCTCGCAGAGGTTCTCGCGCCCGCTCCGGCAGAACCGGCACTCGCCGCACGTCGATCTCAGCCAGGCGGCGCCGACCCGCTGTCCGATCCTGAAGCGCCTCGCCCGCTCCCCTGCCCTCTCTACCGTCCCGATGACCTCGTGACCCGGCACGACGGGCATCCGGTGAGGCGGGAGCTCGCCCGTAACGACGTGGAGGTCCGTATGGCAGACGCCGCAGCAGCGCACCCTGATCAGGATGTCACCCGGCTCGACCTCGGGGACCGGGATGTCCTTGAGCTCGAGCGGCCTCTCTTCGACCGGCCGGACCGACCCGAGGACCATGGCTCTCATCTCGCCGGGCCCCCTTTCCCTTTGGCCATCTTGCCGTTAAGGCGGGCGATCCGCTTCTCGAAGTCCTTTTCGGCGGCGGGCGCCTTCCCCTTGGACAGGGCCAGTCCCTCCGTGGCCACTCGGACCGCCTCGCCGTAGTCCTTGGCTGTGTGCTCGAAATAGATGGCCAGCTCGCGGAAGCAATCGACCTCTTCGCCGGCCGCCATTTCCTGCCAGACGAGGAGGGCCTTGTCCCACTCCTTGTTCTTCTTGAAGTGGCGCGACAGCTTCTTGCGGGCGGCGTGGGTGACCTCGGCCGTCAGCCCGCGCCCGCCCGAAAGGGCCTGCTCGAGGAGCGCGGCCGAGCGCCCGGTGTCGCCGGCCCGCTCGAACAGCCGGGCCACGCCGAAGAGGTCCATGGCGTCGGCCTCGCCCCGCGCCGCGGCTTCCCGGTTCCTCTCGACGAGGACCGCGCCGGCCACGACGACGCCCAGGAGCGATAGCAGGTCCTCCTGATTGTGGTAGAGGATCGGCTCGATGAGCGAGAAGTCGCCGCTCCGGATGTACTGGAAATAGCGCAGCGGGATCTCGGCCCCGGGGATGTCCTCGGACCTCGGGGCTTGAACGATCTCCTGGGCCAGGCTGAACAGCCGGCAGCTCTCGTATTTGTGCTGCCACAGGCTCCGGGCCGAGAATAGGAAATCGAGGTGCGGCAGGCCGCGCAGGGGGCAGGGCGCGCGATGGAGGGCGAAGCGCGTCTCGATGAGCGGCAGGTCGAAAGCCTTGCCGTTGTACGTGACCAGCGACTTGAAGCCCATCTCGCGGATGAACCGGCCGAGCTCGTCGATAAGGCGCCCTTCCTCGGCCATCTCGTTGAGGAAGAACTGGGTGACCTTGAAGCGCTCGTCGCGGTAATAGGCCAGCCCGACGAGGAACGGCACCGTGCCCGTCCCGCCCGCCAGCCCTGTCGTCTCGAGGTCGAGGAAGATCGCGGACGAGAGATCGAGGCCCTCGAACGCGGCCTCGCGGCTGAGAAAGCCCAGGATGTCGGCCGGGATCTGGAGGCCCATCGCGATCGGGATCTGGCCGTAGCTCGCGCCGAGGACATAGGCGTTCTCGAAGACCTGGACGGGCTCGCGGCGCCTGATCTCGACGGGCTTGGGTTCGGTCCGGAGGGCCGGGCCGCGGCCTTTATCGGTCAAAGCGATGAGGCGCTCGAGCTTCTGCTTGATCGTCAGCCCGGCGTCTTCGTCGATCTTCTCCCAAGCCGATTCGACGCTCCGGGGCCGGCTCCGGGCCTCCCGTTCGCGCCGGAGCTGTTTGAGCTTGTCCTCGAGCGGCATGGGCCCATTCTATCAAAAATACTGGCACGCGCCCACACAGAGCCGGGACACGGACCGGAGGTACATGTCCCCTTGTCTCGCCCCACACAGAAGGGGGACGCGTACCGGGTCCCTGTCCCCCTTCTCAGGCTTGAAAGTGCCGGCCATTCCGAATATAAGATGAAAGGCGAGCAAGCATGACGGACCCGAAAGACGCTACCCACATCCTGGCCTTCGATCTCGGCGCCGAAAGCGGCCGGGCCGTCCTCGGCACGCTCGCCGGAGGCCGGCTCTCGGTCCACGAGGTGCGCCGCTTCCCCAACACCCCTCTTCCGCTCGCGGGGCACATCCACTGGAACGTCTACCGCCTGCTCGACGAGATGAAGGGCGCCATGCGCGACGCCGCGGCCGCGATCGGCGCCCGGCCTGCGAGCGTGGGCGTCGACACGTGGGGCGTCGACTTCGGTCTCCTGGCCAAGGACGGCACGCTCCTCGGCCTGCCCTTCTGCTACCGGGACCCCCGGAACGACGGGGCCATGGAGGACTATTTCAAGCTCGTCCCCCGCGAGGCCCTCTACGAGGCGACGGGCATCCAGTTCATGCCCTTCAACACGCTGTTCCAGGTCTATGCCATGGTCCGCGAGCGCTCGCCCCTGCTCGACGCCGCCGCGGACCTCCTGTTCATGCCCGACCTCTTCAACTACCTGCTGACCGGACAAAAAGCGGCCGAGTTCACGATCGCCTCGACCTCCCAGATGCTCGACCCGAGGACCCGGCAATGGATCCCCGGCCTCTTCCAGGCCATGGGGCTGTCGAAGAAGATCCTGCATGACATCGTCGAGCCCGGGACGGTCCTGGCCCCGCTCTCGGCCGAGGTCGCCGCCGCGACCGGCCTCAGGGACGTTCCCGTCGTCGCCACAGCCAGCCATGACACGGCGGCGGCCGTCGCGGCCGTCCCGGCCGAAGGGGACGGCTGGGCCTACATCTCCTCGGGGACATGGTCTCTCGTGGGCGTCGAGACCCGCTCGCCTCTCATCTCGCCCCGGTCGCTCGCCGCGAACTTCACCAACGAGGGCGGCGTCGGCGGCGCGGTCCGCTTCCTCAAGAACGTCACCGGGCTTTGGCTCGTCCAGGGCTGCCGCAAGGCCTGGTCGGACGAAGGGGCCGCCTCTTACGAAGAGCTGGCCCGGGCGGCAGCCGGGGCCCCGCCGTTCGCGGCCCTGGTCGATCCGGACGACCCGTCCTTCCTCAATCCGCCGGATATGCCCGAGGCTGTCGCCGCCTTTTTCCGCCGGACCGGCCAAGCGCAGCCCGAGTCGCGGGCCTCGCTCATCCGGTCGCTCCTCGAAAGCCTGGCCCTCAAGTACCGTTTCGTCATCGAGGAGCTCGGCCGGACGACCGCCCGGCCCATCCGGAAGATCCACGTCATCGGCGGCGGCTCGCGCAACGAGCTCCTGTGCCAGTTCACGGCCGACGCGACGGGGCTTCCGGTCGTGGCCGGCCCGGCCGAGGCCACGGCCATCGGCAACATCCTCGTGCAGGCCATGGCCGTCGGGCGGCTCGCCTCGCCGGACGGGATCCGGTCGATCATCCGCGAGTCCTTCCCGCTCCGGACCTACGAGCCGGCCGGCGGCCCGGCCTGGGACGAAGCGGCGGTCCGTTTCTCCGAGCTCCGGGGCGCTCGACAGGATAAGGAAGGAAGCCTATAAGAATGGCGTTCTTGCGAGGAGGGATGAGAATGGATCCTGCCGCGATCGAAAGATCTTACGCGTCCGCTCGCGAAAAATACGCCGGGCGCGGCGTCGATACCGAAAAAGCACTGGCCCGCCTGCAGGCGATCTCGCTCTCGCTCCACTGCTGGCAGGGGGACGACGTCGCCGGCTTCGAAAAGCGAGGCGATAGCCTGGCCGGGAGCGGCCTCCAGGTCACCGGCAACGCCCCGGGCCGGGCCCGCGACGCCGCCGAGCTCCGGGCCGACATGGCCCAAGCCTTCGCCCTGATCCCCGGACGCCACCGGGTCAACCTCCACGCCATGTACGGCGAGTTCGGCGGCCAGGCCGTCGACCGCGACGCCATCGAGCCGGAGCATTTCCGGGGCTGGCAGGAATGGGCCCGGCGCCAGGGCCTGAAGATCGACTTCAACCCCACCTGTTTCGCCCATCCCAGGGCCGCCGCGGGCTCGACCCTCAGCAGCCGCGAGAACGGCACGCGCAAATTCTGGGTCGAGCACGTCAAGCGCTGCCGGAAGATCGCCGCCTCGATCGGCCGGGAGCAGCAGGCCCCCTGCGTCCACAACCTCTGGATCCCCGACGGGGCGAAGGACGTCGGGGCGGACCGGTGGGGGGCCCGGGCGGCTCTGCTGAGATCGCTCGAGGAGATCTTCGAGGTCGAATACAGCCCTCAGCAGATCAAGGACGCGCTCGAAAGCAAGCTCTTCGGCATCGGCAGCGAATCGTTCGTCGTCGGCTCGCACGAGTTCTACCTCGGCTACGCCCTGACGCACAAAAAGATCATCTGCCTCGATCTCGGGCATTTCCATCCGACCGAATCGGTCGCCGACAAGCTCTCGGCCCTCCTGCCGTTCTCGGGCGAGATCCTCCTTCACGTCAGCCGCGGCGTCCGCTGGGATAGCGACCACGTCGTCCTGCTCAACGACGAGGTCCGGGACCTCGCGGCCGAGATCGTCCGCAGCCAAGCCCTCGAAAGGATCTTCATCGCCCTCGACTACTTCGACGCCAGCTTCAACCGGATCGGGGCCTGGGTCCTGGGGGCCCGGTCCATGCTCAAGGGCCTGCTCATCGCCCTGCTCGAGCCCCAGGACAAGCTCAGGGAGCTCGACGCCGGCCCGAAGACGCTGGCCCGGCTGGCCCTGCTCGAGGAGCTCAAGGCCCTGCCCTTCGGGGCCGTCTGGGATTACCACTGCCTCAAGAACGGCGTCCCGCCCGCCGACGAGTGGCTGCGGGAGGTCGAGGCCTACGAGCGCCGGGTCCTCAGCCGGCGTTGACACGATCGCTGTTGACGCGGACCCGCCGAATCGCCTAAACTGGGCCGGGACCAAGAAAGACCCCGATGACCGCGGGAACGATGCGACCGATCTCCCCGACGTCCCCTCAAGACGACGAGGACCTCGTCCTGACCGACAAGGAGCTCATCCGGAGGGCTGAGGACATCCTCAACTGCATGGCCAACGCCGTCTCGGCCATGAAGCTCTTCCCCTCCGACCACGCCACGGTCAGGAATTTCGTCGACGCCCTGAGCGAGAAATTCGACTCCTTCTTCAAGACCTACGCCCGGCTCGAGGTCGGCGTCGACGAGTTCTCTTTCACCTGCGCCGGCCAGGTCGTCTACACCGACGAGACGACGCTCAAGAGCCTGCCGTTCTTCTTCTTCAAGGACGGGACCCGGATCCTTTATTTCTACCGGGGCCTCGACCGGCGCGAGCTCGTGGAGTTCCTCGAGCTCGTCAAAGCCGTCGCCCAAAAGCCGGGCGGCGACAACGACATCGTCGCCGCGCTCTGGGAGAGCGACTTCTCGAACATCCAGTACTACGCTCCCGACGAGTTCCTGGAGAACCAGATCCTGGCCGAAAAACCCGAGACCCAGTCTGAACAGAACCTCCCCGAGCTCCCGTCCGACCTGGCCCACGAGACGCTCGAGGTCAAGGTCGACCTGGCCAAGCTCTCCCAGGGCCGGATCGAACTGAAGCCTGAAGACCAGGAGAAACTCCATTGGCGCCCGGGCGCCGATGGGGAAACGCCGCCGGCCGCCCCGGTCGGGACCGAGCCCGAGGCCGAGCCGAGTCCTTCGCCCGATGAGCCCTCGGGGGCGGCGCCCAGCCCCGCGGCGACCGCGGACCCGAACCTCAACGAAGCCGAAGTCCGCGAGCTCGACGCCATGATCCATGCCAACAGGGTCCTCTGGCCCGAGGAGGAATTCGTCAAGATGACCGCCGAGGTGGTTTACCTCGAGGAGGACCTGTCGACCTGCGCCGCGAGCCTCGATGTGCTTTTGGACTTCTATCTCGACGAGCTCCGCCAGGGCCTGTTCACGGTGGCCGCGATGGTCATCGGCAAGGTCCGCGACCTCAGGTCCCATCTCGGGGCGGAGGAGTCACAGAAGCAGGCCCTCATCGATTCTTGCCTGAAGAAGCTCCTCGGCCCCAAGGCGCTTGAAGCCGTGGCAGCCCTGATAACGACCCCTGGTTCGGTCGATTGGACCGCGCTTCTGGCCTTTTTTCAGCTCTTGGGACCGATGACCCTGCCGATGGCGGCCGGTTTCTACGAGGCCCAGAAGGACCCGGGGGTCCGAACCAATATCCTCGCCTTCATCGAGAGCACGGGGCGCGACGATCCCGGCCTCATCGCCCGCCTGGCCAACGATTCGCGGCCGGCCCTGTCGTTGGAGGTCATCCGCATCCTCGTCGGCCTGCCCGGAGAGAAAGGGATCTCGCATCTCTCGGCGTTCCTCATGTTCAAGGACCGCGACCTCAAGCTCGAGGTCATCCACGCCCTCGGAAGCCGACGGGACGAGATGTCCAACAAGATCCTGATGGGCTTCCTGAACGACCCGGACGAGGAGCTCCGGATCCAGGCGGCCATGAAGCTCAACCCGACCGAGGAGAAGTCCCGGATCGTCCATCTCATCCACGAAGCGTCCGACCCGGCCTTCCGGAAGAAGAGCCTCAAGGAAAAGCAGGCCATCCTCTCGTTCCTGGGCCGGACCCGCTCGGCCGAGGCGCTCGCTTTTCTCGTCGGGACCCTGGGACGGACGACCCTCTTCCCATCTCCGAAGAACATGGAGATGCGCCTGGCCGCGATCGCGGGGCTCGAGAGCATGGGCACCGCCGAGGCCTCGACGGCCCTCGAGGACGGGACACGAGGGCGGGGGCGGAAAGTCCGGGAGGCCTGCGCCGAGGCGCTGGCCCGGATCGGGTCCGCGGGAGCGCCCCAAGGGTAAGTGACCATGGCCGAAGAGCAGGAAAGCAAGACCCGCGTCGAGCGGTGGCCCTCCGGCGACGCCGACGTCAAGGCCTTCCAAAAGGCCGCCGTCGAACTGCTCATCCGCTTCCACGTCCTCGAGAAGATCGCCAAGATCCACGATCCGAAGAACGACGCCTTTCAGGAACAGGGACGGCTCCTGTTCGACTCCCTCGACCGCCTCCTGGCCGCGGAAGAAGAGGACGCCTGTCTCCGCATCCGCCACAGCTCCCTGCTCCTCAACGGCGTTCGCCTGAAATTCTCGCTCGGGACCTACCCCATCTTCAAGTCCGTGATGGAGGAGATGCGGCTGCGCGAGCTCGACGCGGTGGCGTTCAAGCATGGCCTGACCAAGGACGAGCTCTACCGCTTCATGCCGATCTTCGCCCGGCGGGACAAGAAAGAGGGCTCGATGTACGCCCGGCTCCAGGCCGAGCTCGATGCCGCCGACATCTCCCACGTCGCGCTCGAGAAGGCCTCGGAGACGAAGACCCCCTCGAACCTCAACCGCAACACGGCCCGGATCTTCTTCCTCAGCATTGTCCACCTCAAGGAGTCCTTCAAGCGGAACCAGGAAGGCCAGGGGATCAAGGTCCACACGACCCGGCGGCTGATGCAGTCCATTTACAACCACATCGTCGACAACGAGTCCTTCGTCTTCGGCATGACCAACCTCAAGAACTACGACGAGTACACGCTCAACCACTCGGTCAACGTCTGCCTGCTGGCGACGGCGCTCGGCCGGCGGCTCGGCCTCAACCGGGGCGAGCTCGTCGACCTCGGGATCGCCGCGTTCTTCCACGACCTAGGCAAGCTCGAGACGCCGCTCGAGATCCTGAACAAGCCGGACAAGCTCGACGCGGATGAGCGCGAGATCATGGAGCAGCACCCGTTCAAGGGCGCCGAGAAGCTCGTCCTCCTCAAAGAATCGCGGGGGTTGCCCCTCCGGGCCATCCACGTCGCCATGGAGCACCACATCAAGGAGGACCTGACGGGCTACCCGCGCTATTACGACAAGGCCGACGTCAACCTTTTCAGCAAGATCGTCAAGATCGTCGACTTCTTCGACGCCATCACGACCAAGCGGGTCTATCGGCCCAACGTCTTCACGCGGTCGGAGGCCCTGAGCCTGATGATGGAGCAGGCCGCCGCCGAGTTCAACCCGGTCATCCTCAAGGCCTTCGTCAACCTCATGGGGGTCTTCCCGATCGGCTCGCTGGTGGCCCTGACGACCGGCGAGATCGGGATCGTTTCCGACCTCAACCCCGAACCCAAGCTGGTCCTCCGGCCCACCGTCAAGCTCATCACGGACACCGCCGGCAACAAGATCGATGGCGACACCGTCGATCTCGCCGAGCGGGACCCCGCGACCGGCCGGTACGCCCGGACGATCTCCAAGGCCTTGAACCCGGCCGAGTACGGCGTCGAGGTCGCGGATTATTTCCTGGCCCAGACGTAAGAAGGCGAGGTCCTCCATGTCCCCCCAGCCGCCCGCCCGTCTCCGCTGCGAGCATCTCGACGAGCCCCGCGGCGTCGATACCGCGACGCCCCTGCTCGCGTGGTCCCTCGAGAGCCCGGTCCGGGGCGAGAGCCCGAGGTCGGTCCACATCCTCGTCGCCTCCGCGGCCGAGCTCCTCCGCAACGACATCGGCGACCTCTGGGACACCGGCCGGATCGACGCCCCTCCCCTGCCCCGCCTCGAATACGGCGGCGAGCCCCTCTCGAGCTGCGCCCGCTGCGTCTGGAAGGTGCGCTGGTGGGACCGGGACGGCGCCGCGAGCCCGTGGAGCGAGCCGGCCTCTTTCGTCACCGGGTTCCTCGCTCCGGGCGACTGGAAGCCGAAGTGGATCGGGGCCCGGGAGGTCCGGGAGTTCCGCTCCAAGGGCACCGTCCTTCTCGGCCACCCCGGGGCCGACGACGTCCAGGCGTGCGCCGTCTACGTGCGCAAGGAGTTCGCCCTCAAGGAACGGGCCGCCCTGGCCATGATCTTCGTCTCCGGCCTGGGCTGCTACGAGCTCCGCCTGAACGGGGAGAAGGTCGGGACGAGCGTCCTCGATCCCGGCTGGACGGACTACAAGAAGCGGGCCCTCTACGCCGCCCACGACGTGACCGCCCTCGTCCGCGACCGGAACGCGGTCGGCCTCATCCTCGGCAACGGCCGGCACATCAAGAGCTACGGCTACGACGCGCCCCGAATGACCTGTCGCATCGAGGTCGAGTACGAGAGCGGCGAGCGCGAGGTCCTCTTCTCGGACGAGAGCTGGCGGACCTCCGGCGGCCCGCTCCAGGAAAACGGTCTCTACTACGGCGAGCGCTATGACGCCCGGATCCTCATCGACGGCTGGGACCGGCCGGGCTTCGACGACCGGACCTGGGACAAGGCCGTCCTTGTCCCCGGCTATCCCCTGGCCGCCCAGGTGATGCCGCCCGTCCGGGCCGTCGAGAGCCTCCCTCCCCGCTCGGTCGCGCGGCTCGCCTCCGGGTCCTTCGTCTTCGATTTCGGCCAGAACTTCAGCGGCTGGACCCGCCTCAAGGTCGAAGGTCCGATGGGCGCCGAGGTCCGGCTCCGCCACGCCGAGCTCCTCCACGAGGACGGCACGCCGAACGTCGGGCCCAACGAGAACGCCGAGGCCGCGGATGTCTACATCCTCCGCGGCGGCGGCCCGGAGATCTACGAGCCGCGCTTCACCTACCACGGCTTCCGGTACGTCGAGATGACCGGCTTCCCGGGCCAGCCCGGCCCCGACGCCCTCGTGGGCCGGTTCGTCCATTCGGACGTCGGCCGGACGGGCGAGCTCTCGACCTCGAACGCGCTCGTCAACGCCATCCACCGGAACACGGTCTGGGGGCAGCTCTCGAACCTGATGAGCATCCCCACCGACTGCCCCCAGCGCGACGAGCGCCACGGCTGGCTCGGCGACGCCCACCTCTCGGCCGAGGAGGCCCTGTTCAATTTCGACATGGCCGCCTTCTACGCCAAGTTCCTGGACGACATCCGCCTGGCCCAGAAAGAGGACGGCAGCCTGCCCGACGTCGCTCCGCCCTATCTCCCCCGCCTCTACCCGGCCGATCCGGCCTGGAGCGCCGCCTACGGGATCATCCTCTGGCTCCTGTGGGAGCACTGCGCCGACCGCCGTCTCGTCGCCAGGCACTACGCGCCGCTCAAGCGCTACGTCGACTTTCTCGGCCAGAACGCCGACCGGGGCATCATCCGCAGGCTCGGCAAATACGGCGACTGGTGCCCGCCCGGGAGCGTCGGGCCCAAGAAGACGCCGGTCGAGCTGACCTCGACCTGGTTCTACTACCAGGACCTGCTCATCGTCTCCCGCCTCGCGGCGGTCGTCGGCCGCGACGAGGACGCCCGGAGCTACGCGCGCTCGGCCGAGTCCGTCAAGGCCGCTTTCAACGAGGCCTTCCTCGGCGACTCGCAATACGCCGCCGTCCGGGTCAGCCCGGTCGACAATCACCCGAACCAGACCGCCAATGCGCTTCCGCTCTACCTCGACATGGTCCCCGCCGATCGGAAGGCGAAGGTCCTGGCGAGCCTCGTCGACAGCGTCGAACGGCTCCAGGACTTCCATGTCGACACGGGCATCCTCGGCACGCGCTACCTCCTCGACGTCCTCACGGCGAACGGCGCCGCCGAGACGGCCTTCCGCGCCGCGACCCAAAAGAGCTACCCGGGCTGGGGCTACATGATCGCCGAAGGGGCGACGACGCTCTGGGAAAGATGGGAGAAGCTCACCGGCCACGCCATGAACTCCCAGAACCACATCATGTTCGGCAGCGTCGACGCCTGGTTCTACCGGACGCTCGCGGGCCTCGCGCCGCTCCTGCCCGGCTGGAAGGCCCTGCGCGTGCGGCCCCATGTCCTGGGCGGCCTCGCCTCGGTCGAAGCCCGCCTCGAGACCGTCGCCGGCCGCATTCGCTCCGCCTGGAAGAAGGCGGACGGTGTTTTTTCGCTCGAGGTCCGGGTGCCGGTCGGGGCGAGCGGCGAGGTCCATCTGCCGCTCCTCTGGCCCGGCGCCCGCGTCCTCGAATCGAACAAGGTCCTCTGGCGCGCCGGCCGCGCGGTCGAGGCTTCGCCCGGGATCGAGCCCGCGGGTGACGATGGGACCTGGGCCGCCTTCAAGATCGGCAGCGGAGATTACCGGTTCGAAGTGAAGGCGGGCTGAAACCGGGCCGCGCCCGCGGCTTCAATCGCGGTATTTCTTGATCAGTCGGGCCGCTTCGCCGTAAGCGGCGATGGTCGCATCGATCTCCCTCGCGCCGTGGGCCGTCGAGACGGCCCCGCCGCCGTGGACGACGTTGACGCCGTTGACGAGCAGGGCCAGCTTCAGGATCTCCTCGCGCAGCGCGAGGTCCGAGCGCCGGTCGTCGTGCACGTCCTCCGGGCGGTCGTAGGCGATCTCCTTCTCCCGCGGGAAATGGACCATGAAGAGCGAGCTCCCGGCGACGACGTCGTTGCCGTCCCCCGTCGTGCGGGCGAGAATGCCGGCCTCGGCGAAGACGCGCTCGATGCCGCGGCGCAGCCGGTCGCCGGCCGCCGCGAGCTTCGGGTAGACCGTCGCCGCCCCTCCGGCCAGCCGCCGGAGCATGACCAGCCCCGCTTTCATGTATTCCGCGTGCGCCGAAAAAGTCCCGCCCTCGAACTGGACGCGGCCGCCGGCGCCCCGTCCCCGTTCGCACTCCTCCATGATCCTGGGCGACCCGACGACCGCGGACACCGCGTGCCCGCCGCCGATGATCTTACCGAAGGTCGAGAGATCGGGATGAACGCCGTAAAGCGTCTGGACGCCCGACGGGCAGAAGCGGAACCCGGAGATGATCTCGTCGAAGATGAGGATGATGCCCCGGGCAGCCGTGAGCTCCCGGGCCAGCTCGAGATAGGCCTCGGTCGCCGGGAGGAAGCCGCCGACGCCGAGGAACGGCTCGACGATGAAGCAAGCGATCCGGTCGCCCTCGGCCGCGATGACGCGCCTCAGGTCGTCCGTGTCGTTGAAGCGGGTCACGAGCGTCCGCCGGACGATGTCGTCGAGCAGTCCGGCCGATTCCCGCCCTTCGAACCCCTCGTCGGCATGGTACTTGACGCCTTTGAGCAGGTACGGCGAAGCGCCGTGCCAGCCCCCGCCGACCTTGAGGATCAGCTCCCGGCCGGTCAGGCCCTGGGCCAGCATGACGGCGTACATCGTGGCCAGGGTGCCCGACGTGGTGAAGCGGACCTTGGCGCCGGGGACGCCGAGGCCGCCGGCGAGCGTCTCCGCCAGCTCGATCTGGTGGCGGGCCTCGAAGCCCGTGTGCAGGGCCCCCTGGCGCAGGCAGGCGGCCATCTCCCGGAGGATCAGGCGGGGATTGTGCCCGAGGATGTTGGCGTAGTGCCCCTGCCAGTAATCGATATAGGTGTTCCCGTCGACGTCGCGGACCGTGGGGCCCTCGGCGGAAGCGGCGAAAAAGGGATAGGGCGGCCAGAGGCGCATGGTGTGGCTGCCCCCGTCGACCATGACCCGGGCGGCCCGCCGGAAGGCCGCCCGGCTCTTGGGGGTCTTGCGGCGATACTCCCTGATGAGACGCTGGCGAAGTCGTTCGAGTCCAGGCATGTTCATTCCCTTTGAAAGGACTTCATTTAATCCCTCGGGCCGCCCAATGTCAACAGGGCGGGCCCGGGCCATAAGGCTGACACGGCCTTTTCATTGACCGGAGAGCGGGGCTGGGGTAAAATGGTCAAAATGCCCGCCCCCAAGCGCAAAAAGACCGGCCGCGCCTGCGTCATCGGCCTCGACGGCGTCCCCTATGGCATGATCGTCGAGCTGGCCCAGCGGGGCATCATGTCGACGATGGCCCGCCTCATGGACATCGGCCGGATCCACCAGATGCGGGCCAGCCTGCCCGAGATCTCGGCCGTGTCCTGGACGGACTTCATGACCGGCACGGACTCGGGGACCCACGGCGTCTTCGGCTTCACCGACTTCAAGCCCAAGTCCTACGGCGTCCGCTATCCCAATTTCCTCGACGTCAAGGCCCCGACGATCTGGGACCGCCTGGGGGCCAAGGGCAAGCGGAGCGTCGTCATCAATCAGCCCTCGACCTACCCGGCCCGCAAGATCGAAGGCGTCCTCATCTCGGGCTTCGTCGCCCTCGAGCTGGCCAAGGCGGTTTGGCCGATGACCTACCGGGCCGCCCTCGAGCAGATGGGCTACCAGATCGACGTCGACATCCTCAAGTGCCGCGAGAGCCCGGAGCTCCTCTGGCAGGAGCTCAACAAGACCATGGCCGGCCAGCAGAAGGCCCTGAACCATCTCTGGGAGGAGCCCTGGGACTATTTCGAGCTGGTCATCACCGGCACGGACCGGCTCCACCATTTCCTCTGGCGGGCCTACGAGGACCCCTCGCACCCGGCCCACCAGAACTTCCTCGACTTCTACCGCTACATCGACCGGCTCATCGGCAAGATCGTCGCCGCCTACCACAAGCTCACGACGACCTACGACGGGTTCTACGTCCTCTCGGACCACGGCTTCACCGGCATCGTCCAGGAGGTCTACCTCAACGCCTGGCTGGAGAAGAACGGCTACCTCCGGTTCCTCAAGCCCGCGCCGGAGAGCCTCGAGGACATCCACGCCCGGACCAAGGCCTTCGCCCTCGACCCGAACCGCATCTACCTCAACCTCCGGAACAAGTTCCCTAAGGGCACGGTCGAGCGGTCGGCCCGCCGGGCCCTCCGGGAGGAGATCGCCGGCAAGCTCGAGAAGCTCGAATACCAGGGCCGCCGAGTCGTCCGCAAGATCTTCTTCGCCGAAGAGGCCTATTCCGGGCCGCTCGTCTCCAAGGGCCCGGACCTCATCGTCGTCGGCGAGCCCGGCTTCGACATGAAGGGCTCGGTCAAGAAGAAGGAGGTCTTCGGCCGATCGGGCCTCCAGGGCATGCACACGTGGGACGACGCGTTCTTCTGGGCCGCGGACGACTTCGGCGACGGCCTGCGCATCGCGGACGTCGCTCCGATCGTCCTGAAGAACTTCTGATGAAGCGGACAAGACGCCTCGCCGCCTGCGCCCCGTTCCTCGTCGCCCTCCTCGCCTCGCCCCTCGCCGCGTACGTCGGCCCGGGGGCCGGGTTCGCCTTCCTCTCGTCCTTCCTGGTCCTCTTCCTGACCTTCCTCCTGGCCCTCTTCTCGTTCCTGTCCTGGCCGTTCCGCTTCCTTTGGAAGGCGCTGCGCGGCCGGCGGGCCTATCAAAAGGGCGCGATCGGCCGCCTGGTCATCCTCGGCCTCGACGGCCTCGAGCCCACCCTCGCCGAGAAGTTCATGGCCGAGGGCAAGCTCCCGAACCTGGCCCGGCTGAAGAAAGACGGGACCTACGCCCGCTTGAGGACGACGACGCCGGCCATCTCGCCCGTCGCCTGGTCCTCCTTCATAACGGGCTCCGAGCCTTCGAAGCACAACATCTTCGATTTCCTCAGCCGCGACCCTCGGACCTACCTGCCGGCCCTGTCGTCGGCGGCGGTCGGCAAGCCGAAGCGGACGCTCGCCCTCGGGCGCTATCTTCTCCCCCTGTCCAAGCCCGAGGTCCGGGGGCTGCGCAAGAGCGTCCCCTTCTGGAAGATCCTCGGCGAGAAGGGCATCTTCAGTACGGTCCTCCGGGTGCCCATCACCTACCCGCCCGAGAAGTTCAAGGGCCACCTGCTCTCCGGCATGTGCGCGCCCGACCTCAAGGGCAGCCAGGGCACCTTCGCCTTCTTCACCGAGGACGCGGACAAGGTCCGCAAGCACGAGGGCGGCGTCGCGGTCCTGGTCCGGCGGGAGGACCGGGTCGTCCGGACCGAGATCTCCGGGCCCGAGAACTCCCTGCTGAGGACGCCCGAAGAGATCCGCCTCCCGCTCACGGCGACGATCGACCCGGCCAAGGGCGGGGCCTGGCTCGCGATCGGCAAGGAGAAGTCGTTCTTCCTGAAGGAAAAGACCTTCAGCCCCTGGGTCCCCATCGTCTTCAAGGCCGGCCTGGGGACGAAGGTCCGAGCCATCGCCAGGTTCCGCATCGCCTCGCTCGAGCCCGGGTTCGAGATGTACATGACCCCGCTCAACATCGACCCGGAGAAGCCCGCCCTGCCGATCGCCCACCCGTTCGTCTACTCGGTCTATCTCTCCAAGCTCCTCGGCCGGTTCATCACCCTCGGCGAAGCCAACGACACCTGGGCCCTCAACGAGGGCGCCCTCGACGAGGCCGCCTTCCTCGAGCTCACGTATTCGAACCACGCCGAGTGGGAGGCCATGCTCCGCAACGCCCTGGCCAAGACGCCCCGCGGGCTGGTCGCCATCGTCTTCGAGACGACCGACAGCATCCAGCACATGTTCTTCCGCTACCTCGACAAGACGCACCCCGCGCTCAAGGCCGCCCCGGCCCGGATGAGCGCGGCGGTCGTCGAGGAGCTCTACAAAAAAATGGACGATCTCGTCGGCCGTATCGCGGCGGAGCTCGACGGCCGGGGCGCGCTTTTCGTCATGTCCGACCACGGCTTTAAATCCTTCCGCCGCGGCGTCAACCTCAACTCGTGGCTCCACCGCAACGGCTACCTGAGCCTCCGCGAGGGGAAGACGGAGAGCGGCGAATGGTTCAAAGATGTCGATTGGACGAGGACCAAGGCCTACGCTCTCGGCCTCGGCGGCCTCTACGTCAACCTCAAGGGCCGGGAGGCCCAGGGCACGGTCGGCCCCGGCGCGGAGGCCGCCGCGCTGAAGGCCGAGCTCGCGGCGAGGCTCGCGGCCCTCAAGGACGGCCCCAACGGCCCGGCGGCCATCACCCGTGTTTACGACCGTGACGCGATCTACGCCGGCCCCTACAAAGAGAACGCTCCCGACCTCATCATCGGCTACAACGAAGGCTACCGGGCGTCGTGGGACGGGGTCACCGGCGTCGTCAACGCCACGATCATCGAGGACAACACCAAGGCCTGGAGCGGCGACCATTGTATCGACCCCGTGCTCGTGCCCGGCGTTCTTTTCTCCAGCCTGAAGCTCACGACCGACAAGCCCTCCATCATGGACATCGCCCCGACGGCCCTGGCGCTCTTCGGTGTCGCGCCGCCGAAGCACATGGACGGCCGGGTCCTCGTCGATCGGGCGAAAGCGACCGGCGCCGCGGAGAAGAAGGTCTCATGAGCGAAAAAAAACGGCCGGCGGCCCTGACCCGCCGGGATTTCCTCAAAGCGGGCGTCGTCGCCTCGGCCGCCGCGGGACTCGGCGGGGCGGGCCGGTTCGTGCCCAAGGTCTACGGGCGGGCCCGGACCGCGAAAAAGATGATCGTCCTCGGCCTCGACGGCCTGGATCCCGTCCTGACCCGGTGCTGGATGGACGAAGGCCGCCTGCCGGCCTTCTCCCGCCTCCTGGCCCAGGGAGGAGACTTCCGGCCCCTCGGAACGAGCCTGCCGCCGCAGACGCCCGTGGCCTGGTCGAACTTCATCACCGGGATGGACCCCGGCGGACACGCCATCTTCGATTTCATCCACCGCGACCCGCAGTCCTACTTCCCGGTCTTCTCGTCGACCGAGACGGCGGGGGCCGCGAAGACCGTCCGGATCGGCAAGACCGTCTTCCCGCTTTCGAGCGGGCACGTGCGGAGCCTGCGCAAGGGGCCGACCTTCTGGCAGGTCCTCGAGGGCGCCGGCGTCCCCTCGACCGTCTTCAAGATGCCGACCAACTACCCGCCCGCGGGATCGAAGCAGCGGACGCTCGCCGGGATGAACACGCCCGACGTCAAGGGGTCCTACGGCATCTTCAACTTCTACACCAACACGCCCCCGACCCTGATCCAGGAGGCCGGCGGCGGGGGCCGGGTCCACGAGGTCTATGTCGTCGGCAACCGGGTCGAAGCCGAGCTGCCGGGCCCGACCAACACGTTCCGCACCGACGCGCCGGAAGCGACCATCCCCTTCCGGGTCTTCCTCGACCCCCGGGACGCCGTGGCCAGGATCCGGATCCAGGAGAACGATTTCGTCCTCAAGGAGAAGGAGTGGAGCGGCTGGATCCGGGTCCGTTTCAGCCTCATCCCGACCCAAAGCGTCCACGGCATCTGCCTGTTCTATCTCAAGGAGGTCCGGCCGGACTTCAAGCTCTACATCTCGCCCGTCCACATCGACCCGGCCAAGCCAGCCCTGCCCCTCTCGACGCCGGAGTCCTACGCCCGTGAGCTGGAAAAGCGCTTCGGGCCCTTTTTCACCAAGGGACTGCCGGCCGACACGAGCGCCCTGGAGAACGGTGTCCTCGACGAGGCCGAGTTCCTCGACCTCGACAACAAGGTCTACGAGGAGAGCCTGGCCATGCTCGAGTACGAGCTCGGCCGGTTCGATGCGGGCCTGCTCTTCTTCTACTTCTCGAACGCCGACCAGCGCCAGCACATGTTCTGGCGGCTGACGGACCCGGGCCACCCGGCCTACGACGAGTCCCTGGCCAAGCACTTCGGAAGCGTTATCGGCCGCACCTACGGCGAGATGGACCGGACGGTCGACCTGGCCCTGCGCAAGGCCGACAAGGACACCGTCGTCCTGGTCCTGTCCGACCACGGCTTCAACAGTTTCCGCCGCGGCTTCAACCTCAACACCTGGCTCCTCCAGAACGGCTATCACCGCCTGCAGAGGCCCTGGAAGCAGGAGGAGTCCTCGCTCTTCGACAACACCGACTGGACGAAGTCGCGGGCCTACGGCGTCGGCCTGAACAGCCTCTACATCAACGAGGCCGGGCGCGAGCGCGACGGCATCGTCCGGCCGGGGCCGGACAAGGACAACCTCGTCCAAGAGATCGCCCGGAAGCTCGAGGCCCTGACCGATCCCAAGACGGGCGAGCCCCCCGTCCTCAAGGCCTTCATCGGCCGGGAGGCCTATCACGGCGCGAACGTGGACCAGGCCCCCGATATCGTCCTCGGTTTCAACCGGGGTTACCGGATCTCCTGGCAGTCCCCGCTCGGCGGCTTCCCCCGGGACGTGGTCGAGGACAACACCCAGAAATGGAGCGGCGACCACATGTCGGCGCCAGCCGTCCTGCCCGGCATCGCCTTCGCCAACCGCAAGTTCACGGCCGAGGCCCCGGTCCTCCAAGACCTGACCGCCTCGGTCCTCGGCGTCTTCGGCGTCGAGAAGCCCCGGGAGATGAGCGGGACGAACGTTCTCGAATAGCCCGCGAAAGGAGGAACGGCATGGCCGACGCGAAGATCAAGATCGGCAAGGCCCTCTACGACAAGATCAAGAGATACGCGGAGATGTCCGGCTACTCCTCGGCCGAGGAGTTCGTCACCCACTGCCTCGAGAAGGAAGTGGCCAAGATCGAGGAGGCCGATTCCGAGGAGGAGATCAAGAAGAAGCTCAAAGGGCTGGGCTATATCGGCTGATCGCCATGCCTGTCGTGAACCTCGTCTTCGGCCGGATCGTCGACGCGGCGCTCTGGCCGTTCCGGGGCGTGTCGCCGTGGATCGGCCTCGCCGTGGTGTCGCTGCTGACGGCCGTACTGATGCTCGAGGTCTACAAGCTCACATCGAACCAGGCGGCCATCCGCAGGGCCAAGGACCGCATCAAGGCCCATCTCCTCGAGATGCGCCTTTACAAGGACAACATGCGGGTCACCTGGAGCGCCCAAGCCGGGGTCCTCAAGGCCAACCTGTCCTACATGGCGGCCAACCTCAAGCCGCTCCTGGTCATGATCGTCCCTCTCGTCCTCATCCTGGCCGGGCTCAGCGTCTGGTACGACCGGGCGCCTCTCAAGCCGGGCGAGGAGACGCTGGTCAAGGCCCGGCTCGTCGGGACGGCCGATCCCGTCGCGCTCGACCTCCGGCTCGAGGTCCCGCCGGGGATCGAGATCACGGCCCCGCCGGTGCGCGTGCCCGACGAGCACGAGGTCGTCTGGCGGATCAAAGCCGTCGCCGAAGGAAGGGGCCGCCTCGTCTTGCGCGCGGGCGACAGGGCCATCCCGAAGGACATCGCGGTCGGCGGCCGGCCGCTTTCCAAGGTCTCGCCCCTCGCTTCGCGGGGATCGTTCGGCCAACGCCTGCTCTATCCCGGCGAGCCTCCGCTTCCGGACGGCACCCCCGTCCGCAGCGTCGAGGTCCTCTATCCGGCCCGGCGTCTGGCGGCCTCGGGCGTCGGTGTCCACTGGCTCGTCGCCTATCTTGTCCTGTCCATCGCCTTCGGTTTCGCCCTCAAGGGCGTTTTCAAAGTCGAGATCTGAAGAACGGTCTGCGGAGAGTCCCATGAAGATCGATGTTTTCAAAATGGAGCGGATGCAATCGACCTGGGAGAACGTCGTCGAATACAACCTCTCCGAGAGCGGCGTCCATCCCCTCAACCTCAAGGAGCTCCTGACCCCGGACGAGATCGAATCGCTGAGCCGGGTCGAGCTCGGCTATACCCAGACCAACGGCACGACCGGCCTGCGGGAGGCGATCGCCCGTCTCTACCCGGGGATCTCGCTCGAACAGATCCTGGCCACGGCCGGGTCCTCGGAGGCCAATTTCCTGCTCATGTGGAGCCTCATCGAGCCGGGCGACGAAGTCCTGTTCGAGCTGCCGAACTACATGCAGATGGCCGGTCTGCTCCGGGCCTTCGGCGCCAAGGTCAAAACGTTCCGGCTCCGCGAGAGCCTGGGCTGGCAGCCCGATCTCGACGAGATACGTAAGCTCGTTACCCCGAAGACCAAGCTCATCGTCCTGACCAACCCGAACAACCCCACCGGGTCGATCCTCTCTCCCGAGGTCATGAAGGGGATCATCGGCCTCGCGGCGGACTCCGGGGCCTGGATCCTGGCCGACGAGGTCTATCAGGGGGCCGAGCTTTCGGGCGTCCGGACGCCGAGCTTCTGGGGCGCGTGGGAGAAGACTCTCGTGGTCAACGGCCTGTCCAAGGCCTACGGCCTGCCGGGCCTGCGGGTCGGCTGGATCATCGGCCCGGAGGACCTGGTCAAGCGTACCTGGCCGTACCACGATTACACGACGATCTCCCCCTCGGCCCTGAGCGATCAGCTGGCCACACTGGCGCTTGCCCCGGGGCGGAGGGAGCGCATCCTGGAGCGGACGCGGGCGATCCTCAACGCCAACTTCCCCGTCCTCGAAGCCTGGCTCAAGGGGCACGGCAGCCTCTTCGCCTTCCATCCTCCCAAGGCCGGGGCCATATGCTTCGCCAGGTATGCTCTCGAGGCCCCCTCGATCGATCTGGTCGAGCGTCTCATCAGGGAAAAAAGCGTCCTTCTCGTCCCCGGCGACCATTTCGAGACGGAGGGCTACCTCCGCTTCGGCTACGGCCCGGACCAGGCCTATCTCCGGGCGGCCCTGGCCCGGATCGACGAAATGCTTAAAAAATCGGGCCAATCGTGGTAGAATCTTGAATCCATTCCGCGGGGAATGAGTTTATAGGCATAGGACCTTTAAGGAGGCTTTATTCATGAACAGGATCCGAACCATCGCCCCCCTCGTCATTCTCTTCGTCCTGGTCGTGGCCGCGGCCGGGTACGCCCAGGGCAAGATCGCCATCATCAACTCGCAGCAGGCCTTCGAGACGTCCGTCGAAGGCAAGAAGGCCCTGGGCCAGATGCAGGATCGCGAGAACAAGATCAAGTCGGAGCTCCAGAAGCAGGACGACGCGATCCGGCTGCTCGAGAACAAGCTGACGACGGGCCGGCTGACCATGACCAACGAGGCCCTCATGGCCATCCAGGCCGACATCGACAAGAAGACGACCGAGCGGAAGCGCTACGAGGAAGACCAGACGCGCGATGGCAACCAGTTCGCCAATAACATCATCCAGAAGATCCGCGCCGAGATGGTCGCGGTCATCGAGGCGCTGGCCAAGGAGCGTGGCTACGACCTCGTCCTCGACATGGTCACCAGCGGCGTCGTCACCTCCAGCCCGACGATCGACATCACGACCGAGGTCGTCCGCCGTTACGACCAGACCAAGGCGACGGCGACCCCTCCGGTCAAGAAGTAACCCGCCACCGATCCAGGATCCGGGAAGAGAGGCCGCCCTCTCTTCCCGGTCTTTTTATAGGTTCATCTCCCAATCCGGAAAGTCCCTCTCTCCGGCTTTGCTCGGGAATTGCCTCTAGCTCCCCGGTCCCCCGGGGAACCAGTTACGCACGGTTCCCCCCCGCTCCGCGGGTCCCCTCCTCCAGCAACGGGGATCTTCGAGGCAAATTCCCTCGCCGCCTCGAGAGGAAGTTCCGGAAATGGGAGATGAACCCTTTTATTTCAGCCGGAGAGTCACTTCGGCCGGGATGTACCCGCCGGAAGGACCCGGGAAGGACACCTTGAGCTTGCGGCCGTCGAACGCCGCCCCTTCGACCGAGGCGACGCGATCCCCGTTGAGGACCTCGAGCGGGTAGCTCTCCCCCGCCCGTCCTTCGAGGCTGAGGACGAGCGCGGCGCCTGAGACGTGCGAACGGACGAGTCGCAGACCGCGACTCGCGTCCCCCGTCATCGAGGCGACCTCCGGGAGGGCGACCTCCGGCCCCGGCGTGAAGCGGAGCTCGACGGTGTCATCTCCGGACAGGGGGAATTCCACGCGAGGCCGCACCGACTGGGCGGACGGATCCGCGTCCGCGGCCACCTCGACCGGGCGTCCGTTCACGCTGGCCGAGAACCCGCGTGCCCCGAGGCCGAGCGCCGGACCGAACGTGAACTTGATGCCGCCGGCGTTCTCCGCCCGGACCCGCAGCGCGACGCGGTCCTTGTCCCTGGTGAACTCCAGGCCCAGCACGGCCGGGCCGATCCGCCAATTTGAGACCGATACGGCCGGCCACGCCGCCGGGAAGCTCGGCCTGAACGCGGCCGTCCTGTCGAGCGCGCTGCCGTCGAGGCCGAGAAGGCCGCGGACGAGCGGCAGCACGATGCCGGTCGAAGAGAATCCCTGGTGCGGAACTCCCTCCTGCGGCCAAGTGTTCTGATGGCCGGAGAAGAGCTCCATGACCGTACCCAAGGCGTTATCGAAAGTATGCCGGGCGTTGGCCAAGAGGACATGCTGCGCCTGAGGCAGGAAATCGAGCTCGAAAAGGGCCGCCGCGACCCATCCGGAGAGGAACGGCCAGCAGGCCCCGTAGTTGTAGTTGAGCGGCTCGAAGAGCGGGCTCTTGTCGGAGAGCATCCGGACGCCCCAGTCCGTGGTCAGGTCGGACCGGTTCATCCGGGCCAGGGTTTCGACGCCCTTTTCGCGATCGCCCAAGCCCCAGGCCAGGCCGACGGCGCTCCAGGGGGTGAGCTCGGCGACATGCTTCCCGTCCTTGTTGAAAGCGTAGGAATACTGTCCGTTCGCAACATCCCAGAATCTCTCTTTCCAAGCCGCCCCGGCCCTCGCGCCGTTGGCTTCGGCCTTCTTCGCCGTAGCGTTGTCCCCCATCGCTCTGGCCATCGTCCGCAGGGCTTGGTTGGCTTTGACCCCGACCGCGCCGAGATAGATGTCGGTCTGGATCCCGGTCAGCGCGCCGAATTCGAGGGCCCCGAGCCCGGCCTTGCCGTTGTCCATGAGCCCGTCCCCGTCGGCGTCGGTGGCCAACGACCACTCATAGGCCTTGAGGACCGATGGCCAGCTCTCGCGGAGGAACGCGAGGTCGCCGGTCCGCCGGACGTAGTCCTCGACGGCGATGATGTAATAAGGCGAAGTGTCGCCGTGGATGTAGCCGTAAGGATAGTCTTCCCACCAGCGGAGATAGCCGGCCGCCTGCGACAGCTCGTGAGCCATCTTGCCGTCTTTTCTCTGCCATTTCCGGGTGAAGGCCAGGCCGTCACGGGACCCAGCGAAGTTCCCGAAGCAGTTGAAGCTCAAAGAGTTCAGATAGGCGTCCGTGCCGAAGAACCAGCCGAAGCCGGGCCGGCCGCCGGTCCCGGAAGGGCCGAGGCCGGCGACGAGACCGCGGCCGAGGTCGGGATTGTCAACGATGAGGCCGTCGAGCGCGACCTTGGCCCAGGCGAAGGCCAGATCGAGCTCTTTGACGGGCGTCCGGACGCCGAGAGTCGACCGGCCGAGCTCGGCGAAATGACCGACCGCCCGCCGATATCCGGCGGCCGGGTCGGCGGCGAGAGCCTGGTAGGCCTTCCTGACATCCTCCCGGGCGCCCTTGCCGCCCGCGATGACGAGCGGGATGAACCGGCCGGACGCTTGCTTCGGATCGGCGATCTCGAGCTTGAACTGGTTCGGCACGTCGGACAGCATGTGCGCCGGCGTGTAAGAGATGCCTTGGGCCGACGGCGAGCCGAGATAGCCGTGGTTTTTCCGGGTCGGCTCCGAGATGAGGTAGGCCTTGAGGCCGTCGTCCCAATACGCGTACTGGCCGCCGATCCCGGCCGGCCACATGGGCTGCAGGACGGGGAGGAACGAGCAGACGATCGTCAGCGGCTCGGTGGAATCGACCTCGAGAAGGATCACCGTGCCCGGATCGTCCGCCGGGGCGACGATATGGGCCTTCACGGTGAACGACTGATAGGTGAAGGTCAGCGTCGTCACGGCCGGATCGACGGAGACGAACCGGACGATGTCCCGGCCCTCGATGGCGACCGTGCTCGTGCCGAGCAGGAACGAAAGCTCGAGGCCGCGGAAGAGCTTCAACGGGTAGGCCCAAGCCTCGAACCCGCCGCCCTCGAAGCCGATGAGGGCGAACCTGCGCCCGACCTTGTCGAGGGGAGTCTGGGCCTGGGCCTCGCGGCGGAGCGCGATCTCGCCCGGCTCGATCTTGAAGGCCGGGATGGAGCCGGCCAAGACCTGCGCGGCCTCGGCGTTCTGGGCCGCCGCGGAAAGGCGGCCGGGAACCCCTGCCGCGAGTAGGATCATCGTCAGCAAAGCGGCCAGGCCTCGGGCTCTCAGCGTCATGTTCCCCTCCGTTACGGATGATCGAAGCTCAGGCGGATGCGGACGACCTCCGCCCGGCTGCCGACGCGGATCGGCGGCCCCCACGTTCCGGCCCCGCTCGTGACGTAGTACTGCGTCGGGCCCTTGCGGAGATAGCCCCAATTGAGCTCGTAGATAAAGCTGTTGATGACCCCGAACGGGAAGACTTGACCGTCATGCGTGTGGCCCGAGATCTGCAGGGCGGCGCCGGCCCGCTCCGCTTCTTCGAGACGGACCGGCTGGTGGTCGAGGACGACGACGGGCAGGTCTTGGCCCAGGCCGCTCTTGGCGAGGATCCCCGGTATGGACAGCCGCGCTTCTTGGACCTTGAGGGAGGTCCGGTCGCGGCGTCCGACGAGCGTGAAGGCGTCGTCGACACGGACGGCCTCGTCCTCGAGGACGGTGAGGCCGCAGGAGCGGAGGCAGGCCAGGTTCCTCTCGAGGCCGCTGAAGAACTCGTGGTTCCCGGGCACGGCGTAAACGCCCAGGCGGGGCCGGAGCCGGCGCATGATCCCGCCGAGCTTGGCTTCGATCTCCGGGGTCACGGATTCGTCCACGATGTCGCCGGCGAACAGGACGACGTCGGCCCCGAGGGCGTTGATGCGCTCGACGACCTTCTCGAGCCGCTTCGGCCCGACGACCGCGCCCAGGTGAAGGTCCGAGGCCGCGACGACGGTCAGGCGCTCGACCGTACCGGCCTTCCCGGGGATCTTGAGCTCGAGGTCGACCGTGACCAGACGGGTCGCGTTGAGGGCCCCCAGAACGATCGTCGCCGCGACCGCTCCAGCGGCCACGAGAAAAACCATCGGCCCGGTCCCCGGCGCGGCCAGAACGGCCTTGGGCAGGAACGGGACGAAGGCGTTGACCAGCCGGACGAGGTCGATGGCCAGGACCGCGAGAAAGCTGTAGAGCATGACGGCCATCTGGAGGTTCCCGACCTCGACCAGGAAAGAGGACGCCCGTCCGCGGGCGACGCTCATGAGGATGCGCCCCAACGGAAAGACCAGGGCCAGCCCGATGAATAAAAAAAGGAAGGCCCGGCGGGCCCCCGGGGCCGAGGCCAGGGCCTGGGCGCCGCGGCGGGCGATGTAGAAATTGACCAGGGCATAGATGGACAGGGCGAAGGCCAGGAACACGACCATTCTCGGACCTCTCACGCGCCCGGCGCCTTGTTGAACGCGACGACCTCGTCGTAGCTCCGCCGCGGCGGCTCGCGCCGCGGCCGCGACGCGGCATAGCCCAGCGGCATCATGGCCACGAGCTTGAATTCCCGGGGGATGCCCAGGGCCTTGCGGGCCCGGCGGTAGCTGAACCAGCCCATCCAGCAGGTCGCCAGGCCCAGCTCCTGGGCCTGAAGGGCGATGTGCTCGCCGGCGATGCCCATGTCGATGAGATAGAAGGGCACGCCCTGGATGCGCGCGCCGAGGCGGACCGCCGCCCGGCCGGGTTTGGCCAGGAGGACCAGGATGACCGGGGCCTGGGCGGCGAATTTGGATCCGGAATAGAAGCCCGAGAACGCGGCCGCGGCCAGGCGCTCCTTGAGGGCCGGGTCGTCGACGACGATGAACCGCCAGGGCTGGACGTTATGGGCCGAGGGCGCGATCCGGGCCGCTTCGAGGCAGGCCCGGAGCTTTTCCGGCTCGACCGGCGTCGGCAGGAAACGGCGGATGCTCCGCCGCCCGCCGATGATCTTCTGGAAGGCCGTCCGTTCGACCGGCCCCTCGTCGCGAGCCATTTCTCCTCCCGCCGTTATTTTATCAAGTAGAGCTCGGTCTGGCGCTTGTCCAGGAAAGACACTCCGGACTTGACAAAAGCGGCGTCCTGCTCCAAAGCGATCTGGACGTCCTGGTTGTTCCACTCGGGGACCGCCGCCCGGACGTTGAGCTCGATCGAAAAGACGGCGTCGGGATAGAGCGGGTAGTCCCCCGCCCCGGGGACGCCGCCCTGGCGGTCCCAGAGCCCGATCGTTGGGCCGGCCGCGTGGCCATGGACGCCGAGGGGATGGGTGTAGATGCTCGGCCTGAGGCCTTCGTCCCTGGCCCGCCTGAGGGCGGCGGCCAGGATCCGGTTGCCGGTGAGGCCCTCCTTCATCTCGTCGAGGAGGATGTCCTGAACCCGGTTGCCCTGGGCCAGGGCCGCGCGGAGGCCCGCCGGCGCGTCGGTCTCGCCGGGAAGGAGGACATACGCGTGCTGCTGCGTGTCCGTATTGAGGCGAAGGTAGTTGATGCCGATATCGCAGTGCAGGAGGTCGCCCTTGTGGATGACGGGGCTGTCCTTGTAGGGGCTCGAGGCGGGCCGCTGGATCTCGACCCCGGGGTCGAACCACGTCGTCTGGCCGAGCGCGCGGAGCTTTTCCCAGATCCACCACTCGACGTCCTCCGTCGTCGTCACGCCCGGCGTGATGACCGTATTGGAGAAGGCCTCGGCGATGACGGCGTGGGCGATGGCGCAGATGTGATGATACACCTCGATCTCGGCCGGAAGCCGCCGTTCGAGCCAGCCCACCGCCAGCCGCTCGGCCGAAACCAGCCGCTTCGCGATGTCCGGCCCGAGGGCCTGGACGAGCCGGGCCTTCTTGGACGCGCTCAGGCCGTCGCCGAAGGCGAAGACGTCGGACTCGTCAATGCCGATCCTCTTCGGGTCCCGTTCCTTGACCGCCCGGGCCAGGGCCTGCCACTGGTCCTCCTCGTCGGCCTTCCAGACCGTCGGGAAGAGGTCGCCGACGCCGTAGCGGTTGACGGAGAACCGCTCGATCCCCTTGTCCCCTCCCCGGTCGAACATGACCAGCATGGTCAGGCGCCGGGCCGAGAGGCTGGCAAAAGGCACGAGCGAGAGATAGACCGGGTCCTCGTTGTACTCCTCGCAGATGACGAGCCACATGTCGATCCGCTCCCGCCTCATCAGCTCGGGCAAGAACGTCGTCAGGCGCTCCCGGAGCCAGCCGTCGTAGACGCGGGCCTGCTCTTTGAGGCTCAGGACGGCCGGGATGTCGGCGCCGGACGCGGCCGGCGCGAGCGAGGCCAGAGCGCTCGCCACGACAAGAAGACCGACGAGGAAACAACGCATATCCGTCTCTCCTTTCTCTCGGCGGGCCGATCTTTCGGGGCCCGATCGCCGGGGATTATACCTCAGAACCCGGCGAGAGGGCGAAATCCGCGTTGCCCGGGCCCGGCCGGAGGTGATATAGTCGGAGGGAACCTGGGAGGTCGGGAATTCGTATAGCACAGGGAAGCCCTTTGAGGAGGTCTGAACCATGAAAAAAGCGATTACCCTCGCCTTGACGTTCCTTCTGGCGGTCCTGTTCACGTCGTGCGCTTCGACCGGCCCGAAGTCCGGCGCCGCGGCCGGCGAGGCCTTGATCAAGCTCATGCCCAAGAGCACGACGGGGGTCATGGCCTTCGACTTTCACCGGGCCATGGGGACGGAGGCCGTGGCCAAGGCGCTCCAGGACCCCAAGGCCAAGGAAAAGTTGGATGAGTTCGCCAAGATCAGCGGCATCGACCTGATGAAAGACATCTCCTACGTCGGCGTCGGGCTCAGCGGCGGCGGGATGAACCTCCAGGACGGCGGCGTCATCGTCAACATGACCTATGACAAAGCCAAGCTCCAATCCCTCATCAAAGAGAAATCCCCCGAGGCCAGGGAAGAGCTCTACAACGGCGTGACCGTCTATTCCAACCTCGACGGCAGCGGCGACAAACAGATGACCCGGGCCGCGTTCCTCGACGCGAACCACATCATCCTCGGCAGCGAGAAAGGGGTCAAGGGCATCATCGATGTCCAGATGAAGAAGGCGGAATCGGCGGCCAAGAACGCCGAGCTCGCGGCGGTACTGAAGAAGGTCGACAAGACGAACATCGCCTGGGGCGCCATCCTCGTTCCTCAGGCCCTGCTCCAGAAGGGCGTCGCCTCGAGCCCGCAGCTCAAGGTCCTCGAGGGCGTCAAGGCCATCAGCCTGACCTTTGACTACCGGCTGAACGATCTCGTCGCCGATATCCAGACCCACGGCGGGTCCAAGGAGCAGAACGCCAACTTGGCCTCGACCCTGAACGGCTTCAAGGCCATGGGGGCGATGTTCGCCGGTCAGGAGCCGGTCGTGGGCGAGGCCCTCAACGGCATCGAGATCACCTCGGGCGCCGACTACACCCGCCTGGCGATCAAGCTGCCCCAGGAGACCCTCGACAAGCTGGGCAAGGTGGCCCAGTCGAAGGCCGGCGATCTCATGAAGATGAAGAAGGGCGGCGAGCCGGATAAGGACTGAGGCCGCTCAGTCCTCGGCCAGATATTCTTTGGCCCTGAAGATGACGCAGGCCAGGGCCAGGAACACGGCCGTGATCGCGACCAAGGCGATGACGGCCAGCAACGGCGACGTAGGTTCCAGCCGGAAAAGAAGCAGGGCCACCCCTCTTCCGCCGCCTCTCCCGGGCTGGTAAGGCAGCAGCGATTTCAAGTAGTGGACAATGGAAAAGCGCTGCGTCGAGCCGGGGAAATACTGGATGGCCGTCTCCCAGCCGAAGCCGAAAACGAGGCCCAGGATGATGGCCCGCTTGAGGATCGTTCCGAGGAACGTGAAGAAGGCCGTATAAGCCAGGATGCCCAGGACGAGAACGCCGAGGTAGCGCAGGAAGGTCGCGTAAACGGCCAGGTCCCCCATTTGGCCGGCGTTGAGGATGAAGTAGGAGACGCCGAGGCCGAGGGCCACCATGGCCGACGTCAGGGCCGCGGCGGCCGAGAACTTCCCCAGGATGATGGCCGTCTTCGGCACCGGCCGGGTCAGGAGATAGGCCAGCGTCCGGTTCTCTGTCTCTTCGGCCGTGACCGACGTGCCGTAGAAGAGCGTCACCAGGACGATATAGAACTGCAGGAAGATGACCATCAGGATCTCTGTCGAGACGGCGACCATGTCCCCAGTCCGGCCGTGATAGAAGGCCCGGGCCGCTACGGCGAGGGCCACGGGAACGAGGCCGATCAGGGTGAAGGTCCGGGCCCGGCCGGTGCGCCGCCCCAGGCCGAAGAAGAACCCGAAGATCTCGCGAACGGCGGCCCCGGTCCTCATGTCACTTCCCCACCAGGTATTTGAAAACGGCCTCGAGGTTGTCGTCGGGAGACGAGATCTCCTCGACCTCGATCCCGGCCTCCAGCACGGCCGGGGCGAGGCGGCCGAAGAAGACGTCGCGCTTGCGGGTCTCGACGACGAGCGTGCGGCCGTCCCCGCCGAAGGTCATCCTGAGGATCGACGGGTCGCCGACGAAGCGGGCGGCAAGCGCCCGGGGGTCGCTCGAGCGGACCGAGATCTGGTGCGGATGGGCCTCGATGAGCTCGCGGATGTAGGGGACGTCTCCCTCGGCCAGGACCTTCCCCTGGTGGATCAGCGCCACCCGCGAGGTCAGGGCCTCGATCTCGGGCAGGACGTGGCTCGAGACGAGGACCGTCCGGCCCTCGTCCTTGAAGCCGCGGATGAGCTTGATGAGCTTGCGCTTGCCGAGAGGGTCGAGGCCGCTCAGGGGCTCGTCGAGGATGAGGATCTCGGGGTCGTGGGCGATGGCCTGGGCGAACTTGACCCGCTGGCGCATACCCCGGCTATAGCCTCGGATGAGCCGGTCCTTGTCCTTGGTGAGCTCGACGATGTCCAGGGCTCGGGCGGCCCGCTCGCCGATCTCCTTGCGGGAGAAGCCGTAGAAGCGCAGGAGCCCGGCGAGGAACTCGAAGCCGGTCATGTCCTCGTAGAACGCGTCCGGCTCGGAACAGAACCCCACGATCCGGAAGATCTCCGGGGCGTTCCAGACCCGGCGGCCGCGGATGGCGACCGCGCCGAGATTGGGCTTCATCTGGCCGGTCGCGAGCTTCATGAACGTCGATTTGCCCGCCCCGTTCGGCCCCAGCAGGCCGGTGATGCCGGCTTCGATCTCGAGGCTGACGTCGTCGAGGCCGAGGACATGGCCGTAGTACTTGGACAGGTGCGTCGCGGAGATGACGGCCGTCACTTGATCACCTCGACGCTGCGGATCTTGCGGTCGAGCACGGCCGCGGCCAGGAGGCAGATCGCGGCCAGGACGGCGAAGGACCAGAAGGCCGGCAGAGGCAGAGGGAGCTTCTGCCCGAACAAGGCCGCGCCGGCTTGCCCGATGTTGGCCGGGATGGAGAACAGGGACATGTAGGGCGTCCGGAAGATGCCCTTGAGCATGGCCGCGAGGACCTCGGAGAAGTAGTACGCGCCGAAGATGAGGACGATGGCATATCGGGTGTTGCGGCTCGAGGCCGAGAGGAGCATGATGTAGCAACCGAAAAAGACGGTCAGCAGGGCGGAATAGGCCAGGATGGAGACCGGCAGCCAGGGATAGGACCCGAGGAAGGCGAAGCTGCCGGCGAAGATGAGCTTAAAGACGACGAGGAGGAGCCCGGGCACCGCGGTCGCCAGGAGGACGAAGAAGGCGACGACGGCCATCTTGCCGGCGACGTAGTCCTTCTTGCCGAGAGGCCGGGCGAAATAGAGCTGGAGGGAACTGTGCTTGAGGTCGTCGGAGACGAGCCCGGCCGTGCCGAAGGCCAGGACGAGGATGAGCAGGAAGAGGAAGAAGCCGTTCGTCAAGAGGACCTTGAAGTAGTTCGGATCGATCTTGAGCAGGGACTTGTTGCTCTGGATCAGGGCCTTGAAATCCTCCAGACGCTCGGAGACATAAAGTCCGCCGAGGGCGAAGAAGGACGGGACGAAGGCCCCGGCGAACGCGAATTTGAAGCCTCTTTTCCGGAAGGCCAGGCGGATGCCCGTCCGGGTGATCGGCAGCCAGGGGAAGCGGCGCTCGACGAGACGCCCGTCCCAGTGGCTGTAGCCCTTCTCCCTGACGACGGCCATCAGTCCACCCCCACCGCGCCGGCGAAGAGGTCCTCGAGGGACGTCCGGCTCTTGACGAACGAGCGCAGCTGGGCTCCCGTTCGGACGGCGGCCCGGAAGAGGTCCATCCGTTCGGCGCCCTCGGGCATATAGACCTTGATGAGGCGGTCCTCGGTCTCGTCGACCCGGCAGCCGCGGGCTTCGAGCTCCCGGCGAAAAGCCACCGCGTCGCCCTTGATCCGGACCTCGTAGAGGCTGTAGCGGATGGCCCGGAGGTCCTCGATCCGGCCTTCGGCGGCGACCTTGCCCTTGTTGAGGATGACGACCGAGGCGCAGATCGACTCGATGTCGTCGAGGATGTGCGAGGACAGGATGACCTGGATGCCTTTGTTCGTCGCGACGTCGCGGATGAGCTCGAGCACCTCCGCCCGGCCGCTCGGGTCGAGGTTCGAGGTCGGCTCGTCGAGGAACAGGATCTTGGGATCGTGGACCAGGGCCTGGGCCAGCTTGAGGCGCTGCTTCATGCCCGCCGCATAGGTGTCGAGCAGGCGGTAGCGGGCCTCGTCGAGGCCGACGTAGAAGAGGACCTCGTGGGCCCGCTTCATGGCCTCCTGACGGGGCATTCCCGAGAGCTCGCCGAAATAGGCCGTGAAGGTCACGGCGTCCATGCCGGCGATGAAGCAATCGCTCTCGGGCATGTAGCCGACCGAGCGGCGGATCATGGCCCGGCTTCGGCGGATGTCGTAGTCGAGGACCCGGCCCTCGCCGGACTGCGGCGTGAGGAAACCGAGCAGGATCCGGAGCAGCGTGCTCTTGCCGGCCCCGTTCGGGCCGAGCAGGCCCACCGCCCCTTCGGCCAGGCTCATGGTCACGCCGTCGAGGGCCACGATCCGGCCGTAGCTGAAGTGGATGTCCTTGACCTCGATGCTCATGCGAAGCGATATCGTATTCTCATGGAAGGACGGAACGCAAGCGAAAAAAGTTCCCGTTATCCCCTTTCCCGGCCGCGGAAGGGTCTCGGGGATCCACTCCGTTCGCTGCCGGCGGGGAGCGGAGTCTTCGGAGCGGACCTGCAGAATCGGGCTGAGCACTCGAAGCCCGATTCTGCGAACTATCTTAATTCAGTGTTTTCTTAAGATATCTCCCAGATGCGCAGCTCCGCGTACCTCCGCAGCGCATCTGGACCTCCGCTCCCAGGAGTTCGCTCCGGGCCGGTCCCGAGGCCGGCTAATTCACCGCTTTATGCTCACTCCGGGATACCCCTCAACCCTTTCTCCCGCGGCCTTAGAGCGGGAGGTGCAGCATCGCTTCGGGGTCGACCCGGGCGTCGAGGACTCTGACCGACCAATGGAGATGGGGGCCGGTCGAGCGGCCGGTCGAGCCGCAGAGGCCGACGGTCTGGCCCTTTTTCACCGACTCGCCCCTTGTGACGAGGAGCTTGGACATGTGGCCGTACGAGCTGAAGACGCCGAGGCCGTGGTCGATGATGACGGTCATGCCGCCCATGTAGAGGTCGGCCGCCAGGACCACCCGGCCGGCGTTGGCCGCCTTGATGGGCTCGCCGAAGGGGACGCGGAGGTCGAGGCCGGTGTGGAGCGACTGCAGGACGTTGTTGTTCAATCGCCGCTGGCCGAAGTTCGACCAGGACGCCGCCTCGTTCGGCGCGACGAAGGGGCCGTCGCCGAGCCACGCGGGCGTGATGACGCTCATGGCCAGGGCCACGATCTCCCCTTCCCGCTTGATCCGGGCCTGGACCGAGGCGGGCGGCGTGACAAACTTCTGCGCGAGCGTGAGCTTGGTCGAGGGGAAGGCCTTATCGACGATGAGGAGGTCCTTGCGCACCGTTTCGACCGGGCCGTCGGGCCTGACGAGCTTGACGACGAGGACCGCCGGTCCGGCCTTGGCCTGGACGTCGATCCCGACGAAGGCGAGGAAGCTCCCCTTTCGCGGGCCCGGGGCCAGGTCGGTCCGGCGCCCCATGAAGGCCACCGAGCCCGACCGGACGGACCCGTCGGATCTGAGGCTGACGAGGATGGGCTCTCCGGGTTGGAGGGCCCGGTAGGAGAGGCGAACGACCGGTCCCGCGGCGGGCCCTGGGGCTTGTCCGGCGTGGCCGCCCGCGATAGCCGCCGCAGCGGCGATCGCGAGGGCCGCCCAAGCGGCTCTCGCCGCCATCGCCTCCCGCCTCCGACCTCCCATCACGCCACGGCCCCCCGCGCGTTCTTCCTCAGCGCCTTGCCGGGCAGGCGCCCCGTGTGCTCTCCGCCGTCGACGACGATCTGGCCGTTGACGACGACCGCCCGCACGCCTTCCGGATAAACGGCCGGTTCCTTGAAGGTGGCCTTGTCGATGATCCGGTCCGGATCGAAGACGCAGAGATCGGCGGCCCAGCCGACTTTGAGGCGGCCGCGGCGGACGAAGCCCATGTGGGCGGCCGGCATGGCCGTGATCTTCCGGATCATCTCCGCGAGCGGGACAAGCTTGTCCTCGCGGACATATTTCCCGAGGGCCCGGGGGAAGCAGCCGTAATTCCGCGGATGGGGCTTTCCCTTGGCCAGCGGCCCGTAAGGGGCGAGCGCGCTGCCGTCTGCCCCGACGCCGGTGAGCGGGTAGGACAGGATCCGCTTCAGGTTGTCCTCGCTGCCGAAGAAGCTGATCATCCCGACACGGTCCGATTCCTCGATGAGGAGGTCGCGCATGAATTCGTAGGGCGGCTTCGCCGCCTCGGCCGAGGCCTCGAGGACGGTCTTGCCCTCGAGGCCCTTGTTCCTGTCCGAGCCCACGTCCGAGATCAGGATCTTGTCCCAGGAGCCGTAGCCCTTCTCCTGCTCGGCGAGATGGGCCCGGATCCGGGCGTCGAAGGAAGGGTCCTTGAGCCGGGCCAGGAAACCTTCCGTGCCGCCCTCGCGGGCCCAGATCGGGAAGAGGGTGCTCAGGCCCGTCGCGCTGGCGATGTAGGGGTAGCGGTCGGCGTGGAAGTCGATCCCCTCGGCCCGGGCTTTCTCGAGCATGTTCATGATCGTGTCGAGCTTCGGCCAGTTCACGGCGAAGCCGGCCTTGAGGTGCGAGATCTGCAGCCGGATCGGCGTCTCCCGGGCGATCCGCAGGGCCTCGGCCACCGCCTCAACGACCGCCGTTTCCTCGTCGCGCAAGTGGGTGGCATAGACGCCGCCGGTCCGGGCCGCAACCCGGGAGAGCTCGATGAGCTCTTCCGTTGAGGCGAAGCTGCTCGGCGTATACTCCAGGCCGGAGGACAGCCCCAGGGCGCCGCCGGCCATGGCGTCGTCCACCAGACCCTTCATTTTTTCGAGATCTTCGGCGGAGGGCGGCCGGTCGCCCTCGCCGATGACGGCGCCGCGGATCGTCCCCTGGCCGACGAAGGTCGAATAGTTGAGGGCCATCCCGCTCCGCTCGAGCCGGCCGAGGAAACCGCGGATGTCCTTCCATTCGGCGTCGAGACCGTAGGACTTGGCCAGGCGGGACGTGTTCTCGGCGGCCTGCTCGTCCGTCAGCGGGAACGGGGAGTCTCCGCATTGTCCGCTGACGACGGTCGTCACGCCCTGGCGGACGGCGCTCTCCGCCTTGGGATTGACGAGGAGGCTCGTATCGGTGTGGTCGTGAACGTCGATGAACCCGGGCGAGACGGCCAGCCCGCGGGCGTCCACGATCGCCTTGGCCCGGGACCTCGCGATCTTGCCGATCTCGCGGACCGCGCCGCCGAAGACGCCGACGTCGGCCTTGACCGGCGCGCCCCCCGAGCCGTCGTAGACGGTCCCGCCGGCGATGAGGAGATCGAAGTCCTTCGCTTTCGTGCAGCCCTGGAGGATAAGGCCGGAACCGGCCGCGGAGACGGCGGCGGCCGTCTTCAACGAGCTTCGCAGGAACGCGCGTCTGTCCATCGGTTTCACCTCCCCCGCATCATAATCAAAACGTCCGGCTGAGTAAACGCCCGGCGGACCCGCCCGCCCGCGATTTGCTTTCGCCGGGCCTTTCTGGTAGATTGGCGGCTCTCCCCCGTCCGGCCCGCCGGACGGGGAACCCCGAAAGGAACGCCCGAGATGGCCGAAGAAACCAAGGAAACGACGCCCAAGCGCAAGAAGATGAACACCCTCAGCCAGGCCGAGATCGAGGCCGAGCTGGCTAAGTGCAAGGA
>Ga0136653_10000124_pt1 | contig 36988 bp, 39 predicted proteins | sample LakKivw275mmetaG_FD_94866 | JGI IMG/M metagenome (GOLD analysis project Ga0136653, IMG submission 94866) | Anoxic lake water microbial communities from Lake Kivu, Rwanda to study Microbial Dark Matter (Phase II) - Lake Kivu water 275m metaG... | ecosystem: Environmental > Aquatic > Freshwater >...
AAGTGGCCATCACGGCCTGTATGAGAAAGATCCTGATCACCCTCAATACGATGATCAAAAACAACACGTGCTGGAAATATGCTTAGTTAATTACCTTGACTCGAAACACAGTTGCTCACAACTAGAAGTTGATCTTGTCGATCCCCTTCAGTCCGAGGATCTTGCGGGCCTCGTCCGGGGTGGCGGGGTCGATCCCGAGTTCTCGAGCAATCCGTGCAATCTTCGCCACCTGCTCGGCATTACTCTTGGCCATCTTGCCCTTATCCAGGTAGAGGTTATCCTCCAGGCCCACCCGGCAGTTGCCCCCGAGAAGCAGCGACTGCGTGCAAATGTTAAACTGCGCCCGGCCCGCCACGCAGACCGAAAACTCGAAATCCCCGATGAGCCGCTTCGTGTAGTCCACGAGAAACATCAGGTTTTCCGGGCTCGGCGTGATGCCCCCGAGGACCCCCATGACATACTGGATGTAGACGGGCTTTTTCACCTGGCCCCGCTCGATCATGAAGGCCACGTTGTTCACCATGCCGGAGTCATAGACCTCGAACTCCGGCTTCGTGCCGTTGGCCTGAAAGATAGCCGCGAACTCCCGCATGGACTTGAAGGTGTTCGGAAAGATGAAATCCTCCGTGAAGGCCAGATACTGCTTCTCCCACTCAAACTTGAAATCCTTGAACTTGTCCAGGGCGTGGAAGAGGGCGAAATTGATGCTCCCGCCGTTGAAGGAGGCCAGCTCCGGCTTGAAGGTGGAGACCGGGATGAGCCTCTGCTCGGCCGTCATCCCGAGCCCCCCGCCGGTAGTGATGCACACGACGATGTTGCAGCGGCTTTTTATCGAGGTGATGATCTCCTTGATGAGGTTGATGTCCGGCATCGGCCGCCCCGTCTCGGGGTCCCGGGCGTGGATGTGAGCCACCGCCGCCCCCGCCTCGTACGCCCGGACCGCCTCGTCGGCAATCTGCTTCGGCGTGATGGGCAGGTAGGGCGACATGCTCGTCGTGTGAATGCTCCCCGTAATGGCCGCCGTGATAACTGCTTTGTCTTTCATTTTCCTTTTCCTCCTTTGGTCACTAGTGTTTTTTAGGGATCCCGGCCAGACGTTCCGCCGCCTTTCGGTCCCGTTTGAAGTCCGTCATGAGACGAAAGTTGAGCCGCTGTGTTGCCGGAGGGCCCGCGGCAATGACGGAGAGGATGACCGTGGGGGATGAAAGCCCCGAGAGGGATTCGCAGAACCTCGCCATCTTGAGCCGATCCCCCACATCCACACCGTCCCGGCCCTTGTGATATTTCACGAGGAGTTCTCCCACCTTCGGGATCTGGAGGTCATGGGCACTCGGCCGCGTGATCAGGATACCGCCGCCGATATCCGCGAGCCTCTGACCTGCCTTGAGGATCGCATCGTTCATGTAGAGCTTCGCCGCGTTAATGGTCAGCGATTCGGGAAGCATGACACCGGAGGCCGTGGGCACGGCGAGGGCCGCAGAGCCCGCCACCATGCCCTGGAGGGTCTCGGCGTCGATGCTCATGTCGACGAGCTTTTCCTGAACGTGGGATCTGTCGGCCACCCCGTTGTAGTCGGCCATGGCAAGGCCCGCACCGATGCAAAGGTCGATGTAGCCGCAGCGGCAGGATGAAGAGGCGAAGCGCTGGAAATCTGAGAATCGGTGAACGAGGTTCCTCGAGGCCTTCCACTCACCGCATAGAAATACCCTTTCCCAAGGAATGAAAACATGGTCGAAGAGGATGTGGGCGCTCTGGTGCATGCCGAAAGTGACGTTGCCGATGTCCCCGGGGTCCATGGCCGTGAACTTGGCGTTGCCGCAGGCGGAGTCGTTCACGTGGATGACACCCTCGGCATCGCCCGGCACGGCGAATGCGACGGCGTAGGCTTCGTCCTTGGGTCCCAGGGCCGTGGTCGGGACCACGAGACGCTCATGGGCGATCGGGGCGCCCGACTGCTGGAGCTTGGCGCCGTTGACAACAATCCCGTCCTTCCGTCGCTCGACGATGCGGACGAAGAGGTCGGGGTCGGACTGACCGTGGGGAGGCTTCGAGCGGTCTCCCTTGGCATCGGTGATGTTCCCCGAGACGGCCAGGTCTTTTTCCTGGCACATCTTCATGTAGTTCTTGAAGCGCTGATGATACGCTGTCTTCCCGTTATTGGTGGCGTCCACCTCGAAGGTCAACGACCACAGTGCATTGATGACCGCCCCCGCGACGCAGCGGCCGCCGAAACAGCCGCCGGTATGACGCATCATGGCCCGCTGGAGCCTCATGCGGGCGAGAAGGTCCTCTTTCGATTGGATGATGTTCAGGAAGCGGTTGATCCTCCCGCCGGTGAGATGGCTTTCCGCCACGATGAGCCCGTTGATCTCCGGATCGAGATCGGCGTTGCTCGCCAGATCGTAGGTGGCCGCCAGCGCGTTCACCGCGGGCCGGATGGCCGGATGGGCCCAGAATTCGCGGACGGCCTTACCGTCGATATAGACGAGGGTTTTCATCCGGCTCAGGGACTCGACGTATCCCTTTCCATTCATGATCATGGTGTGTCTCCCGGTCAATCTTGCTGAAGGGCCGCTCCTACCAGCCCTTGGTCCACATCTCGTCGTCTTCGTAGACGATCTCGTCTTTCATGTGCCCTTCCGGCGCGTCGACTTCAATGTTGCGGCCGGGGTTCGGGTCGCCGAGGACCTCACGGTAGAATTCATGCTGGATGAGCAGATTCATGATCTCGTTGGTGCCCGTCCAGATCTGGATCAGCCTGGTGTCCCGGACCATTTTCTCGATGGGGAAGACGTTTGTGTAGCCGATGCCGCCGATGATCTGCATGGAGAGGTTGACGATGTTCCAAGCGGCGTCGGTGGCGCACTTCTTCGCCTCGCTCGCGAGGCGGCGGGCCGTCGGAAGTTTCAGGTCTACGGTCTTTCCGGCGGCAAAGGTCAGGGCCCTCGCCGCATCGAGTTCCGTGATGGCGTCAGCCACCTTGAAGCTCACCCCCTCGAAGGTCCGTATCTTTTGGCCGAAGGCCTTACGGCGGTCGCTGTAACGCATGGCCACTTCGAGGGCGGCCCGGCCCATGCCGAGGGAGGCGCCGGCCGACGTCAGCCGCTCTGGAATCATCATGGTGTTGAAGATGTGGGCCCCTTCGTTGATTTTTCCGATGAGGTTCGACTCCGGGACCTTGACGTCCCTGAAGACAATTCGACCTGTTCCGCCGCCCCGGGTTCCCAGGAGGCCATAGAGATACTTCACTTCCACGCCCGGGCGATCCCTCTCGATGAGAAGAAGGCTGATCCGCTCGTGCGGCTTGCCGGCAGGGTTCGTATTGACATAGACGATGAAGAAATCAGCGCTGTCGGCGCCGACGACGAAGCGCTTCTGTCCGCTGACGGTGAAGGTGCCGTTTTTCAGCTCCGCGCGGGTGGTGGCCCCGAAGAAATCAGAGCCGCCGCGGGGCTCGGTCAGCGCCTCCGCCGAGACGAGGTCTCCTTTCAGCATGGACCTGAGGAACTTTTCCTTCTGCTCCTCCGTTCCAAAGACATTGAGGGCCTCACCGACGATGGAGGGCATGGCAAAGGCGCATCCCAGGGCCGTCCCCAGGACTCCGATTTCCTCGAGGGCGGCGATCTCCGCGGTCCAGGTGAGCCCCCGGCCCCCGTATTTCCTGGGGAACCGAAGCCCGATGAGGTTTTGATCCCCGAGTTTTTTCACATACTCCCTGGGATAGCGGATCTCATCGCGGTCCAGTTGCTTGGTCAACTCAGGCGGGACGTCCTTTGCAAAATCCCGGACCTCTTTTTTCAGCGCTTTCTCCTGATCCGTTAAGAACACATCCAGAAGCATCTTCTTCTCCCCCTTTTGTTTGGCTGGATTTTACTTTTTTACCTTCTCACAACTCACAACGCACAACTCACAACGGACCCTAAGCGTAGCCGCGCATATAGCTCGTGATGTACTCCTTCACCTTCTCCTTCGACTTGAAGATCCCGAAGTGGCCCTCGCAGAGGATGTCGGCATTAAGTGCCAGGAGCTTCTGCATTGACTTTTTCCACATCTCGACATCGGATCGGAAGCTCGGCATGAAGGGCCCGTGGATGTCCTGCCCGAAGAGGACACGCTTGCCGCCCCGGTCGAGATAGACGGAAATGGAACCCGGCGTGTGACCGGGCGTGTGAAGGCAGTGAAGCTCCTCCTCGCCGAATCGAAGGATCTCATGCTCCCCCTTCAGACGGACATCCACCAGCGTGGGGGGAAATTCCGTCTCGTACCAGTTGGCCGCCGTCAGGACAGGGTCTCCGGTTTCGATGGCATCAGCGTCTAGGTCGTGGGCGACAAGCTTGCAGCCGAATTGAGCCCTGAAGTCCGGGGCCGAGCCAATGTGATCGATGTGACAGTGGGTGAGTATGAGGTGTGAAACTTTCTCCGGTTTGAAGCCGCATTTTTCGATGTTTTTGACGAGATGTCTCGTGCTTCTTCCCGCCCCGGCATCAATCATGACTAAGTCTTCCTTGAAGTCGACGATATAAACCGCGGCATCGTCAGAGAGGGTGACATTCGGTCCCCCGATGAGATAGACCCCATCCAGGATGAGTTCAGGCTTCCGCATTTTACCGTCTCCCTCGTCTATTTCGCTGGTTTCGTTCTTTTCGTCTGTGTACTCCTTTTCGCCATCAGGCAAAAGGCCTGGACCTGTACCCGAAACCCTGAACCCTATACGCTGTTCCCTATTCCCTCAAGGAGCCGATCAATTCACGGATGTCCTTCATCCCATGGTGGATGAGGTAAGCTTCGATTCCCTGCAGGACATCCATGGTGGCACGGGGGTTGATGAAATTCGCCGTCCCGATCTGCACGGCCCTTGCCCCCACGATCAGGAAAGCCAGGGCGTCCTCTGCCGTCATGATCCCCCCGATCCCGATGACCGGTATGGAGACCTTCTTCACAACTTCCCAGACCATCCGTAACGCCACGGGCTTGACGGCCGGCCCGGAGAGCCCGCCTGTGACGCGACTCAGATGAGGGACCCTTTTTTCGATGTCCACGGACATGCCCTTCAGGGTATTGATCAGCGACACCGCATCGGCACCTCCGGCCTCACAGGACATCGCCAGCGCGGCGATATCCGTCACATTGGGGGTCAGTTTCACGATGACGGGAAGATCGGTCACCGCCTTGATCGCCCGCGTCATTTCGTAACACAGATCGGGGTCACAGCCGAAGACAAGGCCCCCCTTTTCAACGTTGGGACAGGAGATGTTGACCTCGAGAGCGTAAACGCCTTTGGTGCGTCCCAGGATCTCGGCGACCCTCTTGTACTCATCCAGGCTCTCCCCAAAGATGTTGACAATGATTGGGACCTGATAGTTCCGCAGGAAGGGGACCTTGTCGCGGATGAAGACCGAGACGCCGACATTCTCGAGCCCGATGGCATTGAGCATCCCGCCTTCGGTTTCCATGATCCGTGGAGGCGGATTCCCGGTCCGCGGCTCGAGTGATATGCCCTTGACGATAAGGGCCCCCAGACGGTTCAGATCCACATAGGGAGCATACTCCTCCCCGTAGCCAAAGGTCCCCGAGGCCGTCATGACCGGGTTTTGAAGCTTCAGTTTCCCGATGGAAACTTCCATGCGGGGTTTTATTCTACTCACTCACTATCTCCAGACGATTTCATTCAAGTCAAAGACCGGGCCTTCCCTGCAGACCCGTTTGTAAGGCTTGCCTGTATCCTTTGTCTCGGTGACGCACCCGAGGCAGGCCCCCACGCCGCAGGCCATGCGTTCTTCCACCGACACCTGGCAGGGGACAGGATGACGCGCGAGAAGCTCGCTCATCCTTTTCAGCATGGCATGGGGACCGCAGGCGTAGATCACGGTGCGCTCCGGGGGGTATTGCTTCAGATCACCGGCAAAGAGGGCTGTCACCGGCCCCTTGAATCCACTGCTTCCGTCATCGGTTGCGATTCTGATCGCGCTGCACGTTTTCCGGACGGTCCCGAGACCGACGAGAAGATCGGCGCGTCTGGCGCCGTAATAGAGATCCAGGGTAACTCCGGCGGGAAGTTTCTTGCGGAGTTTGCGCAGGAGGGGCGCGAGGGGAGCAATCCCGATCCCTCCAGCAATCAGCACGATCCGGTCACGGCCCCGGACCAGCCTGAAACCCTGACCCAGCGGGCCCAGGATCTCCACCGGGTTTCCCTTCTCGAGCAGGGCGAAAACCCCGGTTCCCCGGCCGGCAACCCTGTAGAGGATTTCAATCCGGCTTTCGCCTTTTCCTTTCTCCTGGGTGTATATGCCGAGAGGTCTTCCCAAGAAGGGGAGCGTCCGGTCCTTCGCACGGACCAGGACAAACTGTCCCGGCGCGGCCGCCGGGAACGCCGCGGGCAGAACAATCGACATCAGGTAATGACCTTCCGCCAATTCCCTGTTTGACAAAACCTCACCGACATGAAGCTTCTGGAACCTGGGCATGGGTTCTAGGACCTCTCCTCCTTCAAATCGGCCCACAGGATGAGCGCATCTTCGCCGCTCTCGGCATAATAGCGAGGCCGCACACCTCGGACGACAAAACCAAATTTCTCATAGAGCCGCCTCGCCGCCGCATTGGACACGCGTACTTCGAGCGTGCACCGGGTCGCCCCCTCGGCACAGGCTTTTTTCAGTGCCGCCTCCACAAGCCTCGAGGCGATCCCCTTTCTCTTGAAGTCCGACCTCACGGCGAGATTGTTCACGTGAATCTCTTCGGAAACCATCCAGTAAACGATGTATCCGACGGTCTCGCTTCCGGCCTCCCCCTCCGACTTCGCCACGAAACTCCGGGAGAGGGAAAATTTGAGCTCCTGCCGGAAAAGGTCCTCCGACCAGGGCGCAAGGAAGGACGCACGTTCTATCTTCATGATTTCCGGGAGATCGGCTCCGGACATTTTCTCGATGGAGATGCCGCCGGTCCCTCTTTTCTTGGCAGCCATATTGGAAGTCAGGATACTTTATTTCGACTTACGTCCACAAGAACTCTTTTACCGCGGAGAGGATCAGGAAAACACCGCAGAAAACGGGAATCGCGCCTCGATTCTTGACCGTGTTGAGGGCAACACCGATACCGAGAAGCGGCAGAAAGAAATAGATATAATGGAGCATCTTAAGGACGCTCGCGGGCAATGCGGGAAACGCGAATCGGGTAAAGAAAATACCGGCGAGGGCAGCGACAAAGATAAAGGCCGTCGTAAAGATCCAGGTCCGCAGGAGCGCGCGGAGATGATTCCTGGGTACGGCCCGGATGTTTCCCGCCTTCACCTCCTCCAGGGCCGCTCTGGCCAGTGTGTCGTTGGATTGGCGGATCCAGACATCCAACCTCTGCGCGAGAATTCCGGCCGGGAGGTAAAGGAGAACAGAAAAAGCAACCAGTTGAGTGAAAAAGGGGCCGTGCCCCATGCCGGCCAGAATAGACCCTGCGGTCACAAGAATGGCGACGATGGTATCATGGGGGGGGACGTAGGCGCCCACCGCAAGGCGGTCGATCCAGAGAAGCTCGACGAGCGCTCCTGATATGAGTCCCATGTGAGGATCACCGAGGACCAGTCCGATGATCGGTCCCGTCACCACGGGCCGCGAAATCATCAACTGGAACGTGACCCTGTCCAGGCACAGGATCCCGCCGAGGAGAGATAAAATGGCTACCTTGACCAGCATGCACCCGCTCTATGGAGTATCATCTTCTGATTTTTTTACTGACGTGCACGCCTGACGCTGTTGCCGACACCCTCGATTTCAAGACGATCGCACTTCTTCATGACTTCCTGAAAATCAAGGGCCTTGTCCTTGGGGAGGGACTTCAATTCCATCACGACCCCCGCTTGCGCGAGGCAAATCATGTCCCGGATATCGTTCTCACAGAGGGCGATGGACGTCGTACAGCGAAGAACACACTCCTCGGTGTAGATGTTGCCGACGTTCAGGCGGTCAAAGCGGAAGCCCTGATTGTAGGCCCGAAGCGCGTCGGTAATTTTACTGAAGAGAACGATGGCTTTCTTTTGACTTTTTTCGCTGATGATCTGACTTCTGGGGAACTCATCCACACTGTAGACGGAGAACTCGACCTCGCGGGGCACGGCCATGCGGATGACGGTTTCGCGGAAGAAATCGTAGGCCACCTCGTCATCGACGACGATGATACACCTTGCGCCGAGAAAAGGGAGCCAGGTTTCCAGAATTTGCCCGTGAACCAGCCTGTTATCTACTCTCACCAGGACAAAATTCATTGCTCAATTTCACCAGCGCGACGGGGAGCATCGCCACAGGAACCAGGCATGTGAAACGGGCCGGCATTTACTTATTGCCGCCCACCTCCCGGTTGAGCACTTCACTGGCCAGGTAAATATTTTTTTTCCCGTATTCCCTGATCAGCGAGGCAAATTCACCGAGATTCTTTTCCTCTTTGAGATCAGACACTTTCAGGAGCATCGGCAGGTTCACGCCCGTGACGACTTCGATCTTTCCAGCTTTTAAAAAGGACAGCGATATATTGGACGGCGTACCACCGAAAAGGTCCGTCAGAATGAGAACACCGCTTCCGGCATCGACCTTCCTGGCGGCCACGGTAATATCCTTTTTGATATCCTCCATACCCCTTGAGGCGTTGACCGAAATGTGCTGGACGCCTTCAAGGCGGCCCTTGATGAGCTCCGCCGCCTTTATCAGCTCGCTTCCGAGGTTCCCGTGGGTTATGACAAGAACACCGATCATCGGATCCTCCGAGGTCAAGATTAGTGCCGTAAACTAATGGATTGGCCTAAAATTGTCAAGGTATTAAAAAACTGTGCCAGATGAGCCCGGCACCGACAATTCAAAGTCCTTATCGCCATAAAGGGCGCCCGTCTTTTGAGCCTTGACAGACCGGCACATTCATCTTAAAGACAAAAAGCCGGACCCGGCAGACACAGAAAAAGAGCACTCATGGCCATCAAGAAGAACATCCCTTGCCCCCGCTGCGGCGGCGAGATCGCATCATACCGGAACCCCGTTCCCACGGTGGATATCATCATTGAAATGGAGGACGGCGCGATCATCCTCATCAAGAGAAAGCGCCACCCCGTCGGATGGGCCATACCCGGCGGATTCGTTGACTATGGAGAGTCCCTGGAAGAGGCGGCCCTCCGGGAAGCAAGAGAGGAAACATCCCTCGAGGTGACACTGACCCGCCAGATGCACACCTACTCCGCCCCGGACAGAGATCCCCGGCAGCACACCATCACAACCGTCTATATCGCGAAGGGCAGCGGCGTTCCCGCAGCTGCCGACGACGCCGCGGCGATCGGGATTTTCCGCAGAGACAACCTGCCCCGGCCCCTCATGTTTGATCACGCCCGAATCCTGAAGGACTATTTCGAAAAGTACAGGCAAGAATAATTTCTTGGCAGAAGTCATGCCGCCCGGACCCCCATGGCACCCGTGAAATCAAAACCGAATATCCTCACCCTCACGTCGACCGGCCGTCTTGCCCGGCATCTTCGCCACCGCCACAGGATGGAAAACCTGTCGGCAGATCGTGACGCCTGGGAGCCCCTCAAGGTTCTGCACCTCAACGCCTGGCTCGAGGAACGCTGGGCCTCATCGTGGCCTGAAGTGCTCCCCGCACCCGGGCTTCTGAGGCTCGCGACATGGCGCAACCTCGCCTTCAGGATGCCTCCGCCGGAGCCGTTGATCCCGGATATCGCCCTTCACAAACTCCTGGACGATAACTACAGCATCATGATCCGCCACCGGCTCAACCCGGTAGCCGGAGACGCCTCCACGCCGCTCGCCGCCTGGCGGCAGGAAATGAGCGCAGCCTTCCAGAGAGACCTAACTGAAAGAGGCTACTTCCACCCGGCCGAACTTCCGCTTCGCATCACGAGGGCGCTGACAACCAATCGGGGCGGCCTTCCCGGAGAAATCAGGCTTCTCGGTTTCGAATCTCCCGCACCGGTGGAGGTGGAACTCTTCGAAGCACTGCAAAAATGCGCGATGCTGACGTCCGAAGAAGAACAAAAGCGGGAACCAAGAAGCCTGGAAGCCTTTCGCCTCCCCACACCGGAGCAGGAGGTCCTCTATCTTCTGGACAGGATTTTGGAGGACGCCCAGGATCTCCCCCTTCATCGAATCGGCGTCGTGGCCCCCAATCTCGAAGAGTACACACCCCTCCTGGAGCGTGGCCTGAGAGACATCGAGGGCACCCCGCCGCCGGAGGAGTCTTTCTTTCACAACCTGACACTGGGACAATCCCTCCTCGACTTCCCCCTGGTCAGGGCGGGATTGCTCCCGTTGCGTTTTGTGGCGGAGGGAGAGAAAAGAGAGCTCTTTCTTGCCCTGTTGTTGAGTCCCTTCTACGGCCACTGGAGGGGAGTCCGTCAGGAGATTGCGAGAGCAGACCGGATCTGGCGGGAGACAGCCACTGAAAGCGGGCTCTCTCAGCTCCTGGCGGCCACGATGAAGGCTCACCCCGCCCTCCATGGAAAAATCCTCCGGGACGGCGCATCGCGGCTCCTCGATTTCTGCCGCCAGCCCTTCAGCGAAATCAAGACGGTCAGGACGTGGATCGCATCCCTCGAATCCCTCTGGTCGGCGCTTTCCTTCCCGGTGCGCTCCGACGAGCGGGACCAACTCGCCTGGCGGCATCTCATCGAAATCCTCTCGGATCTTCGGGCCTACCTCTCGGAGGTCCGTATGGACGGATTCGAATTCCTATCATGGTTCAGGCACATCCTTCGGGAAACGCCATCCCGGGAGAGCGCATCCGAGGAGGCCGGCATACAGTTCCTCGGTCTCATCGAGTCACGGGGGCTCGACTTTGACAGGCTTTACGTACTCGGTATGACGGACCGGGGCCTTCCCCAACCGGTACGGCCCCTGCCTTTTCTGAACGGCCGGGAACGCCTGGTCGTTCTCGGCGGCACACCGGAGAGCCAGTACGCATTCGCGGAAAGGGCCTATTGCCATATCCTTTCTCTCGCGCCCAGAATCACCCTCCTGAGACCGGAGCAGAAGGACGCGGAGATTCTTCTCCCCTCCCCCTTCTGGCCACGGCAGGACGAGGAAAAAAGCGTCAATATCTGGTCGGAACCCGGCCGGGCGTGGATGCGCGCCGCCTGGCTGAAATCGGCCTTCGAGGGATTCAAGACTTATCAAGAAAGATTGGAAGATCCCCTCTCGAGACATCGACCCGTGCCCCGGCCTTATTTTTACGGCCTCAAGCCGGGATCGAAAGACCCCGATGCACTCCCGGCCGACCGACGGCTTCTCCCCGAGGGGCTTTCGGTCGCGGAGGTTCAAGTCCTCCTTTCCTGCCCCTTCCGATATTTCACCGAAATCCTCCTCGGGATCCAGCCGCTTGAGGAAGCAGGCCCCTCCGTCACGCCGCGTGAACGCGGCACGCGTATTCACCGTGCTCTGCATTCCTTCACCAGAATGCTCCGGGAGAAAAAGCTCGACTTCAGGGCGGACCCTAAAAGGCTTTTTGCGATCCTCGTGACCTGCGTGGATGAGGCCCTCGAGGACGTCCGGGGGAAACCCGAGTGGGACATCGAGCGGCGTCTCTGGCTCGGCGAAGAATCCGGGGTCGGGAAAAAGCCACCGGGGCTCTTCTCTGTCTGGCTGGAGGCCGAGATGGAGCACCTCTCCGAGGGCTGGAAAATCCTCGAGGAGGAGATGAGGTTTCAAAAACTGAAGGGCAAAGACTGGCCCTTCGAAATCCGGGGGAGGATGGACCGTGTGGACGCCCACGACACGAAGGGACTCATCGTCTGGGACTACAAGACAGGGAACCCCCCGAGGACCAAGGAGGTCCTGGAACAATTCAAGGAGGCGCAATTGCCCCTTTATCTAATGGCGCTCCGCAAGGGGATAGTTTCCTCAGCCGCCCTGTCCGCAGAGGGCAAACTCCTTTCGGCCGGTTACATCCGCCTGAAAGCGGCCGGAAAAATCAGGATGACCCCCCTGGGCGCAAAGGGATTTTCCTGGGAAGGGTGTCTTGACGGCTGGGAACGAACGATCGCCACGCTCGGCGACCTCCTGAGGGGAAACGATTTCCCGGCAAAACCCTACCCCGTCTCCGCCCCCGGTGTGGAAGCCGATTGTCTTTCATGCGTCTTCGTGACGCTCTGCGAAAAAGGAGTCACCGGCGAATGGAGGGGGCGCGAGGAGGAAGCGGATGAAGAGTGAACTCCCCGATAGCATCAGACGTCAGGCGGCCCTCGACACGCTGCAGAGTCATCACGTGGAAGCACCAGCAGGCTCGGGGAAAACACTGCTGCTCATCATGCGGTTCCTCAAGCTCCTCGGCGAGGTTCACCACCCGGGAGAAATCATCGCACTCACCTTCACGGACAAGGCGGCCGGCGAAATGCGCGACCGGGTCATACGATATCTCAAGATGGCCCGGGATTCGGTGACGCCCTCCAGTGACCTTGAGGCCAGGATTCTCGAACTCGCCGCAAAGGCCCTGAAAAAACAGGAGCGCTTCCGTCACAGCCTGACTTCCGCGAGCGGCCTCAACGTGATGACCTTCCATGGCTTCTGCTACTACCTCGTAAAGAGGGCACCCCTGGAAGCAGGCATATCACCCGACTGCGAGATCCTCGGCGAGGAGGATCTGCCGATCTTCCTCGATGAGATCGTCCAGCAGGCGATGAAACAGTTGCTCGAACAGCCGAAGGACCGGCCGGGGCGGAAAGCCCTGGAAAGTAGGCTGCTGGCGCACAATAATGTCTGGCGGGGGCTATCGGAGGAACTGAAGGCGGTGATCGCGAGCCGGGACCGCTTCGAGGACCTCATCCGTGAGATCAAAGAACCCTCTGCTTCAACCGTCCTCGACGCCCTGCAAAGAAGGCTGAGCGTGACGGTGGAGGTGTCCCTCGCAAACCTCTCGAAAGGCTTTCACTCAAGCGACCTGGGCAACAACTGGGCGTCTTTCATCGACCACCTGAATTCCCGGTCAGCAAAGATCTGCGAGCGCCTTCCGCCATCCCTGCCGGGAACCGGCTGGGAATCACTGCCGGCGTGGAAACACCTGGCCGAATCCCTTCTCACCAGGGCGGGAACCCCGAGGAAATCCTTCGGCCCTGCCAGCGGTTTTTACAGCGGTTTCGGCAAAACCCCCTGGAGGGACCTGATCAGGCGCCTCGAGGGGGAGGTCAGCCTCATGCTCCACGAGGTTCGCTCCCTTCCCGACAGGGATGATGAACCCACGGACGTGGAGATCCTAAAGGACTTCATCCTCCTCTCCGCCCTTTGCATTGCCGCCTTCAATCAGGCCTGCGATAAGCGGCATGTCATGGACTTCATCGGCCTGGAGAATGCGGCGCTTCGTATCCTCAGGGAGGACCCTCCGACGGATCTTCAACTCCATCTCGATTTCCGGGTCAGGCACCTTCTCGTCGATGAATTCCAGGACACGAGCCGGAATCAGTGGGAACTCATCAAGCGGCTCTGCAGCGGCTGGGAGCCCGGTGACGGCCGCACGATCTTCATCGTCGGTGACCCCAAGCAATCCATCTACGCGTTCCGCAAGGCCGAGGTCCGTCTCTTTCTGGAAGCCAGGGACGGACTTCCCCTGCCCGGTCAGGGACGGCTTTCCCTCACATCCCTTCTGCTGACAACCAACTTCCGCTCCCGTGAGGGCCTGATCGACTGGTGCAACGGCCTATTCGGAAATACGGTGATGATTCATCCCAACGCCGATGCCGATGAGGTTCCCTTCAGCGCGTCAGTCCCCGCCCCGGGGACTGTGAGGGAGTCCACGATCAGCCTGAGCCTGTTTACCGGGGAGCAAGAGGACGCCAGGGCGAACGAATCAAAGTGGCTTGCCCGGGAAGTAAGGCGGGTCCTCACGGAAACGGATGGGAGGAAATCCCTGGCCATCCTGCTCTTCACGAGAAACCGTCTTCACCGCTATCTCCAGAGCTTCAAGGAAGAAAACATCCCCCTGCAGGTCCAAGAGGGGCTCCTCCTTGCGGAGCGGCCGGAGATCCTGCACCTGCTGCAGATCGCCCGTGTCACTGCGCGGCCCCATGACGATCTGGCATGGGCTTCCCTGACCCGCTCACCCTGGAACTGGTTCGGGAAAAACTTCCTCCACACGGCGTCCCTGAAGAACGCCGTCGGCTGGCGGGACAAAATCCTCACAGCCGCAGAGGAACACCCGGAGATGACCGCCCTGCGCAGGGCGATTGACCACGCACTCAAGAGGGGCGGAAGGGATCCCCTCGGACAGGTCGTCAGGGACTTCTGGGAGATGCTTGACGGACCCAGGCTCACGGCCGCCCTGTACGGCATGGCGGGACTCGCAAACTGCCGCCGGTTCTTCCAGGTCCTGGAGGACGTCGAACAGGGCATCCCCCAGGAGACCCTGAACCGCCTGGAGTCACGCCTTAAGACGTTCTACGAGCCTGTTGATCCCATGGCTGCCCGCTCGCCCGTCACGATGATGACCGTCCACGGGGCAAAGGGTCTGGAGTTTGACATCGTCTTCATCCCCTTCCTGGACTGGCGTCCCCTGTCAAGCGGGGGACAGGCCCCGCCGGCTTATCTTCTGGAGAGAATTCCCGGCACCTCGGGAGAGTATCTCGTTGCCATGGGAACGGATCGCCGAACGGGCGAGCCGACTCCGCTTTTTCAACTGCTGAAAAAATTTCAGCAGGATCGGCGGATGGGGGAAGCTAAACGCCTGTTTTACGTCGCGGCGACCCGCGCCAGGGAGGCCCTCTTCATGAGTGGCATTGCCGGCGTGAAGGACGACGCGCTCAGAGCGACGGGCGGAAGCCTCCTCGACTGGGTGATGGACCACGAAAAAATGACCGGGATTGGCCCGGCGGGTATCCATAGACAACCGCGCGGAGGGATCCGGATCGCAGTCGATCCCGAGGTGACGACGGACCTCCCCCTGAGGCCGGGGATCACCTTTGACTTGCCTGAGCCCCTCCCCTTCCATGCGGAGAAAATTCCCTATGCCATCGAAAGCCCTTCAGCCCTGCACGGCGAAAAAGCCCTCCCGCCGGGGGAAGGGGAGCAGCGTTCTTTGGAAAGCCCCGCTCTGGCAGCCCGCGGAATCGTCACGCACGGGATCCTGAACCGGATCATCGGCGGGGGACCTATGCCCTCCCGGATTTCCATTGAAAAAGCCCTCACCCGTGAAGGGATGTCCAGCGAATCCGCATCCAGTCTGGCACAGGATATCCTGGGGGAGGTTTCAGGCGTTTTGCAGGATCCCTTCTTGAGCCGCCTCCTTGTTAAGGAAACACCCGTTCTGCGGAGTGAATGGGCCGTCGAGGATCGTGCGGGTGAGAGGCGGGTTCGTTCCGGCATCCTCGATCTTGTCGCCTTCGACGGGACATCCTGGTGGATCATCGATTTCAAGACATCGCGACCGCCCGACGGGAACCTCGAAGCCTACGCGGCGGGCCAGATGGATCTCTACCGGCCCCAACTCGAGGCCTATCGAGCCATGCTGGGGAAAGCCGAGGGTGTTCGTGAAGAGAACATCAAGGCAGGAATCTACCTGACGGGGATAAAAAAGTGGTTCGAAATCGAAAATTAAAATTAAGCTATTGAAACTATTTATGATTCAAATTTGCCCCCTCCATAGGCAATTCGGTGAAATGCCTTTTCCGATCCGCACTTATGAGCTTTCTCTATAACTCTCCCCAGAAACTGGACAGGGCAATAAGGTGCATGTTAGCCTGCCGATATCAGAAGGAGGTATGGCATGGCACACAACATGCGCAGGAGTCACGACGCCGCCTTTAAGGCGAGAGTGTCCTTGGAGGCGATTCGGGGAGAGAAGACCATTGCCCAGATCGCCACAGAGTACGGCGTTCACCCCAACCAGATCCGCCAATGGCGACAGAAGCTTCTTGACGAGCTGCCGCAGCTTTTTTCGGACCGGCGCAAGAGTGCCGAGAAAGACAGCGAAGAGCTGCAGGCGGAACTCTATCGCCAGATCGGACAGCTCAAGGTGGAGCTGGACTGGCTTAAAAAAAAGTCCCAGATGCTTCTGTTGAAGAAAAAAGGCAACTGATCGAACCGGGCCACAAGATGATCTCCCTATCCCGACAGTGTGCGCTATTGGATCTTGCCCGATCGTCATATTACTATCAGCCTGAGAAGGATGAGAGCTATAATCATGTTCTGCTGAACCTGATCGACGAGCAATTTACACGAACCCCGTTTTATGGCGTCCCGAAAATGACATTTTGGTTGAGACGCCAGGGACACCCGGTAAACCCCAAACGGGTTCGCAGGCTCATGCGGCTCATGGGCCTGGAGGCCATCTATCCCAAAAAGAGGTTGAGCAAATCCTGTCCCGAGCACAGGAAGTATCCTTATTTGTTGAGGGGCCTGAAAATCGACCATCCGGACCAGGTCTGGTGTGCGGATATCACGTACCTCCGGATGTATCATGGCTTTATTTACCTTGTGGCCGTCATGGACTGGTTCAGCCGTTATGTTCTGGCCTGGGAGTTGTCAATCACCCTGGATACGGCGTCCTGTGTACAAGCCCTGGAAAAAGCCCTTCAGGGATCCAAACCAGAAATGTTCAACATGGATCAGGGGGCGCAGTTTACGGCAACGGATTTCATCAGTCCTCTTGAAGAAAACAGCATTCAGATCAGCATGGACGGTCGGGGCCGAGTCTACGACAACATCTTCGTCGAGAGGCTCTGGAGAACGGTCAAATACGAAGAAGTTTATCTCCATGATTATCGCAGCGTTTCAGACGCCCGCTTTCGCCTGGCCGCTTATTTCCAATTTTACAACACAGAGCGGATTCATGAAGCTTTAGGATACCGGACGCCCTACGAGGTTTATTCCGGCAAACCGCTTAACTTTAACCACGTGCAGGCGCATCCGACCGTGCACCTTAAACAAGCCCATCTTCTGTCTTGACTATGGGGAGAGGCTTACTCCACAGGGCTTTCCACAGAAGTTCCACAGGCATTGTGAATAGGATAGACGCGCAAAATAGCACAATAAAACCGATATGTTATAAATAAAGTTTTTGTCAAAAAAACCGGGAGAACTAAGACGTGAACAGCTCTTGGTTTCCCCGCTTGAGGCTCCTGAAACGCCACGGAAGCCTTGCTTCTCCGACTGAAGGGATTGAAAACCATTGTCCCGCAACCGTCTTTAAACCCTCACGTCAATATTGTAGCGCAATCATTGATTCTTCGAGATGATCAACCCTGAAAAAAGAGCCTGTTCATAACTCAACAGGCGCCGGCAGACACCCATTAAAGGCCGTGGATGGCCCTCCGGCGTGGACGATGCGCCCGGAGGGCGACTGGACTTATTTTGGCTATTTATTTGGGAATTTCGGGCTATTGGGAGTTGACAAAATCAAAATGGCGATTACTATAAGGGCAAAACTTTAACGAACGGGTTAGCCTATCTATGTACAAGTGCAAGAAAAAAGTGATTTACATCACGGAGCCATGCCTCGACACCACCTGTGAGTGGTGGCTTAAAAACGAGATGTTCTGCAACTGCACCTGGGTGGCCTGCAATTACGGTCCATTTACCCTGGAAGAGGTCGGCGAGATGATGGGGGTCACCCGCGAAAGAATCAGGCAGATTGAAGCGAAGGCGTTGAGGAAGCTTCAGCACAAAAAGAGACGGGACCAACTGAGGGATTTTGCTTCGCCGGACTACGAAAAGGAATTGCTCTGATATTACCCGGCGCGGGGAACGATAAGCCTCCTGTACCACGGTACGGGAGGCTTATTTTTTCTTTTTTCTCTTCATATCTTCCAGCATTTTCTTCATGTTCTCCCTGCTTTCTGAACGGGAGAAAAGAAGAGCCGAAATCTCAAATTCATGTTCCAGGGCGGATTTTCTATCCAGCCTGGGCACGACATCCGAAATTTTCTTCACCGCTTCGATGGCCCTCGGAAGCCTCCTGGCCAGCTCCTTTGCGATGATCTTTGCCTCTTCCATAAAGGATTCAGGGGAAGCCACCTTGTTGACCAGGCCGATTCTCAGGGCCTCTTTGGCCCCGATCGGTTCACCCAGCATCGTAATTTCCTTCGCCTTGGCCATACCGACGATGCGACTCAGGGGCCCGAAAAGGGGATTCAGCCCGAACTTGAGTTCCGGGTGACCGAATATGGCACTTTCCGAGGCGATGATCATATCGCAGACGCTCGCAAGATTGAAACCGCCACCCAGGGCGATACCGCCCACCGCGGCGATGACGGGCTTCTGAAAGGTATATATTTTTTGAAGATAACGGATGATGGCTTTAAAGTAATCGTCGATCCCGTCCTCCGTCAGGGCTGCCATCTCGTTCAAGTCCATACCGGCTGAAAAGACGTACTCCCCGCCCGTCAACACCACCGCCCGCACGGACTCGTCACTCTCGAGCTCGATGAAGCAGGCCTCAAGCTCCTTTTTCATTTCCCTCGTCAGGGCGTTCATCTCTTTCGGGCGATTGAGGGTTACAACGGCATAACCCTCCTGTCTGGACACGAGGATCGTCTTGTAGGTCATCGGAGTTCTCAGCCCCTCATTTCGGGTAATCCACGGTCTTCTTGAGTTCCTTACCCACCTTGAAGAAGGGGAACTTCTTCAAGGGGACATCCACGCCGGAGCCCGTCTTGGGGTTTCTGCCCCTGCGCGGCCGCCTTGTCCTCACGGTGAAATTGCCGAAACCCCGGATCTCGATGCGCTCACTGCGCTTTAGAGCGTCCGTCATCGCGTTGAACATAATATCTACGGCATAAGCCAGATCCTTCTTGGAATAATCCCGAAGCCTGTCGTAAATTTTTTCCGTTAAATCTTTTTTTGTCATTTTGCACTCAATCCCCTGTCGTTTGATATAAATAACTGAAGCCGACACCTTCTTCTGCCAGCTCTCTTTTCAGGATGGACACCATTTCCTCCAGCATGTACCGCCAGATCGAAAAGCGCTCTTCCTTGGGATAGACAAGCTCGGTTTTTCCCTCGATGCCGGAGAGCTTGGCAGCAACGTCGGCTGCAAATTCAATGTCACCGAGATAATCCACCAGCCCCATCTGCAGGGCCTGCCGGCCTGTCATGATCCGGCCATCGGCGATTTCCTTCAGCTTCTCCTTCGGGAGGCCCCGGCTGGTCGATACCACGTCCAGGAACTGGTCGTGGATATCATCCAAAACCCCCTGGAGCAGTACCTTTTCCTCGGGAGACATATCCCGGAAAGGAGAACCGGTATCCTTGTATCGGCCGCTCTTGATAACGGACGATTTAAGCCCGATCTTCTTAAAGAGGTCCTGGACGTTCGTTAAATGCATGATCACGCCGATGCTTCCCGTGACCGTCCCCGGGTTGGCCACGATCTTGTCGGCCGCGCACGCGACATAATAGCCGCCGGAGGCCGCCATGGAACCCATGGATACGACGACCTTCTTCTTTTTCTTCACCGACTGAACTTTTTCGTAGATCTCCTGTGCCGGCGTCACACCGCCCCCGGGGGATTCGATCCTGAGAACGATGGCCTTAATCCCTTCATCCTTACCGTACTTCTCAAGCTGGGCGAGAGCCGCCTTGGAATCAAGGATGATCCCCTTCAGGACAACAACGCCGATCTTATCTTTCATGGAGAAGGTCGATTTGTCACCCGTCAGGGAAGCCACACCGTAGACCAGCAGGAAGAACAGGACCCCCACCAGGCACAGCAGGAAAATCCCAAGCAGCACTGGATGTTTTCTCATATTTGAAACCTGAACGCTGCGGCAGGGGGGCTACACGTCGGTGATTTTGACGTCCGCCAGGGCCTTGCCCAGGTTGGAAGTGACGCTTTCTTTGTTGTTGATATACACCTTGGTCGATGAGGATTGATCCGTGTTCGACTCGTAATCCCGGATACTCAGCCGGATCTTTCTGGACTTCGGATCGACATTCTTGACGACGGCCGTGATCGTGTCGCCCACGGCAAAGAGTTCCGATGCCGACTTGACCCTCCGCGTGCTCAACTCCGAAATGTGAACCAGGCCTTCGATGCCATCTTCAACTTCCACGAACACGCCAAAATCGGTGATGTTTGTGATCTTACCCGAAACAACGGAACCGACCCCATGCCGGGCGGCGAATAGTTCCCAGGGGTTGGTTTCGAGCTGCTTGATCCCGAGAGAAAACTTCTCATTCTCCGCATCCACGTTGAGGACAACCGCCTCCACCTCCTGACCCTTCCTGTACACTTCTGAGGGATGCTTGATCCGCTGTTTCCAGGATATGTCGGATACGTGAACCAGTCCGTCGATCCCCTCTTCAACCCCGATGAAGATGCCGAAATCAGTGATGTTTCTGATCTTTCCCCTGATCACCGTTCCAGGAGGATATTTCTGCTTCAGCATGATCCAGGGATTCGGCGTGGTCTGCTTCAGGCCGAGTGAAATCCGTTTGTTTTCGGGACTGACGTCCAGAACCATGACCGTCACCTGGTCTCCCACGGAGAGAATCTTCGAAGGGTGTTTGATCTCCCGGGTCCAGAACATCTCAGACACATGAACGAGCCCCTCGACACCCGGCTCAAGTTCAATGAAGGCGCCGTAATCAACGATGCTGACCACTTTCCCCTCGATCATCGCCCCCACGGGATAACGCTCCCGAATCGTATCCCACGGATTCGCTGACAACTGTTTGAGTCCCAGGGACACTCTTTCCTTTTCCCGGTCAAAGGAGAGCACCTTGACGTTAATCTTCTCTCCGCGGTTGAAGGCATCGGACGGGCGGGTGACCTTGCCCCATGATATGTCCGTGATGTGAAGGAGTCCATCGATACCGCCCAGATCGATGAATATACCGTAATCGGTGATGTTCTTGATGACACCCTCCATCACCTTGCCTTCCTCAATGGTCTCCAGGAGCTTCTTGCGCTCTTCTCCCCTCTCGGTCTCCAGGATGGCTCTTCTGGAGAGGACGACATTATTTCGTTCCCGGTCGTACTTGATGATGTTGAACAAGCAGGATTGACCGACAAAGCGGTCGAGATCTTTGATGGGGCGAACGTCGACCTGGGAACCGGGCAGGAAAGCAGGAATACCAATGTCTACGGAAAGGCCGCCCTTGACCCGCTCAACGACGGTGCCTTGGACGGGTAGGTTGTGCTGGTGGGCATTGATGATATTGTCCCAGACTTTTATGCGTGCCGCCTTGTTTCTCGAAAGAATGAGTTCCCCTTCTTCGTTTCGCCGCTCCACGAGGACCGCTATCTCGTCCCCGACTTCGACGCTGACACCCCCTTGATCGTCCTTGAACTCCGCCGCCGGGATCTGCCCCTCCATCTTGGACCCCACATCCACCATCACTACATCGTTGTTGATCTGAACGACCCGGCCTGTAACAATCTCCCCTCTCCGTATATCCTGCAGGCTCTGCTCATAGAGCTCTTTAAATACCATTTCCTCTTCTTTTTCTGCCGCCCCTGGCTCCTTCTGCGCTGAGTCTTGATTAAGTTTTTTGTTGACATCGTTAACCATGAAACAATACCCCCTCGAATATTTTGCACATGTATTAAACTGAGAGCAACTAACATACTGATGACAAAATATCAAGCGATTTAACCGATACAGGGAATCCGGATTTTTGCCGCAGATTCCCGGCCTTCATTTCCCCCGCTCGATGATTTCCGCCATTTGATCAACCACTTCCGATACCGTCCGGTTTGACGAATCTATTAAAATCGCCCCTTCGGAAGGCCGCAAGGGTGCAACCGGCCGATCCGTGTCCTGACGGTCTCTCCGGATGACGTCTTTCCGGACCTCCTGGAGGGATACGCGCTCACCTTTTTCAACAAGCTCCAGATATCGCCGGCGGCTGCGCTCCTCGACACTGGCCGTGAGAAAAAATTTGAACTCCGCGCCGGGGAAGACCACGGTTCCCATGTCCCTCCCCTCGGCCACGATGCCGCCCTTCTCGCCGGTTTTTCTCTGAAGCACAAGAAGGGCCTGCCGAACGGTGGGAACCGCCGAAACGCGCGAGGCCATCATGCTCACCCCCGGCGTTCGAATCACGCTGGAGACATCTTCGTCCTCCACAAAAACTTTCAGGATACCTTTCTGGTTTCGGACATCGATGCGGATCCGGTCACACAGTTTTCTCAGCCCTTTTTCGTCGTCGGGCCGGATCCCGCTTTTTGAAGCCCTGTAGGCCACGGCCCGGTAGAGAGCCCCCGTGTCCAGATAGGCATAGGACAGCCTCTCCGCCAGCATCCGGCTCACCGTGCTTTTGCCCGAGCCGGCCGGCCCGTCAACGGTGATCACGTAAGGTCTTTTCAATACGTCCATACCCTTGCCATGATGTCTTCCAGTTTCCTGAAAGGCGTCATGCTGAATCTCGCGCGACGGCAGGTCATTGAAGCCAGAATGACCCCCGGGACATCGGAAAAAACATCTGCGGCACTCGGGCTCCTCCCCGGTACGAAGACCTGTTGAAACTCATCGGAAACACCGTAAGCCACTCCGAAGAGAACCGCAGAAAGAGCAAGGTGTGCGAGAAAGAGCCTCCGGGGGAATGTCACAAAGAGCCGCATGAGGAGATCACCCAGAACATACTATTCGAGAAAATGAAGAATCCAGTCGAGCCCGAAGATATCGGGATAAAGTTCCGGGACCCCGGAGAGGGAGGAGAGGATGAAGACGAACCCTGCATGTAAGGAGTGCAGGTAAACTGTAGAGAAGAAATCGCTTGGTGGGGAGCCTTTTCATGGCCGTGAGGTGCCTGACGATCACTTGACCGTTTCGCCCGCCTTGTCCTCCTGCAGCTTTATAATCCTGGCAAATAGAGGACCTTCCTCCCTCCACATCCAACAGCTGTCCTTCAGCAGGTCCGGGTCGAATTCGGGCGCCCGGACACCTTTCTCACCTTCACGCCTCCGGCTGTAATAAGCCCAGAAACCCTGCACGGCTGCCGATCCCATCGTCAGGATCAGGTTCGTCAGGTGGAGGCATCCCTCAACACCGCCGAGGAGAGCCCTCACCTTCTTAGTAAATCCCGGCTTGATCTTGAGCCCCACCAGCTTTTGAATGAACGCTTCGATCTCGCGGCAGCTTTCGATCGGTACCTCGTTCATCACGGCCTGCGCCTTTCTGATTTCCAGATCCGGGAGGGCAATGTCCAGGCGCACCGTCATTTTATGCACGATTCCCGGATCGATATATTGATTGCGCGAATAGTAAAGAGAAGGGAAAAACCGCTCGTCGGTGAGGACGCCCTCGACCTGAATGGTACCATCACCCATCTCATAGGAATTCACGGTGATCACCCGCGTGTGGATCTTTTCCTTCTTGCTCAAATGGATTCTCCTGTTTAAACGTAGGGGCTGTTCTGGAGCGCCTGCCTTGCGGCATCAGCCGCTCGGGGAGCCGGGCACAATACCCTCGGCAAACGTCGTCCCTATAACACATAAATCGGACCTCAACAAGAAAAAGGGGGCCTTCTCCATGCACGCTGCAAAATGAACATGGCCGGAAACTCCGTTTGATTCTAAAGGTTTACAAGTGACACGGACCTGCTTTGGATCGCCATTTCCCACCCCCGGAGAGGGTACGCTTGATTATATGTCCGATCCGGGGACCCGTGAAAAACAGAGCAAAAACAGTCCTTTGATTTCAAAGACTTGACGGCGGCTTAGAAATAACGGAAATACTAAACAGCAAAAAAAATAAAAGTGGGCAATTTTGGGCAATACCGGGGATAGGCACTGCAGGCCGATACGGCGGCTTTCCTGGGCCGCCTTCCCCGGATCAATACCAGGCCGCGGCAGGAGGCGGCATCATGAGAACAAAAAAATCGACTTTCAATAAAAGAATCCGGCTTCCCATCGAGCCGCCACCCGTACCCGAAAATGTTTGGTCCCTCATCAAGAGCAAGCGGGGAAAGAAAATCCTCTCGCTGTTCAGCACCGAAAAAACCCGTATCCTGGCGGACCGGATGATCCGGAGGGTCCTGATAGAAGGACACAGGGCGGCGACGGTTGCCCAGGAGTATGCCTGGGAGGCGTCGCAAGGAAACGTCATACTGGCCGGGATAGAGGCCATCTATGATGCCGCCATCAGGGAGCTCCAGCGTGGAGGATATGGGAGCGTCAATCTAAGACAGAAAGAAATTGAAAAAGACATTTCCCGGCTGCGTCGGAGAAAAGTTGAGCTCTCCAGGATGAAAGAGTCCGAGCTCATCCGGGAAACAAACCGTAAGATGCTCGCCGCACAGGCGGACGCACTCACCACACTATTCCGAGAGCTATATAAGGACCACTTTCCAGAGAATTACCCGGCGCACGGGGTCCATTCTCTCGTCGCCGAGATCCTCTCGAACTACTACCGCATCAAGCTCACCAACGACGACGTTAAAGCCTTCCTCGATTACCAGCGCAAACACCCCCAGGCGTAAAATTTTCTTCATTTTTCCGAAAAAGGAATCTGTTCACACCATTTCTCTGCAAAGAGATGCTTGAGGAAATTCGGGCAATTATGGCCGCCTTCCGAAAATTATTTCAGTAATAAAAACAAAAAGATAGCCTTTTTCCCTTTTGTCATTACCATGAAACCAAAACGCAGGAGGTTTTCGAAATGAAATGGACGATCGAAAAAATCGGCCTGAGCGCACGGGAGGTCGGGATCGTCACTGGTCTTTCTGAGATCGCCCTTGCCGAGCTGCGGCGGAAGGGTGAGGGGCCTCCATTCACCAAGCTCGGGGGCCGGGTGATTTACCGAGCTTCCGACGTGGAGCGGTGGCTGGCGAAACACAAAACATCTGATCGGGAGGAGTAGGATGTGCCAAGACCCTTTCAAACTGATCGACTTTATCGCTGCGGCCGGCGGCTACGTCGCCCTGCACGAGATCCTTGAGGATTGCTTGGAGGCATATTTCGACGAGGGGATGAGCCTGGCGCTGGACGGGCTGGACAACAAGGAGGGAAACGGGCGTTGCGTATGGCAGACAATAAACTAAAAAAAGCTGCCCTGACTTACCGTAGGCTTTTCGGCTGGCCCGTGATCCCGATCATCTTCGAGCCCGAGGACAACGGTAAGCTCCGGAAGAAACCCCTGGTCCAGTGGAAGACTTACCAGGAGAAGAAGCCGACCGTGGAGGAAACCGGCAAGCTGTTTGACGACGATCGGGCACAGGGGATCTCACTCATCTGCGGGAAGGTCAGCGGCGTGGTCAGCTTGGACCTGGACGAATACAAGCCGGACTATGACCCCGAGAAGGTCCGGGAGGCCCTCGGCGAGCTACCGCCGGCTCCCACCTTCACCACGCCCAGGGGCGGTCGCCAGCTTCTTTTCAAGTGCCCGGCCGAGGGGATCCAGTCCGTGACGGATCTTCTCCCCGGCATGGACGTGAAAGCGGGCGGCGGCTTGGCCACCCTACCGCCCTCGAGCAACGGCGTCGGCAAGTATGCTTGGGCTGAGGGAATGGGCCCCAGGGACCTCGAGCCGCCCGAGCTGCCGCCGGCGGCGCTGGCGTATATAATTAGATATATATATATAAGCAGGGAAGTCAGTTCAGATCCCCGACGACTTCCAACGACTTCCTTGACTTCAAGTGACTTCCATTTCTTTACTGAAGGGAGGCGGGATGAGGACCTTTTCCGCGCCGCTAATTGCCTGGTGAAGGGCGGAGCCGAGCCCTCCTTCATCCAAAATACCCTTGAATTACTCACACTTGGCTGCACACCTCCTTTCGACCTAAAAGAAATTCCCGCAAAAATTGAATCAGCTCTGAAACGAGCCGAGCGTCGGGAGCGGAACATCTCCGCCGAGGTCCGGGAGTGGGTGCTGACTTCAAGTGGCTTCTATTTGACTTCAGATTGCTTCAACGGACTTCAAGTGACTTCAAGAGAGGAAAAGAAGGCCGTGATCCTCGAGATGCTCCGGCTCCACAAGGCGGGTGTGATTGAGCGGCACGGGAACAAAAACGGGTGTTATCGCCTGGTTAATACCAATGTCGAATACCTGGATTTCCTGAGCGCCCCCACCGATGAGTTCCCGATCGACCTTCCCCTGGGTCTTTCGGACTACGCCGTTATTAACTCCAAGGGCATTTTGACCTTTGCCGGGTCAAAGGACGCCGGAAAGACGGCGCTCGCCTTGGAGCTGATCAAGAGAAACGCCGGCCGGTTCCCGATCCTCTATGTCACTTCCGAGATGGGTCAAACCGAGCTCCGGAAGCGCCTCGAGGCTCACAAGGACATGACCCTGGAGAAATGGAACGCGGCCATGAAGGCCGCCTATCGGATCGAGAACGTCCAGGATCTTATTACGCCGGAGCGCAAGCTGTTCATCATCGACTACATCGAGCCGCCGGAGGAACAGCTCTACAAGGTCGGGACCATCTTTCGGTCGATTCATGAAAAATTAAAAGACGGCGTCGCGGTCTGCTTCATACAGAAGCAATACCAGGCCCTCCTTGGGCGCGGAGGCCAATTTTCCCTGGACAAAGCACGGCTATATGTCGGCCTGGATACCGGGAAGCCCAACAAAGCGACAATCGTGTCGTGTAAGAGCTTCCGGGGCGTGAACCCCAGGAGCATGACTCTGCAATACAAGATTTTTGGGGGCTGGAAGATAGAGCCGATGGGTTTTTGGAAATACGAGGAGACCAGACCATGACCAAGTTCCAGCGAGAATGGGAAGAACTCACGCAAGCGGTTTACCGGGCGCTCGCCAGGGGACGGCGGCGTTTCGACCTGGAAGCATCGCCCATCCTCGATGGGGCGGACCTCGAAAAGGCCACGAGGATCGTGCTCGACGGCCTGTGGAAGGGCGTCCTTGCTCAAATGGTGCTGGAAGACGCCCTGGATCTCTCCTTCGTCGATGGCAAGCTGCACTTCACCCTCAACGCCAAGGGCGTAGAGATGGGCCTGGAACTGGCCTTCGATGACACGATTAGGAAGCATTGACAGGATCCGGGGCTTCGCCGGGGCCCCTGGTCCCCTCTGAAGGATGGGTATGACGGAACTACTCAAACCGCAAGACGTGAGACGAATCCTGAAGGTGAGCTTGAGCACCGTGTATGCGCTGGTTGAGAGAAATCAAATCCGGGCCATCCGGATCCCCTGTCCCAGGACTCCGGGACGCCGCGGCAAGTCGATCGTCCGGTTTGCCCCGGAGGATCTCCAGGAATTCATAGAGAAGCATAGGACCATTTGATGTTTAGACAAAAGGCTTTAGTAACATATTGAAATAATTAAGGATAAATAAGAATTTTAAAGGCGTTTGCCCGGAATTGCCCGGATTGAGGAGGTGAAAACATGGCAAGTCAACATGACGCACTTTGGGCGGCGTCCGTCGCCTACGAACGAGCGAAAGCGGATCCAGCTACCACGCCGGCAGAGCTCGAGGCTCTGGAAAGCGCCTGGAGGATCCTCACGGCCCACTGGCCATACAGCAGGGACCTGGAAACCGCAACGGCGGCCGACAAACAAACGGGCAAGCTAAAGGTTTCCGTCCCACATGACAAATTTTAGGAGGTGCCAAAGTGAAAGAGAAGATCCAAAAAGAAATAAACGATCTGTTTGCCGGCAAGGTCCGGAAGGCCGTTTCCGACGAGTTGAAGGCTGTGTCGGCTGTGCGTAAGGAAAGGGCGGAACTCGCCGAGCGGATCCGGGTCCTGGAGGTCCGGGCCCAGGCTGCCGGGGACGCCCTGGTGGTCATGTCGGACCAAATTGACCGCGATATCCTTGACAACAAGCTGCCGGCCAAACTGCTCCGGGAGGCCGAGGTCAAGAGTAAAGAGGTCAAGGCATGCACCGGCCAGATCTCGCTACTGAAGGATCGGGACGCCGCCCTTGCGATCCATGAAAAGCAAGCCCTCGAAGCGCTGTCCGGGGCTGCCTGGAAAGCCTGTGGCGCCTGTCATGAGGTTATTGAGGCCCGCGCCAGGGCCCTGCTCGACGAAGCCCTTTTGCTGTTGGCCACCTATGAAGACGCCGGTTTGCGGCTCTTTAAGGACCAGGGTATTGATCTCAGGCGGGACAAAGAGCTCACCCTGGGTCGCTTCGGCGGTCTTCAGCCCTTAATGGACGACCTGGAGTCCTTCGCTCTCCCGTCGGGTCAGGAAATGGCCTTCATCGATCGCCGCGAGATTCGCCACCGGGCCCTGGGCGGCTGATAGTGAAAATTCAACGTAACTCAATGTTTTTCAACAGTAGTTTCAACGAGGTTGTTTATGGCCTATCCAAGGCTCGATAGAGCCAGGATAAAAGAGCTGCACGAGCAGGGCCTGAAGGTGTCTGAAATTGCAAAGGATTTAGGCTGCACCCCGGCCGGTGTATATAAGCAGCTCAAGCGCCTGGGAGTGGATATTGCGAGTGCCGCCTGTCCGGTCGCTCCGGCCTGGGTCGAGAAGCAGGACGCGGCCGCGAAGCACCTGATGTATCTCATAGGTACTGCCAGGAAAGAGCTCGATTGGATCGAGGCGGAGGTCCCCGTGGCGACGTCTGCGGAGTATAGGCTTTGGCAGGATCAGAAGATCAAGTTTGCCGCCGAGATGCGGAAACTGATCTCGGCCATCGCCGACATCGGATATAAATTATTCCAGGCGAATGAGGTCTCGGAGGCCTTACGGATCATCGAGGAGGAAATAGCTCTTGAATCGTTGGAGTGCCAGCAAAGAATTCGTGGGCGACTTGAGCGGCGCCGGCATATTCGATTCCCTGTTGGCGTCGATTGACCGGCGCGTCGGGGCCATCGAGTTTAAGCACTACCAGGGAGATCCCGTGGGCTTCGGCGAGCGTGTCTTGGGAGAAACCTTCACGGATGAAGTGAAAACCATGATGGAATCGGTCCGGGACAACATCGTCACGATCGCGCAATCGGCCAACGCAACCGGAAAAACGCATGGGTCCGCCCGGGTCGCTATTTGGTTTTACAAGTGCTTCGGCAACTGCCAGGTTTATACGGCGGCCGCTCCTCCCGAGAGCAACCTTCGCAATCTTCTCTGGGGCGAAATAGGATCTGTCATCGAGAGGCACCCGGATCTTTTTAAGCGGGACACGATCAAAAATCTCCACGTGGCCAGGGGACCGCAATCGTTTTTAACCGGCGTCACGATCCCGACTTCCGGATCTGAGGCGCAGCGGGAATCGAAATTCTCCGGCAAACATTCCCCGAATCTGCTTTTTATCTGTGACGAGGGCGACGCCATCCCGGACGAGGTCTTCAGGGGCATCGAGAGCTGTATGTCCGGCGGCCATGCCCGGCTTCTCATCATGCTCAATCCCCGCCAGGAGGCCGGCGAGGTCTATCGTATGTCCAGGGACCGCCGGGCGAAGGTCATCCATCTATCCGCTTTCAACCATCCGAATGTCATTGAGGGCCGGGACGTGATCCCCGGGGCCGTGACCCGCGAAACGGTTGTGAGAAGGATCAACGAGTGGGCCCGTCCCCTGGCCGGGGGCGAGGTCCCCGATCTGGAGTGCTTCGAGCTTCCTGATTTCCTCGAGGGGGCAACGGCCGCAACACAAGACGGCCGCTATTACGATCCCCTGGTCCCCGGCTGGTATAAGATCATGGAGCCCGCCTTCAGCTACATGGTCCTGGGCAAGTATCCGCCCCGGTCGAGCTCGCAGCTCGTCTCGAGGGAGTGGGTCATGCAGGCCCGGCAACGTTGGGACGCCTGGGTCCTCGAATACGGCGAGAAGCCTCCGGGTCATACCCTGCCCGTCATGGGCCTGGACGTTGGGGAATTCGGATCCGACGCAAACGCGGCTTGTTTCCGTCACGGCGGCTTTGTCGAGCGGCTCGCCACGTGGGGCGGCGTGGACACGGTGACGACGGCCGACCGGGCGATCGCCGAATACCGCAAGCGGAACGTCACCAGGGCGAACATCGACGCAACGGGCGTAGGGGCAGGGGTCGCACCTTATATGCAGCGCCAGGGGTGCTCGGCGGTTCCGGTAAAGGTGGCGAGCTCGCCGACACAGAAAACGGATCTCGGGGAATTTCAGTTATTGCGGGATCAATTATGGTGGAGCTGCCGGGAATGGCTGCGGACGGATCCGGGCGCCATGCTTCCGCCCGACGAGGAGCTGATCGAGGAGCTCCTGGCGCCGTCATACGAAGTGGAGGGCGGCAAAATTCGGGTCATGAAGAAATCAACGATCCGGGAATTGATCAAGCGCTCGCCGGACCGGGCGGACGCCCTTTGCCTGACCTTCATGACCGGCGGCTTTTTCGCGGATTGCGATTTCAGATAACGGAGGTTTGATATGCTTTTAGAGAGGAAAACAGCTTGCAGCGGGTCTACTTATTGGCAGAACCCTAAAACGGGCATAGAGTATCGCAAGGTGGTGATGGGCTTTTCCTGGCCGGGGAAGAAACCGGGTTATATCATCGTGCTTTCAGAGGATCGGTATAGGGACGCCCGGAGTGACAATTACTCGATCAACGTCGTGACGGAATTCGAGCAGCACGGCATGGACGTATTCGTCGAGAAGCTCCACGAGGTCGCCGGGCTCTACTGCGTGACGGATCTCTACGGGGATCCCGACGATAAGGTGGGGCGGGATTTTCTCTACTCATTCAACGACAAGCTCTCCAGGCGGGGACGGCAGGGGATCTACATCTCGAGGCCGCCGATGATCGGCGAAAGACAATGTTTCGAGTATGGCGTGCAGACGATCCTCAAGCTGCTTCGGGCCGGGAAGAAGGTCCTTTTTCTGGGGGAGCACAGCCGGCTGCCGTCCTATCTGCTCGAGCTCCAGCCACAAGACGTGGGGAAGGCGGATCCCGGGGACTACCCGGCGGTCGCCGCCCTGGGTTATGCCGTGACGGCCCTCACCTGTTGGCCGGCCCGGGAGGGCCAGGACCAGGCGCCGCAAAGGGCGATCACGGACTATGACGTTTTTAATGATGACAAGGAAAATCAAAACAGAAGGAGGTTTTAGGCCATGGGCGAAGAAAAAAACAGCGGACAGGATTTCATCGTCACCGACGATCTCCTGGGGGAATTCAAGGACCATCCGGTTTTTGAGCAATTCAAAGGGCGGCCTGTGCAGGAGGTTTTCAAATCCTACGACCACGCACACAAACTCACGGCCGACAGGCTCACGCTGCCGGTCGGGAAAAACGATCGACCTGAGGTGTGGGGAAAAGTATATGACGCCCTGGGCCGGCCGAAGGACGCTGACGGCTATCAATTCCAGAAGCCGCCGCTCCCGGGCGGACTCCAATACGATCCCGGCCTCGAAAGAGCCTTTGCAAAGGTCTGCCACGAGGCGGGGATCCTGCCCCGGCAAGCCCAGGCGCTTTTCAATTTTTACAATAGCCATGTCGTGGAGGAGCTCAAGGTTTCTATGGCCGAGCGCGACACGGCCTACGGGCGCGGTCACGACGAGATTCATGAAAAATTCGGCAACGAAACCGATCTCGCGTTGAAGATGGCAAACCGGATGCTGCACACCTTCGGCGGCACGCCCGAGGAAATTGATTACATCGCACAAAATTACGGCAACGATCCGAAGCTGATCGCGCTTTTGGCCCGCGTCGGCATGACAACCCGGGAAGATTCTCTCGTCAAAGGCGAGAAGGCGGAGCGCTATGACGGCAAGGACTCTGCGATCAGCCTGAAGAAGCAGATCCTCACAGACAAGAATCACCCATTGCACGAGGCCTATTTCGACAAGCGTCACCCGAGGCACCAGGAAGCAATCGATACGGTCCTGCGTTTGAATACTTTACTGCACGGGGGCGGGGAGGAGGAATAAACGGGCCAGGGGCAGCCTTAGAAATGGCTGCACCATGCGTTTAACGCATTTCTGAGAGGACTTTTCTTGATGGACGATAAGATACCCGAGAGGGCTTGCCCCGTCTGCCCTGGGGCATTTAAACGGAGCTACGGATCGCGAGAAAAAGGCTGTCTGTATCGCCAAAAGAGGCCGCAGAAATCATGCACGGGACAAAAGTCCCGCGCAAAACCTGGTCGGACTATTGTCAGGACATTGGCCGTTCGCGCCAGGTCGTCAACCGCTGGCTGGCGGCGTATGGGGCTTCGCAGGATCGCCCAGGAGCGGTTATTTTTTCTTCTTGGGGTTAGAGGCCGGGGGGTTTTCGTATTTCTTCAGGGCCTCTGTTACGAGATGGCGGATGGCCTCCGACCTGGACGGCATACGGTTTTCAAAACGGAAATCCTCTATCCGTTCGATCAGGGCCCGAGACAGGCTGATGAGAAGTTTTTTCTTTTCATTGCCGGGGATCTCGTTTTCCATTGACTAATAATAAAACAAGACGGAGATATTTGCAAATATGTTTTCGCGGACTCCTTGACAATATCCCGGCTGTCGAGTATATATAATATATAAAGACCTCCTCTCCGAAGGCAGGGCGACAAAAAACAGCATAAGCCAATTTGAGCCTGAAGATTCCCGGGACCGCGAGGACCGGGGCGGCACCCTGACCGCGAAGAGATCTTCGGGCTTTAATTATTTCAGGGGGGGGTATGCCATGACTGAAGAAAGAACACGATACGAGTATAGACCAAAATGGACGAGAGTGAAGGCGGGTTTTGAAGTATGGCTTTTTAGAATCGCCGCCGTGGTGCTTTTGATCCCGGCAATCTGGATATTAACCGGCATGGCGCGTAGCCCGTTCGAATATGCCATTGCCGTAATCTGTGCCGGCGGGGCCGTTGCGTTTCTCTTCTATGCCAGTAAAATCCAGCGCCGTTGAGGAGGTGAACCGTTAATATAGTAGTTTTTTTACGCTTGTCCCCGGAAAATGCGGAAAAGGCGGGTATGCCTGAAAAAACGGAACTCACCTGGACGACGGAGCACTCTGCATCAAGTTACAACATGGGCGTCCTCGTCGACGGCACGAAAGGCGACCTCTTCGACGGGTTTTTATTCCGGTATTATCGGGACACCTTCGGCGCGTGGATCGAGACGAACAGGCCGAAGAAGGTCCGAATGACCCTAAGGACCCCGAGGCTTACAGGCGCAAGGTCGAGCAGCGCCTTGATGCAATGCTGGCGGGAAGGAGGTGACGGTATGATTCGATACTCTCTGCCGGATTCCTTAGAATACAGACTCTCGGATGAGGATGTCGTTTTTGCCGTCGATCGAAGTTCGCGTAAGGTTTTTAGGGTTGATGGTGACAATCTCGTCGAAATATCGGATTCGAGGACCCGGACCAAAGTCGATCTCAGGATGCGGCCGGTTTCTAAGGAAAGAGCGTTGGATGTGTTGCTATCAAACATTTCAACAAAAAAAACCAAAGAAGTGAAAGACAATGGCATTGCGTAAAAGGAGGTAATTATGGCACTACGTAAACGAGGATCGTCCTGGCAGATCGACGTCCTGGGGCGGGGAAGGAGGTAAGTCAATATGGCGAAGGTCAGAAAATACGGCAAGGGCTACATGATCGACTATTACGATCCCCAGGGGAAGCGGGTCCGGCTCTGCTACAAGAAAAGGAAAGATGCGGAGGGAGAGCTCGCCAAGCGGGTTTCGCTGATCTCGGAGCGCCGATACCTGGATTTTCGTAAAGAATGCGTGACACCCTTCGGCGAGATTCTGGATCTCTATCATGAAAATTTCAAGCGGCAATCGGCGTTTGTCGGCAAGCGTCATTACTTGGAGAATTTCAGATCCCATTTCGGAGCGGAAACGTTGATCGCCAATATCAAATATGCCGACTTGGAGAGTTACCGGAATAAGCTCGCCGAGAAGGAGATCCGGCCCGGAAAGCCCAGGACGACGGCAGCGGTCAACCGGGAGATGAGCTGCCTCCACCACATTTTCAGAAAGGGCGTGGAGTGGGGGATGCTGGAGAAAAGCCCTTTCGAGGGGAAGGCGTCGCTGTTGCGAAAAGAGAATAATGCACGGATGCGCTTTCTGAATGAGGATGAGATCCGGCGGCTCCTGGCCATGGCGGCACCTCATCTCCAAAACATCATATTGGTGGGGATCTATACCGGCATGAGAAAAGGCGAGCTCCTGGGCCTTCGCTGGTCGCAGATCCGGGGCGGTTACATCTATCTGCAAAAGACAAAGACGGATGAGGGCCGGCAGATCCCCGTTAATTCGTCCCTGGCGGTGCTCCTCGAGCGGATCCGCAAGGGCCAGGGGCCGGGGTCTGTTTTTGTTTTTTCCAGGGTGCCGGCAAAACAAAAGACCAAGGGATCTCTAACCGTCATTGAGCCGGCCGGGGATCCGATCCGGGGTGTCAAAAAGGCCTGGGCTACGGCGTGCAGGAAGGCCGGCCTCGAGGACGTCACCATCCACACGCTGCGGCACACGGCCGCCTCCTTGCTGGTCCAGAGGGGGGCGAGCTTAAAGACCGTCCAGGAGTTTCTCGGTCACAAGAGCCTGGGTATGACGATGAGATACTCGCACCTGGCCGCAAGTCACCGGCGGGATGCTGCCGAACTCCTGGCGGACTTGACCGGGTGGGCAAAAAATGGGCAAAGTGCCGGTACCGGCCGGGAATCCTCCACGGCAAACCGTTGATTTTTATTGCATATTTTGGAGATCCGTTTAAAAGGCCGCTTGATTATATGCCAAAAATCATTATAATGGCCTTAAAAATGAGGCGGTTTGAGTCCTTCATGCGTTTCAAAAGGATGATCGCCAGATTCCTTCTGGCCTTTTTTATCATTTGCACTTTATCTTTCTTCGCGCCCCGCGGTGCCGGCGCTGAATTCACCCTTGAGGACGAGAGAAAGCTCGGAAAGGAAATCTACGACCAGCTCGCCAGCCATATCTTTTTCCTGAAAAACCCCCGGGTGACCCGTTACGTCGAATCCATTGGATATCAGATTCTTGCCCAGAGCAAAAAGGTCCCCTTCGATTTTAAATTCTCCGTCATGAAAAGCAACGCCATCAACGCCTTTGCCACCCCGGGGGGATACGTTTACGTCAACACGGGGCTGATCCTCGTCGCAGAGAACGAGAGCGAATTCGCCAGTGTTCTCGCCCATGAAATCGCTCACGCCAACGCGAGGCATATTGCCGATGCCATCGAAAAATCCAAAAAGGTTAATATTGCCACGATTGCCGGGATCCTCGCCGCAGCCGTCCTCGGGGGGGGAAGCCCGGAAGCCATGGCCGTTGCCACTTTCTCCATGGCGGCGGGAGCCACCATGCAGCTAAAGTACAGCAGGGAAAACGAGGAAGAGGCGGACCGGTTCGGCATGGGCTATCTCACCGGCGCCGGGTACGACCCACAGAGCATGCCCGACTTTTTGAAGGTCATGCGACGGAATGAGTTCTACTCTAATTCCGTTCCCTCATACTTTCTCACCCACCCGGGAACCGATGAAAGAATCCGCTACCTCGATGGCCTGATTCAAATACGTTACAACCGGCGAGGCAACGAGAACATTGTCGGCGGGTTCCGGCGGATTCAGACGATCCTTCGCCTCGACGACAAAGATGAGCAATCCGCCTTGAGGTATTTCAAGAGCGAAGCGGAGAAGAACCCCCGCGACGTGGATGCCCTGTTCGGTCTTGCCATGACGCAGGCGAAACTCGGGCAGATGGCGGATGCCTTCACGAACTTCAACCGCGCCCTCCAGCTTTCCCCGAAGGATCCGGATGTGCTCCGGGGACTCGGTAAAAGCCTGGTCAACACGGGAAGGGCCGCCGAGGCCGTGGGCGTCCTTGAGAAGGCATACGCCGCGGACGAGAACGATCTGGAAACAGCCATGAGTCTCGGCCGGGCTTACGAGCAGACCGGAAATTATTCGGCGGCTCTCGCCGTCTTCCAAAAGGCAGAAGAGAAAAATTCCAACGACGAAAACATATACTATAACCTCGCCACCAATTACGGGCACCTCAATCATCCGGGCGAATCGCATTACAACTTCGGCATCTATTTCCAGAAGAAGAAAAAAAAGGACAGCGCCCTCTTTCATTTTCGTGAAGCGCTCAAGTACGCCACGCCCGGAAGCGCAAGAGCGATGGACATTCAGAAACAAATCGAAACTTTAAGCCGAAAAGAACCCCCTAAAGCCGGGGGCCCCCCACCGGAAAGCTCTCGGAGACCCCGATTCTTACTTCCGCATTTTGCGAATTGAAACGATCGCCTGAATAGACAGACGCAAGCCACGATCTTCGAACTTCCATTGCCTCTCCGGCCGGAGGAAAAAATCTTCAGGTTTCGTTAACTTCATTGGACTTATCGGGACATCCATAGTATGGTTCCGATCCATATGGCGCTTCCGTGAGTTGCCCACATGAAAAAAATACTCATCGCGATCATGAGCCTTATTCTGTGCGCGGGTGGTGTTTACGCAGCCGCCGGGGACACAGGTTCGGCGAATGAAGCCAAGGCTATGGTAAAGAAGGCCGTTGCCTATTTGAAAACGAACGATCCTGGTGTCGCCTTCCCCGCTTTCAGCGACTAGAAGGGCAAATTCGTGGACAGGGATCTCTACATCTGGGTCGCGGACATGAACGCCAATATGAAGTGCGTCGCCCACGGTGTGAGCGCTCAGCTCATCGGGAGGGACCTGATGGAATTCAAGGACAGCGATGGGAAGATGTTCATCAGGGAAATTTATGAACTCGCCAAAACAAGGGGGAGCGGCTGGGTTGACTACAAGTGGTTCAGGCCGGCGACCCAGAAGATCGAACAGAAATCAGTCTATTTCGAAAAAGTCGACCATTACATCGTCGCCTGCGGTTATTATAAATGAAGCCCCATGAATTCCTGCCCCGAGATGATCGGAAATGACAGGCAAAAAACGGTTGACCGGCGCAGGGTAATTCATTTATAGTCGGGACCAAGTTGGCAAAGGCTCAGGTTGCCTTTATTAGGGCAGACAGAAAGGAGGGATGGAGGAACCCGCGGTAAAACCATATGGACAAGACAAGATAGAGAAAAATACTGCTTTAAAAAATCCAAATTGGAGGGAGCATAATGAAAAAAGTAGGCAATTGATACTGTTTTGGCACCTGTGTTAAGGGTGCCGCATGGAGCTAAGCACTTACTACAGGCTGATTTCGAGCGAAAGCAGGGCCCGAAAATATCTGCTGGGAAAATGCTTCAAAA
>Ga0136653_10000125_pt1 | contig 36986 bp, 31 predicted proteins | sample LakKivw275mmetaG_FD_94866 | JGI IMG/M metagenome (GOLD analysis project Ga0136653, IMG submission 94866) | Anoxic lake water microbial communities from Lake Kivu, Rwanda to study Microbial Dark Matter (Phase II) - Lake Kivu water 275m metaG... | ecosystem: Environmental > Aquatic > Freshwater >...
ATGGGGCAATCTGATCGTACGATGGGTGCATAAGGACGGCAGCATGCGCTGGCTGGAGAGCGACGCCGTGCCGCTGTTGGACGCCCGGGGTGAATTGATCGGTTTTCAAGGGTCGGACCGCGATATCACCGAGCGCATGCAAGCGGAGGAGGCCCTGCGGTCATCTCTGCGGGAAAAAGAAGTTCTGCTCCGGGAGATTCACCACCGCGTCAAGAACAACATGCAGGTCATTTCTAGCCTTTTCAGCCTCCAATCCGGGCACACAACGAATGAGGAATGCCGGGGGATCCTTAAAGAGGCGCAGACACGCATCCGTTCCATGAGCCTGGTCCACGAAAAGCTATATAGATCTCCCGACCTGTCGAAAATCGACCTTACGGGATATATCCAGACTCTAGCGGCTCACCTGCTCCAGGTCTATCTGATCCGTCCAGAGAAGGTCCGGATGGAAACGGAGTTTGAGGACGTATCCGTGGACATCAATTCGGCCGTCCCCTGCGGACTCATCCTCAATGAGTTAATTTCCAACGCGCTCAAACATGCGTTTCCAGCTGGGCGGAAAGGGGTGATTAAGATCAGATTGAGACGCGGACCCGAGGGAAGGGTCGAGCTTCGGGTAGCGGACGATGGAGTGGGTTTGCCTGCAGGCCTGGATTTACGGAAAGCCAAAACCTTTGGACTGCAGATCGTGAACCTGCTCGTTGACCAGCTGGAAGGAGCGATCGATGTCGACAGGACCAACGGGACGGCCGTCACTTTGACGTTCCAAGAATTGACATACGCGCCGCGGCCATCATGAGCGGATTCCCCGCTTGAAGACCGACCTTCGGTCAGGCTCTCAGGAGACGAAATGTTCTCCCTCTGTCTGGGTGGGAAGAAGGGAATTTGACAGCTTTTCTGGCTTCATGTATTAATGGACATTCAAACCGCGTTTGGAAGGACCCCAGGCCACGAAAGAATTTGTTTTCAAGCCTTTCGAGGAGATGACGCCGGACGACTACGCCGCCGTCGGCTTCAGGTCCGGCCTGGAGATCCACCAGCAGCTCCTGACTTCACAGAAGCTCTTTTGCTTCTGTCCGGCCGGCCGGCTGAGCAACGCGTTCGACGCCGAGATCCTTCGTCACATGCGGCCCACGCTCTCCGAGCTCGGCGAGTACGATGGCACGGCCCTCATGGAGTTCAAGACGAAAAAGGAGATCATCTATCGGATTCATCGCGAGACGGTCTGCACGTACGAGATGGACGATACACCGCCCTTCAGGCTCAACGAGGAAGCGTTGGACATCGCCTTGGGCATCGGGATGCTCTATGCCTGCAAGATGATCGACGAGCTTCATATCGCCCGCAAACAATACCTGGACGGGAGCATCCCCACCGGCTTCCAGCGGACGACCATCGTCGGGGTGGACGGCAAGATCCCCTACAAGGGGCGCGACATCAGGATCGTCCAGTTGGGGTTGGAGGAGGACGCCTGCCGCGAGGTCAGCGACGTCGGCCACCGGCGCGTCTATCTCACGGACCGGCTCGGCATGCCCCTTATCGAGACCGTGACCGCCCCTGACATGCGGACTCCTCAGGAAGTGGCCGAGGTCGCCCAACTCCTGCGCCGGCTTGTACGGATGACCGGCAAGGTTCGGACGGGAATCGGGGCGGCGCGTGAGGATGTCAACGTCAGCGTTACGGGCGGGACGCGCGTGGAGATCAAGGGCGTCCCGCGCATTCCGCGGATTCCTCTCCTCACCTACAACGAGGCCATGCGGCAATGGAACCTGTTGAGGCTCCGGGATGAGCTGGCCCGCCGGGGGATCGTCAAGGCCTCGTTCAATGCTTTCACGGAAGAGATCGGCAAGGTCTTGCGCCGGACCGAGTATCAGCCGATCCGATCGGCGATCGCGAACGGGATGACCGTCTGCGGCGTCCGGCTCCATGGATTCAAAAGCCTCTTGAGATGGCAAACCCAGACCCACACGTCCTTTTCCCAGGAGATCTCCGACCGCGTGCGAGTCATCGCTTGCCTGACCGTCCTCCCAAACATCATTCACTCGGACAATCCAGGTGAAACCTTGTCCAGCTCGGAGTGGCTGGCGGTCCGCAAGGCCATGAACGCCGGACCCGACGACACGCTGGTCATCGTTTGGGGTCCGGACGCGGACGCCCGGCTCGGCGCCCAGGAGATCATCGCCCGGGCGAGGGAAGCCACCATCGGCATACCTTCCGAAACGAGACAGGCCCATATCGACGGGACGAACGGTTTCGAACGCATCCTGCCCGGCCCCGACCGGATGTACCCGGACACCGACCTCCCGGCCAAACGGATCACCGCGGAACGGCTGGACAGGATCAGGGCCTCGCTTCGTCCGAACATCCTGAGCATCGAGAAGAGGTACAGGGAGATCGGCGTCCCTGCGGACCTTGTGGAAAAACTCGCCGTCTCGCCGTTCGCCTCCCTGTTTGAGAGGGCCATCGGAGAATGGGGCATGAAGTCGGCCCTGGTGTCCGTGGTCCTTATTCAAATCCCCGCCCGGCTGAAAAAAAAGGGTCTTGCCGTCGAACGTCTTGATGAGGCGACCATGACCACAATTCTCGCCGCTCTCAAGGATCGACAGATCTACCGGGAGGGTCTCCCGGAGCTTCTCGAACGCGTGCTCGTCGATCGGAGAAAAATCGAAGATCTCTGGCCGTCTCCGGCTGATCATCTGAAGGTCGGAGCAGACGTTCGAGCCGCCGTGGAGAATCTGAAAGGCAGGAGATTTAGACGGGAGGCGGCGCGGGAGCTTCTGGCCATGGGCCGGCTCATGGATGAATGGCGGGGGAGGGTCGATGGCACGGAACTGGCAGCCTGGCTCAAAGAAGAGCTCGAAGGGAGTTCCCGATAATGGACGAGAATCTTTACAAAGGATATAAGGGGCGGGCTCTGGATGTCCTTAAGAGTTTCCATGCCCAGGTCTGGAGCGACGTCAAGATCACAACTGACAGAGGGGAGTTTGTGGGCATCATCCTGCCTCGCTCCGAAACGGCCGACCCCCTGCACATCATCCTTAAGCTCAAGTCCGGATACAACGTCGGCATTCTTGCCGACAGCATTACAGCGATCGATATCCAGGGACGGAAGGAAGCTCATTACAAGATCCCGGAAAAAGAATTCCCTTACGATCCGAAAAAACCGCGAGTCAAGCTCCTGGGAACGGGAGGGACGATCGCCAGCCGGCTCGACTACCGAACGGGCGCAGTCATCCCGGCTTTCTCGCCGGGCGAGTTGTATGGTTCTGTGCCGGAGCTGGCCGATATCTGCAACCTGGAGACCGAGAAGCTTTACGGCGTATTCAGCGAGAACATGGGGCCCGAGCAATGGCGGGGGACGGCCGAAGCCATCGGAAGGGAAATCGCCAAGGGTGTCCAGGGCATCGTCATCGGCCACGGCACGGACACCATGCACCACACGGCGGCCATCCTATCCTTCATGGTCCAGAACTCGCCCGTGCCCATTGTCATGGTCGGGTCCCAACGATCGAGCGATCGGCCCTCCTCGGACGCAGCCCTCAACCTGATGTACAGCGTCAGGGCCGCCGCCGAGAGCGACATCGCCGAGGTCATGGTCTGCATGTTCGGGCCGACATCGGACCTCTACGGACTGCTGCACCGGGGGACCCGCGTTCGCAAGATGCACTCGAGCTACCGGTCCACGTTCCGGACGATTGGCGACATCCCCATCGCCATGGTCAGCCGGGAGAAGATCACGCTTCTGCGTCAGGACTACCGGAGGAGGCGCGATGAAAAAGATGTCGTCATCAACACGGCCTTCGAAGAGAGGGTCAGCATCGTTTATTACTACCCGAACATGAAGCCGGACATCCTCGACTCTCTCATCGACAACGGTTACCGGGGGATCATCATCGCGGGGACCGGCCTGGGGCACGTTAACAAGCCGCTCTACCCGGCGCTCAAGAGGGCCAGGGACAAAGGCATCGCTGTTTTCATGACGGTTCAAACCCTTTGGGGGTATGTCCAGATGTACGTATATGATACAGGACGGGACATGATGGAGTTAGGGGTTATCCCCGCGGCCAACATGCTTCCCGAGGTCGCTTATGTCAAATTGGGCTGGACTTTGGGACAGACCGCGGATTATGAGGAGATTAAGAGGATCATGCTGACGCCCATAGCGGGCGAGATCACGGAGAGGGAGCCGTCGAATGGCTATCTCATTCTCCAGGGCGGCATCCCCGAGGTTGAGGAGTTCATCTCAAAATTCAAGAAATAAGGTTGAACGAATGGCCGAAAACAAATTGGAAATCCAAGCGTTCCTTGACAAATTATCGGCCGCGGCCCGTGAGCGGATAAGCCCCCTAAAAAGCAGGGTCATCCGGAAGGCCTACGGCGTCCTCAGCTATGACTACATCGTGCCGAACGGGGTTTACGAAGAGCTCTGGGACTGGGACGCGTTCTTTGTCGGCCTGCACCTCATATCCGAAGACCGGAACGACGGAATCTATCTTAAGAACTGGTGCCTCAATTTCCTTGCCTGCACGGAGCCGGACGGACACACGCCGGGCGGGATCCGTCCCTGGGCCGGCCGCGACGCCCGCCTCTATCACATCAAGCCGCTCATGGGGCAAGCGGCGTTCTATGCTTCACGATCGCTCGGCGACTTCGAATGGGTCAGGCCCGTCTGGGAAAAGATGAAAGCCTGTGTCCTTTACCGGGAGCGCAGGATGAGCGACCCGGGGACGGGTTTGGTCAAGTGGTGGGACAGCATGGAGTCGGGGGCCGACAACAATCCGGCCCTGGTCCGCCGCTACCATAACAGCGTCGCCGGGGCCGACGTCAACGCCTTCATGGTCCTCGATTACCGGTCCATGGCGCTGGTCGCCGAAAAAATTGGCCGAAGCGACGATGCCGGAGCGTTCCGAGAACGGGTCCGCCGGCTCGTTGACGCCGTCAACGCCCATCTCTGGGACGAAGAGGATTCAACGTATTATAATTACGACGGCGTCGAAAAACGGTCCGTCCGTTGCATCACCTACAGCAATCTGCTTCCATTGTGGGCGCGGCTTGCGCCTCTGGAGCGGGGTAGGGCCATGATCGAACGTTACGTGCTCGATTCAGGCAAGCTCTGGTCGCCTTTCGGCATCCGATCCGTGGCCGCCGATGAGCCGTCCTATAACAACGAGAACGTGATCAAGCCTTACTCCAACTGGCAGGGGCCCATCTGGCCGCACGCCAACTGGATGTTCATGCACGCCCTCATCCATTATGGCTATCCCAAGCCTGCCGTGGAGGTTGCCGAGCGGGTCACCCGGCTGTGCTTGGACGACCTGGCCCGCAATGGGATGATGCATGAAAACTACCATGCGGATACGGGAGCTCCCCTGGCCGCCCCCGATTTTATCAGTTGGAACCTCCTCGTGGCCCAGATGATCGAGGAAGCCAGGACGGGGATTTTCCTGCCCGATCCTGACCAGTCCCTATGGCGGGAGAGCTCCCTGTAGGACTTGCCTTTTTCCCCATCTTTTGGTAGAAAATACTTCCTCTCTGGAACCCCTTCTTCCGGAATGCCGGGGGATTATAAAGCCGGAGATTCAATAAGTAAGACGAGCGATAAACGGCGAATGAAGGATCGGAGGTCATTATGGGCATGACGATGGTCGAAAAAATCCTGGCCGGGGCGACTCACAGGCCTTTCGTCAAGGCCGGGGACGTGGTCGAGCCCGAGGTGGGCATGGCCATGTCCCACGAGAATGCGGCCCTGGTCATCAACCAGTTCCGCGAGGTTTTTAAGGATACGGGAAAAGAGGCGAAGGTCTGGGATCCCTCCAGGATCGCCATCATCTTCGACCATCGGGTTCCCGCCGAGAGCTCCAAAACCGCCACGAACCAAAAAAGGATCCGTGAGTTCGTCGCGGCCCAGGGTATCACGAAGTTTCATGACATCCGCGGAGACGAGGGCGGCATCTGCCACCAGATCCTGCCGGAAAGCGGCTATGTTCTTCCGGGCAAGGTCGTGGTCGGCACGGACAGCCACACGACGAGCCACGGCGCCCTGGGCGCTTTTGCCTTCGGCATCGGGGCAACGGAGATGGCCTCCGTCTGGGCGTTGGGCGTCGTCCTGAATGTCGAGGTTCCCCTGACCATCAAGGTCGTCGCCAAGGGCCGTTTCCCGAAATACGTCATGCCCAAGGATTTCATCCTCCACTTGATAGGGAAGATTTCGGCCGAAGGGGCGAACTTCAAAGTCCTCGAGTTCCACGGCCCGGCGTTTAAGAACATGCCCACGTCCGGACGGCTTACGGTCTGCAATATGTCCGTCGAGGCGGGAGCAACCTCGGGCATCGTTCCCCCGGACGAAGAGACGCTTCGCTATCTCAGGGAAGAGGCGAAAGTCAAAGGGAAAATCGAGGTTTTCGGCCCCGATCCGGATGCGTCCTATGACAAAGTTATCGAGATCGACGTCTCCAAGCTCGAACCCCAGGTTGCCTGTCCGCATACCGTAGACAATGTCAAGCCTGTCCGCAAGGTCGTTGGTATTAAGATCAACCAGGTTGTCATAGGCTCCTGCACCAACGGCCGGCTTGACGACCTGGCTGTTGCGGCGAAAATCGTCAAGGGCAAAAAGGTCGCCCGCGGGACGCGCATGCTCGTTTTCCCGGCCTCTTACAAGATATACAAGCAGGCGCTTAACGCCGGATACCTTGCCGACTTCATCAAGGCTGGAGCCGTGGTCATGAACCCCGGCTGCGGGCCTTGCCTGGGCGTCCATCAGGGGGCCCTGGGAGATGGAGAAGTCGCCCTGGCGACGACGAATAGGAACTTCAAGGGCCGGATGGGCAATCCCAACGCCGAAGTCTACCTCGCATCGCCGGCTGTGGCGGCCGCGAGCGCCCTTAAGGGCGTCATCACCGACCCCAGGAAAGGAGGAAGATGACATGGCCAAGGTGGTTTTAAAACTGGGCGACGACATTTCGACCGATATCATCTACCCCGGACGCTTCATGGCGACCGTACTTCCGAGCGAGACCCCCCAATTTGCCTTTGCCGACCATGCCGAGTTCAACGCCAGGCTCCGAAGGAAGGAAATCCTGGGAGGGAGCGTCATCGTGGCTGGCAAAAACTTCGGCTGCGGGTCTTCGCGTGAACAGGCCGCCTCGACCCTCAAAGGCTATGAGCTCGTGATCGTGGCCCGAAATTTCGCCCGGATTTTCCTGCAGAACTCGATTAACCTCGGCCTGCGCACGGTCGTTTGTCCCGATATCGAAACGTCGGAAGGGGACGAGCTCGAGTTCGCCGGAGACAAGGTCGTCAACACGACGACCGGCAAGGCGTTCGCGACTCTTCCCCTGCCGAAGGCCAGGCAGGCGATCATCGACGCCGGTGGGCTTATTGCCTACACCCGGCTGAGGATCATGAAGAAGTCCTAAACGGCCGGGAATCATAAGCGCGTGTCCAAGGCGATCGCCGCGCTCCTCGCCTTCACGGCCTACGCGGTCCTCTCTGCGGGCATGGTCCTTATGAAGAAGGGGATCGCCTGGATCGGGCACAAAGGTCCCAAGGACGAAGCTTGGCGGCGGGACCTTAGGACCTGGATCGCGGGATTCCTTCTGTCCAATCTTTACGTCGTCCCCAGTCTAATGGCCCTAAGCACGCTGACGCCCCATGTTGTGGCGGCCTTTGCAGGCTCCGGGGTTGTCGTCCTAATTCTTCTGGCCTCGGTCGTTCTCGGCGAGAAGCTTCACCGTTCGGATATCTTCTATACCGCCGCGGTTTTTCTGTCGATCGTCCTGCTTAACATTTACGAGCCTCCCCCGGGAAAGGGCTCCTTGAACATTCCCCTTCTTGTGGCCGCCTCAGCATTCCCTCTGTTTCTCTTCGCGATGGCTTTTGCCAAAGGCATATCCCGGCCGGCCAGGGCCGTGATGTTCGCCTCGATCTCGGGGACCTCGACGGGCATCATCATTGTCCTGATGAAGGCCCTGGTCGGGATCCATGGCTTCCGTATCGGCGAATACCTCCTTTCACCCTATGTTTATCTTTATCTGTTCTTTTCCCTGACGGCCTTTATTGCTCTCCAGCTCGCTTACAGGATCGAATCGATGATGCGGACGGGCCCCGTTCAATACGGATCATCCATAGTCTACCCGGCCGTTTGCTCCGCCCTTGTTTTCGGAAACGTCGTTCGTCCAATTCAGATCGCGGCCCTGGCCGCGATCATCCTTGCGGTCGCGGGCATCTTACGGAAACACTGACGGGGAGGGATTGGGCGGACTCTATGGCTCGAGGGCCTTGCCGCGCGTCTCCGGGATTCCCAGCCACATCAAAGCCGCCATGAGGAATGCCGCCGAGGTCAGGAGGAAGGCCTTTCCGAAACCACGGGTTTGGGCGAGCGACCCCACCGCTAGGGGCGCAGCCGCCGAAACGATTCTCCCGATGTTGTAGGTGAGTCCCTGGGCCGTGGCCCGAATGCGGGTCGGGTAGAGCTCGGCCGTCAGAGCGCCGAAACCGGAAAAGTATCCGGTTCCGAAGAAGGCGACGAAAGGTCCGAGGACAAACAGGAGAAGGGGAGTGTGAACCGCGGAATAGAGCAGGACGAAACCCGACGCGGCCAGTACGAAAACGACATACGTCTTTTTCCTTCCGACCGCGTCGCTGATGTACCCGAAGGTGAGATAGCCCAGCCACATCCCGACCTGCATGAAGATGACGAGAGTTGACATGAGGCCGGGGCCGAGGCCAATCCCGCCTTGACTGCGGGGGAGGGAGAGATATCCCGGGATCCAAAGATTGAGCCCCCACCAAGCGAACATGGTGAAAGCATTCATCAAGACCACGGCTACGGTGATGTGCATGAGTCGGCCTGAGAGACGCGGCTGTTGGGTTCCGTGCCTATCCCTTGCCTTGAGGTTCCTCTGCGTTTCCCAAATTTTCGGTTCCTGGACTTTGGCCCTGATCCAGAGCGTGCAAAGGGCGGGCAGGACGCCCACGAAAAACACGGCCCTCCAGCCCCATCGAGGCAGGACGACGGCCGTGACCAGAGCGGCCGAGGCGTAGCCGACCGCCCAAAAACTCTGCATGAAGCCGAGCGCTTTGCCGCGGTGCTCGGCCGGCCAGGTCTCAGAGACAAGGGCGGCGCCGCTGGCCCATTCGCCGCCCATTCCCAACCCGAGACAGACCCGGAAAACGGCAAGCATTGGGACCGTCCGGGCGAGACCGCAGGCCGCTGTGAAAACGGAGTAGATCAGGATGCTGGCCCTGAGAGCCCGGGTCCGGCCGAAACGGTCGGCTATGATGCCGAAGACCATTCCGCCGGCCGCCGAAGCCAGAAGGGTTAGAGATCCTAGCATTCCGGCCGTGCTTTTAACCATATCGAGGTCCTTCATAAGGGCGGCGAGGACCATGGCGTAAAGCATGACATCGAAAGAATCTAGCATCCAGCCCAGGGAGGCGGCCACCAGCGATCGCCTCGAAACGGGGGAGGAATCCTTCCACCAAGCAAAGAAATGGGTCATTTTTATTCGGCCGTTGCTTTTATATGTCGGTCCGGCATCCTTGTCAATCGCCCGGCTGCGATAAGAATTCATCAAGCGGCCAATTTCCGCCGGCTGGAGTGCGGATTCTGCGTCTCCATGGAGCGATTAGCGATGGTCCTCGAAGCCGAATCGAACGCGAATCGAACAGCATTTGACATCTTTAAAACTTTGAAGTTACAATACAACCATCCATCATAGGAGGGGAAAAAATGGATTCTACGACCAACATTTACATTCTTCTCAAGAATCTCAAGCGTTTTGTCAACTATGTCCCGATCAATCCGAAATCGCCTAAATACAAAGCTTGGGAAGAAGACCGGGCGGAGATGGGAAAGGCCATTTATGAAACCGAGAGAATTCTAAAGAAGCCAGGATATCTTGAGGGACTCAATGTGTTCATTGGGCCGCTTAAAGATTGCGGAAAAGTTCCCTCGAGACAAGTGCTCGCACAGTCAGTTGCCAAATACGGAAGGGACCTCCAGAAAGTCGTGATGCAAAAGAATAAAATTTACAGCCGGCTGAAGCTTGCAGGAAAGAAGGGGTGACCATCCTTCGAAGTGCGGAGTTAAAATAAAAGCAAGTATTTGCCAAAGGGGGGAACAAATGAGACAAAAGAAATCCAAAACAGACATTTACGTTCTTCTCGGGAATCTCAAGCGTTTTGTCAACGATGTCCCGATCGACCCGAAATCTCCCACCAACTACAAAGCTTGGGAAAAAGACCGGAGGGAGACGAAAGATGCTCTTGATGAAGCCGAAGAGACGATAAGGAAACTGGATAATTTAGACGATCTAGGAGTGTTCATTAAAGATTGCAGAAAAATCCTGCCGAGACAAGCATCGCTCGACACGTACAAAAAAGTTTGACGAGAAAAAAGGTGCCGGACCAGTGTGAATCTGTCAGACCATCTGAGCCTATTAGGATGATGAGGTAGCAGCCCGTCGAACATGTTTTCCTCCTTCTCTCTCATCCTAACGGGAGAGTGCAATTTTTCCTGTAGCTATTGCTATCAGGAAAAAGACGGCCTTTTTCTCGATCCGGCCGCAATCGAAAAGGCCATCGGTTTTTTCTTCCCCCGTTTCGACAAGGAATGTTCGATCCTTTTTTATGGCGGGGAGCCTCTCTTGGCCAAAGATACGATCAGGCGAGCCGTTTATGCCGTCAAGGCAGAAAACCGGCGGCAGAGCAAAAATATCCAATATTCCATCTCAACGAACGGCAGCCTTCTCGACGATGATACCCTCAGACTTTTTGATCAGAATCGGTTCACGGTTCTGCTAAGCTTTGATGGGCGTGCCCAGGATAAGAGCAGGAGAGAGGGGAGCTTTCCTATTGTTTCCCAAGCTCTCGAGAGGCTGCTGGACTGTCCGCGAATCGAGCTCCTCACCAACAGCGTTTTCACGCCGGAGACCGTTACCGACCTTTCTGCATCGATTCGGGACATTGTTAAAAGGGGCGTTCGGGACGCCCAGATTTCCTGCATTAACGATCGGCCCTGGGGCGAGGATGCCTTTGCCCAGCTCGGCGCTGAATTATCGGACCTTCGCCGGCTCCTCTTCGATTTCTGCCGGAAGAAGGGATACGTTCCGGTGGCTAATTTCAGGACATCGGCTGAACCCGGGGTTTTCGGCTGCCGGGCGGGCGAAAAAAGAATGGCCCTCTCTCCAGACAGACGCCTCTGGGGCTGTCACCTCTTTTACGATTTCCAAAAAAAAATAAAAGACCCTGCGTTTGTTCAGTATTGTTTCGGGGGTCTGGATTCCTTTATCGACCAGGAGCAAAGGATTTATCGGCGGATTCTTGCCCGCTACGCCGACCTCCGGATGGATTATTTTCATACGCCGAGACGATTCTGCGGTCTCTGCCGGGACGTTCAGGACTGCGTCATCTGCCCGGTCGACGCCGCGTTTGCCAGCGGGATCATCGGCAGGATCATGCCCGTGGATTGCCGGATTAGAAAAATCTTTCGAAAAGAAAAACGGCTCCTGTGGAAGGACTTGGAGAACCATGGCATCCGTCCCGGCCGGCCCGGCGGCTGAGCGTCAACGGGGAAAGGCGGTCAAGACCGCAAGGCACTTCCGGGCATCGCCGACCTCCGGGAGTCCCGGGTCAGCTTGGCTCCAGATTTCGAGAAACCGCCGATAGAACTCAGCAGCTTTTTCTTTCTGATTTTTTGTTTCAGAGATCTTACCCAGCCAATAAAAGCTCTTGGCGTAGAGGTCTCCCCATCTCAACCTTCCGGTCGTCAGGGTGATGATTTGCTCATAGCTTTTTTGAGCCTTGTCCGAATCGCCCGTTTGAAAATAAGCCGAGGCCAGGGAATCGAGAAAGAGGATATGGAGGTCGGATTTATAATTCTGCCCCGGCAGAAGCTTCACCGATGTTTCAAAGGAGCCGACGGCCCTTGCCATATCGCCTTCCTCCCGGGCGATTTCGCCGATCAGGCGATGATAGAGACGGAGTTCTTTCACGGCTCCAACCTTCTCGATAAACTCCCTTAACTTTTCAGCCGCGGCTTGGGCGTCTTGGAATCTTTTCATCTTCGCCAGGGTGAGTCCGCGAAAGTGCAGGGCCAAACTGATATAATCGTCTCGCTCCAATTCCTGGGCAGCCTCCAGGGCCGCGGTTACAGCCTCATAAGGCGGCGGGAGTTCATTTGTCCGGAGGCTGGCATAAGCGGAAATCATTTTCATCGTATAAAGTTCGAAGGCCCGCAACTCCGAGGACATCTCCGTTGTCTGGGAATGGTCCAACCCCGTTTTGACCTCTTCCCTCACCCGGCCGTATTTTCCCTGTTCGAGATAAAGATGGCATAGCCATCCCCGTCCAGTTATTTGGAATTGAGGATCGTCGGAGCCAATCATTTGCCGGAATATTTCCTCCGTCCTACCTTGTTCTCCCTTAACGAGATAAATCAGCCCCTCGTATTCAATAGGTTCGAAATCCGCCGGTTCTAGTGCTCTGGCTTTTCCGGCTTCTTCGAGAGCGTTGTCATATTGTTTAAGGCAAAGATAAGCCATGGCCAGCCGGTTGTGGAAACCGAACCAGCCGGGAAAAGCGTCGAGATGGGATTTCAGAAGATCAACGGCTTTCTGATAGTCCCCTCGGGCCATATAAATAATGGAAAGATTCTCGTAGGCCAGCTCGTCCATATCATCGATCGTCAGGACCTTTTCGAATTGCCTGGCGGCTAGGTCCCAAGCTTCCATGTTTCTGTACAAGGCCCCCAATTGTCCGAGAGCGTCCGTGTCCTCGGGATAGACCGCCAGCAATTTCTTGTAGATGTCGATGGCTTCGCGAGGTGTCAAGGCGGCATATGCCCGGATCATGTAGAATTCCCTATCGGAAACACGGTTGAGAAAAGACATGGCCTTGTTCATGCACTTCTCGCTCTGTTCCCCGTTGCGCAAATAGAAATAGTTCTCCGCCATCAAGAGATAGGCCATGGCGAATTCGGGATCCAGGGAAACAGCCTGCTCCAGGGCTTTCAGGCTTTGTTCGAATTTCTGCTCCTCGAACAGCCGTTTTCCTTCGACGTAGGACTTGAAGGCCTCTGTCGAGCCGGTTGTGATCGTCTTGAGTTCCTTCTGGATATCCTTGGACAAAGCGGCCCTCGGAAGCTTTAGGTCTTCTTTTATTTTCCGGGTCAGCGTTTCGATCATGGAGTACATGCTATCGTCGCCCGTCCATTGCTCCCGCTCGGCCTGCAGAACCTCCATGGTGTCGGCCCTATGGAGGGACGTGTTGATCCGGAACTGGTCTCTGGCTTTCGTGAAGCTTCCCTGGAGGACATAGTCGACCTTGGCCTTGGCCGCCACTTTCTTGAGTTCCTCCGAGGAATAAATCGGAGCGTCGAGAAGATTTAAAGACTTGAGGATTCCGTAGATTTTATCTCCGGTCAGAACGCGGACATATTGGGATTGGAGGAGGTCGGCGGTCAGGAGCTCGCTTAGGGTCTGCCGCATGTAATCCAGGCTTTTATCCCCCGTGTTGTTTGTCAGGTACATGATCGCCAGGGAAGGGCTTCTTCCCGGAGGCACGGGCGGGAGGCGGGGATTGATCAAGAGGCGATAGACGAACGGGGCCGCGAACAAAAGAATGACCGCCGTCAGCCCGTAAACCCAATGACTTTTAACCCACCCCCAAAACGTTGCCGCGCCCATTCTCTCCAGTTGGCTCAAGTCGGCCAGGATCTCAGCGATATTCTGGTAACGCTTAGCCGGGTCTTTTTCCAGGCACTTCAGGATGATGTGCTCCAGCTGCTTTGGCAGCCGCGGATTGACTTTTGCCGGCGGGACGGGCCTTTCCGAGATGTGCTTTTCCTTATATTCGGCCCGGGTGTCCGCCTTGAACAGGGGGCGGCCGGTGGCGATTTCATAGAGGATGGCCCCGTACGAATAGATATCGGAGGCGGCGCTGATTTTTTCGCCTTTGGCCTGCTCGGGAGACATGTATTGCGGGGTTCCCGCGACGCCGCCGGGCTCTTCCGCGTCGATTCCATAGACGGCCCTGGCCAGCCCGAAGTCCATGATATAAACCCGGCCGCTTCGGTCAACCATGATATTAGCAGGCTTGAGGTCCTGATGAATGATTCCCTTGGCGTGGGCGAGTTTGAGGGCTTCGCCGATCTGCCGGGCGATATGGACGACCGTTTCGACCGCCAGGGTCCCCGAGGCCTGGAGAAACTCCTTCAAGTTTTCTCCCTTGATGTACTCCATCGATATGTACTTGGTCCGGTGTGTCTCACCCAGATCAAATATCCGGATGACGTTCTCGTGGGAGATCGACCGGGCCAGGAGCATTTCTTTTTTGAATTGTTCGATGAAGCGAGGGTTGGACGACAAGCCCGGCCGGATGATCTTGAGGGCCACGGTGATGTCCAGCTCCGTGTCTTCGGCTTTGAAGACACGGCCCATCCCTCCCCAGCCGATCTCTTCGATGATCCGGTAGCGCCGATCGAACATTTCTCCGGGCGTGAAATGATCCGTGGTCTCGGCTTCCGGTTTTCCCGGACCGGCGTAGGATAAGGTATCAGCGGAATCGTCCAGGGAGGCCCCGCATTTTGAGCAAAACTGGCTGTCGTCAGAATTAAGGGTATAGCACTTCGGACACTGAAGCGGCTGATTCCCCTTCCTCATGGTATGAATATAGGAAGGAACCGGCGGTAAGTCAACCCTGGAGGGAAGATAATTCGGGGCTCCTGGACGGGCGAAGCGGAGGGGCCTTGATCCGGGCCTCGCCGGTCTTGGCCCCGGGGATCAGACGAAACTCTCCTTGTCGTAGCCGATCTTGACGAGCTCGATTTTCTCCGGGTCGGCGGTGCCCAGATGGTATTTGCTATCGGCGATGGCGATGTGCTTGGCCGGCGGATTGAGGGGGCGCTCCTCGGCGAAATATTCGCGGCGGATGGCCTCGATGACGCGCAATCCGATGGCGTCGACGGCGACCGGGTCGAATCCCAGCATGAGGCCGTAATATTTCCAGACATATTTGGGATTGAAGCTGTGAGGACCGAAGCTGTGGAATTGGGGCGTGAACATGACCAGGACATTCAATCGCGTTTTTCCCTTGACGACCGGAAGGTTCCAGATCGAGGCCAGGTCGGCGCAGGAGTCGGGATGGATGCTGATCGGTTCGGGGATGAACATAATATAGTTTTTAATGAGCGAGCCGACGCCGGCCCAATGGTGTGAGCGCATCGGCCGGGCGTTGATCAGGGCCGTGGCCTTTTGGAAGACCGGATTCTGTAAAACGCCCAGGTCGTCGACACTGATGTTGGTTTCCTTGACCCCAACCTCGATGATTCTCTTCTTGAGCGCGTTTTCGACCTCGGCGGTCGTGCGGAGATAGGGCCAGCGGTTGTTTTTAATGCCGACGATGTCGTCAGGCTTGATGATGGTTTTCCAGGCGCTCTGCGGATCGGGCATGTCGGTGAGGGCCTTGATACCGGAATCGAGCATTTCCTCCACGACCGCATATTGAGGACGACCGTTTTCATCCAGGACTTTGAGGTCGCGGACCAGAACGACACGGCTCTTGCCGCCCTTGGCGGGAGCCGTCGTCTCCTGGCCGGAAAGAAGGAGTGTTGTGCCGATGGCGGCGGCCGAAGCGCTCTTAATGAATTGCCGTCTGCTGATCGATTCTCTGGGCTTCATCGTTCCTTCCTTTTCACGTCTTGATCTTGTCGAGAATGGCCCTGACCGTCGGTGCGTCCGGAGCGTTGAAAACGACGCTGACCAGATCGCCCCGGCATCGGAGGCCCGTCCAGCGGCCCTCTTTCGTCGGGCGCATCCCGTCCTCCGCCCCGTCCAGAAGTCTTTTCTGGAATTGCCGGGCGGCCGCTTCGGCCCTGGGGGCATCGGGGTAGCGGACCAAAAGCAGGAAAAACGTGGCGCCGCCCTTCCGGTACTTGCCCAAGGCCGCCGGTGTGTCGTTGCCGATGTTTAAAACATTCTCATTGGAGACAAAATAGAAACTATTCAACCAGATATAATGGTGAAAATAGCGCACGGTCTCCGGGAGCAGATTGTCCGCCGGGAGCAGGCCGATGATCGGCGGCAGGGCGCCTTCGCTTCCAATCCCGCCGGCAATCGTCTGGCCCAGCTTGAAAACGACATCCTTTTTTTCTTCCGTTTCCGGATAGGCAAGGATCGAGATGTAATAGCGGCCCTTCCAGAAGGTCAACAGGCCGGCGGCATACTCGCTTCCCTGACCAAAGCGGTCGTCGAGCGTTTCCCGCGAATGGGCAAAGACGCCGAAGGCGTCGGGGGCGGAGCCCATCTCAAAGATGTCAACATTGATCTCGTTGTCGGCTGAATCCAGGTATTTCATCGAAAGGGCATTCTTAAAATTATAGGAGATGTAGAGCTCGGCGCCGCCGTCGATATATGTCGACAGATTCTCGGGCGTATAGATCGCGGGCGAATCGGCCTTTTTCCAACCGGCGATCGAATCCGGCAAAAGCTTGTAGAATTCGTTGATGTTCTCCGGCATGGCGGGCATCCTTATGTGGATGATGAATAGAACGGAAAAAACAAATCCGGCCACCCGCGAACGGCTCTTAAAAACCGGCAAAACGATGTCTCCTTTAACACGCCTTATAGTAGCAAATTTGGAGAGAAATTCAAAAGCGGTAATTATTTTGAAACGACATTCTACCGAAAAACCGGTGGGGGCGGGGACTGAATTTGAAAGGCCCCATCGCTGGCGTCCCAATAATGCCCGTCTCCAGATTGGATTCTGATTTTGTATCCCATACCATTGCTGGCCGATCCTTCGATGAGAGCTCCTGTTTCCCAGCCGTAGGTTCCCTCGCCGACTGGAACATTCTCGGCAATGGTTCCGACCAGCCTATGGTTTTGATAAAGATAGATATTGACAGGTCCGGTCAGATTATCGGAGGTCCAGCGGATGGTCTTGACCTCGCCCCGAGTGAATGTTTCGGTGCTATGAGGATCGATCACCGTAATCCTGGAAGACGAATCACCCAGTCTTAATACACCTAATATGAGTTTCCCTGATGAATTACGATAAATCCCGTAAACGTTGCTGGGGATTGAATCCAAAGTGGGTTTAATAAAACCGTTGTAACCATTTTGCGTTGCGGGATCGATCAGATATTTCGTCCATACCCCTCGCTCGAGCACGGAAAGATAGAGAGCCGATTTCTTATTCACTTCATCCAGATAAGAAACATAAACCCTTCCTAAACGATCTGAAGTAACAGCCGGCCAATGGTATCCTCCTCCGGCTAATTCGCCGATGCTGGGCCGGGTCGGTGACTTAAAGTTGCCACCTTCATCTCGATAGGAATAATCAATGGTTATTTTTTTTCTAGAACTCCAAGTCGCGATCGCGCGATGAACCCTGCCGTTTTCGTCGACGTGTAGGTCGCCAAATCCATTATGGGTGATTCCTTTGGCATAAGGAATCGCATAGGTCCGGGCGTCTTCCAAATGGCTCCCGGCGGGTGCATAACGGTAGAAACACGATGGTGAAACGACCGGCGCTCTCCAGGAGACGTGGAGTCCGCCATAACTGTCCACAAACACGGAGGGATCTCGATATTCAGCTTTCGAATTGGAACCCAGGGACTTATCGCTGCTCCAATTTTTCCCGGAGGGTTTTCGAAGATAGATCATCGGCGACGCAGAGCTTGAACCATTCCAGTATTGATAGAGAACATGAACGCTTTCATCGTCGGTCACGGCGCATACGGGGCCGAAGTACCGGCGATCGAGCACGGCAGGGCGGACGGTTTCCGTCCGCCAGCTTCCTTTTTTATCCTTCCAGACATGGGTAAGCTTCGTATCTCCATAGACAATATGGACCGTATTGCCGTCATTGCGGACCGCAATCCGGGGACGGGTAAACCAGGTTTCCGAGCCAGTCAACGTCGCAAGAAAAGTCGAATTTTTGATTCGATAGTCGGCGATTTGAGCATAATATAATTTATGATTCTGAACATAGATGATATGCATTTTTCCCGTGAGGTCGATCGTCATGTCATGAGTGGACGCACTGATGCCCAAGGGGTGAATTTCATACGGTCGAGCCGGAAGATATCCCGATAAGCCAGCCAATAGACTTATAAAAATCGCGATGGATGTTTTCCTGGCGGATGGGATCGATCGAATCATCGGTCCTCCTTAGAAGTATTTATGTTCCTGATCCTTTTTTTGTTTAAAGTTGCCAAAGCTATGATTTTCCAAATGGATTTGTTATTAAGAAGGTGAACGGGGCTTCGTATTCGATCCCAATAATTCTCTTATGATCGTTTTGAGTCAAAAGAAGCCCATTTTTGGATCTGAACTCCGGTTTGGATAAATACGAAAAATCATGCGCCTTGTCAAGCATTTTCTGCATGCCATCCTCCGCCGGGGGCCTCTTTTTTCAAGCTCATCTTGAAAACATGAAGAGAATTATGGTTCTGTTGTAAAAAAGCTTGTCTTTCCTTAAAATGGGCGTAGTTCAAGATTCGTTCGAGAGGAATCCATGAATAAAATTCGGATGTGGCTCCCGACGTTTTTGATTCTGCAATCCCTTTTCGCCCTTGGACAGAGCGCCGATAAAAAAGAAGGGCCTCTATCGCCGAGTGCGAAGATGGACAAGCTGTTCGATTTTTGGAATCGGCTGGACCAGCCCGGTTTTGCCGTCGTTGTGGTCAAGGAGGGTCAGGTCGCTTATCAGAACGTATTCGGCCTGGCTTGCCAGGAGCACGGCGTCGCCATCACGCCCAAGACGGTCTTCAATATCGCCACCGCGGCTCAGCCGTTCGTCGGCACGGCCATCGCCTTGTTGGAGAAACAGGGCAAACTTTCGCTGGACGATGATGTCCGCAAGTACATCCCGGAGATTCCCGAGTTCGAGACTCCGGTCAAGCTTCGCCACCTCGTCTATCAGACGAGCGGACTGAGGGACTGGCTTTCCGTGCTCCAGCTGAGCGGCCGGGACAAGGAGGAAGTCACGTTCGAAAAGGTTCTGAATATTGTCGAGGCCCAGAAGAGGCTTGCGTTCCCCCCGGGCGACCGCTTTCAAGACTCCAATACGAATTACGACCTGCTGTCGGAAACGGTCAAGCGCGTGACCGGCCAGCCTTTCTCCGACTGGGCCTGGGAAAACATCTTCAAGCCCCTGAAAATGACCAGGACCCAGTTTCGCGACAACTTCCGCTCGATCTTTGACGACCAGGCCTTCACCTATAATTTCACCCGCCGGGAATACCTGAAGGGCGTGGACAACCTGTCGCTCTCCGGTTCGCATTCGCTTTTCGCTTCAGTCTCCGACCTGGCCAAGTGGCTGCTCAACCTGGAAACCGGCCAGGTGGGCGGCCAAGACATCCTCGCCAGGATGTTTGAGGCCGGCCGGCTGAACAACGGCCAAAGCTCGGATTTCGGCTATGGCATGAACATCGAGACAGGGCAGGGGCGGCGACGGATATCGAGAGTCGGGAATTGGGCCGGCTCCGGGGCGGCCCTGGTTTATTTTCCGGACTTGAGGTTCGGCTACGCCGTGCTCGCCAATTGGGACTATACTCCTGTGGAGGGATTCCTCCAGGATATTGCCGATCTTTATCTCCCGGCCGCTTCGGAGCCGGTGAAAAAGAGTCCGCCTCCAACTTCGAAAAAGACGGTCAAGGTCAGCCTGGAAATCCTGGACTCCTATGCCGGCGATTATCGAATGGGGCCGGGCCAGGTTTTCACGATCAGCCGCAAGGGCGGGGAGCTCATCCTCAGCGTTCCGGGGACGAGCGTCCCCTTGGTCAGCCTATCGAAAACAGAATTTCTTTTGGCCTTCGCCGATGCCCGGATTGCTTTTCAAAAGGACAAGGAAGAGAAAGTTCAACGTCTTGTCTGGAAACAGGGCGGAGCCGAGCAGAACGCTCCCAAGATCGTCCTGGTGAAACCCGGCCCGCAGGAATTGCAGGAGTTTGCCGGGTCCTATTTCAATGCCGAGCTCGGCCTCCGCTATGCCGTTGAGCTGCGGGGCGACGCCCTGGTCATGAGGGCTCCGGGGCAAGATGATATCCGGCTGGCGCCCGAAGAAAAAGATCGTTTCACGACCAGCTGGCGCATTTTCCCGACGGTCGTTTTTCAGCGGGACGGGCAAAACCTGGTGGCCGGATTCGTCATCGACAGCGATCCCGTCCGCGATTTAGTATTTAAGAAGAATTAAAGTAAAGCGAAATAAAGCGGAGAGATTAGCTTAAGGTCGTTTTGAGCTTCCCGTCAGGGGCAGGTTTGACGCCCGTCAAGAATTCCTTCAGGTAGCGCTTCAATATGAGCCGCCCGGTGGGCCAGGAATAGGCTGTGCTCTTGCCGCCCAGCCGGTCTCCCTCTATCGTCGGGATCTCGGACACTTTGTGGCCGAGTTTCAAGGCCCGGATCGACATCTGGAATTCGATATCGAATCCGGTCGGCTCGGGGTTCATCTCAATCAGTTTGCTCCTGCGCACGGCCCGGAATCCATTGATCGTATCCGTGATGTGCCCTCCCCAGCGAAGGTGGACGAGAACGTTGAAAACCCAACTCACCCACTTACGCCATCTGATCACATGCTTGTCGTCCTCGTTTTTGCCGCCTTTCATGAAGCGGGAGGCGATGACCATGTCGCTCCCGGCTTTCAGCCCGCCGAGAAGGCGCAGGATATCACCAGGATCTTCGTTTCCGTCCGGTGCGAAGAAGACCAGATACTCGCATTCCGTGATCATGGCGCCGGCGTTAAAGATTGCTCCCTTTTTCACGGGCTGGATGACCTTAATGCCGTTCTTCTCATAGAATTCTAGTGTGCCGTCGGTGGACCCGCCGTCTAGGGCCCAGACCTCGTCAAACGCCGATATGGGAATATGCGGGAATTGCTTGGGCAGGGCCTCTATCTCGTTAAGCGTCGAAATGAATAGGGCCGACCTGTAGTTCATCAATCATCCACTCCTGTCAAACAAGGGTTGAAAGTTTGAGAGTTCAATATCTTATCAGGATCCCTTTATGTTGGCAAAGAACTTTCTTGCCTTCTTCTCTCGCGCGAGCAGCCGGCGCCGAAAGACCGACAGAGATAGATAAGACCGCCAGGGTCAACGTCAATGGAACTCGTATCAACGGTTGCGCAGATTCACGTAAGCGTCGGAGTGGAAGCGGAGGCGCTTATTGCCCTGGGGACCCGAAGTGTAGAAGTGCCCCTTGACGCGCGCCTTGACCCGGTCCTGGCGCAGCACGTCCTGGACGGCTCCGGGCATCTTCAGGAAGTTAACGTCGAAGCGGCTCTGGACTTTTCCCTCTCCGAATCCGGCCAGTTGCAGCCCCGAAGGCTCGAATCCTCGCCCCATCCGGTTGCCGTTTATAAACAGCTCGTAATCGAACCGGTCGATGTTGAGCGGCTCCGGATTAGGGTTCCGGACGCGGAATAGGACGTCGAGGGCGACTCCCGTGATGCCCATGTCCCCGACCTTAAGACCGTCCACGGCCAGGATGGGGGCCTTCAGGCCGCAGGCCGAGGTCATAAGGATCATCAAGGCGACTCCCGCCGCCGCCCACGATCCTGCTCGAAGATTCCTCATGATTTCACTCCTTAAACGTAGGATCCTCCTTTTTTCGCAGCAAAAGGAATTACCGCTCTAAGCGATAATTCCCCTTTGCCCGCGGAGTTAATATACGTCCCGCCGTGCGGCGATGTCAATCTCCGAAATAAGCGGCGGAAGAGGGGCAAGCCTCATAGATGGTCGGGTTACCTGTTTAGACAACCCGGGGGGGGCGGCCTGCCCGTCGCGAACCCAAGCTTCGGATGATCGATGAATGCGGCGATTGGCGTAGGTCATCGATGCTTCTCTTTGCGAATCTCTGTTCAATTGTCTATAATTGCAGGCAGCGGGAAAAGGATTTAAAAAGACATGAGGAGGTCAGCGTGAAAAAGATCGCCCTTTGCATCTGCCTCATAATGCTTCTTGCCGCCCTCTCTTGGGGAAAAGTCGGCGACGTCCTTAAAGTCATCAAAACGCCGGGTCCTTGTCCGACCGGGCTGACCTTTGACGGAAAACATCTCTGGCTCGCCGACGGTTTCACCGCTAAAATCTACAAGATCGATCCAGAAACCGGAAACGTCGTCTCGAGCTTCGAATCCCCCGGCCGTCACCCCGAGGGCTTGACCTGGGACGGACGATATCTCTGGCACGTTGACTCGGGGGAGAGGCTCCTGTACAAGCTGGACCCGGATACGGGAAGGGCTCTCTCTATCCTCGAATCCAACAGTTCGAGCCCGCGCGACTTGGCCTGGGACGGGGAGTATATCTGGATGACCGACTTTAGGAGCGACGCTCTCCTCAAGGTCTCGACCGTGGACGGGATGATGGTCCAGACTTTTTCGGCGCCCGCGGGCGAACCCGCCGGGCTGGCCTTTGATGGAAAGTATCTCTGGGTCACGGACAGGGCTGAAGATCGGGTCTATCTGGTGAATCCTTCAGACGGACTCTGCCTTTCTTCCCTGCGTTCATACGGTCCCTTTCCATACGGGCTCGCCTGGGGAGGAGATGTCCTTTGGAATGTGGATTATGAGAATGACGAGATCTACAAAATCAAGGTATTCGATACGGATATCATGACGAAGTGGGATGAGAAGGAGCTCTCATTGCGGTACGTAAAGGAATTCCGTAATTACGGCCCGGGGACAGTCAAGACTCTGGATATTTACCTCCCCATCCCTGAAAACCGGAACAACCAAACCCTTCTTACTGCCGTTCAGTTTGATACGAAACCTAACGAGGTCATCGAAGATAGCTGGGGACAAAAACTTGCCCATTTTACCTTTAAAGACCTGAAGGGTTATTCGATCGTCAGGCCGGAATGGAAAGTGGATGCCAGGATCTCTTCGGTCGAGTACTTCATCTATCCGGATAGAGTCGGCCCCCTTGAAGATATCCCCCCGGACATCCGAAAAAAATTCACCCAGGACGGCGATAAATACCGGATGAGCGATCCCTTCATCCGCGATCTTGCCCAGAAGATCGCCGGCGCAGAGAAAAACCCCTACTGGATTGTCCGCCGGATCTATGAGTATCTTGCGGACCACCTAAGCTACAACCTCAAGCCCGTGGGCGGATGGAATCCCGCTCCGACAGTCCTCAAAAGGGGAACGGCCTCCTGCTCGGAATATTCCTATTCGATGATCGCCCTCTGCCGCTCTCTTGGGGTTCCCATCCGTTATGTTGGCGCCGTCAGCCTGCGGGGTGACGATGCCAGTTTTGACGACGTCTTTCACCGCTGGACCGAAGTCTACCTTCCTCCCTACGGTTGGATTCCCTTCGACGTCAACAAAGGGGACAGGGGAGAGGGAGCTCCGCCCGGGGATAAAGTTATGGGCATCGGCAATATCGCTGCCCGCTACGTCATCACGACAGAAAATGGGGGCGGCGACAAATACCTCTGGTTCGGTTACAACTACGGGTTCAACTGGACCTCCGAGGGCCCATGCCGCATTCACGAGGAAAATTATGGACTTTGGTCGCCGATCGGGGGGAAGAAATATCACAGGCCGATAAGATAAGAGCAACCGGCTAAAAGGCGGTGCGCCAACAAATATTCAGACAGAGAACGAATTCGGATTTCCGTCCGTTGATTTAAGGGCTGTTTGAGAGGAGCGCAAGGAGACAAAAACGAGCTGAAACGATAGGGTTATGAAAAGCGTCATGGATCGAGGAGGTATTCTCATGAAAACCACAATGATAAAAGTGTCCTTGTTGGGGACCTTGCTTCTGCTCCCCTTATTGAGCTGGGCGCAGACGCAAGATCTGAAGACCGTCAAATTGAACGAGCCGAATAAGAAGCGAGGACTTCCTGTTATGGAGGCTTTGTCCGTTAGGGCTTCCGTGAGGGAATGGTCCGACAAAGAGGTCAGCCTCGAGGATCTGTCCGATCTGTTGTGGGCTGCCAACGGAATCAACCGGCCTGAAACGAAGAAGCGGACGGCCGCATCGGCCATGAATGCCCAGGATGTCGATATCTACGTATTCATGAAGGACGGTGTTTATCTTTACGACGCTCTCGGCCACGCGCTCGTTCCCGTGCTCGCCGGAGATCTTCGTTCTCAAATCATGATGGCGCCGCGCGGCGGCCCTGGCGGACCGGGTGGTGCGCCGGGAGCAAAGCCTGAGGGCGCCCTGATGCCCAAGCCGGAAGGTCCTCAGGGACCCAAGCCGTCCGGCGGACCGCAGTCTCCGGCGCCGGTCCAACTGATTTTGGTGTCAGACGCCTCTCGTTTTGGCGCCGGAACCCCGGAATTAAAATTAGAATGGGGCGCCATAGACACCGGCATCGTGTCGCAAAATATCGCCCTGTTTTGCGCCGCGACGGGGATGGCTACCAGGCCCCGCGCCTCCATCAACAAAGAAAAGGTCAAGAGCCTCCTGAATCTGAAAGATGCTCAGCACCCTTTTTTGAACCATCCCATCGGGTACCCAAAATAATTTCATCCTGAAGCCGTCCCCAATCCCCCAGACATGAGGGGCTAATCCCAGCAGAGGAAGGTCGGAGTCAAACCCAGGTAAAGACTCGCCGCATTAATCGACAGGCACGGGCGTATTAAGGCGGGCGGACCGATAAACTGCGTCGATGATCCTGGCAGCTTGAAGGCCGTCGCGTCCCGATCCCAGCGGCTCGCGGCCCTCCAGGATCGCGCCGGTGAATTCCCTCCATTCCTCGTTCCAGGAAATATCCGGGCCGGGGAATTCGTCGACCTCCTCGTCCGGCGCTCCCCCTGCGTACCCTCCCGGTGTTTCCGGGTCGGCCCGTCGCGTCCCATAGACAAGCTTCTCTATTCCGTAACTTCCGCCCAGGCCTTCAATGAGAAGATAGCCCTTTTCGCCGAAAATCTCGAATTGGAATCTATTTTTCCACTGCGTCCAACTGACTTCGAGGCAGGCCGTCCGGCCGCCATCCGCCCGGAGGATCATCGATACATGGTCTTCAACCTGCATGGGCCAATGGGCCGTACGGACTTGCCCATAAACCTCCCGGATCTCCCCCAAGAACCAGCGTGACAGGTCAATGACATGGACGCCTTGATCAAGCAGCACGCCGCCTCCCGCGATCTCGGGATCGGCGCGCCACTCGTTCTCATATCCGGGCCGTCCACCGTGCCCATAAACGCCCCGGATATAATAGAGAGGCCCGATGCCTCCGGCTTCAACCAGAGCGCGCGCTTTGCGGAGCGCCGGATGATGGCGATGATTGAAGCCGGTCTTTAGGGTTCTACTCCGGCGGACGGCTACCCGGTTCAAGCGCTCGGCCTCGCGGGCGTTTCTTCCCAAAGGCTTCTCACAGAGGACATGGCATCCACGCTCCAGGGCTGCAACGGCAATCTCGGCGTTGAACTTGTTGGGGGCGGCGGCGATGACCGCCTCCAGCCCGGGGATTTCCAGGATCCTCCGCCAATCGTCCAGGGCTCTGGCTCCGGCCGCGGTCGCCAGGGCCGCCGCTCGATCGAGGTTGGTATCGCAAACCGCGGCAAGCCAGTTGCTTTGGCCGCACGATATCAGGGACTCCGCCCGTTTGCGTCCGATGAGTCCGGCCCCGACGATCGCTGTCTTGATCATGGCTGCTTTTTCGAGAAATCCCGGCCGTCGATGCGGCGAAGCAGGTAAAGGCCCTCTTCCGGCTTGGTCGTCCCGTTCGCCCACTCCCTCCAAGGGTCCCATACCGCGCTGATCGTTTTGCCGCTGATTCCTTCGGCGGCCGGAGAAGCCAGGAAGGATATGAGTTCGGCCGCGGCGCGGGCGGAATCGAACCCCTTCCGCTCCTTGATCCGCACCTTATCGTATTCACTCCCAACTTGGTCGCGGGGAGCGGCCAGGATCTCCTCGATCATTCGGGTCCGGATGGTCCCTGGGGATATGGCGTAGACTTGGATGTGATGGGGTCGGAGTTCATCGGCCAGGATCTCGGTGAAACGGACGATCCCCGCCTTGGCCGTGGAGTAGGCGGAGAAGTTCGGCCGCGAAGAGTATGCCCCGCCCCCGGAAAAATTGATGATCTTGCCCTTGCCCCGGGCGATCATGCCGGGCAGCGCTGCGCGGCAGCAGAGGGCCGTCCCTATCAGATTGATTTCGATATTTCTTTTCCAACTCCGGATGTCGGTCTCGGCAAAGGCTCCGATCGGCGGCTGGATGCCGGCGGCATTGACGAGAACGTCGATTGACCCCGAGATTCGCTCGGCCGTCCGTACGATCTTCCGAACGTCTGCTTCGCGCGCAACGTCGCCCACGATTCCGCGGACAGGGCTCGCCCTCCCCATCTCGGCGGCGGCCGCCCGAACCTCGGCCGCCGTCCGGGCGGCGATAACAACTGAGGCCCCCTCCTCGAGAAATTTTTCAGCGACGGCGCGGCCGATCCCTCGGCTGCCGCCGGTGACCAGAACGACACGGCTCCCGAACGCTCTCATCGCCGACCTGCTCCGAAATCGGCGATAACCTTGGTCCCTTCGAGCTCAAACCGGTAGCGCATTTCGCGCAAGCCCATCCCGGCCATTGCCGCCCTTAGCTTTTTGTGGTCCCGCTCGCAGTAGAACAAGAAAAAACCCCCGCCTCGTGCGCCCGAGATCTTTCCGCCGAGCGCTCCGCTTCCCTTAGCCGTGTCGTAAACCTGGTCGAGCCAGGCGCTGCTGATCCCGGCGGCCAGTTCCTTCTTGAAGGTCCAGTGTTCATCGAATAGCAGGCCGATCCGCGCGAGGTCGCCGCGCTCCAAGGCTTCCAGGACGCGGAAGCCGATTTCTTTGATCTTGTCCAAGTTTTCAACCACGCGGTTCTCTTGCTCCCGGGCGGCCCGGCTCTGGGTCTGAAGGATCTCATCGGCGTTCCGGGATGTCCGGGTATAGAACGCCAGGAGGTTCCGGTTGAGTTCCTCCAGTGTCGCAACGTCAACCCGGGCATTTCGCACGGCGACCCTCCCGTCCGGAGCGATGTCCAGCACCCGGATTCCGCCGAAGGCGGCCATGTATTGGTCCTGCTTGCCGATGGGCTTTCGGAGCCGGACGATCTCCAGCTCGCAGGCCCGCTCGGCGAGCGTCTGGAGCGGCATGTATTCGCGTTTCAAGTGGGACAGAGCGTGGAGCAGACCGACGGCGTAGCAACTCGACGAGCCGAGACCCGTCCCGGCCGGGACATCGGCCATGGACACGATTTCCAAGGCGTTTTCAATGCCCATCATGGCCATGGCCTCCCGGGCGATGTCGTGCCGCACCTCGTCGCGGCGTTCGACCGTCTCCGAGAGGGAATATTTTATCCGGATCAGGTCGTCCACGATGGGCCGGTTGACGTTGATGTATAAATATTTGTCGATGCTCGCGGCAAGGATGAAGCCCCCCCGCTTCTCGTAGTAGGCCGGGAGGTCTGTGCCCCCGCCGCCCAGGGTGAAGCGGAACGGAGTCCGGGTTATAATCATGAACATCCTCCCTCGTCTCGGGTCGCCGCCCGGAGAAGATCGGGGGTATCGACGGCAACGACGGGGCCTTTGAGGATATAAGCCAGGAAAGATTCTCCCCCCTTTAAGAGGAGGGGAAAAACGTCGTGGCCGAAATCCGAGAATCCGGGCCGAAGGTACTCGAACAGGCGCGGTCCGAAATGATAGATCCCGGCGTTGATCCAACGGCTCGACGCCGCCCCGCATTCCGGCTTTTCGAGAAATCGTGCGATCCGTGCGTCTTCGCCGAACTCAACAATCCCTGATCCCTCGATGTTGTCCTTCTCGACGACCGCTATAATTCCCAGGGCGTCCTTCCCGTCCGCGAAGCGCACAAAATCCGTGTAATCGGGCTCCACCGTGTTGTCGCCGTAGACGACCAGGAAGGGCCCGCCGGCGAGGTCCGGTTCGAGGTTTTTGACAGCTCCGGCCGTTCCCAGGAGCTTCGGTTCATAAGAATAGCGGATGCGAAGTCCCCAAAGCTTCCCGTCCCCGAAACGGCTTCTGATCATGTCCGGCAGATGATGGAGATTGATAAAGACCTCATCAATTCCCGCGGCCGCCAGATTCTCGAGGTGCCGTTCGAGGGGAGGCTTCCCGCCGACCGGGATCATGACTTTGGGCAGCCTATCCGTCCAGGGCTTCAAGCGTGTTCCCAAGCCGGCCGCCAGCAGAACCGCCTTCATATCAGACCCGCCCTTCCGCCCTTTCCCGCTCGAGATAAGCGATCGCCTTTCTCAAGCCCGTAAGGAGATCGGTCCGCGGCGTCCAGCCCAGTTCCCGGGCCCGGCTGATATCGGCCAGGGTCGTCTCCGCTTCACCCGGCAGGTCTGGACGGCAGAGCGGCTCTATCCGTTTGCCCAGCAGCTTGCCGATCAAATCAAGAATCTCCAGTACGGAATAATTGACGCCCGAGCCGAGGTTGAAGGTCCGGTTGTCCGTCCGGCTGTCGGTCAAGCAGAGCAGGTGGAAATCGGTGACGTCATCCACGTAGACAAAATCCCGGCGCTTCCGGCCCGTCCCGTAGATGATGGGGCGTTCGTTTTTGAGGAGCTTGATGATGAAGGCGCTCATGATAGGCGGGATCGTTCGGCGGTAATCCTGGGCTGGTCCGTAGACGCAGAAATAGCGCAGCCCGGTTATCGTCATCCCGTGCTGGCGGCGGTAAACCTCGGCGAAGCGGGCGGAGCACGTCTTGCTGACCGCATAAAAGCTTCGCGGCTTTTCTTCGGTCTCGGGCGTCGGCCAAACCTCCGTTCCCTCATAAACGGCCGAGGAATCGGCGTAAACGACCTTCCGCGCCCCGGCCCGGCGGGCGGCCTCGAAGACCCGGACCGTCCCTCCGACGTTGATATCTGCGGTTTCCACCGGATCGGCCTGGCAGTCGCTGATGCAGTTCTTGGCAGCGAGATGGAAGACAATATCCATCCCCCGGAAAAGCGGATCGTTGGCTTCGTCACGGATATCCGCAGCGGTAAAACGCACTCCGTCCGGCACGTTCTCTATCCGCCCCTGACTCAGGTTGTCGATGCCGGCGACATCATAGCTTCCCTCCGCTAATAGACAGCGGGCAAGGTTGCTGCCGAGAAACCCCGCTACGCCCGTGATGAGCACTTTTTCCCGCATGGATGGCTTAAGGAGTATAGGACCGGCCGCGGAAAGCTGTCAAGGACGTCGGCGTCATCGGACAAGTTCCCCTTCCCGGAAAATATATACGGAAAGACGTCGGTCCAGGGCGCTGACCGGCCAGGCTCGGTCGGCCTCGATTTCGATCCTGGAAACCTTGCGGAATTCCGGAGCGATCGGCACATCGAGCAGGTCCTCCCCGGGAGCGCGGATCGGGAAACGGGCGGCGGCCTGCCCGTCTAGACGGACGGTGATCGTGAAGCCGTCCGGCGAGCTAAAGGGGGGAACGAAGATTCGGTAGCAGAACATCCGTCTGTCCTTTAAATCAAGGACGAAGCTGACCTTTGGAGAGGCCCGGCCGTCCGGGTAAAGACCGGTGAAGTAGAAATCGTCCTTATCCATGTCGGCCGGGACAAAACGATCGCCCCCGAAGAAAAATCCGGTCTTTATGGTTTCCGCGTCCGGAATGACCTCTATCCTCCCGATCCTACCGTTGACGAAGCGGTTGTCCGAGCCGATGTCCTGGTTGATAAAGCCGAACTTTCTTCCCGCGTTAATTTTCGTTCCGGCCCTAGCGAAAGTGATCCGGCCTAATCCGTCCCGATCCGGAGTGAACGGTTCGGACAAAATACGGACCTGGGCGGTTATCTCCGCCGAAAACACGGTCTTTCCAGCGAACTGAATGTTCATGGGCACCGATTCGATGCCTGGGCCGGCCTCCATGTGCATTTTGAGGCGCAGGGGCTGCCGGGTAACGTTCTTAATTAGGAAAGCTGAGTTGTTCTCAACCCAGCGGAAGCCGCGGCGGTCGAAGGACCAGGGGCTTTTGGGGTCGATCTCGTAGGGATACCAACCGACGATAGTCGCGATTTGGGGGTCAACCCGACGGATGATGCCTCGCTTTGTGCTGACTGGAAACAGATAATCGGAGATGAGGCGGGCGTCGGCGATCAGGAAATACCCGGCATCTCGAACCACGGCTCGGGACGGGACGTGATTTTTAAAAATATCCTCGGCCGAATTAGCCAGGAGAAGCCGAGAAGTCGTCCAGCCGTTTTCCTCGTATGGGTCTTCGTAACGGGTCTGGAAATGCATTCGGGTGCTATTAACCAGGAAGCGGACCGGATAGTCTTTGAGGACATAGGACGCCCAGAGGTTGGGATGGAAATCGGGGATGATCGCGGTCAGAGGCTCGTGCGGATTAATGCTAGATTTCACGGCTTCCAGACGTCGGAGGGGATCCTTTCTTGAGGCTCCTCTCCATTCCACCCAAAAGGAGCTCTCTCCCAAGCTGGCTCGTCCAATAACGATAATATTGATGAAGTTGAAGAACACGAGCAAAATCAAGAGAAGGTCGATCGCCGTCCGGGTTGAAAATGTTTTCTTCCGTGCGCCCATGACTGCCCTGCTTCCGATAAGTAACGAGGCGCATAAAAAGAACTGGGACCACATCACTAGCTTGAAGAGAAGGAAATCTATCCGCGCGAAAAAGGCCAGGGCAGAGGCCGCGGCGAACAGACCGGCGAGAGATATCCAAAGGGTCCGCTTTTCATATGGAAAACGCAGGATCCCAAAACCGCAAAACGCGAACAGCGCGGCCGAGAGAAGCACGACGAAACCGAGAGCCGTTGGAGGCGCGTTGATGAACGGCCAAGCACTTGGGGGGGCCGTGATGAGTCCCCATACAGTTGGAAGTCCCGATTCCACCAGGAAATAGGGAAACAGAATGGTCCGCTGGATGACATCGATGGTTTTGGGTTCAAAGAGACTATCCAGGCGGGTCTGCACGAGCTCGTAGCGGACCAGCCCCGGGAATTTGACGTTGAAGAAGACGACCAGGACGAGGAGAACGACCGCAGCCGTTTTGATGTCTTTAGCGAAACGCTGCTTCCCCCTAATCCATCGGATAGCCAGATAGATCCCATAGGGTAAGAAGAGCACCATGGCCTCGATATAGAGGAGGGCCGCTCCGATGAGGCCCATCATCAGCAGGACGAGATCCATCCATTTTCGGCTCAGCGAAAAGACCCGATTTATGGCCCAATGACAGAGGAGAATGATCGGAATCCCTGCGGCTTGGGCCAGCAGCTGGGCGATAAACCCAAAATAATGGAAACTGAACAAGGGGAGAAGGAAGATAATAACCAAGGCCATCCGCCGCGGAACGCCAAAGACGCCCAAGAACAGAAACAGGCCTAGCGGCGTCAGCATGGCGAACGATATCAATACTGGGAAAAACAGCTCACGAGTCTCCCCCTTGAGGACGACGGAAACGAAAGACAACTGAAATTCGGGCCCCATCCTGTAGAATCGGTCCTGAAAATGAACTCGGACGATCAAGTCGATGCGTTCATAAACCGGATGCTCGCGGACGAGCTCAGGGTCGATCCGGTCGTTGACCGTGTGGTTTTTGAGATAATCGGACACGGCGACATAGCCGTAACAATCTTCGTTCCAGACAGACATATAGCTTCGGCCCACAATAAAGAACGGGGCAGCCAGGACGACAAGATAAATGAGGCTGGCGACGAGCGGTCCGACCTCCGTCCCCCTGAAACGAAAATATGTTTTGTCCCTTACGGCCGCGACCAGGTTGAGGACAAGGACGGCGGCCAAGAGAATCACGGCGCTCGTACGGACCGGAAGATTGCCGTAGACGCCAAGGAGGTAAAGGAGGATGGCATTGAGGCATAGCCCTAGCAGGGGGGAAAGGACGAGCCGCGGGGCCCGTCGGTCGTCCCGAATGAGCAGGCAGGCGAGCGGATAGCCTGAAGCAAACAGGAAAAGGAATGAGGCCAGAGCCGTCAGAAGTCCGGTCATGGGACTTTCCCGCCGAACGTGGCGGATGCCGCTCTCTCGAAGGCGTAATCTATCAGCCGGAAAGACACCCGCCGGCGGTCTTGCCGGCTATACCTGAAAAGGCGCGAGCTTCGGATGAGCAGGGCGTTGCGGCCGGCCGTTTGGAGTTCCGCGGGAAGGTCGGCCGTGATCGTGAACATCCCTGCCGCTTCAAAGCGGTCGGTTCGAAGCCGGCGGCCGTTGAGGATGATCTCCAGAAAAACGGGCACGTTCTCAAAGGGCCAACCCCCTTTGAGGACAAAGCGGGCTGGAGCGCCATAGAAGGAGAACTCGATTTTTCGCGTCACCCAGCCGTCGGTGTAAACGTCCAAATGCCGGTTGATAAAATGGCTGATGATCTTGAACAGGAACATCCCCTTGATCCGGGACCGGACCGAGCGGCCCAGGTTGAGGCTGTTCGCTGCGCTTTCCAGCCCATAGATGAAATAGGCGGGCGGGAAATGCTGCCCGGAATGCTTCCGGGCTACCGAGACGATCTCCATCCACCTCCGCCGGCCTCCTGTCCGGGTTTTGGTTTGGGAGTAATCCCGCAGCCGGGCCGTGAGCGAAGGAAAATATAAAACGGGATATTTCGTTGCGATTCGAACCCAGAGATCCCAGTCCATGCACCAATGCAGGCCCTCGTCCAGCAGGCCGACCTCGTCAAGAACTTTTTTCCGGATAAAAGCGCTGGGCTGGGCGATGTAATCGGAGACGGCCGCCAGCCGGCGGTAGTTGAATATCCTCTGGGTATGGGGATACATCCCGATCGGAGCCCCCTGGTCATCGACCATCACGGCATCCGAGTAAGCCAGCATGCATTCGGGACGGGCGGTCAGGAATTCGGCCGCCCGCCGGACGGCGCCTGCCGTATAGGCGTCGTCGGAGTTCAGCCAGGCCACGATCTCGCCGTTTGACCGCCGAAATCCCTTGTTGATGGCCTCGCTTTGTCCGTGGTCCCTCTCGCTCAGCCAGCGGATAAACCGGCAGCGGCGGGCCCAGCTCCGGATGATATCGAGGCTGCCGTCCGTGCTCCCCCCGTCGATGATCCAATATTCCAGGTTCGGATAATCTTGAGCGGCCACGGAACGGATCGTCTCCTCGAGGTAAGAACCTTGGTTGAGGGACGGCGTGATGATCGTTACCCGGGGACCATCGGTGTCCATCGGCGGTGGCATCATTCGCGTTATCCGTTCTTCCCAGCTTCCCTCATTACCCAGGTTTGAGGCCTGCCGCGGGCTTGATGGGTTGGCCCGTGTAGGCCTGTATGACGTCCGAGGTCTGCCCCCAGACTGCAACGCGGCCGTCGCGGAGGAGGAGGGCCCGGTCCGACCATTCGGCGATGCTTTCGAGATTATGCGAGACATACAGGATCGTCCTGCCTTCCCACTTCAGTTTCATGAAAACATCCCGGCATTTTTTCTGGAAATTTGCGTCACCGACGGCCAGGACCTCGTCGACCAACAGGATTGGCCTCTCGGCTTGAATGGCTACAGAGAAGGCCAGTCGGGCCTTCATGCCCGAGGAATAATGCTTAAGCTTTTGGTCCATAAAGGATCGAAGCTCGGAGAATTCGACGATCTCGTCGAACTTCTCCCGAACGCGACGTTTGGAGAGACCGAGGAGGGCTCCGTAGAGAAAGATATTGTCCTTGCCCGACAGCTCGGCCTGCAGGCCCGTCCAAAGCTCGAGGAATGTGGAGACGGCTCCGCTCACGATGATCCTTCCCGCCGTTGGCCGGTAAATCCCCGCGATGATCTTTAACAAGACGGTCTTGCCGGATCCGTTTTTTCCGATGATGCCGAGGAATTCCCCGGGATTAATGGTCAACGACACATCGTTCAAGGCATAGAGGATCTCGTAAGTCCGTTTTTTCCAGAACGTCAGCAGAGCATTGCGCAGGCTGTCGGTCCGCTCGTGGGGGACGGAGAACCTCTTGGATATGTTCTCCAGAGTGATGATCGGTTCCACGTCAAATCTCCTCGGCAAACCGCGCCGAGCGGCGGATAAAGACGGCAATTCCCAGGGCGAGCATCACGGCGACCATGGCCAGGGAAACGAGGTGGTGGCGTAACGGCGGCGGGTTCAGCCCGAGCACTGCGGAGCGGGCGTCCTGGATGATCCTGGCCAGGGGGTTTAAGAGGAACAGCCAGCGGATCCGCTCCGGGATAAGCTCAACAGGGTAGATGATCGGCGTGAGCCAGAAGCCGATCTGGAGGGCCACACCCCATAAGTAATAAAGATCGCGGAACTTGAGCAAATAAGAGCTTAGAAGGAGGGACACCGCGAAGCTCAGGATGACGAGCTCGAGGAGGAAGATGAGAAACAGTCCGCCGGCCGCCGCCGGCCTTTTTGACGATAACACGAAGAAGATGGCGAACACGCCGAGGTTTAGCGACAGGGTCAGAAGGGAGGTGAAGTTTGAGGCGACCAGGATGACGCCCTTGGGCAGGTCAATATTAGAAATCAGGCCCGCCTTGAACTGCATCGATTGCATGCCGTTGGATGAGGATTCCGCGAAGTAGTTCCAGAGAATGATGCCGAGCAAAAGATAAAGTGGATAGTGGGGGACCCCTCCGATCTTCGCGAAAACCGAAAAGACCAGGTAATAGACGCCGAATATCAGGAAGGGGTGGAGCAAGCTCCAAAGATATCCCAGGACTAGGCTGTTGTAACGAAGTTTGAAGTCCGTCCAGGCCAGTTGTCGGATCAGAAACCAAGAGTTCGTTTTCATCGAGGACTTCCCGTTCGACTTATTTTTATTTATTCCAGCCTAGATTGCAAGTCAACTTGAAGGGAGAACCCGCTCTGCATTTCCCCCTTCCAATGTTCGCTTCGCTTCCTGCCTCCCTTTCTCAAGCGGAGCAAGGACGCCGCCCCGCGACCAAGGGGGTATTGCCCCTTGGATCCCCCGACGAGCGGCCGTCGCTGAGCGCTGGGACGCGCCCGGCGGGGCGTCCGGCTGTTGATCTCGGGCAGAAAAGCCGATAATATCAGGGCATGACCGTCGCTGCGGCAAAATCCACGGGCCCGATTTTCCTGACCGTCGTTATCCCTGCTTGCAACGAAGAAACCAAGATCGGACGGGATCTCGAATGCCTCTTTAGCTATCTCGACGAGCAGCCTTACGCCGCAGAGGCGCTGGTCGTCGACGACGGCAGCACGGACCGGACGGTTGAGATCGCTCGGAGCTTCTCCGGTCCGGGCCGGGAGGTCGGAGTCCTCTCTCTGGGCGGGAATCGGGGCAAAGGCCGTGCGGTCAAGGTAGGGGTCCTGGCCGCCCGTGGACGGTACATCCTCGTCGCGGACGCTGGGAGCTGCGTTCCCTTTAGCAACCTGGAGCGGGGGCTCGGCTTGCTGGAAGATGGGGCGTGCGACGTTGCTCTCGGCTCCCGGGCCGTAGCGGGGGCGGTTATTCATGTTCGACAGCCCTTCGAGCGCCGGCTCGGAGGCCGGGTTTTCCGCCGGATCTTGCGCGTCGGAATGGGGATCCGCGGAATCGCCGACACCCAGTGCGGCTTCAAGCTCTTTGAGCGCGGGGCAGCCATGGCCGTTTTTGGCCTCAACCGGATCGACGGGTTCATGTTCGATGTCGAGACCGTCCTGAACGCCCGGAGGCTCGGGCTGAAGCTGGCCGAATTCCCCGTGGATTGGACGAACGATCCGGACAGCCGTTTGCGTCTGGTGGGGGGAACTCTACGGAATCTTAAAGACCTTATCCGCATCCGGTTTGGAATCTGAAGGATTGGGGGAGGACAAACGAGCCCATGAAACACATTCAAAAATTCCTGAGCGATGCCCGGACCGTCATTGGCCAGATCGACCCGGCCGCGATCGAAAAAACGATCGACCTCTTGGCGCGGGTCCGGGAGGAGAAAGGCCGTCTGTTTTTCCTTGGGGTCGGCGGAGGGGCGGCTAACGCCTCCCATTCCGTGGCGGACTTCCGGAAAATCGGGGGCTTCGAGGCCTACACGCCCTCAGACAATGTCGCCGAGCTCTCGGCCCGGACGAACGATGAAGGATGGGAGACCGGCTTCGTCGAATGGCTCAAGGGCAGCCGGCTGGGGAAAAGCGATGCCGTCTTCGTCCTTTCGGTCGGAGGGGGCACCCCCGAGCTTGGCCTGAGCGACAACATCGCCCGGGCTGTCATCTATGCTAAGAGCGTCGGGGCCAAAGTCCTCGGTGTCGTCGGGAAGGACGGCGGCTTGACCGCCCGTTATGCCGATGCCTGCATCATCGTGCCGACCGTCGACCCTGGGGTCGTAACCCCTTACGTAGAGGCCGCTCAGTCGCTGGTCGTTCACCTTATGGTCAACCACCCCCGTCTGAAGGCTTTTGAAATGAAGCACGAATCGCTCAACCGAGCTTCCCTTTCCGGCCGCCCCAAGAAAAAAAGGCATTGCCCACAATGAGCATGGACGTGCTCAGTCATCCTCCAAATACCCCAGCGCCAAGAGAAGCGGCTTGATGAGGGCGACGACCTTCCGAACCTTCCGCCGCGGCTGACTGAGGTACGCATGGACCCGATCGGTTCTGACCAGGGGATAAACCCTGGCCATGGCCTGGGTCGGGTTCGGCGCTTCGATAAATTTGAGCAGGCGGCCGGCCGTGCGTTCAAAATCCAGGCAGAGGTCTTCATAGCGGACTTCGAGATACCTATCCCGGAGCATCATGCCGTAGGTCCGGCCGACGAGGACGCTGTTGGCCCAATGGAGGGCGTTATAGATATGGCTGTGCCGGTGATAGCCCTTCCAGGTCAGGGGCAAGCTTTGCCAACTCCGGATCCGGTCGGTATTGAAATAGATCTTCCGCCAGAAAGGTTTGTCCGGAGCGTGGTGATCGGAGAAAGCGACATCGCGGCCGTCGCGGATGAGGTGGATATAGCGGGCTTGCGGAAAAAAGAAATCGACGACTGGAAGGATGTAGCCGGTCTCGCATAGCTTCCAACCCCAGGCTCCATCCCCTGGATATCCCTGAAGGTGCCGCTCGACGACGTCTTGGGCGAGTCGAGGAAACACAGGATCGTCGGCAGCCCGGCCGTCCCAGAGGGCCGCATAATCG